>Ga0207644_10003263_pt1 | contig 10474 bp, 10 predicted proteins | sample KBSS73metaG_FD_184326 | JGI IMG/M metagenome (GOLD analysis project Ga0207644, IMG submission 184326) | Switchgrass rhizosphere microbial communities from Kellogg Biological Station, Michigan, USA - KBS S7-3 metaG (SPAdes) (version 2) | ecosystem: Host-associated > Plants > Roots > Rhizosphere... | reverse complement strand
AAAATGTTGCATCCACCGAGGTCCCGCAAGGCGCCGACGCGGCGCGCGAGCCGACGCAAGCGTGCCGCGGAAGCAGCGCGGACGGCCGGCGCTTCCGGCGGTCCGGCACGCAAGACACGGAGCATCGAACGTCGCGACGCGATCTTATCTGCGGCGCTTGATGAATTCTCGATCCGTGGTTTTGAGGCGACACGTCTCGACGATGTTGCGCGAAGGGCAGGCGTCGCCAAGGGAACGATCTATCTCTACTTCCGCGACAAAGAGAGCCTGTTCCAGGAGTTGATCCGGACCATGCTCACTCCGCTTGTCGGTACGATCGAGGCCATGGGCGAGGCCGACGTGCCGGTCGCCCTGCTGGCTGACCGTATCGTTGATCTGTTTGTGCGCGAAATCTACGAGACGCGGAGGAAAGATGTCATCCGCCTGATGATCACCGAGGGCCGACGCTTTCCGAAACTCGCCGAATTCTACTATCGGGAAGTGCTGTCGCGGGTCATTGGAGCGGTGCGCGCCTTGTTGCGTCGCGCTGCAGCGCGCGGCGATATTCCCGAAGGGCTCGCCGATTATCCGCAGATTGTCGCTGCGCCGGGTCTGTTGGCGATCGTCTGGAGCGGTCTGTTCGAACGATTTGAGCCGCTTGACGTTCGCAAAATGATGAAGACGCACGTCCAACTGCTGTTCTCGCCAAGGAGAGCAACATGAGAATAAAGCTCACTGGCCTGGGCGCTATCGTGCTCGCCGCCGCTGTGCTCAGCGGTTGCACCAAAACCAATGACCGCGTGCTGCAAGGTTGGGTCGAAGCCGAACTGATTTTTGTTTCTCCCGATGAACAGGGCCGAGTGGAGGCATTGAAGGTTCGCGAAGGGGATCGCGTAAATAAAGGCGACCTGCTTTTCACTGTCGACGACGACCTGCAAAAGGCCGACGTCGTGGTGCGGAATACAGCCGTCATAAATGCACAGCAGAGTTTCGATCGTGCGAAAGAGCTGTTGAAATCGGCAGCCGGTACACAAAAGACCTACGACGACGCCGAGGCTACACTGCGTCAGGCGAAAGCCAACCTGGATTGGTCGCAGACGAGGCTCGCGCGCAGGAATGCGTACACTCCTGGGGATTCGACCGTCGAACAGATCTATTACCGCCCCGGCGAGACGGTGCCGGCGGGGCGGCCCGTTGTCGCACTGCTGCCGCCGGGCAATCTCAAAATTCGCTTTTTTGCGCCGCAGTCGATACTGCCTACGATCAAATATGGAGATATCGTCGATGTAAGCTGCGACGGTTGTGAAAAAGGCTTGACCGCGAAAGTGAGCTTTATCGCGCGGAGTGCTGAGTACACGCCACCGGTTATCTATAGCCAGGAGGAACGCGCCAAGCTGGTGTTTTTGATTGAGGCGCGTCCCGAACAGCCGGACAAATTCCGTGTCGGGCAACCGGTCACGGTTACGCTGCGATAAGAGTCGCCCTGATGAATGCCAACGATATCGTCATTGATGTCCACGGCCTGACCAAGAAATTTGGCGGCCGAGCCGTGGTGCGTAACCTGTCCATGCAGGTCAAGCGCGGCACGATCTATGGCTTTCTCGGCCCGAACGGATCCGGCAAGACGACGACGATCCGCATGCTCTGCGGTCTTCTCACGCCCGATGAGGGAACCGGAACGTGCCTCGGTTATGACATCCGCACCGAAACCGAAAAAATCAAGAGCCACGTCGGCTACATGACGCAACGCTTCAGCCTTTACCAGGACCTTTCGGTGAGGGAGAACCTGGAATTCATCGCGCGGGTGTACGGCATCGACCATCCCGTCGCTGCCGCTCGTTCGGCAATCGAGCGGCTCGGTCTTACCGGACGGGAAACACAGATCGCGGGCGAACTCTCCGGCGGCTGGAAACAGCGGCTGGCGCTCGGAGCTTGTACGCTCCCAAGCCCGCAACTGCTGCTGCTTGACGAACCGACTGCCGGCGTTGATCCCAAGGCGAGGCGCGAATTCTGGAACGAGATCCACGCACTCGCTGCCGACGGACTGACGGTGCTGGTATCGACGCACTACATGGACGAGGCCGAACGCTGCCACGAGATTGCTTACATCGCTTACGGTGAGTTGCTTGCGCGTGGCACTGTCGATGAAGTGATCCACGCATCGCATTTGACGACCTATGTTGTGAGTTCCCCGAATGGGGAAGGGCTCTCCGAACTCACGAGCGAACTCACCGACAAGCCGGGCATCGATATGGTCGCACCCTTCGGCACCAGCCTGCATGTGTCGGGCCGCGACGAGGCCGCACTCGAAGCCGCCATTGCGCCGTATCGCAAGCAAAAGAATCTCAATTGGCAGCGGTCCGAACCCTCGCTCGAGGACGTGTTCATTGATTTGATGGGCAGGGCGCGGGACAATTTTCAATGACGCACATGCTCCCACCAGCGCAGGAGGTAAGGCGTCTTCCAGGTGCGGGGTTCTGGCGCAAGACCTGGGCCATGCTGGTGAAGGAGTTCATTCAGCTCAGACGTGACCGCGTGTCCTTTGCGATGATCATCATGATCCCGCTCATACAGCTTTTGCTGTTCGGATATGCGATCAACACGACGCCGCGCAATCTGCCGACCGCCGTGCTGATGCAGGAAACCAGCGATCTCTCGCGCTCCATTCTTGCTGCGATCGAGAACACAAAGTATTTCCGCGTGACCCATTTGCCGCACAGCGAAGCGGAGGTTGATCAGTTGCTCGCTTCGGGCTCTGTGCTGTTTGCCATCGAGATGCCCGCCAATTTTGAACGCTCGGTGCGCCGCGGCGATAAGCCATCGATGCTTGTGATCGCCGATGCCACCGATCCTGTCGCTTCGGGCACGGCGCTGGGTGCTCTCGGTGAAGTTCTTCAGACGGCGCTATCCCATGATCGCGATGTTCCGGACAACCCGAACATGCCGTTCGAGATCCGCACCCATGCGCGCTACAATCCCGCCGCCATCACCCAGCTCAACATCGTGCCCGGACTTGTCGGTACGATTCTCACCATGACCATGCTGATCTTCACCGCGCTCTCGGTCACCCGCGAGATCGAGCGCGGCACGATGGAAAATCTGCTGTCGATGCCGATCACGCCGTTCGAGATTATGCTCGGCAAAATCATTCCGTATGTGATGGTCGGCGTCGTGCAGGCGACGATGATCATAGCGATCGGCGTTTTCCTGTTCGGCGTTCCGATCTATGGCAGCCTGATCATGCTCGCGTTGTTGAGCACGTTATTCATCGCGACCAATCTTTCGATCGGGTACACGTTTTCGACGATTGCACAAAATCAGCTGCAAGCCATGCAGATGGCGCTGATGTTCTTTCTTCCGAACATCCTGCTGTCGGGCTTCATGTTTCCGTTCGCCGGAATGCCAGTCTGGGCGCAATGGATCGGAGAAGCACTGCCGCTGACACATTTCCTGCGCATCGTGCGCGCGATCATGCTGAAAGGTTCGAATCTGTCCGATTTGCGCTACGATGCGGTCGCGCTGTTTATCCTGATGGCCGTGGCCATGGCGATTGCGGTCACGCGATTCCGCCGCACCCTCGACTAGCGCCGCCTCAGCATATTGAGTCGCACGTACGGACTCGCTCGGCCTTGGGAGTCCTGGGCCCAGCCGGCGGCGGCCGACCATTCGGTCTCCTCGGCCTTCATGCTGGTGAGGTGAGCGCCCAGACGCAGGTGCCGGTATCCGTCCGAACCGAAATATTCGATGACCGGGCCGAGGTAAACGCCGCCTCCCAGCATCTCCTCGAACATGCGCCAGCCGTAGGCGAGGCGCGCCGAATTGCTGGTTGCGATCGATGACAGCGACGCGTCCGCCGCGACCATCGAACTTGGTGACGGCTCGTACCAGACTTCGAACGCCATGCGCAGACCGAGGAAATTGCCACGCAATCGATTTGATGGATCGTCCGGCTCGAGATGATGCTTCTGGAATTCGGGTCCGAAGAAGAATTTGAATTCCGCATCGCCGCGTTTGACCCGCCACCCGCCAAGAACATGTGCGAGTCCTTCGGCGCCAACAACCTGTTGACCCCCGAGGTTTTTCGCGTCGTAGCGGTAGACGCCGCCTGAGAACAGAATTTTCAGCAGTAGCCCATCCTGATCGAGCCCCGATGGCGCGAACAGGAACCCGCCGTGGGCGAAAGCTCCATTGAGCCAAATATCGCGACCGGAAAACAGGATGGCGTGCGGGTCGTCGTCGTTCGCCCATGCGGGAACACACGCTGTGCGGAGAATGCAAACCAGCAAGGCCGCGGCGGCAATCGCCGTCGCGCAAACGCGCCTTCCCGAACTCATCCACGCAGCCTTTGAATAACGCTAAAAATTGAAATTTGATGCTTGCACAACCTGTGCGTGATAGCGTCGTCCAAGCGGGGGAGGGTTGCGGCGGGCGACGAGGACAAGGACTATCAATGGGTATATGCAGTGAATCGCCCTTTGACATGTATTTGCCGGGAAATCGATGACTGCCTCTACGAGCCATACCGATGACGATCGGGCCCGCCAACGGTCCATCGCATTTTTGAATTGGGCGCATGCGCTCGATCATTTCGTGCTGTTGATCTACCCGACGGTCGTGATCAGCCTTCAGGTCGTCTATGGGCGCTCCTACAGCGAGCTGATTGCGCTTTCGAGCGCGGCCTTTGTCGCCTTTGGTATTTTCTCGCTGCCCGCTGGCTGGCTTGCCGACCACTGGAGCCGCCGCAACATGATGGCGGCGTTCTACATCGGCTGCGGCCTTTCGCTCGCCGGTGCGGGCTTCGCGCCGAACCTCACAGCGCTTGCGGTCGCGATGTTCGCGCTGGGCATGTTCGCGTCGATCTATCACCCGGTCGGAATGGCGATGTTGATCGAGGCATCGAATGCGCGCGGCCGGACGCTTGCGTTCAATGGCGTGTGCGGAAATCTCGGCGTCTCGCTTGCGGCAGGCATCAGCGCGGCGCTTGCGACTTGGTTTAGCTGGCGCGCCGCCTTCTTTGCGCCAGCGGCGGTCCTGGTTGCCACCGGAATTTTCTATCTCTGGGTGACGCCGGACGATCGTCATCACGCCAAAAAGCGGCAATCAAAGCCCGCCGTTCCACTCACGCCTCGCCTTGCCGTCATGCTGTTCGGACTGTTCATCGTCATCGCGCTGAGTGCGGGCCTCACGTTCAACGTGCTGACCATCGCGCTGCCGAAGATCGTCGATGAACGTCTGTCCGCAGATCTGCCGTTGATCCTTGTCGGCAGTATCGCGACTGCGGTGCTGGTCTGTGGTGCGCTCGCGCAACTCACCGTCGGTCGTCTGGTCGAATGGGTTCCGCCGCATGTGATATTCGCCGCCGTCACCGGCATCGGCTTCCTCGGCAATCTGTGGGCGGCCTACAGCACCGGCGTCGCGCTTCTCGTTGCACTGGCGATCGCCATCGCTGCGATCTACGGGCAGGTCACTGTCAATGACATGATCATGGCCCGCTACACTGCTGACGCCTGGCGCGGGCGCGTCTATGCCGTGCGCTATTTCCTGCTGTTCATCAGCGCCGGCGCCGCGATCGGCATGATCTCGGTGCTGCACGAGAGCGGCGGCTTTGCGCTGGTGCTCGGAGTGAACGCCGTCATCGCGCTTCTGCTCTTCTTCGCGACGCTCGCTCTTGTGGCGATGATCATCAGCGTCGAAGGCAAGCACAGCGCTGCGCAGCAGCCCGCCGAATAGATCAGAACAGCGGCGGGATGAGATCGTCCACGTCGACCCGTGTGCGTTTTTTCACGTTCGCAACGATGCGACTGCGATGGCAGGTTTTCGGATCGCGGCAATAACAAAGCAGCGCAATCCGCTTGCCTGATTTGATCAGCGTCACCAGTTCGCCGAGTTCTTCCTGCGGTTCGGCTTTTTTGATGTGCTTTTCATATATGCGCCACAGTGAGTCGGTGTCACCGCTGCGCGCCGCCGCCCGGCCTTCCGCCGGGGTACCAAGCTTTTGCAAGTGCAGGTACGCGATTCCAACATCGTCCAGTGATGCAGCAAGCTGGCGCTTGGAGAAGCCGGGGCGGCGGGATGCCGCGACGGCGCGTGTGTCGATCAGCAGTTCGATCTTCGCACGCTTGAGCTCATCGAGCACGGCGGCGGGCGTCGCTTGCTCGTATCCGATTGTGAACAGCGGATAGCTTTTCGCCGTCTTCTTCCGCGCCTTCATTTCAATCTTTCGATCAGCGCCATCGCAGCCGCCGGCGCGCGGATCTTCGCTTCGTGGATGAAATACAGAAAGACGTCGCGCGGCTCCTTCTTCGCCGAAGCCTTGTCGACACGCGGCAGATCCTTCGGCTCGCCGCCTTGCGCCCAGGTTTTTGCGCGCGCGGCCCACGCATCGAGCGCCTTCGGCGGATAACCGGCCTTCAGTTTCTCCTCACCCTTCTGCAATCGCGCGTAGACGAAATCGCCGACGATATCGGCGATGGCCGGATATTTGTCGTGCTCGGCGAACACGACGGGAATCGAGAACTTGCGCAGCAGCGCGACGAAGGCCGGCGTCTTGAAACTGTCGTGCCGCACTTCCACGACATGGCGCAATGTGTGCCCGTCGAAAGTCGGCGGCAGCAGTTCGAGGAAACCACCGAAATCCGCTTCATCGAATTTCTTGAACGGCGTGAACTGCCAGAGGAGGGGGCCGAGACGGGGGCCCAGTTCGGTGATGCCGGAATTGAGAAACCGCTTGATGGAATCGCCAGCTTCGCTGAGCACGCGGCGGTTGACGGCGTAGCGGGGACCCTTGAGCGAAAAAATGAAACTGTCCGGCACTTCCGAGGCCCACTTTCGATACGTGGCAGGGCTCTGGGTGCGGTAGAACGTGCCGTTGATCTCGATCGCGGTCAGGTGCTCGGCGGCGTATGCGAGCTCGCGCGCGTGCGGCAGGCCCTTGGGATAGAAGACCCCGCGCCAGGGCTCGTAGGTCCAGCCGCCAATTCCCGCGTAAATATTGCCCTGTCGCTTCGTCATTCTGCTGTCATGTCAGTAGGATAATGTGTTTGGCAAGTGGCGATGCGTATTGTTTGTCGCCACAACGGCCACTGCGATGAGGCGACGCCGGATGAACGCGCGCCTTCTCGTGTGGTCGTTTCGTTTTTGAGGGGGTCGCTGCATGCCAGGTGGCCCCGACGGGATACGAAGAGCAAGAGGCCCGGGATTTCCCGGGCCTCTGCATTTTCGTGAACCTGTTGCCTAGAAGTCCATGCCGCCGCCCGGGGGCATGGCCGGCATCGCATCTTTCTTCTTCGGCAGTTCGGCGACCATGGCTTCCGTGGTGATCAAGAGGCCGGCAACGGATGCCGCGTTCTGGATCGCTGCACGCACGACCTTCGTCGGGTCGATGATGCCCTTGGTCATGAGGTTGCCGTACTCGCCGTTCTGCGCATCGAAGCCGTAGGAGTATTGATCCTTCTCCAGCAGCTTGCCGACGACGACCGAGCCGTCAGCGCCCGCATTGATGGCGATCTGACGCGCCGGAGTCTGGATCGCCTTGCGGACGATCTCGACGCCGTGCTTCTGGTCTTCGTTGTCGGTCTTGATGCGCTTGAGGCCTTCGACCGCACGCAGCAGGGCGACACCGCCGCCCGGCAGGATGCCTTCCTCGACCGCGGCGCGGGTCGCATGCATCGCGTCATCGACGCGATCCTTGCGTTCCTTCACCTCGATCTCGGTCGCACCGCCGACGCGGATGACCGCAACGCCGCCGGCGAGCTTCGCCAGCCGCTCCTGCAGCTTCTCGCGGTCGTAGTCCGAGGTCGTCTCCTCGATCTGCGCCTTGATCTGCGACACGCGCGCCTCGATGTCGGCTTTCTTGCCGGCACCGTTGACGATCGTGGTGTTCTCCTTGTCGATCATCACCTTCTTGGCGCGGCCGAGCATGGAGATCGTGACGTTCTCGAGCTTGATGCCGAGATCTTCACTAATCGCCTGTCCGCCGGTCAGGACTGCGATGTCCTGCAGCATGGCCTTGCGGCGATCGCCGAAGCCCGGTGCCTTCACGGCCGCGACCTTGAGGCCGCCGCGCAGCTTGTTGACGACGAGCGTGGCAAGCGCCTCGCCCTCGACGTCCTCGGCCACGATGAGCAGCGGCTTGCCGGTCTGCACGACCGACTCGAGCAGCGGCAGGAGTTCCTGCAGGCCCGACAGCTTCTTTTCGTAGATGAGGATGTAGGGGTCTTCCATCTCCGTCCGCATCTTGTCGGCATTGGTGATGAAGTAGGGGGAGATGTAGCCGCGATCGAACTGCATGCCCTCGACCACGTCGAGCTCGGTCTCGAGAGACTTCGCCTCTTCGACCGTGATCACGCCTTCATTGCCGACCTTCTGCATGGCCTTGGCGAGGAAGTCGCCGATCTCGCGATCGCCGTTGGCGGAAATGGTTCCGACCTGGGCGATCTCTTCGTTCGATGTGACTTTCTTCGAATTGGCCTTCAGGTGTTCGACGATAGCTTCGACCGCGAGGTCGACGCCGCGCTTGAGGTCCATCGGGTTCATGCCGGCAGCAACCGCCTTGGTGCCTTCCTTGACGATCGCAGCGGCGAGCACGGTAGCGGTCGTGGTGCCGTCACCGGCGAAGTCCGAGGACTTCGACGCGACTTCGCGCACCATCTGCGCGCCCATATTCTCGAACTTGTCTTCGAGCTCGATCTCTTTCGCGACCGTCACACCGTCCTTGGTGATGCGCGGGGCGCCGAACGATTTATCGAGCACGACATTGCGGCCCTTGGGGCCAAGCGTCACCCTCACCGCATTGGCGAGGATGTCGACGCCGCGCAGCATGCGATCGCGGGCATCGACGGAAAATTTGACGTCCTTAGCAGCCATTGTTTGTGTTCCTCTGATTTAGAATTTTGGATCGGCAGCCTCAGGCGGCCTTCTTCTTGGCGGCGCTGCCGCCTTCGATGACGCCCATGATGTCGGACTCCTTCATGATCAGGAGATCCTGGCCGTCGATCTTCACTTCGGTGCCCGACCATTTGCCGAACAACACGGTGTCGCCGACTTTCAGATCGATCGGAATCAGCTTGCCGCTTTCGTCGCGGCCACCGGGGCCGACGGCGATGATTTCGCCCTGCGAGGGCTTCTCTTTGGCTGTATCGGGAATGATGATGCCGCCAGCAGTTTTTTCTTCGGCATCGATGCGCTTGACGACGACACGGTCGTGAAGCGGACGAAACTTCATGGCAGTCCTCCTAAAATATTGGACGATCTTGGCTTTTAGGCACTGGCAGACCCGCCACCAGCACCTTGCCGCCACATGGGTGGCGACTTTTTTGCCCGCAAGGGCCATCGGAAAATTTTTTAGCACTCATTTGAGATGAGTGCCAACAATTCTCGAAAACCCAGCAAGGACAATGGTTAACGGGCATGTGATGGGAACGGGGTTTATGCGCCCGACGTTACCCATCGCGGCCGGCACGAGGCATGCCGTCGGGGCTGTTAGCAGGCGGAATTCTCTGCTGCTACTGCCTTGATTTTAAACAACTTGTTTACCTTTTCGGCTTGCAATGGATAGCGCCGGAAACGGAAACTTTCAGTCCGACTCGACGGAGGACGAAATGGTTTCAGAGGATTTCCGTAAACAAGTCAGTGGTTATGGCCTGACGACCGCCCACATCCTGTACAGGCGTCCCGATCATCGCTGGCTGCTGCAGTCCTACGTCTGGCAGAATTACGATCTGTTCCCCGAGTTTCCCGAGCTGCAGCGTTTTCTCGCGTTCTGGCAGGAAAAGCTTGAGGGGCCATTGCATTCCGTGCAGGTGGCCCACTGCAAGCTGATCAAGCCGGCGGAGCTCAAAGCGATCAGCGGCGAATTCCGATTGCACTGAGTGAGCGGTTCGAAAGCGCGTTGTGAATTCATGGCCGGGCGGACAGCGCCCGGCCATGATGATTCATGGGGGAGGGGTTGCTCCTCTGATGTGAGCCGGAGTCATTCAACTGTCATGCACCGCGCATAGCCGTCCGAAGGACGGCGTGCTTTCGCACGCCTATGTTCCGGCCATCCCGATTCAATGGGTACGGCCCGTGCCTTCCTAAGCGAGATCACCGGGACAAGCCCGGCCATGACGGTGGAGACGCACTGCACCATCCGCTCGTCATTCCGGGACGGCGCGTAGCGCCGGACCCCGAATCCAGATACAGGCACTGTGCGTGTTTCTGGATTCCGGGTTCGCGCTTTCAGCGCGCCCCGGAATGACCACGTATTCAATTGTCAAACAGCGTGGCGAGCATCTTCGCCCGCATTTTTTCTGGCGCCGGGTACGCCGTCGTCTTTTTCGTCCCACGCAAAACGCGAGGGAGATGGCGCGCCAGGTGGCGCAACCATTGTTCGTTCTGTGCCGCGCTCCCTCTCGAGAGACGCGGGCGCCTCATGGCGCGCCATCGCGGCGTCTTCCTTACTGCGCCGGGCCGCGCTTTGCAGGGACCGTCCGTTGCTCCCGCCCTGGCTTCGCGT
>Ga0207644_10003256_pt1 | contig 10482 bp, 7 predicted proteins | sample KBSS73metaG_FD_184326 | JGI IMG/M metagenome (GOLD analysis project Ga0207644, IMG submission 184326) | Switchgrass rhizosphere microbial communities from Kellogg Biological Station, Michigan, USA - KBS S7-3 metaG (SPAdes) (version 2) | ecosystem: Host-associated > Plants > Roots > Rhizosphere >... | reverse complement strand
GTTGGGGTGATGGATATGCTGCGTTATAATCAGTTTACAGCCGGCGCCGGCTGGAGTTATGATTATGGTACTGCACAGGACAGCAAAGAAATGTTCGATTATCTTTATAAGTATTCTCCGTATCATGCGCTTAAATCTGCAGATTATCCGGCTACCATGGTTACCACTGCTGATCATGACGACCGTGTAGTACCGGCGCATTCCTTTAAATTCAGTTCAAGGTTACAGGAATATCAGCAGGGGAAAGCCCCGGTACTGATCCGTATAGAAACCAAAGCCGGGCACGGTGCCGGACAATCAACCGCACAGATCATCAGCGGCCAGGCGGATAAATGGGCTTTTATGTTCCAAAATATGGGAATGGATTGGAAGTAATAATCAAAAGTCAAATGTCGGGAGTCGGAATACGGAATTGGATTTTTGTCTGGATGCTTTTTATAAGCAGCATACCCTGTTTTGGCCAAAAGAAAAATCTGAATATTGTATACATCGGCGATAGCATTACACAGGGCGTACAGTTAGGTGATGCCGGAACGGAAGCGCCTCCTGCTATCGCCACTGCATGGCTGCGTAAGCATAAAGGTATGGGTAAAGTCGAATTTTCAAACCAGGGTGTGAGTGGTTTTACTACAGTCGACTTCCTGCCTTCTACCAATACGGTATTCCCAAGGGCGGATAAAGCAGCATCGGCATTGAACAGTAAAAATGCCACACTGATATTTTTTATTATGCTGGGTACAAACGACAGTGCGATCACAGGCCCTAATGGATCACCGGTATCACCAGAAAAATATCATGATAATTTGAAAACTATTATCGATCATTTATTGCAGCACTTTCCGGATAGCAAGTTTGTGATTCAAAAACCGATATGGTACAGTCCGAATACTTACAATGGGTCGATGTATTTACAGGAGGGCCTATGCCGGTTGCAAAGCTATTTTCCGCAGATAGATAAATTGGTGGGTGAGTTCAATAGCTTCAATCCCGGCCATGTATTTACCACTGATACTGAAGCTTTCGATTATTTCAGAGAACACTATTCAACTGACCTGATCGCTGAACAAGGCCATGAAGGTATATTCTATCTGCACCCCAATAGCAAAGGAACTGTGATCTTAGGTCAATTTTGGGGTGAGGCTATTTATAAGATCGTTAGAGCGAACTAGATGAAAACAAAACAGACTTCCCTATAAGAGAAGCCTGTTTCGTTTTTAATGGGTTGATTATATTAGTCATCGTGTCCATGACCATGACCATGGCCATGACCTCCACCGTGGCCTTCGCCATGTCCGTGACCTTCTCCATGCCCGCGGCCGCGGTCCCAGCCTTCATGACGGCCGTTGTCGTGCCAGTGGTTACGATATCTTTCTTCATGGCTATCGCGGATAACTACCTGGTCTCTGCGGCCACGATAACCGGCATACCTTACTCTGTAATCACCATCATAGCGCCATGGGTTCGGGCGGTTAATTACCACTTTGTATCCATGATAAACATCATAATTACGGTATCTTACCGGTAGATATGTCCTGTGTACCCAGCCACCGTTGCTTAAATATATATATTCGTGGGTAGGCACATCATAATAAACACCTATATCCGGCATATAATAATAATCAACATGCTCATAGCCAACAGGCCCCCATTCAGGCTGGGCTCCGATATTTACTCCTACGCTTAAATGTACCTGGGCATCGGCTAACTTAAATGATAAGCAGCTTATTAAAAGGGCTGCCGTAAAAACGAACTTTTTCATTGTAGTATATTATTGTTTGGTATGTATGACAGCTTTAAACGTAAAAAGTTTAAATATTTTATAACTGATCTTGCTATAAATGATGTATAAAAAATAAATGCCCTCAGTAAGAGGGCATTATATTATTAAATATTTTTTAATAAACTATTCGTCGCTATTATTTTCCTTGTCTTCCACTTTTTTGGATATCATAGCCAGCTGCGGTTTTCCAATCACTTTGTAATCGCCGTCGCCTTTTAAAATAGATGCAACCTGGCTTCTGTCCTGCATTGTTTTTACTGCCTGGGCCAATTCCTTATCATACTTAAAATTGGTTTCGTAACGGCCTTTTTCATAGAAGTAACGTGATGCGATTTCATTTTCAAGCACCTGTTTTATCTCTTCTTTATTTTGCTGAAGATCATTCTTTTTGCTGGCCAGTAATTTTGTTTTCAGGGCATCGTACTCGGCTTGGATGTTGGTAAGCAGTTTCTCCTTGGTAGCCTCGGTTTTCAGGGTATTTATCAACTTTTCGGTGCCCGTGGTATAGCTGTAATTTTTATCAGCCAAAAATTTTACAAAATCATTGTATTCGCCATCGCTCAGGTGGAATGTCCTCACGTCGCCGATACCGTTATGCTTATTACGGAATAATGTAGCATAATCGAATATCAAAAGTTTGGAAACGAGTGTTTGCGTGATATTTGCAAAATGTTCCTGCTTTACAGCAATGTCCGGATACACACCGCCCCCATCATAAACCGAGCGGCCGCCTTTGGTCTTGAACTCATGCATCAATGAGTCGGCAACCTTTACAACGCTGCCATCATCTTTACGATGGGTATAATCAAGCGCCTGTACACAACGGCCTGAAGGGATATAGTATTTGGCAATGGTAATCTTTACCAAACTATTGTAAGGCAAATTGAATGTTTGCTGCACCAAGCCCTTTCCATAACTGCGCTGTCCTATAATTACGGCACGATCGAGGTCTTGCAGGGAACCGGCCACAATTTCAGATGCTGAGGCTGAACGGCTGTTTACCAGCACTACCAAAGGAAGGTTGGGTTCTGATGGTGTGTTTTGAGTACTGTAAGTAAAATTTTTGTCTTTTATTTTTCCTTTTTGCGATACTACTTCAACTCCTTTTGGGACAAACAGGTTAACAATTTTTACTGCTTCCTGCAAAATGCCGCCACCATTTGATCTCAGATCGAGGATAATCCCGTTTGGGTTATTCTTCTTTAAGTTGGCGAGTGCTGTGCTTACCTCTTCAGCCGAATTTTCAAGAAACTTATCAAGTTTGATATAACCCATATTGCCATCAACCATGCCATAATAGGTTACATTGGGTTGCTTTATTTCATCGCGGACCAGATTTTTCTCAGTTGCTTCGGCATCGCCGCGTCTGATTAACAACTTAATGGCTGCACCTTTTGAGCCCTTTAAAAGCTGGCTCACCTGGTCGTTGGTTTTACCGGTCAGGTCAACGTTATTTATTTTAACCAGCCTGTCGCCTGCCCTGATATCTGCCTTTTGAGCCGGGAAGCTTTCGAACACATCTGAAACATATACTTTCCCTTCGCGGGCAAAAATGCCAGCGCCAATGCCTCCGTATTGGGTGCTTACATAATGCAGTTTATAATCTTCAATTTCTGATTCAGGAACAAATTCAGTATAGGGGTCAAGGCCATCCAGCATCGCGTCGACACCTGTTTTGATCATTTTGGCCGAGTTAATATCATCTACATAATTAATATTAACTTCTTTATAAACAGACGAGAAAACATCCAGGTTTTTAGCGATCTGGAACAGATCGTCCTGGAAGCCAAAGATTAATACAGCAAGTACTGTTATACCGGCCAGAAAGCTCCACTTCTTATAATTTCTTTTCATCACAGTACCCGTTGATTAAATAAAAGAGAGGCATTTAGATATGCAATCTAAAATTCTCATTACCAGAATATAAAATTACAACTTTGATATTAAAAAATGATGAGGTTAACCAAAGTTTTACATCAAATCAAAAATTCTGGTTCAGTACATTAAACGTGAGTTTACAGCCGGTTATTATCGATATTAACCAGGGCCTTTTTCAGGGTGAAAACCACATATTTGCGGTCGCGGTTTACCAATTCCATTATCCTGCTGATCAGGTTATCTTCCTGGCCTTCATTATACTGCAATTCTTCGTCGGTGAGGTGATTGTATTTACGTTGTAATTTGATCTTTACACGCGCCCAGTCTTTGTTGCTGATACTGATCTCTGCCATTTCAAAAAATATGTTTCAGCAAAAATAGAAAAAAATCTGTTGATGCCCTTTGTAATATTTGGCTCGTTAATTGTTAAACTATAGGTGTTAACAACGTCTAACCTATTTATAAACTAATCTATTATTTATGAAAAAGTATCTTTTAAGTGTCGCGTTTCTGATAGCGGTTTGTATCAGCGCAAAGGCACAATTTAGCCTCGGGGTAAAAGGCGGGGTAAATTTCTCCAAAATCAATACAGATAATTTTAGCCAATCCAACAAAACAGGCTATCAGGCCGGCGTATTTGCCAGGATCGGCAATGCGTTTTATCTACAACCTGAAGTTTATTTGAGCAGCAGTGGCGGTAAAATAACCGTTACCAACAATGCCGATGCAAGCGCCGATATCAAGTTTACAAATTTAAATGTACCCTTGTTATTAGGTCATTCATTTGGTTCAAAAAACCTCAATTTCAGGCTTATGGCTGGCCCTATTTATACTTATGTTCTAAGTAAAGACCAAAGTACCACCAGCCAATTTAGTGCTGCATACCAGGACTTCGGTCACTACAAAAACAGCACCATCGGCTTCCAGGCCGGCGGAGGTGTCGATCTTGGCCCCATTACAGCCGACCTACGGTATGAAGGCGGCTTGACCAAAATAAGTGATGATTTTGGCCAGCGGCAACACCTGTGGGCATTGAGTGTAGGATTCAAGTTCTTTTAAGCTAAATAGCTAAAGAAAAAGATAAGCCCCAAATATCATTTTTGGGGCTTTTTTGTATACAAAAAGGTACAATTCAGAAAGAGTTTAAACTTAAAATTTTTCGTTGTGAAATAATTATTATAATTATATTAGAGCCACCAAACCCTATTATGATTTGAATAAACTATTTACTCTCCTCTTGTTATTGTGCTCAATTGCTGTTACGGCACAAACTCAGCCTTTTGGTAAAGTTGATACCGCCGATCTCAAATTAACCTCGTGCGATTTCGAAAAGGGTGCGAATACTATGGTGCTGTTCGATGAGGCCAAAGCGTATTATAGATTCTCCACGGTTGTGATGGAGAGGCACAAAAGAATAAAAATATTTAATGAAAAGGGAAGCGATCAGGCCCAGGTAAAGATTGAATTCCTTGGAGTTAATCATGATGAATTGGTAACTGATGTAGAGGCTCAAACGATCAATTTTGAAGATAACGCCATAAAATATATTCCGGTAGATAAGGCCCTTATATACAAACAAAATATTGACCGTAAAACTAACGCAATAGTATTCACTTTCCCAAATGTAAAACCCGGGTCAATTGTGGAGTTTAGGTATAGATGGTCCAGCCCTTACGCCGGTAATTTCCCCAATTGGCTATTTCAGGATGTTATTCCTACGAGGTACAGCGAATTTCAATGTAGTCTGAACGATAACTATATCTTTAAGCTTGTAAAGAGGATAAGGCAAAATTTTGCAAAAGACACTTCAGTTTTTAAAAATGGAAAAAATAAAAGGTCTGGCTACACGCATATATGGGCCCTTAGTAATGTTCATTCGCTAAGGAATGAGCCTTACATGGCATCAATACAGGATAATGTACAGGAGTTGTTATTCCAGGTGACAGGCAGGTTTGGGGGTTACTGGTCGGAGGAAGCACTTGGTCTGCTTAAATATGACGATTTTGGTGCGCAATTGGACACAACGATCAACTTAAGCCATCAAGAAAGTATCATTGCTGAAGCAAATAAATTGCCTGGCCGCGATGAAAAAATCGCCTACTTATTCAATACTGTAAAAAACACAATAAAATGGAATAATCTTACCAGATTTTACACGGAAGATGGTGTAAGGAGGGCATGGAACAAGAAGACAGGAAACTCCGCCGAGATCAATATGATCCTCTATCATTACCTGAAAAAAGCAGGGATAAATGCGCAAGTGATGGTGATAAACACCCATGATAAATTAGACCCATATTATGCGTCCACACGCCAGTTGAATAGCCTTGTGGCTTACGTTATTGATGACAAAACCCAATATGTTTTAGACGCTTCGCAAAAAGACGGTCTGTACAATGAATTGCCTTTTTATCTTTTAAACTCTAATGGTGTCGTCATCTACCAGGAAAGAAAAGTTGCCATGCTATTAGATCTTACTAATCCGTCGCCAAAACAAAACGCGATTTTCATTAATGCTGAGATCACACCAGATGCAAAAATGACAGGGACGGCCCAGATCAATAATAGCAGCTATAATAAAATGTCTGTAATAAAACGCTATAAGGCTGACGGTGAAGCAGGATATAAGATTTTTTTACAAGAGAAGGATAACAATCTGAAAATTACCTCTTTGAAACTGGAGAACATGGAGGTGGACTCGCTGCCACTTACGCAGACCATAGGGTTTGATTCAGACCTGAATGGATCGGACGAAAACTATATTTATTTTACTCCGAACCTTTTCACCGGTCTAAACTCAAATCCGTTTCTGGACGAGGAGAGGTATTCACACATTGATTTTAAATTTCTTCGCAGATATAACATCAACGGACGGTATAAAATCCCTGCAGGATTCAAAATTGACGCTATACCAAAAAGTTTGACTGTTTTAATGCCAGACTCCAGTATTTCATTTAAGAGAATGGTTGCCGGAGAGAATGGCTTTGTAACAGTACATTACGTGGTTGATTTCAAGAGATCATATTATGCCGTAACTGAATATCAGTTATTATATGAGTTCTATAAAAAAATGTACCAAATGCTGAACGAACAGATTGTATTAAAAAAAGACTAGTCAACAACTCTTTAATAAACAACGTAAAACGTATCAAACAAAACTATAAATCTTAAAAACGCAACCTTATTACATGAACAAAATTTTTACCCTGATGCTGCTTAGTGCATTTTGCGCTGCAGCAAATGCACAAACCACCACCTCCGAAGTGCAACCCTATGGAAAAGTTGACCAGGCTGATCTGGAAATGAAAGCTTGTGACTTTGAAAAGGATGCTAATGCCGAAGTACTATTTAATAAAGGGAATGTCTACTATGGTAATGACTTAAGCAGTATTACCGAAGAAGTGCATAAACGCATCAAGATTTTTAATGATAATGGGAAAAAGGAAGCCGATATTCACCTGGAATATCTCAGCGATCAGCATTATCAGTATATCACAAGCATCCAGGCACAAACTATTAACCTTGTTGATGGAAAAATCGAGATAACGAAGCTGGATAAAAAACTCATTTATACCAAAGCGATTGACAAGTGGCACAGCGAGATTACGTTCACGATGCCAAACGTAAAACCAGGCTCAATCATTGAGTTTAAATATAATTTCAATGTAAATAGCTACTCTGGGTTGCCTTTTTGGTATTTCCAGGAAGATATACCGGTTCGTTATAGTGAGTATGATACTGCTATACCTGATTTGTTTTATTTTAGGGCACAGCCCCATTTGAATCAACCTTTATCAAAGCATACGACAAGCGAAGTAGGAAGGAGCTTTATGGACACCTACAGAGATGACGCCGGACAAATGCGCAATGATTCTTACCCTTACACTCTTGAGATGGAAACACGTGCTATGACGAATGTTCCTTCTCTGCCCGATGAGGCATATATGTCGTCTTTTAATGACAATGTTCAATGTTTGCGATTTCAATTTGTATCATTCAGGCCGATAGGAGGATTTGCTAAAATGCATTCAGATACCTGGGCTAAGGTTGGCGGAATATTGGCCGATGATGAGGACTTTGGAGGACAACTTAACCGTAAGCTGAATAACGAAGAAACGATCATCAATAAAGCAAAGTCACTTAAATCCGATGATGAAAAGATAGCCTATGTATTTAATGAGGTAAAAAATAGCATGAAGTGGAATGAGATGGATCGTTGGTATACAATTGACGGAACCTATCGTGCGTGGGAAAACAAAACGGGTAACTCCACCGAGATCAATCTCATTCTTTATCATTTGCTAAAAAAATCTGGCGTTGATGTTTATCCGATGGTGGTGAGTACCCAGAAGCACGGTAAAGTAGTGCCTTTTTATACTTCTCTCGCCCAATTCAACAGAGCAGTAGTTTATATTCCGGTTGATAGCACCAAGCGCTTTGTACTGGACGCTTCGAATAAGTATAATATGTATAATGAAGTCCCTGCCGATCTGCTTAATTCATCGGCGCTTTGGATTGATAAGCAGAAAAAAAAATATGACATGGTTTTTCTGCATAATGATGTGCCGGTACGGCAGATAGTTTTCATAACAGGCGAAATAAAGCCAGATGGAAAATTAACCGGTACAGCGCAGATCAGCTGTTCGGGTTATAATAAGGTAAATACAGTAGAAAAATATAAAACGGACGGCGAAAAAAAATATATCGATTACCTGCGTGACAATGATAATAACCTCAAGATATCTTCTCTAAAAATGCAGGACATGGAAGTTGATAGCTTGCCCTTGATGCAAAACATTGAGTTTAATCTGGATCTGGCCGGGTCGGATGAAAACTATATTTATTTGAATCCAAACTTGTTTACTTCGCTCAAAACAAACCCATTTTTAAGTGAAAAACGGATGACAGATGTCGATTTCAGGTATTTGCGGAATTACGCTGTAAGCGGCCTGTATAAAATTCCGGCTGGTTACAAAATTGATGCGCTGCCAAAAAGTGTTACGATAGTTATGCCTGATAAGGGTGTCAGCTTTAAACGAATGGTGGCCGAACAGGAAGGGAATATTGTAGTGCGATACGCCATCAGCTACAACAAGATCGAGTATCCAAAAGACGACTACGCTGATTTTCACGAGTTTTTTAAGAAAATGCATGAAATGCTAAACGAACAGATCATTTTAAAAAAGGGGTAATAAATGCGTTTAAGTAATTATATGAGAAGATTGTTATTTATCCCTGTTATTTGTCTATTATCCTTTGCAAGGGCTTATAGCCAGGATAGTGTTCCGACAGAAGCATATATAGCTTCTAAAATTCCCGACTCATTAAAAACGGATGCCAATTCAGTGGTACGTTATAGCATGGAGGATTATGATATTAAAGGACCGGGAAAAGCGATATACAAAGCACATACAATTGTTACTATACTAAATGAGAAGGGAAATAAAGAAGCGCAAATATCTTTGCCTTCCAATAAAAAATTCAGTGCGGTAAGTTCATTTGAAATGCGGATATATGATGCTACTGGGAAATTAATCAAGAAATATCATAAAAGCGATATGTATGAACATGCAGCGGAGGACGATGAGACATTAGTAACGGATGACAGGATACAATCTATTGTACACACGGTTGCCAGTTATCCAACCACTGTTGAAATGACCTACGAAATAGATAAAAACAGTTTAATAAACATTGGTGGGTGGATTATACAACTCCCCGAGCAGAGCGTACAAAGCATGGACTGTCGCCTATCAATAAGTTCGTCAGCAGGTTTCAAATACTTTAATAAAAACACCGTAATAAAACCGCAGAAGGGGAGTGAGGGTGATAAAGACGTTTATGTATGGCACGCTGCCAATTTAAAGGCATTTAAGATTGAAGAGGGTACTATGTCATGGCGCGTTATTCCTGGAGTTTATTTTTCTCAGAATAAATTTGAATACTATGGTTATCCGGGCGATATAAGCTCCTGGCAAAATTATGGGAAATGGGTGTATGATTTAAATAAAGATGTATGCACCCTAAGTTCGCAACGCGTTGCGGAGATCAAAAAAATGACTGATTCGGTTAAAACTGATAAGGAGAAAGCCAAATTTTTATACGAATACCTGCAAAAAAGCATGCGATATGTGAGCGTCGACCTCGGCATCGGCGGATATAAGCCATTTGATGCAAATTTTGTTGATCAAAAGAAATATGGTGACTGTAAGGCATTGGCTAATTACATGTATGCTTTATTAAAAGCAGTTGATATAAAATCCTATTGGGCAGTGATACGCCGGGGCACTAACGAATATGCGGCCAGCCCTGATTTCCCTTATAATTCATTTAATCATGAAATATTATGTGTGCCATTTAAGACTGACACAGCGTGGCTTGATTGCACCGATACTTATCAGCCTTTTGGGACGCTGGATATAACCACTCTAAACAGGAATGCGTTACTTATTACCGAAGACGGTGGTAAACTGGTAAATACACCCAAAAGCAAGGCACAGGAGAATCAATTTAACAGCGAGGCGCATATTATATTAGATGCGGATGGGGGAGCAAAAACACAGGTGAAAATACTGAGTACCGGAGAGTACAGGGGATTGTATTTGGGAATGGCTGCTATAAAAATGGATGATCAGAAAGAGTTTCTGTTGCGCGATTTACATATTAAACAGCCTTCAGCGTTTGATTTTAAATCAGAAAAAGACGAAAACGGCGTAAAGGAAATTGATCTTAATTTTGAATACGATCAGTTTTGTGATGTAAAGGCTGGCGATAAGCAGTTTTACAGACCTCTTGCATTTTTATTATGGGACGGCAAAGTACCC
>Ga0207644_10003255_pt1 | contig 10482 bp, 8 predicted proteins | sample KBSS73metaG_FD_184326 | JGI IMG/M metagenome (GOLD analysis project Ga0207644, IMG submission 184326) | Switchgrass rhizosphere microbial communities from Kellogg Biological Station, Michigan, USA - KBS S7-3 metaG (SPAdes) (version 2) | ecosystem: Host-associated > Plants > Roots > Rhizosphere >... | reverse complement strand
GTTCCCCGGGTTGCAGGAACAGGTTGCTTCTAATGAAGGTGCATGAGGTGGAGAAATTTCCCCGGCATTGGATTTCCTGAACGATGATCTCAGGGGCTTGATTCGCGGCGCGTGCCGGGCACCAGGGGGTTGCGAGGCCCACGAGCAGCAGGGGAAGGGCGAGCCGCCGCAAATGCTTGAGTACGCAGTCCATGTGATCAGCACCTGTCAGCAGTTGCGGAATTATTGCAGATTGCCTGGATGAGCGTTTGAGCGAAGCCCAGAAGCGGTGCGCTTTCCCGCACAAAATAGTTGGTCAGCACCGTGATGGAGAACCCATCGTCCAGAAATAGTCCATTGAAGGCCGTATAAGAAACCGTCTGGCCGTTGTGCCAGACGAACGGATGGCCCGCCGGAGTTCCACCTTTGAACCATCCCATCCCATAGGGGGAAGGGACACCCTCCTGAAAGGCGGGAACCGGGGGAGGCGTTACCATCAGTGTAAACAGTGACTCGGGAATCACTTTTCCACTGCGAAGTGCCACGTCCCATAGGGCCAGGTCCTGCACATTCGACCATAGGGCGCCCGCGGCGAAAAAGGCGGACGAATCTGGGATCCTGCCCGGCACCGGCCCGCCGGCGCCAGGCTCGTACGGTGAGGCGGATGCGGAGGGCCGCATATAGAAGGTGCTGGCGAGTCCGGCGGGTTGAAAAATGTGTGCGGACAGATAGTCCGGGTACGACTGGGACGTCACCGCCTCGATGATCGAGCCTAGAATGAAATAATTGCTGTTGCTGTAGTTGAATGCCGAACCCGGCGAAAACAATAACGGCGCCTGCACGATTGCATCGAGCACGACTGACTGCTGCACGCCGCCGATGTATTGCTGCAGGGAGGGGAAGCCAAGGTAATCCTGCAGACCGGACGTCTGGTTCAGGAGCATGCGCACCGTAATGCGCGAGTCGAACACATATTTTGGCAGGTAAGTGAGAACCGTCTTGTCGATGTCCAGCAAACCTGCCTGCTGCAGTTGCAGGATCGCCGCTGCGGTTAGTTGCTTGGTCACCGATCCAATTTGCAACTCGGCGTTCGCTTGCATCGGTTGGCAAGTGGCCAGGTCCGAGTAGCCGTATCCCTGGGTATACAGCACCGAGCCATTCTTGGTGACGGCCACCGTCATTCCCGGCATGCCTTGTGTCTTCATTTCCCTCGCCACGACATCATCGACGATCGATCCGAGGCTGCCGCTCGGTGAATTGGCAGCGGGCAATGCCGGACATGTCGTCGTGGAATCGTCGCCTCCGGCACCCGAATCACCGCCTCCACCACAACCCGTGCATACAGTCAGTACGAAACATCCGAGTAACCATAATCGCTTGAGATAACACATGAGCACTCCGTCTCGTGAAACCACTGTCGATACGACTCGAGCTGTTCAAAGCAAAGGCCATACCAACTTGGTGGGCTGGCCAAGTTGTTGATTCAACAGATGGGTCGTGGTTACGAGCGGAAGGGGTGTGTCCACCAAAGTGGACAGGTGTATGGGTCGCAGGCGACGCCCGGCACACCGCCACGGTCTCGGTTGATTACTCGACTGGCGCAATTCGCGCGAAGTGGATCTCGCGGGACGGTGCGGCGTTCGATTAAATGGGTGGCTTCGAGGCCCGCTCGGCGAGCCTCCGGAGCCGAATTGGCGCGCCACTGGATGCCGCTCATCCGGGCACTGAATGCCGCGCCAATCGACACCATGACTTCCGACTCAGCGAAAGGAGAGTGCCATGACCTATGTTGAAGGGTTTGTCGCCGCGGTGCCCGCCGCCAACAAAGAGGCATACATCAAGCACGCGGCGAGCGCCGCGCCATTGTTCAAAGAGTTCGGCGCGAACCGCGTGGTTGAAACGTGGGGCGATGACGTGCCTGACGGCAAAGTCACCGATTTCAAACGTGCGGTGAAAGCGAAGGAGAATGAGGTAGTCGTCTTCTCCTGGCTCGAATACCCGTCGAGGCAGGCGCGTGATGCGGCAAACGAGCGCATCACCAATGATCCGCGCATGAAAGAGATGGGCGCGTCGATGCCTTTCGACGGCCAGCGCATGATCATCGGCGGCTTCGTCTCCATCATTGACGAAGGAGCACAAGGCACGCCGGGCTATATCGATAGCTACCTGGTCCCGGTGCCGACCGCCAATCAGAGCGCTTATCGCGAAATGGCTGCCAAAGCCGCCGCGGTATTCAAGGAATATGGAGCGGTCCGCATCGTCGAGGCATGGGGCGACGATGTACCTGATGGTAAGGTGACCGACTTCAAGGGCGCGGTGAAGGCCACCGGCGATGAAAAGGTCGTTTACTCCTGGATCGAATGGCCCTCCAAGGCGCACCGCGACGCGGCCTGGCCAAAGATCATGGCCGACGCACGCATGAAGGCCGATCACGCCAACATGCCCTTCGACGGGCAGCGAATGATCTTTGGCGGCTTCTCGCCCGTCCTCAACAGCTAGCAGAAGTCCTCCCGCATACGTCGCAGCCGCAGACAGCTACTTGAAGATCCCGCGTCGGCGTGCCCATAGGCACGTCGAGCGCGGTGAGCCGACCAGTGCTCAGGGTAGAATCCGTCCATGGCAGCCGACGTCACCCTTCTCGCCGCGGGAACCACGGAATACCGCAAACTCTCACTGGCTCTGATCATCGCAGGACTTTCGACGTTTTCGGTCCTCTACAGCGTCCAGGCAATGCTTCCGGCGCTTGCCGCCAGCTTCCACGTGAGCGCAGAGGGAGCGAGCTTGGTAGTGTCGATGGCGACGGGCGCAATGGCCATCACACTGTTGGTGGCAAGCGTAATCTCCGACAGAATCGGACGCCGCCAGATGATGACAGTCTCCCTGTTCGCGGCGTCCGCGTTAACCCTGGCTTCAGCAGCCTTGCCAGGGTGGCACATGCTGCTGATTACCCGCTTTCTGACCGGCATTGCGCTTGCCGGCATTCCCGCAATTGCAATGGCCTATGTCGCCGAAGAAATCCATCCCGACGCCATCGGGGCGACGATGGGGCTGTATATCGCCGGTGCGGCGATTGGCGGCATGGCGGGCAGACTGGGAGCAAGTGTCCTATGTGAGCTGTTCAGCTGGCGGGTTGCGCTGGCCAGCGTAGGACTCTGCGGCTTGATTGGCGCTGCCGTGTTCAGCTGGGCAGCTCCTGCCTCCCGGACATTCGTTCCCGTCAAACACGACTGGCGGTCGTTCTGGGCGAGCGTCCAATTACTGCGCGCCGACGCGGCACTTCCCTGGTTGTATGCCGAGGCATTTCTGCTGATGGGTGCCTTCGTGACCGTCTACAACTATGTGGGTTTTCGTTTGCTGGCCCCGCCCTACTCGCTCAGTCAATCCGCGGTTGGCGCAATCTTCCTTTTCTATATCGTAGGTTCGTTCGTCTCGACCTGGTTCGGCCACCTGGCAGGACGGTTGGGCCGGCGGCGTGTGTTCTGGATACCCATTCTCATATTGCTCGCCGGTGTTGCATTAATGGCCGCGGCGCCATTGGCCTGCGTCATCCTGGGCGTAGGTGTGGTCACTGCCGGCTATTTTGGCGCGCACTCGGTAGCGTCGAGTTGGGTTGGTCGGCGCGGGCGAAACGCCAGCGCGCTGGCCGCAGCGTTCTATCTATGCTCGCTTTATCTTGGGGGCAGCATACTCGGTTCAGTCGGTGGTATAGCCTGGAGCCGCCACGGTTGGGGTGGCGTCGCTTCGTTTACAGGAGTAGTGATACTGGCCGCCCTGGCGATATCGATCCGCCTCATCGCCGTACAGCCGCTGCCACAGAATGTCGTGGTAAGCGAAAAGGTGGATGCACTTCGCGCCAGCTGAGCATCGCTCCCGCCTCGGCGTATGCGAGCGATAAGACCGCAGATTAGTCAAAAATAAAATTGTGCGCTGGTTAACGGTTAACCCGGCGCCATCAGCTGTGGAAAGTGGCTCAGGTCGTTTTTACTCTTGCCAATGATCGGTACCATCCGAAACATTGGCCGCATCGTTACAGGGAATGACGCAATCGCATGAATAACATCCTATGGATGGCGCTGGGCTTGATAGCGGCCTACTGCGGATTCCGCGTGCTGATTGGCATCGCGGTATTCGTGCAGTTGTTGCGCTTGCCTCTAAGGCCTGTCCAGGTGGAGCGCGTTGAGCTCCCACCGCCGCTCTCCGAGGACCAGGAGGCGGCCGTTGAAGAACTGCGGTCGCTCGGCTTCGAGCCTTGCGGAACCAGTTTGATGGAAACCGAAGCTGTCAGGTATACCCTGCTATTCTTCCGGCATTCATCCTTGCCCTGCTTTGCCTCGCTGACCACGCTGCCGGCGGGCAACATCGGCTATCCGGTGGCGTTTTATACATTTGCCGCCGACGGTAACCTGTTACTGACCGACAACCGGGTCAGCTGGTCAGTCTTCGCCTGGCCGCCACACGTACGCCGGCAGGATGCGAGTGCGACTTCGCTGCAGAACCACTGGCAAACCCATCAGGCACGAATCACCGGAACTGCCCCCGAATCGGTTTCCGAGCAGGAAGCTCAAAGCCGCATCGAGTCGCTGGCAACGGGTTACCTCCCACTGTTGCAGTCGCGCAGGCTTTGCACCCAAGACAACGGCGTCTGGCATCCAAGCATGCGAGCGGCCGCAAAGGCTGCGCTGGCCTGGCTGCGGGTCAGCCGCAAGCTGGCCCGGCGCTATGTATCCCCAGTCACCAGCGGCGATTATCAGGTAGGGTATTTTTCTCATTGCTACATCATGCAGGAAGCGTTGCTGGCCAACCGGCCGGCGCGCCGTAAGGTGAAGCTCGCGGTGTTGGCGCTGTCGATGGCGGCGACGCTGGTGCTGTGGGGTCTGCTGTTCAACTGGTCAACCGCGATGATGTTGGTCGGGATCGTGTTCGTGCATGAATTAGGCCACGCCCTGGCGATGCGCTGGTTCGGTTACCGCGACATGAGCATGTTCTTCATCCCCTTTGTCGGTGCCATCGTGACCGGCAAGCCCAGGGATCTGGCGACTTGGAAACAGGCCATGATCCTGTTCGCGGGCCCGCTTCCCGGCCTGCTCGTGGGCCTTGCGATTCTGGTCCTCAATGCCATTCATCCACTGCCGCTGCCAGGTACCCACTGGCGCACGCTGGCGGAAATGGCCATTGCCATCAACTTCTTCAACCTGCTGCCGTTTTCGCCGCTGGATGGCGGACAGCTGATGGACATCAGCCTGTTCAGCCGCTGGCCGGTGAGCCGGCTGGTGTTTGCCGTGCTCAGTGCCTGTGCCATCGCGGCAATTGCAATTGGGCTGAAAACCCCATCGCTGATGTTCGTCGCCGTGGTTCTGGCCTTGGGAATGCGCTCGCAGTTCCGCATCATGCGCCTGCAACCGGCACGGCTCGAAGGACTGGATAGGCAAGCGCAGATCCGGCACCTGTTTGCAGCCGCAAAGCACAACCTCAGAGTACAGACCTATGCAATCCAGGCCGCTTTGGTGAAAGCCGTATTGGCACGGCGCACGGTGCGTAAGGCGAGAGCCTGGGAGAGCGTGTTAGTTCTGTCGGTCCTGCTGGCAGTATGGGGCGCAGCGGCGGCGGCGGCGTTTGCCGTGTGGCATCCCAACAGTCTGTCGTCGCGAACGTCCGCCGAGGGGCGGACGGCTCAGCCTCGTACTGCTCCGCAGACAGCTTTCGACAACGCCTATGACGATGATGATGATGATAATAACTCTCTAGCCACGCTCGATAAGTTGGCCCGCGAGCTGTCGCCCGACGATCCGCGGCGCGTCGACTTGGCCTATTTACATGGTATGCAGCTGCAAGGTGAGGGGAACGGGACGCCGATGGAGGATTTGCTGGCTGCGCATCGCGACGGATACATCAGCACGATCGGTATCATGGAAGAAGGGTGGCTGGATGAGATCTCAGTGCATCTGGCACAGCTCCCGCCCGCCGAACGGGCAGCGGCACTTGCATCCGCCATCAATCGTGCGATGCAACTGGTTCCCGGTGGATTCGCGGCCACGGTAGATACGCGCCTGCGTGAAGCCGAAGCGATCGACCAATCAGGCGATCCTTCGAAGGCCGAGGCGCAGCTGTTGGACCTGCGTCAACGGGCTGCAAGCGCAGATGACTGCCGCTGCGCCTTGAAGCGAGTAATCACGGCACAGGCGCGATTCGACTTGAGCAGGCACCGCGCAGCGCAGGCCGTGACGGTTCTGGAGTCTTCGCCGTTCAGTCGGGAGCTGCGGCGAGTCGGTGAGGATCTCGCGACGACTTACGCGCTCGCCTTGCTCGATGCCGGTCGGATCTCTGAAGGCGTGGACCAGATGCGCCAAGCAGCGCTTTACCTCCCTCCTCAGTCCACTCTGCTGCAGCGGATGTTGGGTAAAGCCGCACCGAAGGCCGTTGCTTATGCCCCTTTTTACATGGCGTACGCCTGGCATGTAGCGGGTCAGGACGCGAAAATTCAGTCGCTCGATGCCAAGGCAGTGAGGCGCAGTTGCCTCTGGGAACTCGACGAGCATGTGCGGGCGAACATAATCAACCCCTGGAATCAGGCGAGCCGCGTTGCAATGCTGGATTTCGCCAAGTCGTTTTGCGCACAGCACGATCAGAAAAATGTCGAGTAAAGGCTTTCGACCATTTTGAGCGGCGCACCAATTTTCTAACTGCTGCGGCGCGCTTCACAGCAGACGGAATCCAACTTCCAAACAGCTGACACCTGCCAGAACGCACGCACGCGTATTCGTCGCAACGCACCACGCTATAACTGTGACGCAGGTACAAATACCTACTTGACGCGCCCGTGCCAGGAGACCATGGTGCGCGTCGCCAATACGCGTTATGTCCACTCACACTCAGACCACGTCAGGAGAATGATCATGATCATCGAGCTCGGTACGGCCTCGAAGGAGACCAAGGGCACGCCAGGCGGCCAACTGGAATTCTGGTCTTCGTTGGTCAAGAAAGAGCCACATTGACATGCAGCGACGAGGGCCCGCGGAAACGCGGGCGCTCCCGCCGCGGACCTCTACTACTTCGATTCCTCTCGGGCGCGACGGCGGATTCAGATGCCGCGTCAGTATGCAATTTGCGAGCATGCATACACGTGCATTTGCGGCGGGCACATAGTCTTCCTGGATCTGGAGCGCGACAAATATCTGTGCCTGGATCTCGAGGCGACTGAGGCATTGCGGCCCTACTTGAGCGGCCGTTCATTGGTGATCCGGGATCCCCCTCCCGATTGCCCTGACGCGGCCGGTATTGCAAAAACGCTTACCGAGCTGCTGCAACGCAATCTGATTGCGTTGGTTCCGCTCGGGTACGCCGCTCCAGGTGTCGCACAGATCGCACCCGCCACGCGTTCAATCTCGGCGCCCGTGGGCGACGCATATCACTGCACGGCCGCGGAAGCCTGCAAGGTCTTTCTCGCGGTCGCGCGCTCCACCCTGATGCTACGGTGGAGAACTCTCGAAAAAAATATCGCGCATGTCACCCAGCGCAGGAAGTCCGCTGCCATGGCCCGTGTCGCTGCCGGACTCGAGACTCTCGTGCAACGCTTCGCATCATGCCGGTCCAGATTTCAGAAGGCGGACGCCTGTCTCCTCAACTCCCTTGCGTTGCTCGATTTCCTTGCGCTGCACGGCCTGTATCCAAATATCGTATTTGGAGTCAGCATGCGGCCCTTCCATGCTCATTGCTGGGTACAACATGAGGACACCGTGCTGGGCGACACGCTCGAGCACGTAAGCCAATTCACACCCATCATGGTCGCCTGAGGATCCCACATGTATGGCTACATGGCGCTGCATTGGGACGCAGCTGACGACCTTGGCGCGCAAGCCGCAATTGCAATTGGACGGCGGATAGGCACCGCTGCTAAGCCGTGGGAGCTCGCATTTTCTGACGCGGGGTTGCTCGTCTTCCAACGCGGAGCGAATCGCCGCACGCACGGAGCCATTGGCCTGGCCAATGCCGGTACCGTATTGGGAACGATTTTCCGAAATCGCAGCGGTGCTGACGCCGAAAGGGAGCTGGCGTTTTCTGAACAGGTAGCGTGGGACATACAATCCACAAGTGGAAAGTACCTTGTTGAACACTACTGGGGACGGTATGTCGCATTCTCCCGAGGCGCCGACGGCCGGTTCAGGGTCATCCGCGATCCCACGGGCGCACTGCCCTGCTTTTACGCGCACACAGACCACGTCACCGTGTTCTTCTCCAACCTGGAGGACTATCTGGAGCTGACTGCTGCCCAGTTGACCATTGATTGGGAGCATGTCGGAAGTAGCCTGCAATACATGCAAATGGCCAGCAGGCAGACGGGGTTCAAGGAAATCTCGCAGGTAGTAGCGGGCGAGTGTTGGATGCAGGCCTCTGAATCAAAACCCGTCTTCCTGTGGGACCCGGTAACCATTGCTACGGGCGCCGGCATGGAAGATAGTGTGGCGGCGCGCGCCGAGCTGCGCAGTGCTGTCGAATATTGCGTCAACGCCTGGGCATCCTGCTATCGCAGAATTCTACACTCGTTGTCAGGTGGGCTCGACTCGTCAATCGTGCTGGCTTGCCTCAACAGCAGCCCGACGCAACCGCAAGTGACTTGCTTCACGGCATACACTGCGGCATCCGAGGGGGATGAGCGCGAGTTCGCGCGGATGGCAGCGGCGCGCGCGAACTGTCCATTGGTTGAGCTACCTCATCAACCTCCGACCGACCTGTCGAGCGTTTTTCCCGAGGAGCGATTGCCATCACCGGCAATGGTTTCATTGCGTCTGGCTGTCGAAGAAGGGCGGGCGGGTATTGCACACGCGAATGATTCAGAGGCCATATTTTCCGGCCAGGGCGGTGATCACCTGTTCCAGCGCCGCCGCGATTTCGCCATTGCAGCAGAATTTCTGCACAGGCACGGCCTCGCGCGCGGATTTGGACGAGTCCTGGCAGAGAGCTCCAGGATGCTGCGCAAACCTGTGTACCGCGTTCTCCTGCAGGCGGCCCGGCTCAGACTGTTTCCCCACAGGGTGGATCCCTACGTCACACAGAAGGCCCCAACCTTTCTGCGCGCCGGCGTCAACACCGCTGTTCCACCGCATCCCTGGGTTGAAAGAGCGTCACAGCTACCCCGCGCCATGCTGCACCGCATATTCGACATCGTGGATTGCCAGCACTTCCATGCATACACCTGCGACTACGCCGATCTCGTTCACCCTCTCATCTCTCAGCCCCTCATGGAATGCTGCCTGCGGATCCCCTCCTACGTCCTCGCCGCCGGCGGCACCGATCGCGGCCTCGCTCGCCAGGCCTTCTCGGAAAAGATACCTGCGGCAGTCGCTGCCCGCACAACCAAGGGAGGAGTCGATGCCTATTGGAATGAGCTGGCGATCAAGAATCTCAAATTCCTGCGGCCGTTTCTGCTCGATGGCCACCTGGAAGCTGCCGGCGTGATCGACAGGGGGGAAATGAGTAACCTGCTGACGGAGGAACAGCTCATTCGCGCCGCGCAACCCCTGGCCCCCATCCTCTCCTGCATGATGGTCGAGGGGTGGCTGCGAACCGCGGCTCAATCACCATCGCTTTGACAATTGTAGTGTCACAAACCGCCCGATCGGACTGGCATTTGCGGCATCGAGACCGAACTGGACGCTTCCAGGAAACAGGGGTGTATTGACGTGTGGCGGACGCTGATCCAGGACGTTGATGGCCGACAGGGTGGCTCGGAAGCTGCCATCCCACAAGCTCACTGGAGCAAAACTCACCTGCGCATCTACAGTTGTGTACGCGTCAACCCCTTCCGCGGGATCTACGCTATCGTTGATGTAGCGTTTTGTATAGTTGACTGAAGCCGCCAACGACCACGACGCTCGGGCCCAGGAACTGCTCAACCTATATCTGAATGCCGGCAGGTAGAACAATCGGTCGAGCCTGCTGAGCGCAGTCGTCTCGGTGGTGACCTGCTGATCCGCCTTCAGGTAGTACGTTGCGTTCAAGCTTCCAGTGAATTGGCCGGCTCGTGTGAGCTTGTTGCACCTCAACAGCATGTCCAGTCCATTCGTCTTGTACAACGCCACATTCAATGGGACGCCGCGCACGAAGGCCGCGATTTCGGTCGGATCGAAGGGACCCACGAGACTGAAAACTTCGGTGGCGCCTGCCAGAAACGAGTTGATGAATGCAGGCGATGGATTGCGCAAGACGGCTGTCGGATAGATGGCTTGATTCGGCAGTATGTTGAAAACGTCGGGATCCACCGTCGCAACCCTGTTTCGATACACCACGTCGAAATAGGTCACCGAGGCTGTCAAGTCGGGAACGAACGAGGGTCGGTAGTCCGCGCCCAGGGTCCACGTGTGCGCCTTCTCGGGCCCCAGGTCCCGATTGGCGCCCAGTGAGACGACGCTACGGGCGGTAGTGTCGGCAGAGTCCGGTAAGTCGATTATCACGGCATGGATCTCGCCGTATTTATCCAGCAACGCGGGAGCCTTGAATGAGGTCCCC
>Ga0207644_10003243_pt1 | contig 10490 bp, 4 predicted proteins | sample KBSS73metaG_FD_184326 | JGI IMG/M metagenome (GOLD analysis project Ga0207644, IMG submission 184326) | Switchgrass rhizosphere microbial communities from Kellogg Biological Station, Michigan, USA - KBS S7-3 metaG (SPAdes) (version 2) | ecosystem: Host-associated > Plants > Roots > Rhizosphere >... | reverse complement strand
CGTCGTCCCGACCGCCGCCCCGCCGGAGCTGGCCTGGCCGGTAGCCGGATTGCCACCCGCCTGAGCGTAGACCTGACCATTTTCGGAACCAACGAAGTACCCCTGATTCCGCAGATCGGCACGATACGACTGATCGGTCTGAAGTCGTGCTTGATCAACTGCCATCTATCACCGTCCTCCCAGAACGGCCTGCGCCGTGAGCGGTTGCGGCATCGGCGCCACGAACGCCGGTTGGGGTTGAGCCAACCACGGAGCGATGCCGCCCGTATACGCCGTGCCCGCGCCGTAGTTCTGGCCTGCCACCTGAGCCATTGGCGCCGTGAAGCCGCTCGCCACCGGCACGGGTTGTATGGGCGCGACCGCCTGCACCGGCTGAGGACCAGTGATGACGCCACCTGGACCCATCGTCCGTCCAGGCGCGTTCTGCGCCGGCTGGTTCCACTGGATGTCGGCCGGGTTGTAGCCACCAGGCGCGACCATGCCGCCTGTCTGTTGCGACTGCTGCGCGGCCTGCGTCGCTGCGACCGCGGGATGCGGTTGGCCGGTGAGCTCGGCGTGCTTGTCCAGCATCTGGCGCAGCGTGCTGATCGCCGCCTGCGTCGTCGGGTCGGCCATATTGCTCTGCGGGTCGGCCGCCTGGATCATGCGCGCCGCGGAGTCCATCGTCGCCTGACCGCCCATCAGGTCCGCGGTCCAGCCCTGCAAGCCGCCCACCAGGTTGGCGCCCACGTCGCCAGGAATCGACGTGATGTTCTTGTTCGAGAGCGCGTTGCCGACAAGGCTCTGCAGCGTGCCGGTCGCCGCCTGGACCCGCTGCTGCAGCAGACCCGCGCCGGTCTGGGCACGCTGCGTCTGCGCCCCAATGATGTCGCTGGCTGCACCTCGCGCCGTGGCTGCCTGCTGCGCCTCGACCTGCAGGCGCTGGGTGTCGCTGGTCATCTTCTGATTCGCCGCATCGATCAGTTGTTTGGCCTGATCCATCGTCAGCGGATGATTCGGATCGACGACGGTGTTGGTCAGTTGGGCGGCGAGATTCTGCAGCGCGTCGCCGGCCATGATCTGCCCCTGGTTGGGCACCCACTTGATCGTGCCCGGCTTGTCCGGGTCCTCGATCGGCACCATCGGCGCGTTGGCACCCACCTGTGGGAGGTTGGGAGCTGGCGGGCGGTAATTCGGATTGCCGCGCTGGGCGACGATGTTGCCCTCGGTGTCGTACCAGATCAGGTTCGGCGCCTGAGTGTTGACACTCAGCCCAGCCGCGGGCTTAACGCCAGCCGGATAGCCGTACTTGCCCCCACCGTCGGCATCCGCCTGCCAGACCATCGGCAAGCCGTTCTGGTCCTTGATATCAGGATGCGCGTTGACAGGCCCCGGTGTGAACGTGCCGTCCTTGGGATCGAACTTGTACGGCTTGCCATCGACGATGACCGCCTGGAACGGCGAGTCTTTGTCGATGGTGACCAGCTTAGTGACGTTGTTTTCCGCGTCGACCGCATAGACCGCCGTCGGTGTGTTGATGATCTGACGACCGGGCAGGTTCGGGTCGCTCGAGACGGTGTGCACCGACTTGTCGCCGGTGTCGACCATGCCGATGACGCGTTTGCCCTTCGGGTCATTCGGGTCGACGATATTGGTGTACTGACCGCTCGGCTTGGCGCCTGGCTCGGCCGCGACAGGGTGCAGCTGATTGTTGACCGGGTCCCACTGCGCGACCTGGCCGCTCGCGGGGTCGCCAGGCGTGCGATACACCGGCGTCCAACCGCTCGGCTCGCTGGGCTTGTCGCCAGTGGCCGCGGGCTGATTCTTGGTAGCGCCCGTGACGACCGTGATCGCCTTACCACCCTTGACACTTGGGTCGTCCGCCTCGCCAACGGTGATGGTGTCCTTCTGCTTTCCGTCAGGACTCTGGACCGTCAGGATGGTGTTGCCCGTACGCTGCCTGGTCGTGGTGGGACGATTGTTCTCGTCGGTGCCACTGACGTTCTGAAACTCAGCCTCGCGGCCAGTGACTGTCCAACCCGGAACGCCGGCTCCGGCGAGCGCTTCGGCTTCGGTTTTGTAATTAGCCATTTGTTAGCCAGTCCTTAGCCAGCACGAACCTATACTCCAGTCCACATGTCCGGCTTGTCCGAGTTTGAGAAGGGCCTGGTTGCTCTGGTAGCAGTCTGGTTCATCCTCGGCTGCCTGTTTCCCGTGGTCTTCCTGGTCGCGCCTGCGTTGTACGGGGTGTATCTACTCATCGCAGGTAGCAGCGCCATTATCAATCGCCTGCACCTCAAGCGGCCGTCGACTTCGTCCTGAGTCGGCGTCGTTTTTCATCTGCGGGAATCGTATTGAGCACCTCGTTGCCAGCTTTGGCGCGAGCACCCTGCATCGCCTGGTCGATCATGCTCTGCTTGCCAACCTGAGTCTTAGTAGCGAAGTCACTGGACGCCGCGGTGCGCTGAATCGCCTCATCGATGTACCGATTGGCAAGCTGCTGGTAGCGCGTCTCCTCGTCGAGTTTGAGTGGGATCTGGTTGACGCTAGCCGAGACAGCACCAGGTGTAATCGTGATGCCGTTGCTGCGCAGAATCTGACGGGACGTGGAGGTTAGCGTCTGATCGCGAGCTTGCTGAAGCGCGTCACCCGTCTGAGAGCCGACGAAACGTCCAGCCAGTCCACCGACGATAGGCGCTCCTGTCGGGCCGACAGCGTTTGACGGCTCCCCAGCGGCCAGGTCGCCAGCACCCAGCACCGCGCCACCGACACCCGCGCCCTGGTTGCGAATCAGGAAGTCAATCGCCGAGGGTCGAATCTCTGCGCTGACCCCTGCACGATCAAGCACTGCCTGTAACTGTGGAGCAAGCGTCTTCGACAAAGCGCTGGCGTTCTCGTCGGCACGCTGACTGACGATCGTGCGATTCCGGAAGAAATCTTTGTTCATCTCGAGCTGCGCGGCGGCGGGCAGAATCGGAATGCCAGCCAACGGCTCGGTGCCCGCCTGCACCAGACTCGTCGATGACGTCGGCGACAGGCCCGCACCAATCGACTGCGCCATGTCCTGCACAGAGCGCGTGTCGTCACCCATGGCGCGCGCCGTAGCTTCGCGTGCAACAGCAGCGAACGGCGCCCACTCGCGCAGTTTGACGACCGCGTACAGTGGTTTGCGGTTGCCCTGCTTGTCGACCTCGGCGTCACCCGGCAGCATGACGACGATTCCCTGATCCTTCACATATTCCGGTACGTCGGCGTAGTCCTTGGCGCGCTGCGGGTCGCTGCGGTTCCACACCTCAGCCGCAACGGACGGCGTGCCGATGAGCGTGCCAACCGTGGCGACGAACGCGCCCTTGTTCTCGCGGAACGCGCGCGCGACCTGGGCCGGACCCTGAAACCCCACGTTGAAAAACGGAATGAAGTTGTTCAGGTACTTGGTGACGGTGCCGCCCTGAGAAAAGTCGATGGTGACGGTGCGACCGTCGATGACGGCCTGGGTGGGGTTGGCGCCACGGCGTTCGGCGAGTCGCATGGCGGCCACGCGTGGCCCGAGCTCGATACGCTCGCCGAGCGCCTCGACGGGATGCAGCGTCAGGATGTCCTTCGTCAGTCGGGCCAGGTCGCTCGAGCCGTTGATCTGAAACACGTTCTTGCGCTGCATCTCAGCGATGGCCTGCTTGCTGGCGCCTTCGCCACCAGTGAAGTAGCCGGCCTGGCCGCCGCCACCTTTGAGATACGCCGCGGTGCCGGCACCGCGATACTCGCCCTGGAGTAGCCCCTGGAACGCATCGGCATATCCGCGGGCCAGTTCGTACAGAATGCGCGGCATGGCTTGTGGTCCACCCGCACGCACGCTCTGGCGCAACACATACGTCGGGATGTCGAGCGCTGCGTTGCCAGCCAGGAACACGGGATTGCGACTGGTAGCCAGCGAACGGAATACCTTCTGCCAGGCACTCGTCCACTCGGGTGTAGAGAGCACGCCAGCGCCATTGATCGCCTCACCAAGCGCCTTGTTGTCGGTGACGTACTTCTGCTTCTGTCCATCGACGAAACCGATCATCGAGACTTCGTTCTTGGTCGGCGTGTAGCTCTGCGGCACCTGGCGCAGCATGGGCGTCTCGCCAGCCTGGTCGATGTTCAGGAACGCGTTGAACGCCTCGTTTTTCATGGCCATGCGCTCGACCTGGTGGGCATAGGCCACGGTCGAAGCAATCGGGTCTTCGCGCGCTTTGGTCGTGCCAGCGAGCGTGTACTCGCGCAGGCCGCGATCGTTCAGCCCGAGTTTTGTGCCCGCGCCCTGGCCACCAGACGGGTCGGCCATGTAGTCGAGGATGCGCGTCTTGGCCCAGTTGGGATACTGCGCTTCTAGATTGGCTGCCGTGTTCGCGTCCAGCACGCCACCGTCAACCAGACGTTGACGCAGCGTGTTGTTGAAAGCCGTCACCTGATCGGCCGCGGCCTGTACGCGAGCGAAGCGGTCAGGCCCGAGTTGCGTCTCGAGGTCCTGCAGGGCTTTGGCTGACTCGTCACGGGTCAGGCCACCCGAAAACTGCCGCTCGGTCGCGACGTCTGGCTTGCCCGTGCGTCGGGCGAGGTTGTCGGCGACCTCGACATTCGAGCGCAGCGTGACGTAGTTGCGCAGGGATGGGTAATCGGCGCCCACCGATTGGATAGCTGGCTTGAGACCCTCGTCGACCTTTACCTGCGCCGCGGGATCAGACGCCAGACGCTGCAGCTCGGCGGCCATCTCGTCGCCGCGTAGTGGTCGGCCGAGATTCGCGGCGTAGCGTTCCTGGGCGCGATTGATATCGACCTGCCGATCAGTAAACGCGCGCGTCAAAGAGTCGCCCACGGCCTGGATGCGGTCCGCGACACTCGAAGGCGCCGCTGGCTTCTTGCCGTCGAACATGGCGTTGAGCCGATCAAGTTCAGGGCTCGAGCCGCCCGGTGGAGTTGGTCCACCGGGTCCCCGAGTCGGCGGTACCGGTGGTCGTGGAGGTGCTCCGCCGGGGGCAGCTGGTTCAGTTGCGCGCGGGCGAATTCCAGTTAGTTCGGGCTGGGTGACTGTGGCCGGGATTGGGGCTGCGAGTTCTGGACTTGTTCTCGTCTCAGAAATGCCTGATGGCGCTTCTCCGCCGCCGCGCGGCGTTGGCGCTGTCGCTCGAGCAGGTCCTGCGCCCGCTTGCGTTGCTCCGGTGTCAGGTCCACCACGATCAAAGGGTAGCGCTTCTGGAGTCGGTCGACCGTAAACATCACCGCCTTGATCCACGTGGCCCCATATCGACTCTTGTGCGGTCTCGAGGTGCGTCTGCTCTGCCTGGAGTCGCCCCAATTCGGCGCGCATCTCGGTCGGCGTCTGTTGTGTCAGTTTGGTGCCGCGATAACCGGGTCCACCAGCGACGCCCGACTGCCCGACGTTCTCGCGCATTTCGCCGGTACCGGGGACCAGGTTGCCGCGCTCCCACCACAACGGCTCGTATGGATTGAGGTCGTTGCGCCTGGCAACTTCCTCGAGGCCGGCGTTCGTCCACCCAGCTGCCCACGGCGGTCGCACGACGGTCCCCGCCGTCTCACCGCGGCCGAGTCCACCAGCCGCCAGCCGATTCTGGAGTTCAGCAATGCGCGCGTCGTTCTGGGTGTGCAGTTGATCGAGGTACTCGAGATGGCTCAACACCTCGTCGCCCGACAGAGGGGCCGCCGTGGGATGTGACGGCGCCGTTGGCAACTCGTACGGATTGGTGACTGGCTCCGGCACACCAGGGCGGGCTATGCCGGGTGCAGCTTCAACCGGTCGCGCGCCCTCGAGCGGTCGTCTGACCTCCTGGGGCCCGCTCATGCTGCCGACGACGACCATCGCGTTGGTGTACGCAGCCCGATCCTCTTCACTCATCACCGACGGGTCGACGTACAGCACCAGCGGCGGTCCGCCAGCGCGGTCCGGAATGCTCGTAGCGCCCGCGGACGTGGCGTACTTGGCGTTCAACCGCTGCACGGTCGCCATCGAATCGAGCACGCCTGGTTGGGCAATCAACCCACCGACGATGCCAGTGACCACGGGCGCCGCACCGCTGACAAGCGGTATGCCTTCGGGCACCTGGGCACCCAGGCCCGCCACGTCGCGACCGAGTTCGGCTAGCGTCGGCACTTGCGCCGCAGCCTGCTGTGCGCCGGCAGCGAAGTCTTGCACCGCCCCACCCGCTGCCCGCGCGCCACCTGCGAGTTCCTCCTGTCCCTGTTGCACCCGCTGGCGCGCCGCTGTGCCCACGTCCTCAATCGTCTGCCGTGCAGCACCCGCCGCAGCACCGCCGAGCGAGCCTGGGGGTGGGTTATACGTGCCGGGTGGCGTGACCAGTCCGCCAGGCTGGCCCGGCAGTGGGTGTGGACTCACGCCAGCCGGCGGCAGGGCCCCGCGCGCGGCTGCGCCCAGGTCGCTGACTACCTGACCAACGGTGTCGCCAATGACCTGGAACGGAGCCCGCTCTGGCTCACCGGCCGCGGGCTGCATGACGCCGGCGTACATCGGCGCTCGAGTCGCTGGGCGCTGCCCACCTACCGTGTATGCGGGTGAGCTCTCGGGCGACGCAGACGGCACCGTCGGGTTGTCGGCGAACAGCGCACCCTGGGCGCCACCCATCAGCCCCTCCATCTGGGCCGGCGTCATCCACTCAGAGCCACCCTTCAGATCGGTGCCGCTGCGGCCTACGTGGAACGCGCCACTCGAGGGATCGTAACCGTCCGCGTAGAAGTAGTGACCAGGCGTGCTAATGGTGACCGGGTTACCGGTCTGCGCCTCTTTACCGAAGCGGTCCCACTGTGCGCCTTGCACAATCGACGTCGGCACGCCGAGCTTCTGCAGCAACGACTGCTCGCTGCCGATGCCGGCCATGCCGCCGGCTTCCGTCCAACCGACCTGCTTGGCCAGGTCGACGGCTTCGCGCAGCGTCGGGTTGCGGCCGAAGCGCTCGGCAAAGCGCACGGCAGCCGCGGGCCCGCACGCGGCGTACGACTCGGCATTGCTCAATTGCGAATCGCCGAACTGGCTGATGTCCTGATACGCCTGCTGCGCTCGAGTCCCGACAGCCGACGCGGCGCCACCGATGGCCTGCCCGGCGCCCTGTAAACCAGCCTGTACGTCCCCACCGATGCGGTCGCCAATGCCTTTGACGATGCCGAGATACTCAGGCTCTGCCGCGGTGAAGTAGCCACCCTGCTTCAGACCGTGGATGAACGTGGGCAGGTCCTGTGCGCCGACGGCGCTCTTGTAGTGATTCTGGATCAGGTTGACCCAGGCATCGACGGCGTCCTTGGGCGTGTCGTAACTGGCGAAGGTCGCATTCTGCGTCGTCCCGCCGTACTCGCCCTCGTGCGTCTGCATCGTCGTACCTGGTTGACCGGGTAGCGCCTTGACGCCGAACAGCTCATTGCCTCCGGCCTTGCCGTAGTTCGACTCCGAGCCAGCCATCGCCGCGACCCAGGTCGGATCGACACCGAGCTTCTGGGCCGCGTACTGCGCGTATGGGGCGAAACTCCGCGCGAACGCCGACGGGCTCGAGTTGTCGATCGGCCCAAGACCACTGGTTGCCGCGGGCGACGTCGACACTTGCTGAGGCGTTTGCGTGGGCGAGGCACCGCCGAGCACGTCCGGTTGTGCGGGCGACGGTGGTGGTTGCTGTGGCTGTGGCTGTGGCTGAGCGAACTGGGTGACGCCCGAAGTACCGAGCGGTTGCGGTTGTGGCTGCGAGGCGCCGAGTGACTGAGCGTAGTCCTGCAACTGTTGGCCCACGTCCGCCACTTGCTGCTGGCGTTGCTGGGCGAACTGGGTAATGCCGGTCTGTGTCTGCTCAGCTGCCTGCTGGGCGTGTGACTGGAGCTCCTGCAGGACCTGCTGCGGATCAGGACCCTGAGGTACCGCGTTGCCGATGACCTGGAACGCCTGGCCGAGCCCCTGCGCGTGCTCCTTGAGCTGGTCCTCGACCGATTGACGATAGTCGTCCAGGAGCAGCGTGCCGGGCATGTCAGGCCATCGCGATCGGCTGACCGTTGGGACCCAGGATGACCGGCGGCTGTTGCGGCGGCACGGGCGCTGAAGTCAACAGCGGCGGGCCCGCGGGCGGCACAGTCACGGGCGCTGGTGCGACAGGCGGGGGCGCTGGAGCTAATGCTGGTGGTGGCAATTGTGGCGCTGCCACTGGTGCTGGCAGTGGTACTCCTGCTCCCGGCACGCTAGGCGCAGGCACTACCGGCGCCGGCGCGGGCATGGGAGGTGGCGGCGGCTGGGGTGGCGGGACTTTCGCGCCGATACGGTCGGCCACCTTCAGGAACTGCTCGGGGTCGCGGCGCGCCTCGGCCTGCAGCCAGGTGCGGTCCTGAGCTTCGAACTTCTGGCGGTACGCCTCGTCGAGCTGCTGGTTGGACACGCCGGCAATGTCCGGGTGGTCCTTGGCGTCGCCGAAGACCATCGTCGCGATATGCGGTGCGTCGCGCGAAATCTCGTTGGTAATCTCTGACTGCAGACGCACCAGCTCGTTCTTTTGATTCTGGCCGGGCATCAGGGCCCTCCGCCGCCCGGCTGCTGCGCGCCGTTCATCACCTGGCCGTAGGCGGGCGCCCCTGCGCCGGCGCCGTTGGGAGCCGCGGCGAGCGCGCCCAGGTCGGGGACCGCCCCGATGCCGGGCGCGCCGCCTTCGAAGACGCCAGGCTGTGGCTGACCGGGCTGGGAGCCACCCGGTGGGAGACCAGCTTGCACCTGGCCATTGAGCGCCACTTGCTCGGCGTCCTGAGCTTTCTGCAGCAGGTCACCACGCCCGGCGTTCATGAACACCTCCGCGTCCAGCCACTTGGTGTACGCCGGGCTGGCGCGGATGCGATCGCGGGCAATGCTGCGACGTATCTCGTCAGGGTTGTCCCCTAGATACGTGACCGCCTCGTCCTTGCCGTACGTGCCCGCGGCGAGCCGCTCGTGGGCATAGCGCGCCTGGATCATCTCGTCGGTTGGTAGCTGGGCCTGGACTTCCCACTTCATATGCATCGGGCGCTTGAGATCGTCCGGTCCGAAGCCAATGAACTCGGTCGCAGCCCGCTCCGAGCCGACCTCCGATCCGCCGTAGAAGACCCACACCTTTTCGTTGACGTCGGGGTGCTCGCGCACCAGGCACCACAGCTTTTCGGTCTGACCGCGCAGCAACTGCTCCAGCCCGTGCCGAATCGGCCCGACGCGGGTGCGGGTGAAGGAGAGCACCTGGCTGATGGCGAAGCCGGCGCCCTCCATACCCGATAGCGTGGTCACCCGCGGACTCTCGAGATCACGTATCGCCTGGTCGATCAGTCCCATGTGCTTTTCGAGCGTGGCCGCATCGGCGTACTCGATGCGCTGCAACTGCCTGCCCGGCGGCAGATTCAGAATCTCGCCAGGGTGGAGCGCCAGGTCCTCCTGCTCGCGCGGCAAGCCGTCGCCAGTCCCGACGGCCGCCGCGGGCGACTCGCCGTAGGTCACCAGCGGGCTCATCAGGTCGCGCGCCACGTACTGCGCGTGCATCGCCCGCAGGTACTGGCGGTACTTGACCAGCCACAGTTTGGTCCGCCCGATGCCCCACCCGATTTTGCGGTCGCGCATCCAGGACATGGTCAGCCCGGCGGCGTAGTCGTACGGCACGCCGAAGGGGTAGCGGTGCCTGAACTGTTTCACGATTTGCCCGGTCGGACGGTTGCGGTAGTTCCGCCCCGCGACCATGTAGCTGACCCAGGTGTCGTCCCAATGCTCGATGAACTGCACCGTGGTCAATGGCGAGCGCTCACCACCCGACGTCGAGTCGCCTGGCACGGTGGCCACGCCGAGCTCTTCGGGCACGATCTCGCCCTCGTGGTCCCTGCCCAGCCGCCAGCGCCGAAACGCGCTGCGCAAAGTCATGTCGGTGACCTCGAGCACCTCGACGAGCTTGCCGCCTGAACGCTGCGGGTACACCGTGCGCGGATCGACGTAGCTCCACACGAACGGCGGGCCGGCTTTCTTCTTGGCCTCTTCGGTGAGCTTGTCGTACTGCGACCAGGCGTCGGGTCCCTCACCCGAACGGGGTGAGGGGATGCGGTCTCTGGCCTTCCACAGGTCCGCTGCCCACAGCAGCTTGGCCCACCCGCCGCCGTCGTTCAGGCACGCGTCGGTGACCTGCACCATCGTGTCCTGACCCGGCTCACGCGTGCCGCACTGCCAGAACGTCTCTTCGGTCCAGTGCTCGAGCTTGCTGGCTACGGTCTGTGCTGTGTCGCCCTCGCCGCCAACGATGCTCAGCTTCGGCCGCTCGAGTGTCAGGATGGCTTGTTGTTGAAACGCCTCCTCCGTTATGTCTGGATCCCTGGGGTCCACATGCACCATGACGTACCGGCTATCAGCTTCCGCCATCGCTGGGACCTTCATCTCTCGCACCGCCCGCATCTCATCAATGTCGTGGTCTTGCTGGCGATACTGGTCTCCCAATTCGACCATCAGATCAAGGATGTACCTGCTATCGGGCGCA
>Ga0207644_10003241_pt1 | contig 10491 bp, 9 predicted proteins | sample KBSS73metaG_FD_184326 | JGI IMG/M metagenome (GOLD analysis project Ga0207644, IMG submission 184326) | Switchgrass rhizosphere microbial communities from Kellogg Biological Station, Michigan, USA - KBS S7-3 metaG (SPAdes) (version 2) | ecosystem: Host-associated > Plants > Roots > Rhizosphere >... | reverse complement strand
GCACGACGCAGCTTTGAAGCCGCGACCATCTGCATGGCCTTGGTGATCTTCTGCGTCGCCTTGGTGGCGGCGATGCGAACGCGCATGTCCTTGAGGCTGGCCATGTCGAGCTAATCCTGATCCATCCCGGTCGTCACGCGTGTCTCAGGCGAAGGTCTTGGCGTAGCCGTTGACGATATTCTTGAGCTTGTCTGCATCGGCGTCTGAAAGGTCACCGCTTTTGCGGATACTGTCGAGCAGGTCGGCGTGTTTGGTGCGCAACAGTGTCAGCAGGCCGCTTTCGAAGGGACGCACCCGATCCACCGCCAAGGGGTCAAGGTAGCCGTTGACGCCAGCGTAGATCACGCACACCTGCTCTTCCATTTTCATCGGCGAAAATTGCGGTTGCTTCAACAGTTCTGTCAGACGCGCGCCACGATTGAGCAGACGCTGGGTGGTGGCATCGAGATCGGAGCCGAACTGGGCAAATGCCGCCATTTCGCGATACTGGGCGAGCTCGCCCTTGATGCGACCGGCAACTTTTTTCATGGCCTTTGTCTGAGCGGACGAGCCTACGCGCGACACAGAAAGGCCGACGTTCACCGCCGGACGGATGCCTTGATAAAACAGATCGGTCTCAAGGAAGATCTGGCCGTCGGTGATCGAAATCACGTTGGTCGGAATGTAGGCCGACACGTCGTTCGCTTGTGTCTCGATCACAGGGAGCGCAGTGAGAGAGCCGGCCTTGTTCTCATCGTTCATCTTGGCTGCGCGTTCGAGCAGCCGGGAATGCAGGTAGAATACGTCGCCCGGATAAGCTTCGCGGCCCGGCGGGCGGCGCAGCAGGAGCGACATCTGGCGGTAGGCGACAGCCTGCTTTGAAAGGTCGTCATAGACGATGACGGCGTGCATGCCGTTGTCGCGGAAATATTCGCCCATGGTGCAGCCGCTGAACGGCGCCAGATACTGCATCGGCGCAGGATCGGACGCGGTTGCGGCGACCACGATGGAATAGTCGAGCGCGCCCTGCTCCTCCAGCACCTTCACGAATTGGGCGACGGTCGATCTTTTCTGTCCGACCGCGACGTAAACGCAATAAAGCTTGATCTTTTCGTCGGGCTGCGCGTTGAGCGGCTTCTGGTTGAGAATGGTATCGAGCGCGATGGCCGTTTTGCCGGTTTGACGATCGCCGATGATGAGTTCGCGTTGGCCACGGCCGATCGGAATCAACGAGTCGATGGCCTTCAGGCCCGTGGCCATCGGTTCATGCACCGACTTGCGCGGAATGATGCCCGGCGCCTTCACGTCAACGCGCGCGCGCTTTTCGGTCTTGATGGGTCCCTTGCCGTCGATTGGATTGCCGAGAGCATCGACGACGCGGCCGAGCAGCCCCTTGCCGATCGGCACGTCAACGATCGAGCCGGTGCGCTTGACGGTCTGGCCTTCCTTGATCTCGCGGTCGTTGCCGAAAATGACGATACCGACATTGTCGACCTCGAGATTGAGCGCCATCCCGCGGACGCCATTCTCGAACTCCACAAGCTCGCCGGCCTGCACATTGTCGAGACCGTAGACGCGCGCAATGCCGTCGCCGACAGAGAGCACCTGGCCAACCTCCGAGACTTCGGCCTCCTGACCGAAGTTCTTGATCTGCTCTTTCAGGATGGCGGAAATTTCTGCGGCGCGGATGTCCATCAGCGGGCCTCTTTCATCGCGATTTTGATCGAATTGAGTTTGGTACGGAGTGAACTGTCGACCATGCGGCTTCCAACTTTGACGATCAGACCACCGATGATGGTGGGATCGATCTTGACATCGAGGTCGATGTCTTTGCCGCCGGTCACTGATTTGAGAGTGTTCTTGAGCGTCTCGAGATTGTTGTCGTTCAGCTTTTCCGCAACGGTGACTTGCGCCGTCACCTCGCCCTTATGTCGCGCAACAAGGCCGCGGAAGGCGCGGATCATGTCCTGGACTGCGAACAGACGCCGATTGGTGGTAATGACTCTGAGGAAGTTGGCGGCCAATCCTTTGATGTCGGCTTTGGCAAGAACGGCTGACAGCGCGTTGAGCTGATCATCAGCACCAAATGCCGGGCTGCGGACAAGACGATTCAGATCGGCACTCTCGGCGACGAGCGAGTCAAACTGATCGAGATCCTTTTTGACGGAATCGACCGCCTTGTTCTCCAGAGCCAGCTCGAAAAGAGCATTGGCGTAGCGGCCAGCCACTCCAGAGATGATCGGATCTTTGCCTGCCACAATGACGCTCGTTGCTTACGTTATTCATAGGCGAAACGCCGTCGCGGAAGAGCGGCGCAAACCATTGGAATTCAAGAGGGAATTCCGATCTCCAGGGACGTCGCAGGAGCCCGCGGGAACCCCCTGAAATCGAGTGGCTAGCTAACACAGTGAGCACGGCGGTGCAACAAGCGGGCCGGTTTGTCGCGGACACTTTTACCGCCATTGCAGGCGACAAATTTGCATCACAGGGTTGCCTCGCCACCCGCGCGCCATCGCTATAGCGTGCACCGCCTGCCTCCGCCGGATTCTCCCAAGGTCATGCCCGCGCGAACGAAAGCCGACCCCGCCACGACGGCCAAGCTATTGGTCGTGCTGCTCGCTTTCGCCTGGGGCTTGAATTGGGTCGCGGCGGCCTTCGCATTGCGCGAACTGTCGCCGTGGAGCCTGCGGGTTGCCGGGTCCAGCATTGGTGCAGCGACCTTGTTCGCCGCCGCGGTGCTCAGCGGCCATAACCTGAAGGTACCCCGCGGCCAATACATCCACATCATGATTGCCGGACTGTTCAATGTCGCCGGCTTCCAGATTCTCTCGGGTTTCGCACAGCTGAGCGGCGCCACAACCCGCGCCATCATCATCACCTATTCGATGCCGATCTGGACGACGGTGCTGAGTCATTTCGTGCTTGGTGAGCGACTGAATGCGATCCGCTGGTTCGCCTTCGGCTTGTGTGTCGTTGGCATTACAGTTCTGTTGTGGCCATTATTTGCGCATGGCTTTCCGCCATTCGTATTTTATTCACTTGGTTGCGCGCTGAGCTGGACATTCGCGACCGTCTACATCAAGTGGGCCAAAGTGACGGTCGAACCATTGGCCAACGCAGCCTGGCAATTACTGTTCGGTCTCGTGTTCATTACTGCCGGCTCATTCCTGTTCGAAGGCCACCCGCATCTGTGGCCCATGAAAAACGAGACGGTCCTGGCAGTGCTCTTCGTCGGACTGTTCGGCGTCGGATTGGCGCACTTCCTGTGGTGGTCGATTGTCGACCGCTTGCCTGCCGTGACGGCGTCACTCGGTTCACTGCTGGTGCCGGTGATTGGAGTCACCGCATCAGCAATCGTCCTCGGTGAGCGCCTCACCGTGCCGGACATTGTCGGATTTGCGATGATCTTTGCCGCCGCAGCATGCGTGCTCCTGCAACCAAACGTGCGTCACGACGAAATGCCGGAGTGACCGCGCCCAAAAAGGAGGCAAAGGCCATGGCGTGGTTGTACCTCTTCCTTGCCGGACTGTTTGAGGTCGCCTGGGCAATCGGGTTGAAATACACCGAAGGCTTCTCGCGACTATTTCCCTCGGTCCTGACCGTTGCCGCTATGGGCCTGAGCCTTGCGCTACTTGGGCTGGCGTTGAAAACCTTGCCGGTGGGCACGGCTTACGCGGTCTGGACCGGAATAGGCGCAGTGGGCACGGCGGCGCTCGGGATCTATCTTTTCAGCGAACCAGCGACGGTAGCCCGCCTCGCGTGCATCGGCTTGATTGTTGCCGGAATTGTAGGATTGAAATTCGCGACCTGACCGCTTGCGCCAAGCATCAGTCTGCCCGAAGCTGGTCAGCCGACCGATTCCGCCGCCATGTCGCCTTCTCACTCGCACGCTCAACTTTACACGCAGCCGACCTTCGTCGAACTGTTCACGCCCAAGCTGGTCACGGTTTTTCGCGAGGGTTACGGCTGGCGGGATTTGCGTGCCGATGCGGTGTCCGGCCTCACCGTTGCGGTCGTGGCGCTTCCGTTATCGATGGCTATCGCGATCGCGTCCGGTGTTTCGCCTGAGCGCGGCCTCTACACGGCGATCTTTGGTGGGCTGATCATATCGCTCATTGGCGGAAGCCGCTTTCAGATCGGTGGGCCGGCTGGTGCGTTTATCGGCCTCGTCGCCGGCGTGGTCGAACGACACGGTTATGATGGGCTGGCGCTCGCAACGATAATAGCGGGACTCATACTTATCGCGGTGGGTCTCCTGCGGGCCGGAACGTACATCAAATACATTCCGTTTCCGGTGATTCCGTTTCCGGTGACCGTCGGATTCACTGCCGGCATAGCCGTGATCATCGCGGCGAGCCAGATCCGCGACCTGTTCGGTCTCACCATTGCCCATGAACCGTCCGCGCTGCTGCCGAAGCTCTTGACGATCCGTAATGCGCTTCCAACCGTTCACTTTCCGACACTCGGAATCGCGATCCTGTCGGTGGTTCTGATCGTGGCGCTGCGACGCTTTCGTCCTAACTGGCCGTCGTTTCTCATCGCAATCTCGATTGCCGCGATCGTCTGTGCGGTTTTTCCACTCGATGTCGCGACCGTGCACTCACGGTTCGGTGCTATTCCAGGCTCCTTGCCGACCCCAGCCTTGCCGACCTTCAGTGTCGAGAAACTCAAGGCGGTGCTGCCCGATGGCATCGCGATCGCGCTGCTCGGGGCCATCGAATCGCTTTTGTCGGCCGTGGTCGCGGACGGCATGACCGGTCGCCGACATCGATCAAATTGCGAACTGAGCGCGCAAGGCGTCGCCAACATTGTCTCAATTCTGTTTGGCGGCATCTGCGTGACCGGCACGGTGGCACGAACCGCCACCAACGTACGGGCGGGTGCTCGCGGGCCTGTCTCGGGCATTTTTCACTGTGCCTATCTTCTTATTTTCCTTCTGATAGGAGCTCCATTGGCGGGCTACATACCGCTTGCCGCCCTCGGGGCCGTGCTCGCGGTCGTTGCCTGGAACATGGCGGAAAAAGAAGAGTTCTGGTCTTTGCTGCGTTCATCCCGCGGCGATGCCGTCGTGCTCCTGGCAACCTTCCTGCTGACGATTTTTGTCGATCTCATCACCGGGATAGGGGTCGGGGTCGTGCTCGGCGCGCTGCTGTTCCTCCATCGGATGGCGGAAAGCGTCGAGATAGCTGGCGGCCAATCTTCGCTCGAAGATGTAGCCGACGATAGCGACACCCGCTCGCACTATGATGCGCAACAGGCCACCAATCGCGACGTGATGGTCTATCACATCAGCGGCGCGTTCTTCTTTGGCGCTACCGCACGCGTGTTGGGTGTTCTCGAACGCGTGGGAACGCCCCCGCGACTTCTGGTACTCGATTTCAAGGACGTGCCACTGATCGACACCACGGCGGCGCGGTCGCTTGTCACGTTCGTGAACAAGGTTGGGCGTTTGGGAACGAGTGTTGTTTTTGCCGCGGCCCGACCGACCGTGCGCCGTACGCTCAACAGAGCCGGGTTGAAGCCACCGCTCGTGCGATACTCCGCGACCGCGCGAGAGGCTGCAACGATGGCGCCTCAGTAAAAACTCTGAGGATCGACATCGACCTCCAGTCTCACATTACCGCGAGGCTTGGGCGCCGCGGCAAGCCACTCGCGCAAGTAAGCCGACAAGTCGAGGCTGCGCGGTGACTTCACAAGCAATCGGAACCGGTGACGGCCGCGGACCACTGCGAGCGGCGCCTCGGCCGGACCGAGCACTCGGACGTTCTGATCCTTCGGCGCAGCATTGGCGAGCGTGCGGCCGTAGGTTTCCGCGGTATGCCTTTCATTGGCAGTGACGACGAGGCCGGCCAACCGCCCGAACGGTGGGTAACCGGTACGCTCGCGCTGTTCGATTTCATTTTTGTAGAATGCTTCACGGTCGCCAGAAATGAGGGCCCGCATGACGGGATGCTCTGGCTGGTGGGTCTGCAGGTAGCCAACACCAATGCCCTCTTCGCGCCCCGCACGGCCGACCACCTGGTGCAGCAACTGAAAAGTACGCTCGGCGGCACGCGGGTCGCCGTTGCCCAACCCCAGATCAGCGTCAACGATCCCAACCAGGTTGAGTTTTGGAAAGTGATGACCCTTGGCAACGAGCTGAGTGCCGATGATGAGATCGAAGCGACCCTGTGCCACGTCGTCAAGTTCCTGTCGGAGGCGCTCGACCGATTCCACGAGATCGCTCGACAAAACAAGAGTACGGGCTTGCGGAAAAAGTTCTCCGGCCTCCTGTTCGAGTCTTTCGACGCCGGGACCGACTGCGGCGAAACTGTCCGTGGCATGACAGTTGGAGCATTCCACCGGGGGAGGCATCGAGAAACCGCAGTGATGACAAACCAGACGACGCTTGAATCGATGGTCGACCAGCCACGCATCGCAATTCGGACATTGCAGACGGAACCCGCAGGCGCGACACAGCGTCAGCGGTGCATAGCCTCGGCGATTGAGAAACAACAAGGCCTGATGCCCGCGCGTCAGCGAGACCGCAACAGCCTCGGCAAGCCGCGGTGAGATGAACCGTCCGCGCGGGGGGCCTTCACGCCGCATGTCGATCGCTTCGATCGAAGGCAGATGCGCACCGCCGAAACGCTCCGGCAAGTGGACATGGCGGTAGCGACCCCGCCGCGCATTGACCTCGGATTCCACTGACGGCGTTGCCGAGGCGAGAATTACGGGGAATTTTGCAATCGACCCGCGGACAACCGCCATGTCGCGCGCATGGTAATGTGCGCCGTCTTCCTGTTTGTACGCGGGATCATGCTCTTCATCGACGATGACCAGCCCAAGATCAGCGTAGGGCAGAAAAAGCGCCGATCGCGCGCCCACCACCACCCGAACTTCATTCGCGGCAACCGCTGCCCAGGTTCGTGCGCGCTTGCGTTGTGAAAGTTGCGAATGCCATTCCGCCGGACGAACCCCGAAGCGGGACGAAAATCGGTCGAGAAACTGCGCAGTTAACGCGATCTCCGGCATGAGGATGAGGGTTTGCCGATTGCGGCGGATATTCTCGGCAACGCCCTCGAAATACACTTCGGTTTTGCCCGAACCTGTCACCCCGTCGAGCAACGTGACGCTATAGCCGCCTTGCGCAACGGTTGTGCGCAACGCGTCGGCGGCGGCCAGTTGGGCCAGCGAAAACTCCGGCTTCCGGAATTCGGGATCCGGCTGTGGCGCAACGGGCTCCGGCGGCAGCACGATCGTTTCAAGCGCGCCTGCGTCGATCAACCCATCGATCACGCCGACGCTGACACCGGCCTCGTGCGCAGCCTCGCTTTTCAAAAGGGTAAGACCATTCGTCAGAAGACGCAGCACGCGTGCGCGCGCCGCTGTCATTCGCTCTGGGGCCGGTCCGCCGAGCCGCACCCCGATACGCTCGCGCCCGGGTCCGAGGTGCTCTCCCATGCGCAGAGCCATGCGCAGCACCATTCCGCGGGAGGCCAACGTATAATTTGAAACCCAGTCGACGAACTGCCGGAGTTCGGGCTTCAGTGGCGGTACATCGAGCTTTTCGTCAACGTCCTTCAGACGATTATGCAGCCGAGGATTTGGGTCGAGATTATCGGCCCATACCACACCCATGCTTTCGCGCGCCCCAAGCGGGACCGCGACCACATCGCCCGGCGCGAGCTCAAGACCAGCAGGTACGCGGTAAGAATAGGTCTGGTCGAGCGCCACCGGCACCAGAATATCGACGATTCTGCTCATAGCGTGCTCGCCTGTCTGACCGATTCCGGGCGCTTAAGGAAGAGTGAACGAAGCAGTGCCACTCTTCAAAACATGACTGATTTTGCGGCGAGTTCCGACGTTTCGGCCGAGATTACCCGCTGGATGGGCTATCTCGGTGCCGAGCGGCGTATGTCACAGAAAACGGTGGAGTGCTATCGGCGCGACGTCGCGCAGTTTCTCGATTTTCTGGCCGAGCATCTGGGGGGAGCCCCGACGCTCAAGCAAATAGCCAAACTAACGCCGGCCGACATTCGCGCCTTCATGGCGTTCAGGCGCAGCCAAGGGACAGGCAATCGTTCGCTGATGCGCACACTCGCTGGCATCCGGTCCTTTGCGCGTTTTCTCGAGCGCAAGGGCAAAGGTAAGGTCGCCGCGCTCAGCGCCGTGCGCACGCCCAAGCTTCCGAGAAGCTTGCCGAAGCCGCTCTCGATATCGGCCGCCGTGCAGATCACCGACGTCGACATACGTGACGGCGAGGAACGTGCGCCATGGGTTCTCGCACGCGACGCCGCAGTGCTGGCTTTGCTCTATGGCTCCGGCTTGCGCTTGTCCGAGGCACTCAGTCTCAAACGCCGCGATATTCGTTCCGGCGCCGACGTTATTGTCGTGCTCGGCAAAGGCAACAAGACTCGGATGGTGCCGGTGCTCCCTCAAGTCACCAACGCGATCACTGACTACGTCGCGATCTGCCCATACAAGTCGTCACCGGACGCACCATTGTTCGTTGGAGAACGCGGCGGGCCGCTTTCGCCCCGCATCGTGCAACTGGCGATGGCCCGCCTGCGGGGCGCGCTCGGACTACCGGAGACCGCGACACCGCACGCGCTGCGTCATTCCTTCGCCACGCACCTGCTGGCTCGTGGCGGCGACCTCCGCGCCATCCAGGAATTGCTTGGTCACGCTTCGCTTTCCACAACGCAGATCTACACGGCTGTCGATACCGAGCATTTGCTTGAAGTGTATGCGAGCGCCCATCCCCGCGCCCGCTAGCAGCCGTGCGGCTTATTGCAGCCTCTTGCGCTGAACCCAGCTCTGCTATCATCGTAAGGACGGGTCGGCTAAGAGCCGGAGGGGCCAATGAGCGCACACGAAAATCTTGAACACGCCGAGCATGCCGAGCACGCATCGCATTCCAACAAGAGAATTGCGCTGCTCATTGCGATCCTGGCGCTTTTTCTCGCGTTCTCCGAAACGCTGGGAAAGAGCTCGCAGACGGCGGCTATCGCCGACAACATCAAGGCTTCGGATACCTGGAACTTCTTTCAGGCAAAGACCATCCGACAGACATCGTTGCGCGTTGCTGCCGAGGGATTAGCCGCGCAGCTCCCTGCAATAACCAATGACGAAGCAAAGGCGGCTGTTGCAAAGCAGATCGAGGCCTGGCGCAACACCGTCGCTCGCTACGATTCGGATCCGAAGGAGCAAGACGGCCGCAAGGAACTGCGTGCTCAGGCGGAGAAGCTTGAGCACGAGCGCGACACCTGGCTGGCTCGCTATCACCAATACGAGTTCGCGTCGGCCGCATTCCAGATCGGCATTGTGCTGGCCTCCGCGGAGGTCATCACAGGTATCGCAGCGCTTGGTTGGTTGTCGGGTGTTTTGGGCGTGTTTGGCCTCGGCTTCATGGCCCTCGGCCTATGGGCGCCGCACGCCCTGCATTTGGCAGGCCACTGAGATCACATCACGCAGGGCGATTGCGGTAGGATCGACGCAGGCGCATCAATCGTCGGAATGTGCGCCGTGCACGCTCTGGCCTGAACATCCAGGCGACTTTCCGGATGCGAGCGCGGATGGGCTCGGTCTGCGTGTAGGCCCAGTCGCGTGCCCAAATGACCCAGTCATACAAACGCTGGAACCACGGTATTTGCAGTAGCTTGCCGCGTGTTGCATCGAAGACAAACGCGGTCACCCCGAGGCCAAGAAGCTTTGCGAGCAGAAGAGTTACGACGGCCCCAAACCAGTTTCCGGTAGCGATGAAATAAACCTCCAGAAACTTCACCGGCAATACGACGATCAGCGGAATAGCGAAGACAACCAGAGCGACGTATGGCGGCAGATTTTCGATCGCTCGCGCAACCGCGATTTTGACCCTGCCCCAAGGAAAGATATTGACGACGCGCGCAACGATGGGCTCGAGGTGGTCCCACAGCCAGGCCTCCAGGAGCAACAGCAGTGCGAGGATGACCCACAGTGGACGGAATGCATTGCGGCGCATGAATCAAACTATAGGCTGGCGGACCGTCTTAAGTAAGGCAGACACTGGTATAGTTTTTCTTCCGCAACTGCGAAATGAAACACGCAGACTCTCGTCGAAGCCAAGGCATTGAAAACCTGCGGCTTTGCCCAACAAGCAATTATGATCTCACGCGTCCGCCATCCACATTGAGGGTCTGCCCGGTCATGAAGGCGGCGTCGTCGCTGGTGAGAAAGGAGACCGCGCCAACCAGATCGGCCGGCTCTTCCACTCGCTTGATTGCCTGCATTTGAGCAACCGCATTGAACTCATCGTCCATGGTTTTGAAGCCAGGGCGCGGTTCACGCACCAGCGTGCCGGGTGATCGCGTCAGTCCCGGGGCAATGGCGTTTACGGTGATGCCGTCGGGCGCAAGATCGGTCGCAAGCGCGCGAGTAAACCCGACGATGCCACCCTTGCTCGCAACGTAGTGAGCAAAACCAGTGACTACCGAACCAAGCGTGCTCGATGCCATATTCACGACGCGGCCACATTTGCGCGATCGCATTCCC
>Ga0207644_10003232_pt1 | contig 10501 bp, 8 predicted proteins | sample KBSS73metaG_FD_184326 | JGI IMG/M metagenome (GOLD analysis project Ga0207644, IMG submission 184326) | Switchgrass rhizosphere microbial communities from Kellogg Biological Station, Michigan, USA - KBS S7-3 metaG (SPAdes) (version 2) | ecosystem: Host-associated > Plants > Roots > Rhizosphere >... | reverse complement strand
GCGCGCAGCCGCCGCGGCCAGGGCGGCGGCGTTGCTCGCCGAGGCGGGAGTGACCGGCGGCGGGGTGAGGACCGTGGGGATCAGCAGTTCCTGGCCGGGGGCGACCGCCGTCTTGGGATCGAGGCCGTTGGCGATCGCGATCTGCGTCCACGGCACGGCATACTGGTAGGCGATGGCAAAGCCGGTGTCGCCGGACTTGACCGTGTGGTGACGCGTGCGCGGGATCTGCAGCGTCTGGCCCGGGCGTACGCTGTAGGGCGGCTTGAGGCCGTTGGCCTCGGCGATCAGCACCCGCGGGACCTGGGCGCGGGCGGCGATGCCGCCCAGCGTCTCACCCTCGGCCACGACGTGGGTGCTTTCCTGAACCGACGGCCCTGCGCTTTTGCCGACTGCCTTCGTCGACGTTGCCGCCGGCTTGACCGGAGCGACCTTGGCAGATGGCTTCTCGGCAGCGGTCTTCGTGACTGCGCTCTTGCTGCCGACCGGCTTGGCGGCCGCCGCCTTGCTCGCCGCAGTCGTGCCGGCACTCGTCTTGGTACTCGCCTTCGCGCTGGCCGTGCGCGGAATCTTCAGCGTCCGTCCAGCCCGCAGCGCATAGGGCGGCTGCAGCGCATTCGCGTCGATGATCGCCTTGCTGCTCACGCCGGCGCGATTGGCGATGCCGTTCAGCGTCTCGCCTTCGCCGACGACATGCTCGGTCTCGGTCGCGGGCGAGGCCGCTAGCGCCGGCGTCGCCAGCCATGCCGCCACGAGCAGGAGCGCTGCGCGCCTCACGGGGTGTACCGGCTCGCGAGCGCTTGCAGCGAGGCTTCGTGCGTCAAGTCGAGGTGAAGCGGTGTCACCGCAATGTAGTTCTCGGCCACCGCCTCGAGATCGGTGTCGTGACCGGACGTGTGCTCGATGCCGTGGAGGCCGAACCAGTAGTACTTGAAGCCGCGCGGATCGGTGCCCTCGACCAACGATCCGCGCGCGTAATCATGGAAACCCTGCCGAACCACCCGAATGCCCCTCACGTCCCGCGCGCTCACCGCCGGGAAGTTTACATTAACCAAGGTGCGGCTGGCAAATGGCACTTCGAGCAGCGGTGCGATGACTTTCGCGCCCCATTCCTCGGCGGCCGAGAACGAGACGTTGTCGCCCAGACCTTCGCGCCGGTACACCTGGCTCAGCGCGATCGAACGGGCGCCGGCGAGCGCGCCTTCGAGCGCGGCCGAGACCGTGCCGGAGTACGTCACGTCATCTCCCAGGTTCGCGCCCCGGTTGACGCCCGAGAGGATGAGGTCGGGCGCGCCGGGCAGCACTTTCTTGAGCGCCATGGTCACCGCGTCCGTCGGCGTGCCGCTGACCGAGAAGCGCCGCTCGGCATGCTGGCGCAGGCGGACGGGGCGGTTGAGCGTCAGCGAATGCCCCGCGCCGGACTGCTCTTCGGAAGGCGCGCAGATCCAGATGTCGTCGGAGAGCTGCGCGGCGATCTTCTCGAGCACATAGAGCCCCGGTGCGTTGATGCCGTCGTCATTGGTCAGCAGGATGCGCATGCGTTCTCCAACCGCCGGCACCGCGACCGGCTCTTTGCCTTATGAATCGATAGTCGATGGCCCCACAAGCTCCGGTATGGACCGGAGGCGACGATCACACGGTCAGGCGATCGAGGCCACCCATCCACGGGCGAAGAGCCGCGGGCACGAGGACCGAGCTATCCTCCTGCTGGTAGTTCTCCAGCACCGCCACCAGCGTGCGGCCGACCGCGAGACCCGAGCCGTTGAGCGTATGGACGAATTCGGTCCGCTTGGCCCCTTCGGGCTTGTAGCGCGCGTTCATCCGCCGGGCCTGCCAGTCGCCGCAGTTCGAGATCGAGCTGATCTCGCGGTAGGCACCCTGGCCCGGCAGCCAGACCTCCAGGTCGAAGGTCTTGCGCGCGCTGGCGCCCATGTCGCCGGTGCACAGCAGCATCTTGCGATAGGGCAATTCGAGCGCCTGCAGGATCGATTCGGCAGCCGCGACCATCCGCTCGTGCTCGGCGGGGCTGTCCTCGGGCTTGCACACGGTCACCAGCTCGACCTTCTCGAACTGGTGCTGGCGAATGAAGCCGCGCGTGTCGCGCCCGGCTGCGCCCGCCTCGGAGCGAAAGCAGGGCGTTAGCGCGGTCATGCGAAGGGGCAGCGCCGCGGGATCGAGGATCTGCTCGCGCACGGAGTTGGTCAGCGAGACTTCGGCGGTCGGGATCAGCCAGCGGCCGTCGGTGGTGCGGAACAAGTCCTCGGCGAACTTGGGCAGCTGCCCGGTGCCGAACACCGCCTCGTCGCGCACCAGCAGCGGCGGCGCGCATTCGACATAGCCGTTCTCGCCGCTCTGGCGATCGAGCATGAATTGGCCGAGCGCGCGGTGCAGCCGGGCCATGCCGCCCTTGAGGAAGGTGAAGCGCGCGCCGGAGATCGCGGCGCCGGTCTCGAAATCCATGCCCAGCGCCGGGCCGAGATCGGCGTGCTCCTTCGGAGTGAACGCGAAGTCGCGCGGAGTGCCCCAGCGCGCCACTTCGACGTTGCCGGCTTCGTCCTCGCCTTCCGGCACTTCGGGCAGCGGCAGGTTGGGCAGGCGGGCAAGCTCGGCGCGGATCGCTTCGTCGTGCTGGCGCTCGTCGGCCTCCAGGGCGGGCAGCATCTCCTTTATCTGCGCGACCTCGGCTTTGAGCGCCTCGGCCGCTTCCTTGTCGCCTTTGCCCATGGCCGCGCCGATCGCCTTGGAAGCCTCGTTGCGGCGGTTCTGCGCCTCCTGCAACCGCGTCGCCACACCGCGCCTATACTCATCGAGCGCGAGGATGCGCGCCGATACCGCCTCGACCCCGCGACGGGCGAGGGCGGCATCGAATGCGGCGGGATCGTCGCGGATCAGGCGGATGTCATGCATGGCCCGCGCCTATGCCGCCTGGCGCGCGCGCGTGCAAGGACGTGCAAGGAGAGACCGGACCTGACAAGGACCTGCGCTGGTGAATCGGATCGCTTGCCGCGCCTCCGGGATGTCCCGTTCCGCACCTCACCCGAGTGGTGAACGCACTGTGCGCGAGCTAAGAGGAGGAACGCGCAAGAGCGCTCTGCCTTTCGGGTCCGCGAACGGGGGTGAGGACGGTTCCTTTGTCGGCGTGGCAACGGCCTGCATATCGGCCGCGGCCGCCCGACGAAGGAACCGGACTTCGCCGCTCCAAACGTCCGTCCGGCCGTCCCAAAGGGCCAAGCCCCTCCGACTCTCAAAACCACAGCACCAGAAGGATTTCTGGTGGGCGCGACAGGGATTGAACCTGTGACCCCACCCGTGTGAAGGGTGTGCTCTACCGCTGAGCTACGCGCCCGCTACCAGTGCGGAAGGCGCGCCCTTAGGCCAAGCCGCGTGCGTTGACAAGCGGCGATCGGCGCCTAAAGCGCAAGCCATGAGCGACGACACCAGCAGCGAGCCCATCAGCGACACCCCGGCCGAGGCGAGCGCGCCTCAAGGGGGAGGCACGGACCTCCCGCCCGACCGGCTCGCGATCAGCCCGCGCAGCCCCTTCTTCGACGCGGACAAGCTGCAACGTGGCATCGGCATCCGCTTCAAGGGCGCGGTGCGTACCAATGTCGAGGAATACTCGATCTCGGAAGGGTGGATCCGGGTTCAGGCGGGCAAGACGATGGACCGCAAGGGGCAGCCGCTGACGATCAAGCTCAATGGCCCGGTCGAGGCCTGGTACGAAGACCTGGGCGAGGGCGCTCCGATCGCGCGCAAGGATTGAGAAGGCGCCGGTTCGCCCGGGGTCGAAAGCGCGGAGAGCTTCAACTGACAATCGCGCGCGTTAGTATGACCCGGCGATAATCGCGCCGATCGGGTCCTTGCGGCGGTCGACTTTGCGTGGGGCGAGGGTGCGGGGCCGAGCGTCGCGGGCGAGCCTGGCGGCGCGCGGTTCCTGTCCCGGCTTGGCGTTGTAGATGAACCCGGCCACCGGCCAGCGCGAGGCACCCAGGTTCTGGACCGGGCCATACCACACGCGCACTTCGCTCCAGTCGTTCGCGGGCGAGACGTCCACGGCGGTGACATTGCGCTCGATCTGCCCGGGGTTGGACCAGTTGGCATGGCTGATCAGGATCGTGCGCGTGTCGATCACCCGGCTGACCGTCGCGACATGCCCCAGAACCGAGTTGTTGTGCGGCCTCAGCGCCATCACCGCGCCGACCTTTGGGACGTGTCCGCGGGCATAGCGTCCCTCCGCCTGGTTCCACCAGGTAAGTGCGTCACCGTAGAGGTGGATGCCCGAGAGGGTGCGCGCGAAGGGCACGCACTGGAGATAATTGGTGGTCTCGCTCCCGCCGCCGAGCGCCTCGGGCGCGGCAATGGCGGGACGGGCCAGCGCCGCCGTCGGCGCGCAAAAAAGCCCGAGAATCAGTGCTGTTGCTATTGCCCTCATGTCTCGCATCTTGGCCGCGCGTGGTTGCGCTTTGGCTGATGCGGATGGTAACCAAGGCTGGTAAACGCGACGGTAAGTGTCGTTTCCGGAGAATGCCTTAGGGTTTGTGCTTAAAGGGAAATTGCGGAGCGCGGGTCCGCTTTGGAAATAGTGAACGATCTGCGTCGAGCAGATCGTCGAGGCCGCTCAAATCAGAGTGACAGTGCCTGTCGCGCGCGAATGATGCGCGCTGCCTCGAAAGCGCAAAAATCGCTTTCGCGCTGGCTGGGGCGGCAGGATTCGAACCTGCGAATGCCGGTACCAAAAACCGGTGCCTTACCACTTGGCGACGCCCCATCGGCGTTGCGGGCGCTTAGCCGCTTGCCAGCGACATGAAAAGGCTCCTTCACCTATCTGCCGCGGAAACGTGCGCTTTATATCACCGCGTCGATGTCGGCCGCTTCGTGTCGCTCGCGCGCGAAGCCCTCGCCGATCCGGTTGACCTTGATCCCGCGCTGTACGGGAACGCGGCTCAGCAGTTCCTCGGCCCAGCGGTTCACGTGAGTGTAGCTGCCGAAGTCGAGGAACTTGTACGCAGAGCCGTAAGCCTCGCCGCGCGCGATCATGCCCAGCCAGCCGTACGTGGCGATATCGGCGATCGTATACTCTTCGCCCGCGAGGTAGCGCGTCTCGGCGAGCCGCTTGTCGGCCACGTCGATGATCCGCTTGGTTTCCATCGTGTAGCGATTGATCGGGTACTCGAACTTCTCCGGTGCGTAGGCGTAGAAGTGGCCGAAGCCGCCACCGATCACGGGTGCGGTCGACATCTGCCACATCAGCCAGGAGAGGCACTCGGCCCGCCCCTTCCGATCGGTCGGGATGAAGGCGCCGAACTTCTCGGCGAGGTGGAGGAGGATCGCGCCGGATTCGAACACGCGCAGCGGTTCGGGGCCGCTGCAGTCGAGCAGGGCGGGGATCTTCGAATTGGGGTTGATCGAGACGAAGCCGGAGCCGAACTGACCACCCTTGCCGATCTCGATCAGCCAGGCGTCGTATTCGGCGTCATGGCCGGCGGCGAGCAGTTCCTCGAAAAGGATCGTCACCTTCTGCCCGTTGGGCGTCCCGAGCGAGTAGAGCTGGAAGGGATGCCGCCCGCGCGGCAACTCGATGTCCTGCGTGGCGCCGGAGATCGGCCGGTTGATGCTGGCGAACTGGCCGCCGTTTTCCTTGTCCCAGGTCCAAACTTCGGGCGGTGTGTAGGCAGTGTCGGCCATCGGACGTCGATCCCCTGAACTGGATTTGCGGCCTTAAGGTAGGTGCCCGCACGAGGCCGGCAAGCGCTGGGCTGCTCGCCCAGCGACTAAGTTCTGCCGACGACCGGCGGGCGGTGGATCGACCGATGGTCTTCCGCCGCCCCGCCGCGAAAGATCAGAGCCTGACCACCCAACCGTGGGGATCGGGAGCTTCGCCACGCTGGATGGCGACGAGGCGATCCTTCAGCTTCACCGTGGTCTGCCCCGGGCCGCCACTGCCGATCGTGAACGTACCGCTGCGGCTTGCGACCTGCCCCACCGGCGTCACTACGGCGGCGGTGCCGCAGGCGAATGTCTCGGTGAGCCGGCCGGATTGAGCGTCCGCTCGCCACTGATCGATGCCGTAGCGCTCCTCGCGAACGGTCAGGCCCTCGTCGCGCGCGAGCGTAAGGATACTGTCGCGAGTGATGCCCGGAAGGATCGTGCCCGATAGCGGCGGCGTCAGCAGCGTGCCGTCCTCGAACACGAAGTAGAGGTTCATGCCCCCCAGTTCTTCGATCCACTTGTTCTCGACGGCGTCAAGGAAGACGACCTGGTCATGGCCCTTGGCGATGGCTTCGGCCTGCGGGACGAGGCTCGCGGCGTAGTTGCCGCCGCACTTGGCCGCGCCCGTTCCGCCCGGAGCCGCGCGCGTATAGCCCTCGCTCACCCAGATCGAGACGGCGGGAGAGCCCGACTTGAAGTAGTTGCCGGCAGGGCTGGCGATGACGACGTACTTGTATTCCTTGGCCGGGCGCACGCCGAGGAAGACCTCGGAGGCGAACATGAAAGGCCGCAGATAAAGCGATCCGCCTTCGATCGGCGGCAGCCACTCACGATCAGCCTCGACCAGGCGGCGGACGGATTCGACGAACAAATCCTCAGGCATCTCCGGCATGGCCATCCGGCGTGCGGACGCATTGAAGCGGCTGGCGTTCGCGTAGGGCCGGAACAGCGCCAGGCTGCCGTCGGGATGGCGATAGGCCTTCAGCCCCTCGAAGATCTCCTGCGCATAATGGAGCACCGCGCTCGCGGGATCGAGCGAGATGGGCTCGCGCGGTCCGATCACGGCATCGTGCCAGCCGTGGGCCTCGTTCCACTCGATCGTCACCATGTGCTCGGAGAACTTCGTGCCGAAGCCAGGGTTGGCCAGCAGAGCGGTGCGCTCCTGCTCCGAGATCGGCGCCGGGAGCGCCTTGGTGGTGAATTGCAGACCGGTGTCGGCGAGGGTCGCCATAGCGGGATTCCTTAAGCTTCGAGGCCAGCGCCTTTGAACGATAATTGCGTTCAGATCAACGCTAGTGAAATAAATTAATGGTCGGTCTATGGCATACCACTCGCCGCAGACTTGGGGAACCACTGCAGAGGGTGGACACCGCCCAACTTGCAGGGCACGCTGCAACCGCGAAGTCTATGAGATTTGTGGGGGGCGGTAATTGACAGGGCAGGACCGATGGCAATCCGGCTCGCCTTCGCCCGTATCGCACCTCCTCGGCTCTCTGGTCCTATTGGCATTGCTCATAGCGGCGATCGGCCACTGGATCGGCATATTCGGCTGGGACGACGGAGCGATCACGCTCGCATTCTCCAAGACGTTCGCCGAGACCGGACGTCTGGCTCTCACCGCAGTGTCCGAGCAAGTGGAGGGTTTCTCGTCCACCGCCTGGTTCGCCGTCAATGCCGTAGTGGCTCTGTTCCGACCGAGCTTCGAGCAGGCGATTTTCTGGTCCCAGATCGCGACGGGCGCAGCGATCGCCCTGGCGGTCGTGTTCGTCTGGCTGATAGCGCGCAAGCTGGCGCTGCGGGGGGATACGACCTTCGCGCTGCTGGTGGTCTTGGTGCTGTTCGGGCCGACGATAAGCGAGATCGCCAACGGCATGGAGATGGGGTTGTTCGCCGCCAGCGCCCTGGCGCTGATCTACTGGCTCTATTTCTCGCCCCGGATCGGTCTTGCCGTTGCCGCCGCGGCCGTGTTCCTGGCCTGCCGGTTCGAGGCGATGGTCTGGTTCGCGATGATGATGGTGCCGCTGCTGGTCCAGCGGCGATACAAGCTGTTTTTTGGCATGGCGCTGGCGGGGCTTGCCGTCACGGGCCTGCTCGAAGTGACTCGTTTCGCAGCGTTCCACGATTGGCTGCCGAACACCATCTACGCCAAGACCAATCCACCCTACCGCTGGCCCAACACGAGCAGGCTGGTGACGCAACTGCACGGCACGGTCGATGCGCTGACCGGTTTGTTCTACTTCCTCGCGGCCTGCTGCATCGCCTTCGTGGTGAGTAGGAAAGCGCGCGCAGATCTCTGGGCCGCGTTACGTCGACCGTGGAACGTGCCCGATGCGGTGATCGTGTTCCTCGCGCCGGTTGTCGCCGCGATCGTGCTCAGCACGCTGATCGGTCTGAACACCGGTTATCCCGGGCGCATGCAATTTCCCGCGCTTCCCTGTGCCTTGTTGCTCAGTGGACTGATCTTCGACCGTTATCTCGCGCCGCGTCTGACGGGATCGACGGCGCGCATCGTGCTGTCGTTGAGCGCTATTGCGATCATTCTTGTCAGCCTTCCACTGAGCGCCGCCCTGCCGATCCGGGTCGCGCGTGCGCAAGTGCGTGTCGACCGGGAGGAGCTCGTGCACGCCGTGGAGGTAAATCCCGCGAGCTACCGCCGTACGGCGCTCGCCGTCGAGCGCGTGCGCCAGCTTGCGGGCATGAACACGATCACCTTCATGACACCGGATGTCGGTGGCGTCGGGCTTTGCTGCAGCAGGCAGCGCGTGGTCGACCTGGGGCTGCTCACGAACCGGCAGCTCGGCCATGAGGGCTACGCCGCCTTTCCCGAGGTGTTCCGGCGTGAGAGGCCCGATGTGGTCGAAGTCCATTCCGTATGGGGCGTGTTTTCAAAGATCTACGCTTTGCCGGACTTCGTGGCGGGCTATCAGCCGGCCCTGATCGACGACACGCGCTTTTTCGTGCGTGACGATCTTGCTCGCCGCCTCCAGCGGGCGCCGCGCGTGCAGATTTGTGGTGCTGAGACAGAGCCGTGCCGCAGCCGCCTGCAGGTGCCGCATCGCTATGCTGCCCAGGCCGATCCTGGCGACGATGCAGCATTCGCGCGTCGAGGGACGGTGCTGCTGATCGATTGAGCCGAGCGCCGCAGAGTGCGCGCTTGCCACAAATGAGAAGGGCCGCACCGACGGATCGGTACGGCCCTTCGCATGGTCAGCGGCCGGAAGTGCCGCCAGCGAAACCTCTATCGCTTACTTTTGCAAATTCAGCGATAATGCCTCGCGACGGAAAAAGCCGACCTCTCTGCTGAACCATGAGACATCGGATCACCTCCTTTCGCGCTGTTGAGCCAAGTCGCCGCGGTGAAGCGGCTGGGGCTGAAGATGCCGCGGGAGAAGGACCCCTCGGCTTCATCCGGCCCTGCACTATTTGTGGGTGATTCCGCAGCGCACAACAAGTCTTGCAAGAAATTATTTTGGCGCCAAGATCGGCCCTTTCGCTCGGTTTTCCCCAGCCGTTTGCAGGCCGCTCGAGAGCCCGTTTCGCAGCCTCAGCGGCAGTCCTCGATCACGCGGCTGATCTCGGTCCAGCTCGGCACGTAGAGTGCGGTAAACCCCGTGACTTCCACCGCAAAGCGACCCCGGCTGAAGGCCATCGCGTCGAGGAGCCCGTCGCGCGCCGGCACGCTGACCGACACGGAACCGGACCGCGCTTCTGCATGAAACGGCCGCATCTGCGTCTGGGTGATCACGGTCATCAGCACGGGCCCGGAGAAGGCGGCGCCTGGCTCGCTGCGGCTGATCGTCATGGTGTGAGAGGCGATGTCGCAGCTCATCGTCAGGCGACCGCCGGCGAAGCGCGCGACGGATTGCCTGGCGCTCGCAGTCCATTGCCAGTCGCCTGGCGTGATCGGCATGTCGCGCCAATCGCTGGAGCGGGGCGGGAGGGACGCGACGGAAGTCGGGCCGGGCGTAGGACGGACCGGGGGTTGGGCAGGCGGCCGGGCGGTCGGTCGGGCACGCGGCCGAGACTGGGCGACGGGTTCGGACGCGGGCGCTGGAATCAAGCTCTGGTCGGCGCATGAGCCGACCGCGCTCGCGCCGAGAACAAGGAGAGCGGCGCTGAGCAGGTTTGCCTTCATGGGGCCGGTATGGAATGAGACGCGACCTACCTCAACCCTCCCAGATCATGACCGACCCGAACCCGCCTCGATCCGCCGCTCTCCCAGGCGCGCAACTTCCGGCCAAGCCCGCCGGTAAGCAGCGCGTCGATCAGCTGTTGGTCGATCGCGGTCTCGCCGAAAGCCGCACCCGGGCGCAGGCGCTGGTGCTCGCGGGGCTCGTGTTCTCGGGCGAGAGCAAGATCGCCAAGCCCGGGCAGCAGGTGCGCGGCGATGCGCCGCTCGACGTGCGCGGGCGCGATCATCCCTGGGTCTCGCGCGGCGGGATCAAGCTCGCGCATGCCATCGAGCACTTCGGCCTCCACCCGACCGGCGCCGTCGCGATGGATATCGGCAGCTCGACCGGGGGCTTCACCGATGTGTTGCTGAGCAAGGGCGCGGCGCGTGTCTTCGCCGTCGATTCGGGCACCAATCAGCTCGCCTGGAAACTGCGGCAGGACCCCCGCGTCACCGTGCTCGAGCAGACCAGCGCCCGCATCCTTACGCGAGAGCAGATCGACGCGGACTGCGACTGGGTGGTGTGCGATGCGAGCTTCATCGGCCTTGCCAAAGTGCTGGAAGTGCCGCTCTCGCTGGCGGCTCCGGCTTGCACGCTTGTGGCGCTGATCAAGCCGCAGTTCG
>Ga0207644_10003226_pt1 | contig 10516 bp, 8 predicted proteins | sample KBSS73metaG_FD_184326 | JGI IMG/M metagenome (GOLD analysis project Ga0207644, IMG submission 184326) | Switchgrass rhizosphere microbial communities from Kellogg Biological Station, Michigan, USA - KBS S7-3 metaG (SPAdes) (version 2) | ecosystem: Host-associated > Plants > Roots > Rhizosphere >... | reverse complement strand
CAAGTTCGCGATATCGCTCATCGGTAACGAGCTCTCGTTCTTTTAATCCGGGAACATCGCCTGGATCGATGACGATGTACGACTCGAAATAAAGAACCTTCTCCAGTTCGCGTAAAGGAATGTCCAGCAAGTGACCGATGCGGCTCGGCAATCCTTTAAAGAACCAAACGTGAGAACAGGGGCTAGCAAGATCTATATGACCGAGCCGCTCACGCCGGACTTTCGCCTGGGTTACCTCCACACCGCACTTATCGCAGATCACTCCGCGGTGCTTCATGCGTTTGTATTTTCCACACAGACATTCCCAATCAGCTACCGGACCAAAGATGCGGGCGCAGAAGAGACCATCGCGCTCAGGCTTGAAGGTGCGGTAGTTAATCGTTTCTGGTTTGGTCACCTCACCATGCGACCATTGCCGGATTTTCTCCGGTGACGCAAGTGAGATACGAATGGCCTCAAAGTCGGGAGCTAATTGCGTCTTTTCTTGTTGAAATCTAAACACTGAGTTTTCTCCATTGCCGATTGCCGATTTCCAATTGCCAATTGGTCACCAGCGATAAAAGTTCTTCATCGAAACTCAACCGACAAGCGTGGCCAACGCCGATTTCCAATTGGCAATTGGAAACCGGCAATCGGCAATTCTCTTACGCTTCTACCGCGCTCGTTACAATCGCTTCGCCGACACCATCTTCTGATCCGATGCCATCGCCAGCGACCTTCTTATTAATCAGCTCAACGTCTAAACAGAGCGACTGCAACTCGCGAACGAGAACGTTAAATGACTCGGGTAAGCCCGGATCGAAATCCGCCTCTCCTTTGACGATGGCCTCGTAAATCTTCGAACGGCCTGCAACGTCATCAGACTTGGCAGTTAACAATTCCTGAAGAATATGCGCCGCGCCATAAGCCTCGAGTGCCCAAACTTCCATTTCTCCAAATCGCTGTCCGCCGAACTGCGCCTTACCACCGAGCGGCTGCTGAGTGATCAAGCTGTAGGGTCCGATTGAACGTGCGTGAATTTTGTCATCCACCAGGTGCGACAGTTTCAGCATGTAGATGTAGCCAACTGTCACCTTCTGCTCAAATGGATCACCGCTCAACCCGTCGTACAGAATCGCCTTACCTGATTCATTGACGATCTCAGGAAGTCCGAGTTCGCGCGCACGAGCTCCTGACTCCTGCAGTTTCTCCTTGATCTCTTTTTCAGTCGCACCGTCGAACACCGGTGTGGCGAAGTGAAATCCAAGCACGCGCGCCGCCCAGCCAAGGTGTGTTTCCAGAATCTGACCAACGTTCATACGAGAGGGCACACCAAGTGGATTAAGAACAATCTCAACTGGAGTTCCGTCCGGCAGATACGGCATGTCTTCTTCAGGAAGAATTCGAGCAATCACACCCTTGTTGCCGTGGCGTCCGGCCATTTTGTCGCCGACTGAAAGCTTGCGCTTCATGGCGATAAACACCTTAACCATCTTAATCACGCCAGGACTTAGTTCATCACCCTGTCGAAGTTTCGCGATCTTCTCTTCGTAAATATCCGAGAGGATCTTGATCTGACGTTCGGTGCGATCTTCGTATTCCTTGATCTCAGCGCCGATATCGAGACGCGACGACGCTAACTGCACTTTGCGAAGCGCCTTCGGCTCAACGGTCTTGAGCATCTCTCGGGTGATTGTTTCGCCCTTGGGAATTAGAACTTCGCGATTCGAGGTCAGGTCAGCCGCAAGCTTGCGGCCTTCGAGCAACTCGTAGATGCGCTCGTCACGTTGCTCTCGAAGAATACGAATCTCATCTTCCAAGTCGCGTCGCAGGCGATCTTCTTCTTCCTGCTCAATCGCCAGCGAACGTGAGTCTTTCTCCTGCCCTTTGCGAGTAAAGACCTGAACGTCAACCACAGTTCCGTCAATTCCCGGGGGGCTGACCAGCGAAGCATCTTTTACGTCGCCCGCTTTTTCACCGAAGATTGCACGGAGTAGTTTTTCTTCAGCGGTAAGCTGCGTTTCACCCTTCGGCGTCACTTTGCCCACCAGTATTGAACCAGGCTTGACTTGGGCGCCGATGCGGATAATTCCGCTATCATCAAGATCGCGAAGCATGTTCTCGCCAACGTTCGGGATGTCGCGAGTAATCTCTTCGGGTCCCAACTTAGTATCGCGCGCTTCTATTTCGAGTTCTTCGATGTGAATCGAGGTGTAGTAGTCCTCTTTCACCAAGCGCTCGGAAACGAGAATTGCGTCCTCAAAGTTGTATCCGCGCCATGGCATGAATGCGACGAGGACGTTACGTCCGAGTGCGAGTTCACCACGGTCGGTACACGGCCCGTCAGCAATAACCTGGCCCTTCTCTACTCGCTCACCTACGTGAACGATTGGCCTTTGATTGATACAAGTGTTCTGATTGGAACGCTTGAATTTGATCAAGGTGTAGATGTCGGCAGTAACCTCACGTGAAATGGTGCCATCGACGTTGTGATCCGCTTTGACAATGATGCGTTCAGAGTCGACATAGTCGACAACGCCGTCACGCTTGGCAGCCACAACCGCACCAGAGTCCCGCGCAGTCACTTTTTCCATACCGGTGCCAATGTACGGAGCCTCGGCACGAAGCAGTGGAACCGACTGGCGTTGCATGTTTGATCCCATCAACGCACGGTTTGCGTCATCGTTCTCAAGGAACGGAATCAATGATGCTGCAACCGAGACAAGTTGTTTCGGAGAGACGTCGACGTACTCTATGTCTTTGCGAAGCGCGAGAATGAACTCACCCGCCTTTCGAGCGGCGTTACGTTCATTAACGATGTTGCCTTCCTCATCGAGCAGGATGTTTGCTTGACCGACAACGTGTTTGTCTTCTTCCCAGGCCGTCAGGTAGAACGGCCACGGCTCGGACTCAGCCTTGCGACCGTCCGCATTGATCTTCTTATTCGCCTTCTCGACTTCTTCTTCTGGAATGTGATCGCCAGGTTTGAGCTTTGTGTCGCCACCATTGACGATCCTGACGTACTCGACCACGCGTCCGTCGCTGACCTTTCGGTACGGCGCTTCGATAAAGCCAAACTCATTAATGCGCGCGAAGCACGACAGACTCGAAATCAATCCGATGTTTGGACCTTCAGGCGTCTCAATAGGACAGATGCGTCCGTAGTGCGTCGGGTGAACGTCTCGTACTTCGAAACCCGCTCGCTCACGAGAAAGACCACCCGGCCCGAGGGCTGAGAGTCGGCGTTTGTGCGTAATCTCAGAAAGCGGGTTTGTTTGATCCATGAACTGGGAAAGCTGACTCGATCCAAAGAACTCACGGACCGCAGCAGTAACCGGCTTTGCGTTAATGAGATCGCGCGGCATCGTGGTCTGCATTTCCTGATGGATCGACATCTTTTCTTTGATCGCGCGTTCCATTCGCTCGAGACCAATGCGGAACTGGTTCTCAAGCAGTTCACCAACCGCACGAACACGTCGATTACCCAGATGGTCAATGTCGTCGGCCTGAAACTCCGACGGATTCTTGCGCATCTTCAGAACGTAGCCGACGACTTCGTAGAAATCTTTAGCTGATAACAAGGGATCTTCTATTCGATCACGTTCCGGCTTGTTCATTTTGATATTGAACTTGAGCCGACCAACACGCGAGAAATCGAATTTACGTGGATCGAAGAACATCGCTTCGAGCAAACGATAAGCAGTTTGCACAGTCGGCGGATCACCAGGACGCATCTTGCGATAAATCTCCAGCAACGCGTCTACCGGCTTTGTGATGACGTCTTTTTTAAGCGTCAATGAAAGCACTGGACCAACGTCGTCACGCTCTGGAAAGAATAGTGAAAAGTTAGTGATGCCAGCTTCGACGATCTCCTGCAATTTCGCTGGGGTGATTTCGTTGTTAGCTTCCAGAACAATTTCGCCGCTCTCAGTATTAACTATGTCCGAAAGCGCATAGGCGCCCTCAAGCTGAGACGACTCGATTTCGACTTCACCAATATTTGATTTACGAAGCGATTCCAGTGCGGAACCGGTAACTTTCTTGCCACTGCGCACGATGGGATCGGGTCCCTTGCCTTTGATATCGAAGTCGACCTTCATGCCAACCAGGTTTGTCGCGCCCTGTTCCGGCACTTGAAGGAAAATTCGACCATCCTCCATGCGGACTTGGTCTGTGATGTAAATCGCCCCCAGCATGTCTTCGTCAGTGAACGAAGCGTTCTTGACGATGTCTTCCAACACGCTATCGGTGCGTAGTGATTTCAGATCAACTTTTTGGTTGAACCACAGACCCAAAGCTCGAAGGAAAATCGAAGCGAGGAATTTCCGTTTGCCAACTCGCACATAGAGAAGGTTCTTTTGATCGTATTCGAACTCAACCCACGAACCGCGATAAGGAATAATCTTCGCGACATACAGGGCACCGCGCTTGAAGAAAACGCCAGGCGATCGATGGAGCTGTGAGACAATTACGCGCTCAGTACCATTGATGATGAACGTACCGTTGTCCGTCATCAGAGGAATTTCACCAAAGAAAACCTCTTCTTCTTTGATGTCGCGAATCGAGAGAACTTCCGTCTCTGGGTCTTTATCAAAAACCGTTAAGCGGATCTTCACTTTCAGCGGCACGCTGTAGCTCATGCCGCGCTCCTGACACTCCTGTTGGTCGTGTTTATGTTTAAGGCCTACAGGTTCGCCGCAGTTTTCGCACAACTGTGGTCGGACAAAATTGAACGTTCCGCATTTGTGACACAGCGTCTCACCGGCAGCGAGTGGATTGACCTTAATAGTTGAACCGCAATTTTTGCAGTTTGCGCGAAGGTAGTTGAGCCCTTCGAGTCGTCCGCACTTACACTGCCAATTTCCGATTTGGTATTCGACGAAATCGAGTGTGGCCGTGCCGCGGAAATCGGAAATAGGAAATACTGATTGAAATACTGCCTGAAGCCCGGTCGCCTCACGCTCTTCGGGTAACAGATCCATTTGCAGGAACCGGTTGTACGACTCCCGCTGAATCTCAATCAGATTCGGAATCCTGACGGCCGTTGCGATCTTCGAAAAATCGACTCGCTGCGGCGCTTGACTAGTACGTCTTCCTAACCCGGTGTTAGTTGTTTGAAGCAGATTTGCAGACATGTGAGATTCCTTTTATTGATTGCCGAATAACAGTTGCCAGTTGCCGGTTCCAGCCAGATCCGATCGTCGATACAAATCGGAGAATGGCAATTGGCAAACAAAAATAACTCAGAGACGCCAAATGGCGGTCAGGGCGCAAAATGCCCTGACCGCTTTCTTGCGAAAATGCGGTTCATTCTTACGATCAAATTTTTTGGGAGTAACGCCAGCGCCTCAATACTCCCTTAACTTAACCACTAAATTTACGAGAGTCAAGCACTACTCGGATTCACGAGAAAAACTATTAGCGACAGGCGCCGGAGGTAAATCCTTCAAACGCCTGCCGCGAAACTGCGCAAGCTCGACTACTTAACTTCGACCGTCGCGCCCGCATCAGAAAGCTTCTGCTTGATGGTTTCGGCCTCTTCTTTAGAAACCCCTTCTTTTACTGCTTTCGGGGCGGCCTCAACCAAATCTTTTGCTTCCTTCAAACCGAGAGCGGTTACTTCGCGGACAACTTTGATCACATTGATCTTGTTACCACCAGCTGCCTGAAGAATCACATCAAACTCAGTCTTCTCTTCTGCCGGTGCCGCTGCTTCACCGCCACCCGATGAGGCTGCTGGAGCCGCGACGGCTGCCGCTGCTGCCGATACACCAAATGTTTCTTCCAGATCCTTCACGAGCTGAGAAGCCTCGAGCAAGGTCATGCTTTTCAAAAACTCAATTACGTCTTCGCGTGTTGCTGCCATGATTACCTTTCTATCCTCCTAAAAGGGGTTCCGTTTTGCTGTTTATTGTTGTTCGCAGCAGGAGAACCCACGGGACGCTTCTCTCATCGCTGCATCGCGATTTCAAGAACCGTCTGAGCCGCAATTGACGACCTGACTATCGCCAAGCTCGTTGTCCGCGTCCGGCCCTGTGCTATCTATTTTCAATCTCGCAATTACGCATTACGTAATTACGCAATTCGTTTACGCGCTCTTCTGATCACCAATCTGCTTGATAACAATTGCCAAATTTCTGGGTACGGCTGAAATAACCGTCACCAACCTTTGTGCCTGGCAATTGATTAAGAACATCACCTTGGAAATCAATTCTTCTTTGGAAGGCAAGCTCGCGATCGCTTCGACATCATTTAGAGCGACAACTTTGCCTTCAACCACTCCCGCTTTAAATGAAAAGACCTCAGGGTTGGCTTTGCTGAACTTTGAAATCGCCTTCGAAAGTCCAACTGGATCTCCGGTGCTCAAAGCAATCGCCGTCACGCCCTTGAAATGATCTTGAGCTGCTTCGATCGCTGTTCCCTGAGCTGCCTTTCGCGCCAATGTGTTCTTAACGACCTCGTATGACACACCGACTTCGCGCAACTGATTCCGAAGTTCCTGATCCTTTGCGACAGTCATCTTTTGAAAGCCAACCAACATCGCCGCCTTGGCATTCTGAAACTGTTCAGTGAGAGCCTCAAGGTCCTTCTGTTTTTGTGCTTTTGTCTTCATTCGCTTAGCTCCTCACTACCTATTTCGCGTACGCCGCTTCATCCAACAGAACGCCTGGGCTCATTGTGGAGGCAAGATTTACTTTCTTTACATACTTGCCCTTTGCCGTCGCCGGCTTGGCCTTAACGACCGCATCGAGCAGGGCCTTAGCATTCTCGCGAAGCTTGTCGGCTTCAAATGAAACCTTGCCAACGCCGACGTGAATCACTCCCGTCTTATCGACGCGATATTCAACCTTACCGGCTTTCGTCTCTTTGATGGCCGTGGTTACATCGAACGTCACAGTACCAGTCTTCGGATTTGGCATCAGCCCCCGAGGACCAAGCACTTTGCCCAATCCGCCAACGAGTCGCATCATGTCGGGCGTTGCGATGACCGCGTCAAAGTCGGTCCATCCGCCCTTGATCTTGTTAACAACGTCCTCGCCGCCGACGATATCTGCGCCGGCATCTTCCGCTTCTTTGACTTTATCCCCTTGGGCAATAACCAAAACGGTCTTCGATTTTCCAAGACCATGGGGCAAAACAAGCGTTCCGCGAACCAACTGATCGGCTTTGCGGGGATCAACCCCTAACCAGACAGTTAACTCAACCGTTTCATCAAATTTTGCCGAGGCAATCTCCTTAACCTTGGCCACGCCGCCTTCAAGATCGTACTTCTTTCCATCTTCGATCTTTTCCAGAGCGGCTCGATATTTCTTACCGTGCTTTTTCATTTCTTATCTCCGAGGTGCAGACGAATTGCTATTCAAAAGCCGCAAGTGGATCGCCACAACGGCTAAGAGCGATTCTCCCTCTCAAACCAACCCTACTCTTAGAGCAACGTTGATAACTACTCAACAGTGAGACCCATCTGTCGGGCCGTACCTTCGATTGTGCGAATTGCAGACTCCAGGCTCGTAGTATTGAGATCCTGAAGCTTGGTTTTCGCAATCTCTTCAACCTTCGCGCGCGAAATGGTTCCCACCTTTTCGCGATTCGGCTTTCCTGAACCCTTCGGAATACCCGCCGCTTTTTTCAGCAAGTCGGCTGCGGGCGGCGTCTTCGTCTCGAATGTAAACGAACGATCAGCGTAGACAGTGATGACAACAGGGATTTTGAGATCCGGATCCATCTGGGCTGTCTTCGCATTGAACGCCTTGCAGAATTCCATGATATTCACGCCATGCTGACCAAGTGCCGGACCAATTGGCGGAGCCGGATTAGCCTTACCTGCGGGAACCTGAAGCTTTATGTAACCAGTTATTTTCTTAGCCATAAGTTATTTCCGATTGGCAATTGCCGCTTGCCGATTCTCTAACCCAGCGATTCTGCCTCGACGACCATCAACGTACCAATCGGCAATTGGCAACAGGTAATCGACAATCCTTACTCTTCTTCAGCGAACGTAACCTTCTCGACGTCCAGGAAGTTCAACTCCACCGGCGTCGAACGACCAAAAATGGTCACAGTGACCTTCAAGGTCGACTTGTCTTCGTTAACTTCCTCGACCTTGCCGGTAAAACTCTGGAACGGTCCGGATTTTATGCGAACCGTTTCGCCCGCCGCATAAGAGAACTTCGGTTTTGGTTTCTCCGCAGCCTCGGTGACGTTATGAACAATCTGATCAACTTCCTGAGGCGTGAGCGGAGTCGGATTGTGACCACCGACAAATCCAGTCACCTTGGGAGTCGACTTGATCAAGTGAAACACATTGTCAGGAATATGGCCGCGCTCGTCACATTCGATCTGAACAAGGACATATCCTGGATAGAACATGCGCGATGATTCAATTCGCTTGTTGCCGCGCATTTCCACCACAGTTTCAGTTGGCACTAATACTTCTGTGATCTCAGCCTGCAGATCCGTATCGCGAATCCGCGCTTTCAAACTGTCGCGCACCTTTTTCTCGTGCCCGGAGTACGTATGTAGAATGAACCACTGCTGCATTTAGCTCGTCCTCTTAGGCAAGACCTAAACCCCTGGCTATCTTTTCGATTAGCCAATCAAGGCCAAGAATTAGCCGCGACAACCCCTGGTCCACAGCGAACAGATAAACTGCGAAGAAAATAACGGCGACCAGCGTGATGATGGTCGTGTTCTTAACTTCATTAACGGTGGGCCATGACACGCGCTTCATCTCAGCGCGTACATCGCGTAAGTACTGAACGATGCGACCCGGCCCAGACTGCTGTCCGCGATCTCGACGCGAGACCTTCGCCTCGGGCCCCTCGCCAAAGCGAGCTGCTCGAGGAGCAACAATCGGAGCGTCTGGATTATCTGTTTCAGCCATAATTCCTTTGAACTTCTTTACCGCGTTCTCAAATATTGGCAGGGGTACCAGGATTCGAACCCGGACTTTCGGTTTTGGAGACCGACGTGCTAACCGTTGACACTATACCCCTGTAGTGACATCGCACATTGATTGTGGATTTCAGATTGATCGGTCTCCTACACACCAATCTGCAATCGGCAATCTGACTTATTTTGTCTCTTTATGATCAGTGTGCTTGCGGCAACGGCTACAGAACTTACTAAACTCAAGCCGATCGGGCGTGGTCTTCTTGTTCTTGGTCGTAACGTAGTTGCGGCTCTTACAATCCTGACACTGTAGAACTATGTTATCTCGCGGCATAAACCTATTTCCAATTTCTGACTGCCAATTTCCAATTTCTGCTGCCACGCCTGAATCGACGATCGGCAATCGGAAATTGGCAATCCGCTGACTATTCAACCACTTCCGAAACAGTTCCGGCGCCGACTGTGCGGCCACCTTCGCGAATAGCGAAGCGCAGGCCCTTCTCCATGGCAATCGGAGCAATCAACTCGATCTCCATTGCCACGTTATCGCCGGGCATCACCATTTCCACGCCAGCCGGCAACGCTGCTACTCCCGTCACGTCCGTCGTCCGGAAGTAAAACTGCGGCCGGTACCCGGTAAAGAATGGCGTGTGTCGCCCTCCTTCTTCCTTCGTCAGCACATACGCTTCCGCTTTGAACTTCGTGTGCGGCGTTATCGAACCTGGTTTTGCAATCACCTGACCGCGCTCAATGTCCTTGCGCTCAACGCCACGCAGCAATAACCCCACGTTGTCGCCCGCCACACCTTCGTCCAGCAACTTCTTGAACATTTCCACGCCCGTGCAAACCGTCGTGCGCGTTGCCTTGATGCCCACGATCTCCACCGTCTCGTTCACCTTCACCTTACCCCGCTCCACGCGCCCGGTGGCCACCGTACCGCGGCCCTGAATCGTGAAGATGTCTTCCACCGGCATCAAAAACGGCTTCTCAATGTCGCGTTCCGGCGTCGGAATATAGCTATCAACGGCCGCCATCAGCTCGTCGATTGTCTTCTCCCATTCCGGGTCACCTTCCAACGCTTTCAACGCACTGCCCCGAATCACCGGAATATCGTCGCCGGGAAACTCATATGCACTTAACAACTCGCGCACTTCCAGTTCCACCAACTCCAGCAACTCCGCATCGTCCACGGCGTCTGCCTTGTTCATAAACACGACCATCGCCGGCACGCCTACCTGCCGGGCCAGCAGAATGTGCTCCCGCGTCTGCGGCATCGGACCGTCGGTCGCGGCCACCACCAGAATCGCGCCGTCCATCTGCGCCGCACCCGTGATCATGTTCTTCACGTAGTCGGCGTGACCAGGACAGTCGACGTGCGCATAGTGACGATTCGCGGTCTCGTATTCCACGTGCGCCGTCGCGATCGTAATTCCACGCGCTTTTTCTTCCGGCGCTTTGTCAATCTGATCAAAGGCCACGAACTGCACTTTCGGATTGTGCTTCGCCAACACCTTCGTGATCGCCGCTGTCAACGTCGTCTTGCCATGGTCCACGTGCCCGATTGTCCCGATGTTCACGTGCGGCTTTGAACGGTCAAATTTTTCCTTCGACATCTCTTCCTAGCCTCTTCTATATATAAGAATCG
>Ga0207644_10003221_pt1 | contig 10522 bp, 8 predicted proteins | sample KBSS73metaG_FD_184326 | JGI IMG/M metagenome (GOLD analysis project Ga0207644, IMG submission 184326) | Switchgrass rhizosphere microbial communities from Kellogg Biological Station, Michigan, USA - KBS S7-3 metaG (SPAdes) (version 2) | ecosystem: Host-associated > Plants > Roots > Rhizosphere >... | reverse complement strand
CCCGGTGTCCACTGTTGTTTGGATAAGCCGCTTCGGTGAGCTGCTCCCTCTGCGGACGCTGCGCCGCAGGTCTTTGCGAACAAGGTAAATTTTACGCGAACCAAAAGCCTTCAATCGACGTGAAGGCGTGATGCCGCATTAGGGCCGCCTCGTAGTTACCAAAGTGGGGAACCAAGATGCGCACTTACGTTTATTTGGCGGCGCTTGCCGCTTCGGCCGCTGTTGCGTCGCCGGCCCTTGCCCAGGCGTTTCCGAATGACGACGCCCCGGCTGTTGCCCGCGGCGTGGTGCTTCAAACGCACTCGCTGATCAACCAGTCTGACCTCGACTTCGGCATCGTCACGACGGACGGTACGAACCCGGGCACTGTGACCATCGCTCCCGATTCCTCGGGCGCGCGTGGCTTCACTGGCGGCGTGATGCTGCTCCCGAGCTCGCCGACATCGGCCCGTTTTGACGGCCTTGCCGCGCCGCTCGAGACGGTAGTCCTCACGCTGACCAAGCCCGTCAGCAACGTTCTTCAGGACGCTGCCGGTGACCAGATCGCGGTCAATTCGATGTCGGTCGATGGCGCCGGTCTGACCGAGACCATCACGGCGAATGGCAGCGGCGCCTTCACCGTCTATGTCGGCGGCGACTTCGGACTCAGTGCTACGCAGAAGGCAGGCGTGTACAGCGCCGACTTCAACCTGAACGCGGAATATCAGTAAGTCTTTCGCGAATAGCGTATTTGGAAGGGCGGTCGCGCAATCGCGCGGCCGCCCTTTCTTCTAGGTAGTTTACCTGACGTTCACCTTGGCGCGACGACTCGAACGCTCGCCGGGATGAAATACGGCCCTGTAAGGCCCCGCCGGACGTTTTTCCTCCACGTTGAACCCAATTACCGACGGAGGATCAGTCATGCGTATTTTCACCAAGTTGCTGACGGCCAGCGCTGCTCTCGCAGCTGCGGCGCCAGCTGCCGCTCAATATTATTCGAACCCATACGGCTACGCGCAGCCGCGCACTTACGGCTACGCCCAGACTTATGGCTACGCGCAACCCTACGGCTATTCCCAGGGCTATGCGGTCAACACCAACGCTGCCGCGCAACAATGTTCGGCGGCTGTCCAGAACCGCCTGTATAACCGCACCAGCATCGGCGGCATTCTCGGTGCCGTGCTTGGCACCAACACTTCCGGCCGAGTTGTCGCAGTGACGCAGGCCACGCCGCGCAGCGACGGCATGGTCCGCGTTCGCGGCCTCGCCAGCAGCGGCCGCTATGCGATGAACGGCTACGGCCCGTACGGCGTCGGCGCTTATGGCGCGGCCGGATACGGTTATGCCAACCAGGCGGACCTTTCGTTCCGCTGTGACGTCGGCATGAATGGCGCCGTCTACAATGTGAGCATCAACCGCCGCTACTAAGCGGATGGCATTTGAACAAGAAAGAGCGCCGGTTCACCGCCGGCGCTCTTTTCTTGTCGGCTCGGTTCAGCGAAACGTCAGGGCGAAGTCTGCTACCGCTTTCCAATTCATTCGTTCAGGGACCTATGGCCAAGCAATCATCATCGCTCATCGTGAAGACAGTTCTGACGGCAAGCGCGCTTACTCTGCTGGCGTCAGCAGCGCCGCTTGCGGCGCCAGCCGTTGCGAAGACTCCGAAGGCTGCGCCGTTCGACGGCGAGATCGCCGATTTCTACCGCAGCAGGGCCGGGGCTCCACTCTGGTTCGGACCGAATTCGGCTGGCGCTTCGGATCAGCTGATTCAGCTTCTCGCCAGCGCCCAGGCCGACCACCTCAATCCGCGCCGCTACGACATTCGTAGCCTATCCCGCGCGGTTGCCGATGCGCGCAGCGGAAATCCGGCAGCGGTTCAGCGCGCCGAAGCCATGCTCAGCGGTGCCTTCGTCGCCTACGCCCGCGACCTTCGGCATGACCCTGGCGTCGGAGTGGTCTACGTCGACCAGGATCTGAAGCCGACCCCGCCGTCCGCGGCCGAGCTGTTAAACGCCGCGTCACGTGCCCCGTCTCTCAGTGGCTACGTGCAGCAAATCGGCTGGATGAATCCGATTTACGCAAAGCTTCGGCAGGCAATTGCGAGCCGGATCTACCGCTCACCGGCGCAGCTCAGGCTCCTAGATCTCAACCTCGAACGCGCGCGAGCTCTCCCCGCCGGCGGCGGCCGCTACGTGATCGTGAACCCGCCCGCGGCGCGGCTCTACATGTACGAGAATGGCCAGGTCGTGGACTCGATGCGCGTCGTTGCCGGCCGGCCCGACCCGATCGCGCAGACGCCGATGATGAACGCCTTCATCCGCTACATCGCGCTCAACCCGTACTGGAACTCGCCGCCGGACATCACCGCACGTAAGCTCGCTCCGACCATCCTTAAGGAGGGACGCGCCTATTTCACGAAGAGGGGCTACGATCTGGTCGATAAATTCGGACCGGATGCGCACGTCCTCAATCCGATGTCAGTGGATTGGAAGGCGGTCGCCGCCGGTCAAGTAAAGGTGAACCTGCGGCAGCGCCCGGGGCCTGCCAACTCGATGGGGAAGATGAAGTTCATGTTCCCCAATTCCGCCGGAATCTGGCTGCACGACACGCCGGAAAAGGAAAAGATCGACGAGGCGGCGCGGCTGCAAAGCAACGGCTGCGTCCGCCTAGAAGATGCGCCCCGCTTCGCGCGCTGGCTGTTCAACGGCCGCCCGCCCAGCCCCAAGGGTGCGCGGCCCGAACAGAAGGTCGATCTGCCCCAGCTGGTGCCCGTCTACATCACTTATCTGACCGCCGTGCCGAGCGGGTCGTCGATCGTTTATTTCGACGATTTCTACGGAAAGGACAGGGCAGCGCCGCGCCGGCTGGCAGCGCTTTAGCTGGCGTTGCGCTGCTGCTGCTCGACGTACCAGGGCCGGAGCACGGACGCTGAGCTGGGTGCTTCCTTCTTCGGCGCGAGCCGGGCCAGGTCGAACTGGCCGTCGAACTGCACGCCGAACTTGCCGGCCTGCGCCCAGCGGACGATTCCTCTCACAGGTCCGACACCGACGATATCGATCGCCATCTCGGAACCCGGAGCGACCGCCGCATTGCATTCGACCAGTGCGCCCATCGAGGAGATGTTGCGCAATCTGAGCTCGACCGTCTCGCCTCCGATCACGGCCATGGCGCGCCGCATCAGGCGGTGGCGCTGCTCGCGGATGCAGGCGTAGCCCTCCGCCTCGATTGTCGAGTTGTTGGCGATCTCGCGAGCATTTTCGGCCGGGGTCGGTTTACCGAAGATGTAGCCCTGGACCATGCTGACCCCGAGCTCGCGGATCAGCTGCAGGTCGTCGTGGGTCTCGACGCCCTCGGCGCAGGTATCCATGTCGAGCGTCTCGGCCAGGGTCACGATGGCGCGGATGATCGCCGCGTTGCGGTTGGTCGTCGACGCTGCCCCGCGGACGAAGCTTTGATCGATCTTGATCTTGTCGAACGGCGCTTTCTTCAAATATCCGAGCGAGCTGTAGCCGGTGCCGAAGTCGTCCAGCGCAAGCCGCACGCCAAGCCCCTTGAGCTTGGCGAACGTATCGTCGGTCGAATCGCCCTCGGCGAGGAAGACGCCTTCGGTGATCTCGAGCTCGAGCCGCTCCGCGCGGACGCCCGTTTCCTTCAGGTGACTGGCAACCATGTCCGCGACGTTGGGGTCGTTGAACTGGATTGGTGACAAGTTGACGGCGACGCGCACGTGGTCCGGCCAGTTGGCCGCCTCTTCGAGGGCGGTCCGAAGCACCCACTCTCCGATCTTGCCGATCAGGCCTGCCTCTTCGGCAAGGGGCACGAACTTCGAGGGCGAGATCGCCCCTCGCGTCGGATGTTGCCAGCGAACAAGCGATTCGAAGCCCGATATTTCTTCACCGGCAGTGCGAACGATCGGCTGATAGTGAACCGACAATTCGCCCCGCTCGATTGCTTGGCGGAGGTCGTTCTCAAGGACCTGGCGCTCGGCGGCCTCGCTGTGCATCGACGGCTCGTACAGGCGGTGCTTGCCACGCCCGGCGCCCTTCGCGGCATAGAGTGCGAGGTCGGCGTCGCGGACGAGTGCGTCGGCGCTCGCGCGGCCCGGGTCGCCGATCGAGATCCCGACCGAGGCGCCGATCGTCACCTTGTAGCCCTCGATCATGTATGGCCGGGAAACCTGCTCGATCAGTGTGCGGGCCAGCGATTCCAGCAGCCCGATGTCGGCACCGCCCGGAAGCACCGCCTGGAATTCGTCTCCGCCCAGGCGGCCGACCTGGCCATGATTGCCCATCACCGACGTCAGTCGCTCGGCAACCTGCCGGAGCAGTGCATCGCCGATCGGGTGGCCAAGCGTGTCGTTGACGTTCTTGAACCGATCGAGATCGATCATGAACAAGGCGCAGCCCTTCTTGCGATGGGCCGCATTGCGCAGCGCTTCGTCGAGCGTCTGCCGCATCATCGCGCGGTTCGGCAGGCTGGTCAGCGAATCGAAACGGGCGAGCCGCGAAATCTCGCGCTCCGAGCGGCGCTGCTCGGTCAGATCGGTGCCGATGCCGCGGAAGCCCAGGAAACGCCCGCGCTCGTCGAACAGGGGATTGCCCGACAGCGACCAGTGGACGTCCTGCTCGCTCGCGGGCCGCACAACGACGTCCGAGAAGGGGAAGCGGGCGGACAGGTGGAAACCCAACGTCTTACCCTCTTCGGTCGACTCTGGCGCGTGATCGACCGAAAGCAGGTCGGTGAACTGACGACCGAGGAGCGCCTCCGGCTCGCACTGGAAGTCGTCCGCGAGCTGGCGCGACACGTAGGACAGTGTACCAAGGGAGTCTGTCTCCCAAAACCAACCGCGGCCGCTGTTTTCGAACTCGTCGACGAAGTTGAGCGCCTTCTTGGCCTGCCATTCGAGCGCCAAGCGAGTGCGGCCGGCGAACAAAGTCTTCTGGGTAATCAGGATGCTGTAGACGACCATCAGCACCGCCAGCACGTCGATGGCAAAAGTGACCTCACCATTGTTCGAGAACAGTGCCGTCGCGACGATCCCAACAAGCGTGTTCGCTACCGCTAATGGTGGCGATGGAACCGAGACGATCGAGCGAAGGAAAAATCCGGATGCGAGCGCGACCGTAACGAAGGATGCACCACCGAACTGGTCCGACCCGGCCGCAGCACTGCCGATGGCCCAGAGGATTCCGGTGCCGGCGAGATAGCCGCACATGATCCGCACGACATTGTGCGGTGCCATCTGCAGCTTGCGCCAATAAATCGTGACGAGTCCTGCGCCGGCATCGACCGCGATTGACGCGATAAGCGGGAAGATGACCCCGATTATGCCTTTCAGGCTGGAGTGTGTGGCCAGTTCCACGAGCAGGCTGAGAAGAACTGCAAAGTGCCCCGTCAGGAGCAGCCACGGAGCGAACAGCCAGGCGTCGAGGCGGCGTTCGGCCAACGCCAAGTCTGCGCTGTCGGAATGGTCGCGGACATCGAAGAACAGGACGTCCTTCACGGACGCGCGCGCGGGCGCTGGAGCCTCAACTGATTTGCGGAACAGGGTCCGACGCATAACGCTCCACCTGACGCCACTGGGACAGACTTAATGGCGGCTAAGGCTACAACTTCTACGCGCGGGGGATTAACCGCCCGCCGAACGAAGAGGGTTACGGGCTTGTTAGCTTTCCGTGGGCAGGAACTCTGGAACCGACAAATACCGCTCGCCAGTATCGTAATTGAAGCCGAGGACGCGGGCATTTTCGCCCAATTCCGGCAATTTCTGCGCGATCGCGGCTAGCGTTGCTCCGGATGAGATTCCGACCAGCATGCCTTCCTCGCGAGCGGCGCGGCGCGCCATGTCCTTGGCGTCATTGGGATCGACCTGGATGATCCCGTCGAGAATGCCGGTGTCCATGATTTCCGGGATGAAGCCGGCGCCGATGCCTTGGATCGGGTGAGGGCCCGGCTGACCGCCGGAAAGCACGGGAGACAGGGTCGGCTCAACCGCGAATACCTTGAGTCCCGGCCACTGCGGCTTCAGCACTTCCGCGCAGGCCGTGATGTGGCCCCCGGTTCCGACGCCGGTAATTATTGCGTCCGGAGGATTGTCCGAAAAGTCGCGGAGGATTTCCTGGGCCGTTGTACGGCGATGGACCTCGAGGTTGGCCGGGTTCTCGAACTGCTGCGGCATCCATGAGCCCGGTGTCTCGGCGATAATTTCCTCGGCCCGGGCAATGGCGCCCTTCATGCCCTTTTCGCGCGGGGTGAGGTCGAAGGTCGCGCCATAAGCGAGCATCAGGCGCCGCCGCTCGATGCTCATGCTGTCGGGCATGACGAGGATCAGCTTGTAGCCCTTGACCGCGGCGACCATTGCCAGACCGATGCCCGTGTTGCCGGAGGTCGGCTCGACGATGACTCCGCCGGGCTTGAGCTTGCCGGAACGCTCGGCGTCCTCAACCATGGAAACGGCGATACGGTCCTTGATCGAGGCGCCAGGGTTGGCGCGCTCCTGCTTGATCCACACTTCCGCACTGGGCCCGAACAGGCGGTTGATACGCACATGCGGCGTGTTGCCGATGGTCTCGAGGATGGTGGCGGCCTTCATGCCTTTTGCTCCTCCGCTGGTGCAGGGCGCAAATCGGGTGCGTCGAAGCTTTTTGCAAGCCGGAGTTCGGGGAACCACCACGACCACAGCACGACCACCAGTATTGCGCCCACGCCGCCCGCGATTACCGCCGGCACAGGGCCGATGAGGGCTCCGAGGAACCCGGACTCGGCCTCGCCGAGCTCATTCGAGGCCGAAATGAAGAGGGATGAGACCGCGCCGACCCGGCCGCGCATGGCGTCGGGCGTGTAGAGCTGGATCAGCGATTGCCGGACGTAGACCGAGAACATGTCGGCCGACCCAAGCAGGGCCAGGCACAGCAGCGACAGCGGCATCCAGCGCGAGAGGCCGAAGACAATCGTCGCGCCGCCGAACACCCCGACCGCGGCGAGCATCTTCACGCCGACATTGTGCTTCAACGGGCGGAACGAGAAGAAGGCAGCCGTCAGCGTTGCCCCCAGGGCCGGTGCGGCGCGCAGGTGTCCGAGCCCTTCGGGACCGGCGTGGAGCACATCGCGCGCGAAGGCGGGAAGCATCGCGGTTGCTCCGCCTAGGAGCACCGCGAACAGGTCGAGGCTGATGGCCCCCAGCACCAGGCGGTTTTGACGCACGTAATGCAGACCCTCGACCATCTGCTCCCACGGGTTGGGCCCTCGGTCGAGCTTGGTGCGGGGGATCGGGCCGATCGCGAACAGCCCGGCCAGCCCAACGGCGAAGAGCAATGTGCTTGCAGCATAAGGGGCAAAGGGCGCCCAGGCGTAGAGATAGCCGCCGAGCGCTGGGCCGGCGATCGCCCCGCTCTGCCAGGCGATCGAGGAAAGCGCGATGGCTCGGGGCAGGATCTCCCGAGGGACGAGGTTCGGTGCGAGCGCTCCTAGGGCTGGTCCGGCGAATGCGCGCGCGACGCCGAGCAGCGCGGCGATTGCGTAGAGGATCGGCAGCGTGGTCGCGTGCCGCCATGTGAACCAGGCGAGCGCGGCCGCGCAGCCGAGCTCGAGCGCCACTGCTGCCCGGCCGATCCAGCGCCGGTCGACGCGATCTGCCGTCCAGCCGGTGACCAATGTCAGCGCGAACAACGGAATGAACTGGACGAGGCCGATGAGGCCGAGCCTCAGTGCCGCCTCCTTCACGCCCATCGTGTGCCGGGCGATGTCGTACACCTGCCAGCCGATGACGATCACCATCGCCATCTGGGCGATCGTCGAGCTCAGCCGGGCAACCCAGAAATAGCGGAATGATGGGATACGCAGCGGTTCGGGAAGGAAGCTCACTTGTTCGCGCCTAGCTTCCGCTTGGCAGGGTCGCAACCTTACCCTTTTCCAAGCGCGATGTTCGTGTATTGTTCCTGCATGGCCAAGCCCAAATCCCGATATACGTGCCAAGCCTGCGGGTCTGTCTCGTCCCGCTGGCAGGGCCAGTGCCCCGACTGCGCCGAGTGGAACACGCTCGTCCAGGAAAGCGCTGAAATCTCAAGCATTTTTGCTGCGAGGCACAATCTCCAGGGCGGCGGCCGGATGATTCCGCTGATCGGCCTCGAGACTCCCACAGCTCTTCCGGCGCGTCTCCCCAGCGGCCTCGCCGAGTTCGACCGCGCGATCGGTGGCGGCATCGTCGCGGGCTCGGCGATGTTGGTCGGCGGCGATCCGGGCATCGGCAAGTCGACGTTGCTGCTACAAGTCGCGGCGCGGCTGGCGAGCGAAGGTCACAAGGTCATCTACGTCTCTGGCGAGGAATCGGCCGAGCAGGTGAGGTTGCGCGCGGTTCGCCTCGGCCTCGGAGGAGCGCCGGTGCAGCTTGCCGCGGCGACGTCAGTCCGCGATATTCTGACCACCGTCGGCGAGGGCGAGCCGCCGGCGCTGCTGATTATCGACTCCATCCAAACCATGCATTCGGACCTGATCGAAGGCGCGCCCGGCACGGTCAGCCAGGTCCGCGCCAGCGCGCAGGAGCTGGTCCGCTTCGCCAAGGAGCATGGCACTGCCGTGGTCCTCGTAGGCCATGTCACCAAGGACGGCACCATCGCCGGTCCGCGCGTGCTCGAGCATATGGTCGACACGGTGCTTAGCTTCGAAGGCGAGCGCAGCCACCAGTATCGCATCCTCCGCGCGATGAAGAACCGCTTCGGCGGCACTGACGAGATCGGCGTGTTCGCGATGGAGGGTGCCGGCCTGACGGAGGTGCCCAATCCGTCGGCCCTGTTCTTGACCCATCGTGGCGAAGCGGTCAGCGGCACCAGCGTCTTCCCGGCTATCGAGGGCTCACGCCCGGTGCTGGTCGAGATCCAGGCGCTGACGGTGCGCCTCGCGACGGGGGCGACGCCTCGCCGCGCGGCGGTCGGTTGGGACAGCGGGCGGCTGGCGATGATCCTAGCTGTGCTGGAGGCACGTTGTGGGCTCAGCTTTGCGACGGCAGAGGTCTATCTGAACGTGGCGGGCGGCTATCGTCTGAGCGACCCTGCTGCGGACCTCGCGGTAGCGGCGGCGCTCGTTTCGGCAATGTCCGAGCGGCCGGTGCCGCAGGAGGCGATTGTCCTGGGCGAGATTGCCTTGTCGGGCGAGATTCGCCCGGTCGCGCACGCGGGACTGCGCCTAAAGGAAGCGGCCAAGCTCGGGTTCGAAAGCGGCTGGGTGCCCAAAGGCGTCAAGGGTGGCGATGGCCTCCGCCTCGCCGAGTTCGGTAACCTGCGACAACTCGTTGACCAGGTGCTTGGGCGCTAGCGAACCAGCTCCGATTCTATCCCGACCGTATCGCGCACTACGTAGAGCGGGCGCTGCTTTGTCTCCGTCAGGATGCGGCCAACATATTCGCCCAGCACGCCGAGCGAGATCAGCTGGATGCCGCCGAGGAACAGCACCGACACCATGATCGAAGCATAACCCGGCACCGCATTCCCGAAGATCATCGTGTCGATCGCCAGCCATCCGGCAAATCCGATTGCGAGCAAAGCGACGATCGCGCCGACGTAGGACCAGATCCGAAGCGGCACCGTCGAGGCCGAGGTGATGCCGTCGAGGGCTAGCGTCCACAGCTTCCAGTAATTGTATTTTGTCTGACCGGTTTCGCGCTCGGCGCGGTCATATTCGACCGCCGCCTGACGGAACCCAGCCCAGGCGAAGAGGCCTTTCATGAACCGGTTGCGCTCGGGCATTGCGCGGATCACGTCGACGACCTTGCGGTCCATTAGCCGGAAATCGCCGACATTCTGCGGTATTTTATCCGCCGAGACCATGTTGTGCGCGCGGTAGAACAGGCCCGCGGTGATGCGCTTGGTAAAGCTGTCCTCAGTCCGCGAACGCCGAACGCCGAACACCATTTCATGGCCCTCGCGCCACTTGGCGACCATCTGCGGCAGCACCTCGGGCGGGTCCTGCATGTCGACGTCCATTGGGATGACCGCCGAGCCGCGGGCATGGTCGAGTCCGGCACTGAGCGCCGCCTCCTTGCCGAAGTTGCGAGACAGCGAAAGGCCGCGAACCCGCGCGTCGGACAGGTTGAGTGCGACAATGGCCGCGAGCGTCGCGTCGCAGCTGCCGTCGTCCACGAACAAGATCTCCCACCCGCCATCGGTCGTAATCGCGTCGAGGACCGCGCCAACCCTCTCGACGAACGGCAGGATGGCCTTCTCCTCGTCCTTCACCGGGACGACGACTGACAGCATCGGCGCGACCATTCCGCGCTTGACCAGCTGCGCGCGCAGGTCGGCGACCGACGGCGATGATACAAGCACGGGTTTCTTACGCTGGGCGGTCACGCGTCTCTCCTCGGGGAGAGGCTAGGCGATCATGGTTACCGAAACCTTTATTTTGCGAGAGGGCGCGGGGCTTTCATCCACTGTTCCCCTAAGCTAGCGGCGCAAGGGTGACCGCGCTCGACATCTTCGTCTTCCTCCTGCTGATCGGCGGCGCCGCCGTCGGCTTCGTTCGCGGCTTCGTGCACGAGGTGATCTCACTG
>Ga0207644_10003218_pt1 | contig 10526 bp, 6 predicted proteins | sample KBSS73metaG_FD_184326 | JGI IMG/M metagenome (GOLD analysis project Ga0207644, IMG submission 184326) | Switchgrass rhizosphere microbial communities from Kellogg Biological Station, Michigan, USA - KBS S7-3 metaG (SPAdes) (version 2) | ecosystem: Host-associated > Plants > Roots > Rhizosphere >... | reverse complement strand
GGCCGTCAGAACATGGCTCGGCTGATAGTTCGCCGATGTGCAGGCCGAACCGTTAGAGATGGCGACCAGGTCCTTTGCGGCGACCATGACCGCCTCTGAATCGAGCCCAGGCACCGCAAGACTGAGGATGTTGGGTAGAACCCCTCGCACCGGGTCCCCATGGACCACCGGCTCCAGCGGCATGAAGGCCAAGAGCGCGGCGTCCCGAACCGCCAGACATGCTGTGCGGCGCGCAAGCCGTTCCTTCTCAGCCAGTTCGGCCGCATAGCCAAAGCCCGCGACAAGGGGCGTCGGCAAGGTGCCGGGCCGAAGGCCGCGTTCCTGCCCCCCGCCATACATGAGCGCCGATAGCGGGGGGCGACGCCCATCGCGCCGGCGCGCGATCAAGGCGCCCACGCCCTTCGGCCCGAAGACCTTGTGGCCGCTCAAGGCGATGAGGTCGATCCGCGGATGTCGCAGCGCCTCGGTCTCGCGGCCATAGGTTTGCGCGGCGTCGACATGAAACAGGGGGCCATCGCCCGCCAAACCCTCGGCGATCGCCGAGATCGGCTGCAGCGCGCCAGTCTCGTTGTTGCCGTGCATAACCGAAACCAGCAGCGTGTCGGGCCGGACGGCGGCCAGGACCTCGTCGGCTGAGACATAGCCGGCGGCGTCGGGCGAGATGAGGGTGACCTCAAACCCGCGCGCCTCTAGATACTCCAGGGGCTCTAGCACCGCCTTGTGCTCGATGGCGGTCGACACAATGTGGCGACGACCTTGATCCAGTCCCGCCTGTTGCAGTCCTAGAACCGCGAGGTTGTCGGCTTCGGTGGCGCCGCTGGTGAAGATGACTTCATCCGGCTTTGCGCCCAAGGTCTTTGCGATCTGCTCGCGCGCCTTGGTGACATGCGCCAGCGCGTCGGCGCCATAGACATGCGTGCGACTTCCGGCATTGCCGTACTCCTCCGTCATGAGGCGCAGGACCAGGGCCGCGACGCGCGGATCGGTCGGCGTCGTCGCCGCAGCGTCCAGATACACAGGCCCGCTGTACGTTTCTCCGGAAACAAACTTTGTTTGGCTCATTGACCCTGTCCGCAGGCGCTTGCTACCTCTTATGCCCGACTCGGCTCTCGACGGGATAGGTGGTTCGGTGAAAGCACTGCTGGAGTTCCCAGCGATCCGGGGAATCCAGGCGGGTCGCGAATACTATGTCTCGATGTGCCCGCTAGACATGGTCCAGCGAGTCTTCCTGTTCAACGAGACCGGTCTTAGCCCGGAGCTTCGCGCCCAGCGGCAACTGAACCGCGGGCGCGTGCCGGAAATGGTGCGCTACTTGGTCGACAATCCTTCGACCTACGTCTTCTCGGCGCTGACGGCGTCGATCGATGGCGAGGCGGAGTTCAAGCCCAACTCGGGCAATCCCGATGACCAGACCGGCGTCCTCACCGTGCCGTGGAAGTCCAAGATCATCATCAACGACGGCCAGCATCGGCGGGCGGCGATCGAGGCGGCCCTGGAAGAGGCGCCGACCTTGGCCGACGAGACCATTGCGGTCGTGCTGTTCAAGGATCGCGGGCTGGAACGCTGCCAGCAGATGTTCGCCGACTTGAACCGTTACTCCGTCCGCCCCTCACGCTCCCTGAGCGTGCTCTACGACCATCGCGATGATCAGGCGCTTCTGGCGCGGCTGGTCATCGGCAAGGTGCCGGGCTTCGACGAGATCGTCGAAATGGAACGCAGCAGCCTGTCGCCGCGCTCCAAGCCCCTCTTCACCTTGAGCGCCCTCTACACGGCGACGGCGGCCCTGCTCGCCGACCTCGATCTCGAAGGCTCGGACGAGCGCGCCGCGCTCGCGGCCAGGTTCTGGACGAGCGTGGCGGCGCAGATGCCCCAGTGGGATGAGGTGCGTCGCGGCGTCCAGAAGTCGGGCGCCATGCGAGACGGCTACATCCATTCCCACGGGGTGACCCTCCACGCCCTGGGGCGGGTCGGCAACGTATTGGTCAAACGGGCGCCCGCCGACTTTGCGCGCCTCAAGAAACTGGAGGGCCTGGACTGGCGGCGCGAGGCTCCGACCTGGGAGGGACGCGCGGTCATCAATGGCCGCATGTCGAAGACGTCGCAGAGCGTGACCCTGACCGCTAACGTCATAAAGGCGGCGCTCGACCTGCCGTTGTCAGCGGATGAGCAGGTTCTCGAAGACACTTTCCGGAGGGAGCAGCATGGCCAATGACCTGATCGGCCCGGGCCGCAAGCCTTCGGCCTTCAACGAGTTGGGCTTCAAGAAGACCATCGCCGGCCTGCTCGAAGAGATTGTCGACCTTTACCAGGCCGACACCACCCCCTGGGTGGTCGGCTACAGCGGCGGCAAGGATTCCACCGCGACCCTGCAACTGATCTGGCTGGCGCTGTCGCGACTGGACGCCACGGCGCGGCTTAAGCCGGTCTATGTGATCAGCACCGACACCCTGGTTGAGAACCCGATTGTCGCGGCCTGGGTCGGCCGCTCGCTGGACCGTATGGGCGAGGCGGCGGCGGCGGCCGGATTGCCGCTGACCTCGCACCGCTTGACGCCCGATCCGGCCGAGAGCTTCTGGACGACGCTCATCGGCCGTGGCTATCCGGCACCCCGCGCCAAGTTTCGCTGGTGCACCGATCGCCTGAAGATCAACCCGTCCAACCGCTTCATCTCGCGGGTCGTCAAGGCGAGCGGCGAGGTGATCGTGGTGCTAGGCACCCGCAAGGCCGAAAGCCAGGCCCGCGCCAAGGCGATGGAACGCTTTGAAGGTCAGCGTGTCCGGGAGAAGCTGAGCCCGAACGGCAAGCTCCCCAACTCCTACGTCTATTCGCCGATCGAGAGCTGGTCGAACGACGACGTCTGGACCTTCCTCATGCAGGTCAAGAACCTGTGGGGGTTCGACAACAAGGACCTGCTGACCATGTACCAGGGAGCTTCGGCGGATGGGGAATGCCCGCTGGTGATCGACACGACCACCCCGAGCTGCGGCGACAGCCGCTTCGGCTGCTGGGTCTGCACCATGGTCGAGCGCGACAAGTCGATGACCGCCATGATCAGCAATGACGTTGAGAAGGAGTGGATGCTGCCGCTTCTTGAGCTGCGCAACGAACTTGACGTTCGCAACGAAGAGACCGGCAAGCGCGACGACCGACACCTGCGCGACTTCCGCAAGATGAACGGCTCCCTCCAGCTGCACAACGGCCGGATGGTCCATGGTCCGTACATCCAGTCCGCACGCGAGCGGTGGCTGCGCCGCGTGCTCGAAGCGCAGCGACACATCCGCGAGCATGGGCCTGGCGAGGTCGGCACGATCGAGCTGATCACCTTGCCGGAGCTTCGGGAAATTCGCCGGCTGTGGGTGACCGAAAAACACGAGATCGAGGACAGCTTGCCCGGCATCTACCAGGAGGTCCTGGGCGAGCCCTTCCCCGACGGCGCCATCGACGACAGCCTGCCCTTTGGCCGCGACGAGATCGAGATCCTGCGCGACCTCTGCGGCGACGACACCCTGCACTTCCAGCTCACTCGCGAGTTACTGGACGTGGAACGTCAGCACCGGACCATGGCCCGGCGGGCGGGCCTGTTCAAATCGCTGGAGCAGTCGCTCTTCCGGGGCGCCTATGACAGCGCCGAAGAAGCCGAAGGGACCGCACTCCGCCGCCGGGACATGCTGGATGACCTGCGGGATGACGAGGACGGCGAGATGCCGTTGTTCGAGTCCGTCGTCGACGACGAGCCGACGGCGACGCCATGATCCTCGACGAGATCATCCTGCACGACTTCGGCGTCTACGGCGGCCGCCAGAAGATCGAACTGACCCCCGCCAGCCGCGAGCAGCCGATCATCCTGTTCGGCGGCTTGAACGGCGGTGGCAAGACCACCCTGCTCGACGCCCTGCAGCTTTGCTTCTTCGGCAACGTGGCCCAGTGCTCGGGTCGCGGCGATCTCGCCTACGATGAGTATCTGCGCCGGAGCGTCCATCAAGGCGCGCTGGCCCCCGAGGCGGCTATCGAGGTCGCCTTTCGCCATACGGTGGGCGGCGAGGTGCAGAACTGGCGCCTGACGCGGTCGTGGAGCGGCGGCGATCATGTGCGCGAACGCTTCCAGGTCATCCGCAACGATCGCCTCGACAAGGTAGCGAGCGAGCAGTGGAGCGCCCAGGTCGAGGACTTCATCCCCGCCCGAATCGCCCACCTGTTCCTGTTCGACGGCGAGAAGGTGGAAGGCTACGCCGATCTGGCGAAGGCCCCGGGCTTGATCCGCACCGCCATCCAGAACCTCTTGGGACTGGATGTGGTCGAACGCCTCGGCGCCGATCTGTCGGCCATCGAGCGCCGCAAGCGCACCGAACTCAAACCGCCGGCCGAAGCCGAAGCCTTGGCGGCCCTGCGTGAAGATATCCGCGGCCTAGCCGCCGAGCGCAGCCGCCACGTTCGCGCGCGCGCCTCCAGCGTCAACGATCTCGACCAACTGCGCAAAGATCTCGATGAACTTGAACGCCGCTACGAGCGCGAAGGCGGCGCCCTCTACGAGGACCGCGAGCGCCTTGAGGCCGAGCGCGCGGTGGCCGACCGCGGACGTGACGCGATCCGGCGGTCGCTGCGCGACCTCGCCGCGGGCGTTGCGCCTCTGGCGCTGGTGACCGACTTGTTGGCCGACGTCGCCATCCGCTCGGCGATTGAGGACCGCGCCAGGCGAAGCGCCCAGACAGCGGAGGTGGTCGCTGAAGAACACGCCGCGCTGCAAAAGCTCCCGTCCATCCGCAACCTTCCGGCCGCGGCGCGCGCCGAGCTAGCCGAGCACGCCAAGCGTCGCCTCGCCGCCCTGAATGAAGCGGCCTCGGCGCCGCTCGACCTGAACCTCGACGCCTCGACCGCGGCCTCGCTGGCCTCACTCGTCAGCATCGACATCCCCGACGCCCGGGCGAGCGCTGGCGATCTGTTGAAGCAGGCCCACCAGGTCCAGGACTCCCTCGATCACATCGGCGGGCTCTTGGCGGCCGTGCCCAGTCAGGCGACGGTCGCCGAGCTGATGGCTAAGCGCGATGCCGCCCGCGAGGCGCTGCGCATCGCCGAGTATGAGCAGGCACGGCGTGACGATGAGATCGCTCGGCTCGACCGCGAGCTGGACGCCGCCCGGGAACGGGAGACCCGCCTCCTGGAGACCACTGCCCGTGAACAGTTCGAACACGAGGATGTCGGCCGCGTGCTCCAGCATGCGGCGAAAGTCCGCAGCACGCTGCAGAAGTTCGGCGCGGCGGTGATCCAGCGTCACGTCACGCGCATCGAGGCGTTCGTGCTGGACAGCTTCCGCGAGCTGATCCGCAAGCCGACGCTGGTGACCGGACTGCGCATCGACCCGACCACATTCAACGTCGAGCTGAGCGGCCCAAAGGGTCTGCTCACCGCCGAACGCCTGTCGGCCGGCGAGCGTCAGCTCCTGGCCATCGCCTTGCTCTGGGGTCTCGCGCGCGCCTCCGGCCGGGTATTGCCGACCGTCATCGACACCCCGTTGGGCCGGCTGGATTCGGGCCACCGCTCACGGTTGGTGAGCCGCTACTTCCCCCAGGCTAGCCACCAGGTGATGCTGCTCTCCACCGACGAGGAGATTACGCGCAGCTACTACGACACGCTGAAGCCGTCCGTCGGCCGGTCCTATCGCCTGCGATATGACGAGGCCGAGGCCCGCACCGTCGTGGAGCCGGGCTACTTCGCGTCCGAGGAGGCCCGCTGATGGCCATCGAGCACATTCGCGTTTCGAAGCAGGCCCGCGAACAGTTGATCCGGCTGAAGCGCCACACCGGGATCGAGCATTGGAACGTCCTATGCCGTTGGGCCTTCTGCCGCTCGTTGGCCGACGCGACGCCACCGGCGCCGGTCAAGATCCCGGCCGACAGCAATGTCGAGATGTCTTGGCGCGTCTTCGGCGGCCGACACAGCGACCTCTACATGGCCCTGTTGAAGGCCCGCTGTCTCAAGGACGGGGTCGCCCTGGACGACGACGGCCTCTCGCAACAGTTCCGGCTGCACCTTCACCGCGGCATCGCGCAACTGTCGAACGACCGGGACGTCCGAGACATCACCGCCTTGCTGGCCCTGGCCGCTTAAGGCTTTTGCCGCAGCAGGTCCGGCACGCGGCAGTGGGGGCGGACCCAGGCCTGTTTGATCGGGCAGATCCATCCCAGCAGGATCATCATCTCTGAGAACTCCTTGGACAGGTCCATGCGGATGATCGGCTCGTGATGGTCGATGCGGTTGCGCAGAAAGGCGACGCGACCGGCGGCCTTGGCTAGGTCGCCGCGGCCCACGCCCGCCGGCAGGGCGAGGAAGGTCGCGCGAAGCTGGCTGCTCCAGACTCCAGGGTTATAACGCGCCTGCAACAGCGCGACCCAGAAGCCGAGCGACAGGCCCGCGACGACCTCGCAGGTCGTGACGGCGCGCCCCTTCTTGGTGATCCGGTCGACAACCAGATCAAGATCGCGGATACGGTCGCCGCCGCAAGCGGCGCGGAACTTGGGGTCGAGCCACCAGTCGGGGCCGTAGACCGCGCGGAACGCGGCAGCGATGCGGTTGCGAAGACCGACCTCCACGGCCTGGATCAAGATGTGGAAGGCTTCGCCGACCTTGGCGTTCCACAGATAGAGCGCGAGCGCGCGGTGCGGATCGTGGCCGGCGGCCTTCAAGTAGGTGCCGACGCGCTCATCCGAGAGGACGGGCCGGAGCAGGTCGATCAAGGGTTGTTGAACCGCTGCGGCCATACGTCTATACCGCGTCCGTGAGCCGCTGATCGTCACTGCCCAGCATACGACGCCGGACCGACAGAGCCCCGCGACAGCCGACAGGCCCTCGCGGGGTTTCGCTTTTCAGGCCTTTTGCATCCTTGGGCATCGGTCCTTCCGGGGTCGGCGCGTCCGCACGCCGCTTCTCGCACGGCCACGCCTGCGGGGCAACCGCAATTTTGGCATCGACAATTCAATTCCAAAATTATAGAACGACGCCATCCGCAGAGGCGGGGGAGACCGTCGTGGCCCGATACAATGTGAAGAGCGAGGTGGTGCAGGGCCTGATCCATGACGCCCTGACGCCGCTCTATCTCGCCTCGGGTGGCGTCGCCGGCCTCGCCAAGGCGCTGAACGACGCCTTGGCCGAGATCGGAGAGCAGCGCGTCCTCCACCCCAACCGGCTTCACGCCCTGCTGTCCGACGATGTGGCCCGCGGCGTGAACGAGCTGACCGTGGAGCTGCTGCAGCGCGCGGTCACCGCGCTTCGCGCCGCGGGGCGCCTGCCGCGCCTGGAAGACCATGGCGCCGCGTTCGCAGCCCTGGGCGCCAAGGCCGCGCCTTACCTGCACCAGCACGATGTCGACCTTGGCGACCTCGCCCGGCGGGTTGGCGCGCCGCCGGCCGTCGTGCAGCAGGCCATCGAGGCGGCGCACCTGCAACGGCCCGCGCGGGCGCCCGTGGAGATCGCCAGCGATCGCCGCCCTGGCCCCGACTGGTCCTATCAGGACACCGCGGTCGCGCGCTGCCTGGACGCCTTCCGCCGCCGCCCTACCGGAAACATCGGGCTGATCCTGCCCACGGGCGCCGGCAAGACGCGCACCGCGCTACGCATTGTGCTGGAGGTCCTGGCGCAAGCCCCGTACGGCGCTGGTCAGGTGATTTGGATCACCCACCGCAAGACGCTCAAGGCGCAAGCCTTCCGCGAACTCGATCGCCTGCTGGAAAAGGGCGGCGACGCCTTGCCGCCCGACGCCCGCCGGCTGGCGGACCGAGTGGTCTTCGCCATGGTCGGCGAAGCCCAGACCCTGCTATCGCCCGACGCGCCGTCGCCCCTGCTGGTGGTGGTCGATGAGGCCCACCACGCGGCGGCGGCCAGCTACAGCCCGCTCTTCGAGCGTCCGCACGCCTTCCCGATCCTGCTGCTGACCGCCACGCCCAATCGCACCGACAAGCTGCCGATCGGGATCGACGAGATCGCCTTCACCATCACCTATCGCGAGCTGGCCGAGCGCGGCGCGATCATCGTCCCGAAGTTCGAGCCCTTCCCGGTGGCCGACTTCAAATGGTCGGACGCGGCGATCGCGGAGTTGGCGGAGCGCCTGGCCGCCGAGACCGAGACCCGGTTCTCAAAGACGCTCGTCCTGACCCAAAGGGTCGACCAGGTGACCGCCTTCTACGAGGCTCTGGTCTCGCGGGTCGAAGACGATGACGACCACCCCCTGAGCGTCGACGACATCGGCTATGTCCACGGCGGGGGCAACTCCCACGGTCTAGACAACGAGGACTTCCTCGCCCGCTTCGCCGCCAAGCCGCGCGCCGTCCTGGTGTCCGCCCAGATGCTGCTCGAAGGCTTCGATGATCCGGCCATCGACTCGGTCGTCATCACCTATGAGACGGAGAGTGTCATCAAGCTGATGCAGGCCGCGGGGCGCTGCGTCCGCTACGCCCCGCGCAAGACGGCCGCCTATGTGCTGCAGGCCGACAACCCCGGCCTGGCCTACCGCTTCGACCAGCGCTGGCTCTACGAGGAAATCGACGACTACCTGCGCCCCGAGCTGAAAGACGTGGACTATGGCGACGCTGGCGAACTGCTCGCCGCTGCCGCGTCCCTGCTCGAAGCGCACCATGTCGCGCCGAGCGACCGGGCTCAGGCGCTGCAAGCGCTGGCGACCGCGCCCCCGGGCGCCAGCCCGCGCATGTTGTTCTACGGTCTTCCCTACTTCGGTCCGCGCGACGCCTTCGCCGACGCTGCGCCCTGGGGCGTGTTCGTCGAGACCGGCGAGAACAGCGACGCCTTCCGCGCGCTGTTCAACGGCTTCAGCCGCCTCGGTGCCGCCTTGTCGGATCCCACCGAGTATCTGGCGATTGCCGGCCCTGCGCACGGGGTCGTCCCCCGCAAGGGCGGCGCAAGTCTGTGGAAGCGCATGGTCGATGTACTGACCGCCGCCTACTTCGCCCGCGACGAGCTCTACGGCGATCAAGGCGCGGTCCAGGCGCATCGGCCGTTCGCTGACCATGGTCCGACGACGTGGCTGCGCTATGTCGTCTTCCACTATCACCCGAGCGTGCCGCCCGAGCTGTCGAGCTTCCTGGCGGACTGCCACAACCGGGCCGCGCTGGAGGCCGCGTATCTCGAGAATCGCCAAGCGGTCGCCTGGGCGGTTAAGACGCCGATGCCACTGGGCGGCTGCGAAGGCCTGCTGCTGGCCGCGCCGGATGGCGCCAAGACCTTCGCTTGGCTGGAGCAGATCCGTGATGGTCTTCGGCTGGTCGAGCCCGAGCAGCAACTCACCGAGTATGCCGCCCGCGTCGCCGCCTCGACGCCACCGCCGATCCCCTTGACCCACCTGGCGCGCGCCGAACGGTGGCTTTCCGACACCGGGCGGCAGACCTATTGCCTCGCCCTCGACCCCGATCTGAACAAAGGAGCCCTCTGATGGCCAGCACGCACGACCTCGGCGGTCCTGAAACGCTCAAACTCACCGAGATCTTCCTCGACCCCAACAACCCGCGGATCGCACCTGAACCTGCGCCCGGCTACGACGACGCCGCGAAGCTGTTCGATCCCGACGTGCAGGAAGAGCTGATCAACCGGGTCTACGACGTCTACAACGCCAGCACCCTGGAGAACTCGATCATTGAGCAGGGCTGGACTCCGGTCGACCCGATCCTGGTTTGGCAGCACCCCGGCAAGGCCGGCTATATCGTCGTTGAAGGCAACACGCGCATCTCGGTGTTGCGTCGCGTACGTGCCCGCCTGGAGAAGGAGCGCGCGAAGCTCGACCGCATGTCGAAGGGCGGCGGCTATCCCCAGCAGGAGGTTCGCAAGCAGACCGAACTGGTTGAGCGGATCGACAAGCTGATTGCGGCCACCGACAAGATCCAGGTTTATCCCGTCGTCGCCAGCTCCGTCGCCGAGCTGGACTCCAAGCTGCCGCGCCTCCTTGGCGTGCGCCATATCTTCCCCGCCAAGAACTGGACCCCCTACGCCACCAATCTCTACATCCTGTTCCTCTACGAGCGCGCGTTCCGCGCCGTGTTCAAGGATGACGATCTTCGTATCGAGCAGAAGATCCTGGAGGCTGTGGCCCGCCAGTTGCCCATGCGGCCCGACGACATCCGTAAAGCCATCCAGGCTGCGTCGGCATTCGGCCACTTCAAGCGCGCCTATGACGAGCGAGTGCAGGAGGCCGGGAACAGCTTCAACGACGGCGACCAGTACTATTTCGACAACATTCTCGCGAGCACCTACGCCCGCAACGCCTTCGGCTTCGGCCCCACCGACCTGCAACTGTCGGAGCAGAGCGAGGAGGCGCTCTTCCAATGGGCCTTCGCCAAGAAGCGGGGCGCCTCGGCTGACGATCCGGAAGCCGAGAACGAGAACGTCTTCCAGAAGGCCGAGGACATCCGCATCTGGCAGCGCATCTCGCGCTACGACGCCAAGACCGGCGTCACCAACTTCGCCAAGCGGCTGGACGTCAGCGCGCCGGAAGATGCCATCTCCGTGTCGCGGATCGAGACGGAGCA
>Ga0207644_10003211_pt1 | contig 10532 bp, 12 predicted proteins | sample KBSS73metaG_FD_184326 | JGI IMG/M metagenome (GOLD analysis project Ga0207644, IMG submission 184326) | Switchgrass rhizosphere microbial communities from Kellogg Biological Station, Michigan, USA - KBS S7-3 metaG (SPAdes) (version 2) | ecosystem: Host-associated > Plants > Roots > Rhizosphere... | reverse complement strand
ACGCATGTCCGAGAACAAGCCGCTTAGGGTCCTCATTGCCGATGACGAACCGCTCGCGACGGAGCGGTTGCAGCTTCTGCTCGCGAGGGCCGACGGCGCGCAGCTCGTGGGCGCGGCGAGTGACGGCGAGTCCGCGATCAATTTGACCAAGGCGCTCAATCCCGACCTGCTTTTGCTGGACATCGCGATGCCCGGCCTAGACGGAATCGGCGTTGCGCGCGCCCTGACCGAGCAGACTCCTTCTCCGGCCGTCGTTTTCGTGACCGCGTTCGATCAGTTCGCAGTGGCCGCCTTCGAAGTCGAAGCCGTCGACTATCTGATGAAGCCGGTGGATCCCATCCGGCTCCAGCGGGCACTCGACCGCGCACGGGCCTATCTTGACCAGAGGTCGGCCCAACCCGCCCCCGGCAAGTCGTCGCAATGGCTCGAGGAATTCTGGGCTTCGGACCTGTCTGGCCTGGTACGCATCGCCGCCCGCGACGTGGACCGGGTCTCCGCCGAGCGCGATTACATGCGCCTTCATGTCGGCCGGCGAAGCTGGCTGATCCATCATTCGATGACGGCGCTCGAGGAAGGCCTGGATCCGGAGCTGTTCGTGCGGCTTCACCGCTCGGCAATCGTCCGCAAGGACTTCATTTCGGGGTTCACCCGGAACCCGTCGGGACGCTGGATCGCGCGGCTTTCGGATGGGGAAGAGCAGCCGGTCGGGAGGCTCTATTCGGATCGCGTCCGAGCGATCGCGGGACGCTAAATACGCGAAAACCGCCGCGTACCCGCTCGGTACGCGGCGGCTTCAAACGATCAATGGATCGGTGCGGCCACGATCAGCGATGCGCCGATCACGGTAACCGTTCCACCGCGGGCCTCTGCGACCGCCTGATTGAATGCGGGCTGCGCGGAAGCAATCGCTCCATTAACGCAAAGCCTGTCGGCCTGGATCGCGGCCAGCTCGGCCGGGCGAGTGGCATTGGCGCCGCAAACGCCAAACGCTGCAACCTTGATTCGGCCCTGGAGGGCGTCCGCGCCGGTTGAATTGGATAGATCGAGGTCCGCGTAGGACACCTTGGCGGTCGGGAATCCCTCGTCGCCTGCTGCACTCGCGGTGCTTGCAAGCGATGCCGTCGAAAGAAGCAGCGCCGATGCGACGACTGCACCCGCCGCGGTAATGGCTTTCAACATCTCGAGTCTCCTTTTTCGCGGCGCGGGAAGCGTTGGGGATTTGGAGGGGGGTTGCCCCCGCGCCGCACAACCCAAATGCGCCCTGGATGTGCTCAAGTCGCGCGCCGGTCGACGACCGCCGGTCATTTGGTCGGCGTGACGACAAAAGCCGTTCGTTGATCGGCCAATCGACAAACGACAGTCCCGGCATGCTCTTATTGCTCAAGAACAGAAGAATTCTTGCCAATTTCTGGCAGAAGAAAGCCGCCGCGCGTCGCTCGATGCGCGGCGGCCAAAGGATAGACCATCTTAGTAGGCAGTGATGATCAACGCGGCTCCATCCAGCACAGTGACCGAGCCACGCCGAGCGGCGCCGACGGCAGCCTGATATGCCGGCCAGGCACGCGCGACCGCGTCGCTGCGGCAATCGTCGGTTGCGGTACGCAGCGCGATCTCGCGCGAATCCTCAATCACACAGACCACGCGTGCGGCCCCGGCGATCCGGTGCTGCAGCACGCCCTGTCCTGCCGGCGAGGCAAGGTTAAGGTCGGCGTACGAGACACGCACTGAGTTGGAGGTCTCGGCCTGACTGGCGGTGGATACAACCAGCGTCGCCGCGGCAAGCAGCGCACCGGCAGCCGCAAACATCTTGGACATGTCGATCTCCCTTTGTTGCGGCATCGGGGCAACTGGGGATTGCGGGGGGATGAGACGCTCTGCCCCGCGCCGCAGCCTCCATATGCGCCGCAAACAAGACGAGGTCGTGCACGGGTCGATGACACGCAGGTGAATTGTCGGCGAGACGACAGGAGCCGCTCGTGCATCGGCCAATCGACGAACGGCGGACTAGCTTTTGTCGTCTGCCCTGACCGATCGGTCGACGACTGCAGTGACCGCGACATCCATCGTCACATTGCCGATCGTTCGGAAGATATCCGGGATCATCTCGACCGCGACCAGCAGGCCCAGTGGAGCCACCGGAACCCCGAGTGCAAGTGCAATCGGCGCGATCGAGCTAATGTAGCTCACCTCACCCGGCAAGCTAACGGCTCCGTAGCTCATCAGCGCGCCGACGGCCGTGGCGGCGACCATCTGCCCGACACCCGGCTCAAGCCCCAACCAATGCGCAACGTAGAATGCGACGGCGGTGTTCATCGCAGGGCCGGTGGCGCGGAACAGGGCCACCGAGATCGGGAGGGTCACGTCCGCGACCTCGTCGCGAATGCCAAGCTCGCGCGCCGCCGTGAGCATCGCAGGCAAGGATGCCAACGACGAGCGGGTGGAGATCGCGACTGCCTGAGGCGCGATCATCGCTCTCGTGAAGGCGCCGAGCCCAAGCCGAGCGGCAATCATGACAAGCGGATACGCCGCCAACGTGACGAGCACGCCGATGACGGAAATGACGACCACGTAATGGCCCAGGCCGGCGAAGGCAGAGCCTCCGGCGGCGGAGCCAACGGTAAAGGCAAGTGCGAGGACCCCGAGTGGAGCGATCCACAGGACCCAGCCGATGATCACCAGCAGGGCATCGCCGATCGCTTCGAAGAGCGTGACGACCGATGCCCTGCCCTTGGCGCTGATCGCGCCTAGCGCGAGCGCGAACAGGAGCGAGAAGATCACCAACGGCAGAATGTCGCCATTCGTCGCGGCGGCGAACACGTTGTCGGGGATCACGCCCTTGAAGAAATCGGCGATGCCCGGAAGCGGCACATTGCTCTTCTGCTCTACGCCGCCCAGCGCGCCCTGGAGCGCGCTTGCCGTGCTCCGCGCCAACGGAAACGCCCTGGTCAAAACGAGCACCATGATCGCTCCGAAGATCGACGAGACCGTGCAAATGATGACGATCCAGAGCACCGATCGACCGGCGATGCGCCCGCCAAGCGCTGCTTCCCTGCTCTTTGCGATGCCAACGACGAGCAATGCGATGACCAATGGAATGACGGTCATCTTCAGCGCGTTGAGCCACAAAGTGCCAACGAAGCCGGCAACGCCCAGCGCAGTCGCGCTGGCGGTCTCAGGCCATCCGTTTGCCGTCGCGCCGAGTCCCAGGCCAATGAGCAGGGCCGCAAGTGCCCAATAGGCGCGGAACCCGCCCCCGGCCCCGCTCGGCTCCGCCGTGGCGGTCGATCGCTTCGGGCTCAACGCGGCTTCTTGAACTTGAAAATGAAGCGGTCGGTCTTCCCGGCGATCTTCGGGTCGTGAACCTCAGTGCTATGATCGTCGGCCGGATTGCGTAGGATGTCGCTGCTGCCGAGGAAGACGAAGCCGGCACGTTTGAAATCCGCCTTTACAACCTCCGGGTCGATCCGGTGGTATTTCTCGACCGTCGCCCGAGTGTCGCTGTTGGGGCTAGCGACATGATCGATCACGCCGATCACGCCGCCCGGCTTCATCGACGCATAAACGGCCTTGAGGAAGGCGTTAGGATCCATCTGCGGAATCTTGAGCTTTTCGTTCTGCCAGTAGGTGTCGTGATAGTTGTCGTTGAGGATCACCCAGTCGGCATAGTCCTTCGGCAGGTCCGCGGCTTCGAACGGCGATGTGACAATCGACACATTCGGATGCGTCGCCATGAACGCTTCGAACGCCTGCTTCCGCTTGTCGCTGTAAAACTGGCTCGGGTTCCAGACGGTCACATGACCCTTTGGCCCAACGACCGCCGAGCTGATTTCGGCCCAGTAGGCATTGGCCCCGAACAGATCGAGGACGTTCATTCCCGATTTCAGGCCGAGGTAGGAGAGGACCTGGGCGGGCTTGCGCGCTGCATCCAACTTCACATTGTCGGGCGAGCGTCCGGGCGCAGCGACTGCCGCAACAACGCTGATCGGAGCCGGAGCGGCTGATGTGGCGCCGAACGGCGCTCCAAAGATGGCGAGTGCAACAGCAATCGAAGTCGAAGCGCGCATACGACGTCCCCTAATGTTTAGCGGCCTTCTATTGCTGCTGCGCGCATCGCGCCAGCTTCGCCAGCCTGTAAGACCGACTATAGCAATCTGTGGTTCTCAACTGGCTGCAGCGCGGCCCCGGCCGGTGTCCCGAGCCATCGCGCTCAGCACCTTCATGGCCTCGTGCGCTGACAGCGCCGCGCCCTCCTGCCACGTCGGTTGATAACTGAGGTGCTCGCCCGCGAATACGATCGGGCCTTCCGGCCGCAGCAGCTCCGCATAGCCGGCGCCGCGGGCGGGTCCGCCGCCGCCCGGACGCGGGTCGAAGTCCGGCCAAAGCGCGCCGACGCCTTCCGAATATCGAGTGAGGCCCCACGCCACCGTGATCGGCTTTCCGAGCAGGTGCGACCGACCGGGGTGCAGCGCTTCGACGGACTCGCGGCTGATACGCACGCGTTCCTCGTGCGACAGTTTCGCGAAGGCGTCTGGATTCTCCTGGTGAGTCCAGCCCGCGCAATACGAACCCAGGATGACGCCCTTGGCCGCGCCGTAGCCGCCGGAGGGATAAATCACATTTTCGTTCATCCGATCAGTCCATGCGAGCCCACCGAAAATGAAGTCGTCTCGCTCCCAAAAACGGGGCGCCTCGAACGCAAGCTTGACGCTGTGAAGATAAGCCGGTCCCGCCGCGAGCGCGGCCTTCTTTGCCGGTGAGAAGTCGCTCGGGATTCTCGCAAGAATCGGAAGAGGCAGAGTGCAAATGCAGAAATCCGCTTCGGTAACCTGCTGGCCCGGACCATGCTCGATCCGCACACCCGTCCCCGATCTGCGGATCGCATTTACAGGCGTCTTCAGCCGCACGGCGGGCTTCACCCGATCGTAAAATGCGTCGGCGATCCGATCCATGCCCCCGACCGGCTGCAGCATGGTCGCCTGCATGTCCCAGATATGCTCGAACAGGTATGGCAACATGATCGCCGGCGAAGGCGCTAGCTCCTTGAAGCCAAGCGCCGCCAGGGGAACGGGCGCCTGGTTATAGCCGCCTCCGTCGACGGAATATCCGGACGAGCCGCCAGGCGTATACTTCCCCTTGCCGTCAAGCTGGGCATACGGGGTAAGGAACTGGCGAACATGCTCGAGCTCGTCCCTGGGCACCGCCTGGTCCAACGCATGCTGGTCGATTGCCTTGGCGAGAAGCTCGCCGAGGTAACCGCGCATATCGTTGACCATGCGCCGCTCGGGGTGAACCTTCCCGCCGAAGTCCCAGCCGGCATTGCGATTGACGTTGACGAAAGTCTCGAGCGGCACGCCAAAGCGCCGCGCGTAGCCCAGGATCACGCGATGCGTTGAAGGGAGGCGCGCGGGACCAGCGTTGAAATAGAGTCCCTGATCGAAAACGGCATGCTGATCGGGCCGGCCGATCTGCTCAACCTTGTCGCCGCCGCGAATGGTCCAGGCGCGGCCGCCGATCCGGTCCCGCGCCTCGAGGATGGTGACGCGATAGCCTGCTTTCTGCAGCTCGTAGGCGGAGACAAGGCCGGCGATGCCCGCCCCCAGGATAACCACGGAACGCCCCTTGCCGCTCGATGGCGGCATCGTAAAATTCTCCGCGCCCGCCGGCGTTGGGACTGCGAGCCCCAGCGCCTCCATCGCGAGATAGGTTGCGCCCGCCCCGCCGATCGCTCCGATATGCTCGAGCAGATTACGTCGTGTCAGTGCCATTCGACTCGCCCCCTTGTCGTCACCGCCGGCGCCAGACTGACAGCAATTTCAGGTGGAAGCCCACAGATTTTACGGCTCCCTTGGCGGTTTCACGCGTTGTCCAGTCAAACCATCCTCACCAGCGGGAGACTTACGCATGGCCGAACACAGTGAATCGATCAGTACCCTCAACACGCTCATCGCCACGACCATCGACAGCATCACCGGCTACGAGGACTCAGCCAAGAACATCCACGACGAGCGCCTCCGTGAAGTCTTTCGTAGCCGGGCGGACGAGCGCCAGAAGGTGGTTGAGGAACTTCGAGCCGAAGTGCGTCGCCTGGGCGGCGATCCAGAAGAGGGCGGCTCCTTCCTCGGCAAGGCGCATCAGCGCTTTGAAGATCTGAAGGCGGCCATCACCGGGCGAGATGAAAAGGCAATCATCAACGAGGTTGAGCGTGGAGAAGATTATCTCAAGGAGAAATGGCAGGCGGCGCTTCAGAGCGGGAACCTGCACGGCGAAACTCACGATCTCGTGGAGCGCCTCTACCAATCAGTAAAGCAAGGCCACGATCAGATCAGCCAGTTGAAGCACGCCTTCGAAGGTCAGGCCAACAGCTAGGTTTTGCACCACCTCGCAATCGGGGTGGGGATCGGGGCGGCTCTCCGGCCAGCGGAGCCGCCCCGTATGCTTCGATCAGCTCAGTAACCCATCAGGGCGAGCACTTCGCGCCGGCTGCGCTCGTCCTCGCGGAAGGTGCCCATCATTCGGCTGGTGGTCATCATGACACCGGGCGTGCTCACGCCACGCGCGGTCATGCACGCGTGCGTCGCCTCGATGACGACGGCCACCGCTTTGGGCTGGAGATGCTCCCAAATCGTATCGGCAACCTGCGCGGTCAGCCGCTCCTGAACCTGGAGACGGCGCGCGAACCCGTGAAGCACGCGGGCGAGCTTGCTGATTCCGACAACCTTGTTCCCGGGCAGATATGCGATCGCCGCCTTGCCGATGATCGGCGCCATGTGATGCTCGCAGTGGGACTGGAACGGGATGTCCTTCAGAAGCACGATCTCGTCGTAGCCACCAACCTCCTCGAACGTGCGGCTGAGGTGCGCAGCCGGATCTTCGGCATAGCCGCGCGCATATTCGCGCCACGCACAGGCAACGCGGCGTGGCGTGTCGAGCAAGCCCTCCCGATCCGGATCGTCGCCAGCCCAGTGGATCAGAGTCCGGACGGCTTCTTTGACCTCCGGCGGGATTTCCGACGAGCGCTCGTCCTCGACGAGGTCGCCATCCTCCGGCTCACCATGTTCGAACGGTGGGTTCATTGCTGAAGCTCCAGCGCGATATCTTCTGCCACGGCCGCCGCTTGCTCGCGAATGTCGGGAACCGCAACGATTTCCCAGTAACGGCCTTTGGTTAGAGGCCCGAGAGCCCACAAACGTTCCCCGCCCGCCGCGCGAGACCGATCGTCGATCTCGAGCCCGATGCCGAGCGGGTCCTCACGCACGGCCCCGCTATCGAACAAGCTTCGCAGCAGCGGATCCTTGGTGCGTGCGATCGCTTGCAACGGACCGGTGCAGTTGAAAACATAGGCAAAGCGCATCGTCTGCGAGGAGTTCGCGCCGCGGCGCCGGACTTCGACCTCAAGCGCGGTGCCGACGTCGCGAGCAGAGAGGATTCGGCCCGCCGCGATCTCGAGGCGGCTTTCGGCAATCATCCACATGATCGTGTCCGCGACCTGCGGCGCGATCCGATGGCGATGCACGTCCCACCAGGGCCGCGCATGCCTCAGAAAGCGGCGCTGTTGCTCAGGATCGAGCGCCTGCCACAGCGCGTGACTGTAGGGCCTGAGACTGTCGACAGCCGCACGCCAGCCGACGTCGGCGCTGCGGCGCCTCAGCCAGCGCCAGAGTCCGCGAAGGCTACCCATCGGAAGCTCATCCTGCTCAACTGGCGCAGCCTCGAAGTCGGCGTGACCGCGAGGAATAAGGCCGCGACGCGATAGTGCGAGGATTGGTCCGCTATGACCCGCCGCGTTCAGTGAGAGAACAAGGTCGACCATGGTGAGACCCGTACCGATCAGGAGCGCCGCTTCACCACTCGTAGCCAACTCGCTCACAGCAGCCTGGGCCTCCTTCCCCCACGGATTGCAGATGAAGCGGCGCTCGGCTCCGGCGAACACGCGCAGCCCTTCCGGCTCTTGGTTGCCGATCGCGAGCACCAGAGCACGCGCCTCAGCGGTTTCTCCGTCGTCGAGCTCAACGCGCCAGACGCCGTCCTTGCGCGAAGCACCCATTGCGGTCGCCGAAAGAGTGCGCACATTGCCGCTGCCAATTGCTTCGTTGAGAATCTGACCAAGGTAGCGGGCGAAGAGTCGGCGCTCCGCAAATCCTTTGGGATGTCCGCCTTCGCCTTCGAAATGCTTGGCGAAATGGTCCGGCTCACCGGCCCAGGCGCTCATGCTTTCCGCCCGGACGTTGAGGAGGTGCGCAGGCTCGGTCGTCGAATAGGCAACGCCCTTGCCGACGCGACCGCTGCCATCGATCAAAACGGAGCCGATACCGCGACGCGCAAGCTGCGCCGCCAGGATCGTCCCCGACGCGCCGCCGCCGACAATTGCAACCGGAACGACCCGATCAGATTTCGTAGTCAGGCCAGTTCTCCGGGTTAGACGCGCCTGCTTTACGGCGGACCATATGCTCGTGCATCCGCTCGACGGTCTTACCCGCGGTTTGCGTGAACCATCCGGGCACCGCCGCGTGAACAAGGCAAGCGCAGCCCGCGCCGATCAGTTCTGCAGCGATCTTGACTGCGCCCGCACCGTGTCCGGCCCACGTCATGCCGAGCGAGCGCGGATGCTCGATGAAAAGACGATGCGCCCTGCCCCCTTGGTCCGGGCCGCTCTGCTGCTTCGTGGCCATGCCCTCGTCCCTTCGAATAGTGGTGACCCCGACAGGATTCGAACCTGTGGCCCTCAGATTAGGAATCTGATGCTCTATCCTGCTGAGCTACGGGGTCGCGCGAGGCGAGGAATAGGGGCTCGTGCCCACGCAATCAATTCAGCTGGTTGGGCGGTGTGACGGGAAGCGGCAGCGGCGCAACCGGCACCCCATCATCAACCAGCGCCTTGGCCTGCTCGAGCGTGGCATTGCCGTGGACCTGCTCGGGCTCGATCTCGCCCTCGTGCATCGCACGTGCTTTGGCAGTGAACTCGTCCCCAACCCACTTCGAGTTCTTCAGCATTTCGGCCTGCATTGCCGCGAGTTTGGCCAATGGGTTGGCGAAGCCCTTCTTCGGAACGCGCGGAGCCATCGGCGCTTTCTCGATGTTGGTCGAATGGCACATGGGGCACTGAACCAGCCCGCCCACACTTTGCTCGTGATAGTCGGCGCTCGAGCGAAACCACGCTTCGAACGGGTCGCAACCCCTGTCGCACTGAAGATCGAATACGATCAAATCGTCACCGCCTCGGGAATAGAACGGCGGTGGTTAAGTGCGGGTATCCGAGAACGCACGTCGGAAATGCGCTTGAGGTCGATGTCAGCGAACCCGACGCCGGGCTCTTCGCCCATGTCGAGAAGCACCTCGCCCCAGGGATCGACCACGAGCGAATGACCGAAGGTATTGCGGCCATCTTCGTGGTGCCCGACCTGCGCTGCCGCAACGACGTAAAGCCCAGCCTCGATCGCGCGAGCCCGAAGCAACACATGCCAATGCGCTTTGCCCGTAGGTACGGTGAAGGCCGCTGGGACCGAGATCACGTCAGCCTTCGCCTCCGCGATTCGAGCGAACAGCATCGGGAAGCGCAGGTCGTAGCAGATCGTCAGGCCGAGCTTCCCGACCGGCGTTCCGTTGACCAATACCGCTCCCTTCCCCGCCGAATAAACATTGGACTCGCGCCAACTTTCGCCCGTCGGGAGATCGACGTCGAACAGATGGATTTTGTCGTAACGCGCGCGAATCTGCCCCTCGCGGTCGATGACGTAGCTGCGATTGGCGACCTTCCCGTCGTCGGCAAGCACCGCGAGCGACCCGATCGAGACCCAGATGTGATTGGTCTTGGCCGCCTCACGAGCAGCGGCAAGGACCGGATCGTCTTCCTCGCGGCGGAGGCTCTTCGTAGCCCGCGCACTGTCGCGGTCGAGCAGGCCGGTCATTTCCGGTGTGAACAGCATTTCGGCGTCGCCCGACGCGCCCTGTCCGATAGCATCTACGAGCGCGCGGCCATTCGCCTCCGGGTCGATGCCCGTGTTCGACTGCAAGAGCGCAATCTTGGTCATGCCGCTTTCAACAATTGATCGAGCTTTCCATCGCGCTCGAGCGCCACAAGGTCGTCGCAGCCGCCGATGTGGACCTGACCGATAAAGATCTGCGGAACGGTGGTCCGCCCGCTAGCCCGTTGCACCATCAGCTGCTTCATCTCGCCGCCAAAATCGACAGCGATTTCCTTATACTCCACGCCCTTCGCTTCGAGCAGCGATTTCGCGCGCCAGCAGAAGGGACAGAAGGTCTTGGTATAAATCTCAACAACGGGCACCGAACGCTCCTTTGCCCGGATACTTAGACAAGACATTCAACGCATCAACTGCATTGGACGCACCACGCGCGCCCAGGTGATCAATTCAACCCGCGACGCCCCCCGCGCGTTGCAGCGCTCTGGCGCAGGCCTGGGCGGTACTGCCGGTCATCAGCACATCGTCGATCAGGATTACCGTCCGGCCGGCCCCCACCCGCTTGTCGCGTGCGCCGCGACAACGCACAAGCGGCCTCGTGCCGGAGCTGTT
>Ga0207644_10003208_pt1 | contig 10535 bp, 8 predicted proteins | sample KBSS73metaG_FD_184326 | JGI IMG/M metagenome (GOLD analysis project Ga0207644, IMG submission 184326) | Switchgrass rhizosphere microbial communities from Kellogg Biological Station, Michigan, USA - KBS S7-3 metaG (SPAdes) (version 2) | ecosystem: Host-associated > Plants > Roots > Rhizosphere >... | reverse complement strand
GCCGTCGCAGCGATGCTCTTCCCGGTTGGTGTCGGTCTTCTCCAGGATGCCGGGTTGAGGCCGGCGCACAGCAACTTCGGCCGCGCACTGATGATAGCCACCGCCTTCGGTCCGCTGATTGGCGGCGTCGCGACGCCAGCAGGAACCGCCGCGAATCTTGTCGCGATTGCGCAACTCAAGCAACTCGCAGGCGTGGACGTCTCTTTCTGGCGATGGATGGGCCTGGGCGTACCTGCGTCGCTGCTGATGATTCCCTTTGCGTGGTGGATTCTTCTGTGGATGTTTCCGCCAGAAATCGAACAGCTTCCTATCAGCCGCGAGGCGATACGCGAACGGCTGCACGATCTCGGCCCGCTGCGCCCCGCGGAATGGCGCACGCTCCTCGTCTTCGCCACGGTCGTCATGCTCTGGCTGTTCACGCCGCTTCCAATAGAGGCCGTGGGGCTCGGCGGCGGCGTCGCGATGTTTCTCCCTGGCCTTCGCGTGCTGTCGTGGAAAGAAGCCGAAGCGCAGGTGGAGTGGGGCGGCGTAATGTTGATCGTCGCCGGACTGTCGCTCGGCTTGGTCCTGTTCGAGAGCGGCGCTGCCCGCTGGCTGGCGTGGGTGCTGCTGGGTCAGATTACATCGGTGCCCGACGCGCTGCGGCCCTTCGTCATCGTGCTCGCCGTCGCTGCGCTGCACATGCTGTTCTCGAGCAACACGGTGACTGCGACCATCATCATCCCCATCCTCGTCGCGCTGGCGACAGACCTGCACCTCGATCCGTGGATGACCGTTGCGCCCGCGGCGTTCACCTCTTCGCTCGCATTCATTCTGGTCAGCGAAGGGCCGACGACGATCATTCCCTATGCGTCGGGGTATTTCTCGATTCGCGATCTCGCGAAGGCGGGCGTGGTGATGACGATCGCGGCGGCGGCATGCGTGGCTGCGACCCAGTACGTCGAACGCGCGTTATCCCTTGATCTGCGTGCGGTGCATGATGCGCCGCGATCCCGGGTCGAACGCATCGCGGCGGTGCATGACGCAGCGGTTGTCCCACAGGACGAGATCTCCGACGCGCCATTGATGGCTCCACGTCAGCGGATCCGCCGTGGCGAGTTCCCAGATCCGATCGAGCAAGGCGTTGGACTCGTCGAGCGACAGCCCTTCGAGCCACGCATTGCGCCGACGTCCGAGATACAGATGTTGGCGCCCCGTCTCTGGATGGACGCAGACCAGCGGGTGCAGCGTGCCGGGAGCGGTACGCGGATCGTCGGTCGGCGTGACGCCCATGCGGACGTATCCGCCGCTGTTGTACGTGCCGTCGTGCTTGACCCGCATCGTGAGCGCCCGCGCGCGCAAATCCTCGGACAGCGCATCCCAGGCGCCGTACATCGTGCAGAAGCTGGTGTCTCCGCCCGCCGACGGGACTTCGAGCGCATACAGCGCGCTCGCCTTTGGAGGCTCGGGCAGGTACGACATGTCGGTGTGCCACACGGCTTCACCGGCACCGAGGCTGCCGATCGCGACGCCGTGCTCGACGACGTTCGATACGACGTAGATCTCGGGATGTCCTTCGACGAAACGTCGTCCGTTTTCCTGAATCGGAGCGTGGTCGAGCGCGCCGAAGTGGCGGCTGAACGCGATCAGCTCATCGTCGGACAGCTGCTGGTTCCGGAACAACAGCACGGAGTGGTCGAGCCACGCGCGATTAATCTGCTCGAAAATCGCGTGGTTAATCGACCCAAGATCGACACCGCGGATCTCCGCGCCAAGGGCCGCGCTGGTTGGCACGACATCCAACGCGTGCTCCTGGCGAGCTGGCGGAGTGGTTCCAGCGGACATAACGAGTACGGCAAGATACCAAATTCGATCCCGGGATTCGAGGCATGGACTCTCACGCGCTAGCACTCATCGGTATCACGCTGTTCGCCGCGACGGTCAACGGGGCGCTCGGATACGGGTTTTCGTCGCTGACGGTCCCGGTCGCATTGCTGTTCCTCACAAACCGCGTTCTCAACCCGGCGCTCGTTCCGATCGAGGTCGTTCTGAACGCATACGTGCTCTGGGTGAATCGCGCGTCGATTCCGAATGTCTGGCGTCGCGTGATGCCGATCGTCATTGCGCTGGCGCCGGGCGTCATGGTCGGGACGACGCTCGTGGCGCTGGTCAATCCGGATTGGCTGAAGTTGATCACGTATTTCACGTTGCTGCCGCTGATCCTGCTGCAGGCCGCGGGTTTCCGTCGTCCGATTCAATCCGAGCGGGTGGCCGGATACGCGTTCGGCGGCGGCCTTGGTGTGCTGTATTCGATGACGACGATTTCAGGCCCGCCGCTCGCGGTGGCCTTGAACAATCAGGGGTTCGCGAAGCAGGAATTCCGCGCCGCGCTCGGCTTGATTCGCCTTGCCGAATCGAGCATGACGGCGATCGCCTACGCGTATGTCGGACTCTATTCGACGAGCAGCATGGCGCTGATTCCGCAGATCGTTCCGAGCCTGGCGATTGGCGTCCCATTCGGCGCCAAGCTGATTCGTCGTCTCAATGCCGAGACATTCCGTCGAATCTGCATGAGCTTCGATGCGTGGGTTGTGGCGTTCGGACTGGCGGGATTGATTCGAACGTTACAGCTCGGTGGCGGGAGCGCCGCCTACCTCGTATTCTTCTCCGTTGTCGCATTCGACCTGTGGCTGCTGTACCGGTTCTTCTTCGTGTACCGTGTGCACGAGACCGGGACCTACAGCCGCTCGACTACTGCCGCCATGCCGTAAGGCGCGACGCGTCGGAGTGAAGTCACGGCGTAAGAGAGGAGCCGCCATGCACGTATTGCCCCTGCGAATGGCCGCCGTCGTTGCCGTCATCACGGTCGGAACGTTCGTGCCGAGAACTGCCGCCGCCCAGGAGTACGAGAAGTGGTACAAGCAGTCGGAACAACAGTTCCTCGAACTGAAGCAGAAAGCACGGGGCGGCACCCGGATGACATGGGACAAACTGCCCGACTGGACGGGCATCTGGACGCATGACGGCGGCACCAGGTTCGATCCGAAGATCCCGAACTACCAACCGACCAGCGCGAAGCTGACGCCCGAGTACAAAGCGAAGTTCGACAAGAAACTCGCCGACCAGAAGCAGGGCATCGAGTGGGATCACCTGAGTTATTGCCTGCCGGCCGGCTTTCCCCGCTGGATCACAGAGCCGTTCCTTCGCGAATTCGTGGTGCGGCCCGAAGAGGTCTGGTGGATCAACGAACAGCAGAGCGAGGTGCGCCGAATTTACACCGACGGCCGCGCTCATGTGCCGGAAGACGAGGCGTACTCAACGTGGACGGGTGATTCCATCGGCTTCTGGGACGGCGATACGCTGGTGGTCCACACGGTCAACAACAAGGAGGGGCAGTACAACCGTGGACAGCCGGACTACAGCGACAAAGTGAGCACCGTCGAAAAGATCCGGAAAGTGAGCACCGACGTCATCGAAGATGACATCACGGTGTACGACCCGTTGTCGCTCGTGGAACCATGGCACGTGGTCAACCGGTATGTGCGCGTCAAGACGCCCAACCTTCGAATCAATATGTGGTCGTGCGAAGAGAACAACAACGTCGTCAAGACTCAGGACGGCAGCACGCAATTCATCCTCAAGGGTGAAACGGGATACAAAGACCCTAATTCGGTGATCACGGGACCTGGCGGGACGCAGGCGCCAAAGTAGCAATCAGTCGAACATCCAGAGTACGTAGGGGGCCGGCTTCAGCCGGCCCGTCGATGGGGAGGATGTTGTGAAGATAGTGTTGGCCGCGCTTTTGAGCGCGGGTATTGCCGGCATCGCAACCGTCGATCTGTCGGCCCATCATTCCGCCATCGCGTACGACCGCGATGCCGATGTCGAACTGACGGGCACTGTCCGGGAATTTCAGTACACGAACCCTCATTCCTGGCTGTATGTTCAAGTTGTCGACAAGGCCGGCCAGACGGTGGACTGGGGTTTCGAGGCCGAAGGTCCCAGCACGCTGCTGCGCGCCGGGATCAAGGTCAGCTTGTTGAAACCTGGCGAGAAGGTAACCGTGAAAGGCCATCCGCTCAAAGACGGCCGCCCCGCCGCGCTCCTCGTCAGCGTTACCAAGACCGATGGCTCGGTGCTCAGCACGGACGCGGCATTGCGCCGGGGACCGGGCGGCAAGCCGATCGACGCACCGTAACCCAAGTCTCGAATCACCGCGCGGCCGCGCTTGAACCCGACTACAGCCGCTCGACGACGACGGCAATCCCCTGCCCGACGCCGATGCACATCGTCGCGACACCGTAACGCGCGCCGCGACGACGGAGCGCGTGCACGAGCGTCGCCATCATGCGGGATCCGGATGAGCCGAGCGCGTGGCCGAGGGCGATGGCGCCGCCGTAGATGTTCACCGCGGCCGGATCGAGCCGTAGATCGCGAATGCACGCAATCGATTGCGACGCGAACGCTTCATTCAACTCCCACAAGTCGATCTGCTCGACCTTGAGGCCCGCGCGCTTCAGCGCTTTGCGGACGGCGGGCACCGGTCCGATGCCCATCACCGAGGGATCGACGCCGGCGACCGCGGATGTAACGACGCGCGCAAGCGGTGTGTGGCCGAACGCGGCATCGCCGCCGACGAGAAGCAACGCGGAGGCGCCGTCATTGATCCCGCTCGCATTGCCGGCGGTCACCGTACCGCCGTTGGCAAACGCTGGCTTCAACGCGGTGAGCTTCTCGAGCACCGTATCGGGCCGAGGGTGTTCGTCCTGCGCAACAATCACCGGTTCGCCCTTGCCCCGCCGGACTTCGACCGCAACCATCTCGTCGCGAAAAACGCCTTCACGGATGGCGCATGCGGCACGCCGCTGACTCTCGAGCGCGAACGCGTCCTGTTCCTCGCGCGTGACGCTGTACTCCTTCGCGACCTTCTCGGCGGTCATGCCGAGCGAAATCGTCCAGTCGGCATTCATCTTCGGGTTGACGAACCGCCAGCCGACGGTCGAGTCCGCAAGAGGCGGAACCTGACGATTCCACGGCTCGCCGGATTTCAGCATGACGTACGGCGCGCGGGTCATGTTCTCGACGCCGCCGGCGACGAATGCGTCGCCTTCGCCGGCCTTGATCGCCTGTGCCGCGCTCGCGATTGCCTGCAGTCCCGAGCCGCAGAGGCGATTCACGGTTTGTCCCGGCACCTCGACGGGGAAGCCGGCAAGCAACGCTGCCATTCGCGCCACGTTGCGGTTGTCCTCGCCCGCCTGGTTCGTGCATCCGAGGATTACATCGTCAAGACGGGCGGGATCGAACGAAACGCGATCGACAGCGCCGCGAACGGCCACAGCGGCGAGATCGTCGGCTCGGACGTCAGCGAGTGCGCCGCCAGCGCGGCCGACAGGCGTGCGTACGGCGGAGACAATGAGGGCGTCGCGCATTCATTGGAGGATAACCGAGGATGTCGGGCCGGCTGAAGCCGGCCCCTACGAACGGCGGTCGGGCCGGCTGAAGCCGGCCCCTACTTAAGGTCGGCCCCTACCGGTCGATTGGCGGAGCAGCGGATCAGAAGCCGAACTGGACCGCCAGGTTTCCGGAGACGCCGTTCAAACGATCGCGGAGGACATCGCCGTTGGCCGTCTGCCGATAGCCGACGCCGCAGCTGACGCCAATCATCTTCGTGATCCGGGCCGACACGTTCGCCTGCGGCTCGACGAAGAAGAAATCGTCGGTCGCGGCGAAACGGGTTCGAATCGGCTGCGGCGCGGGCTGAGCACGCGGGTCGACGATGCCAAAGCGAATATCGCCCCGCACGGGGGCCACCGGTTGCGGGACACCGCGCAGCGCGGTGACGTCGAACCCAAGCGTCGCGCGGCCGACGCCGGCGAGACCGCTGCCGCCGAACCGGATGCGGCCGAACTCGTGCGACTGCCAGCCGACCAGTACGCCTCCGTAGGTCATCTTGAAATCGTGCTCGCTGTTGGCCAGCCAGTAGGCGGCGCCGCCGATCAGGAGCGCGTCGTCGAGAAGGCGTCCCCCGAATACACCAGCCATCGTGCCAGTGCGGTCGTCAACATCGGTGACCTTGAAGTCGGGGGCGAGCACCCACGGATCGTGGATCCGCTCGAGGACGAGTGGACCACTGGTTGGTGGCGCGGGTGGGTTCTGCGCGGTTTGCGCCGACGCTGCCGTCGCGATGAACATCGCCGCGAAAAGCACGAGAGCCGTCTTCACGTTGTACCTCCTCGGTTCATTGCCGCGACAAACTGATGTTGACGGTCGACGTCTCGCCCGGCCTGGCAGTCACATCGGACTGATAGGTGCGATAGCCCTCGCGGCGCGCCTCGACGTGGTGGAGACCGGGCGCAACCTGCACGGTGAGCCGCTCGTCGCCCGCTGCGCCTTCCCAGCGCTCCCCGTCGATGAACACGTCTGCGTTTGCCGGTTGCACACGAATCGAGAGCGACGCCGATTCGGAACGTGCTCCCGGCGGCGGGTATGGGACTTGGGGAGGCGGATACGCCCCTTGAGGGACCGGTGCGCCACCGGGCTGCGGCGGATACGTATTCGGTGCCGATGGCGGCGCACCGGGCACGTTCTGCGGCGGCGGCTCTGCAGGGCGCGGCTCCGCGGTTTCACCCGGGGCAAGCGGCATCATCATGTAACGCAATCTGAATGTGCCCGTCGGCTGGATATAAACGCGCTGACGAATGGTCCTGTAGCCGTCACGATAGAGCGTGATGTCGTGCGCGCCCGGCTCGACGTGGAGCCGCTGGAATATGCCGTCGAAATCGGCGGAGGTGCCGGCGTAGTAATTGTCGATGAACACTTCCGTGTCTCTCGGCGTCACCTGGACGCGCAGCGAGGCGCCATCGCCATACCCGTATCCATAACCGACGGCTGCGTACGGATACCAGGAGAACGGTCTATAGAAATATCCGCCGTAGAACGGGAAGGCGTAGGGCGCATAGATGGGCCGGTAGAAATAAGGACGGTAGTAGTACGGCCTGCCGGCGAACACCGATACGTGCGCGCGCGGAGTCACAACCCGCACGCCACCACCGATACGAACCTGAGCGTCCGACCGACTCGCCCAGAAGATGCCTGCCGCCAGCACGGCGACAAGGGGAATCAACGTGACTTTCACGAAACTCCCTCCGATCCAGTCATCAGGCGTGGCGCCGACGCGGGAGGCAATGGCTGTGCCGTTGACGACGCGCAGAATGCTGGCCGAAATCAGCTCACGCCGCGTCCGATTCGTTGTCCTGCGGTGACAGCTCACTGTCCGCTGTGTGAGGCGGCTCTTTGCGTTCGACGGCGGGCAGCAGGATGTCGAACACCGCGCCGCCTTCGTTGTGTGCCGACACCGTGCCGCCGTGACGCTCGACAATGGCCTTCACGATCGAGAGCCCCAATCCGCTTCCGCCGGCGGCTTTCCGCGACGCATCCACCTTATAGAACCGGTCGAAAATCAGCGGCAGGTGCTCGACGGGTATCCCGGCGCCACTGTCTCGCACGCGCAGCCTCAGCTTGTCGCCAACCACGTCTCCTGACATGACGATCTCGCCGCCGTCCGGTGTGTGGCGCAGCGCGTTGGCGGCCAGGTTCTGCAGCGCTTGCTCGAGGCGGTCGGGGTCGCCGACGACGCTCTCGGCGCCATGCGCGATGTTGGCGGCCAGCGTGACATGCCGCTCCGTCAGCTCGCGTTCGTGGCGCGAATGCACGCGTTCGAACAGCGCCTGCACCGAGACTGGTTCACGCCGCAGCGTCCCCCCGCCGCCTTCGAGGCGCGCGAGATCGAGAAGGTCGCCGATGATCCGTTCAAGGCGATGCGTTTCGTCATCGATGATGTAGAGATAGCGGTCGCGCGTCGCCGGATCGAGATGGAGCTCCTTCATCGTCAGCGTTTCGATGTAGCCGCGCATCGCGGTCAGTGGTGTCATCAGCTCGTGCGACACGTCCGCGAGGAGCTGCCGCCGCGCTTTATCGGACAGGTCGAGCGCATGCGCCCGGCTCGCCAGCTCGTCCCCCATCTGGTTGAACGACCGCGCGAGCGCCGCCACCTCGTCGCCGCCGCGATCGGGTGCCCTGGCGGTCATGTCCCCTGAGCCGAACCTGACCGTCGCTTCCTGCAACTGCTTGAGACGGCGTCGCGCTGGACCAAACACGAACAGCGCGATGAGCATCGAACCGACGACGAGGATCGAGCCGCCGACGAGGGCCATCGTCGGCGCCATTTCGCGGACCACCATTCCTATGGGGGGACGCCCGAGCAGCACCGCGACCGTGCCGACCGGCACGCCGTCCACGAACACCGCCGCGAATTCTCCGAGACGGAACGGCGGCGGTCCACCTGGCGTGAAGCGATCATCGTCAGTAGGCCGTGGCACGAATACGCGTCCCCGGGCAGGCAGCTCGCCACGCATCATCTCGCGCCTCAACGCCAGCCGGACGGCGTCCGGAATTGCGCCGGGGTGATTGGACACCTCGCGGCCGTCCCGCATCAGGACGACGAATGGTTGAAACACTTTCGAGTACTGGTCGCGGATGTAATCTTCGACGTCAAGCGACGGATCGGTGTTGAGCGCGGAGCTCAGGTCGGACGCGACCAGCACGGCGAGGCGCCTCGGAGAAGGCGCGGGCATCGAGCCGGCAATTCGGTCGGTCGTGTAGATGAACAGCGCGCCCTGCGCCACGAGCATCAGCGCGAGGAACGCGACGAGACCAACCGCGATGCGCCAGTAGAGGCTGCGATACCAGACGGTACCTGTCCCACCCGGCGCACTCGACGGACTAGACATCGGCTGCCTTATATCCCGCGCCCCACACCGTCAAAATCACTTCGGGTTCCGCGGGGTTTCTCTCGATTTTCTTCCGGAGCCGCTTGATGAGCGTGTCCACGCTGCGGACAGTGACAAACGTCTGGTCCTTCCACACGCGGCTGAGGAGTGCTTCGCGGCTGAACACGATGCCAGGACTCGACAGCAGCACATAGAGAAGCTGAAATTCGTTCGAGGTCAGCTCGACGTCCGTGTTGCCGACGCGGACGCGCCTCCGTGCCGGATCCATGTCGATGTGCTGATAGGAGATAGGCTTGGCGGTCTCTTTCGTCGAGGTGACCAGCGGCCGCGGCCCGCGGCGAAGGAGGGCCCGGACGCGCGCCACCAGTTCGCGCACGCCGAACGGCTTTGTCAGGTAGTCATCCGCTCCGCTTTCAAGACCGACGACCTTGTCCGACTCCTCTCGGCGTGCGGTCAGCATCAGCACCGGCACGTCGGGATTTTCAGAATCCCGGCGTATCGCCCGGCAGACGGTCACGCCGTCCAACCCCGGCAGCATCACGTCGAGAATCACGAGATCGAAGTGTTTGCTGCGCGCCAGCTTCAGCGCGCTGTCGCCGTCGCCGCACTCGACGCAGTCATAGTTCTCGAGGCCCAGGTGTAAACAGACGAGCTCGCGGATGTTCGGTTCGTCTTCGACGACGAGTACTGTCGGACGCGGCGAGGTGGCTTCCATCAGGCCTGGCTCGCCCGAGCCGCGCTGCGGCGAAGGCGGAATCGCCTCAGTGTAGCTTTCCTCGACTGCCATACGCCTCTATTGCATCCCTGCCGCGTGATTCCGCGTTGACGCATTTGTGAAGAAAAGGTGACGGCCTCTGCCGCGGAATTTTCACTGGTTGGACATCGGCCGGCCACGTGGATCAGGTCCAATGTCCGAGAAGTGAGCCGTGCGGGCTGGCACGCACCATGCCCTGTGAGGCCAATGCACATGTCGAAACGTCTGCTGATGTTCGTCGTCCTCGTCGCCGCGCTCCTGGGCGGCGGGCTGTTTTACTACCGCTCGCTTCAAGGCGCGAAGGTGCCGACGCCTGTCACAGCGGAGGTGACACGCGGCGACGTCATCGCCAAAGTGGACGCAACCGGCACGCTCGCGCCGGTGACGACCGTACAGGTTGGCAGCCAGGTCTCCGGGACGGTGAAGGCGCTGTACGTCGACTACAACGCACAGGTGCGGAAGAACCAGGTGATCGCGGAGCTGGATCCGTCGTTGTTCCAGACCCAGGTCGATCAGGCGCGCGCCACCCTCATCAAGTCGCAGTCGGACGTCGATCGCGCCAAGGTCGAAGTCGATGACAGCAACTCGAAGCTGAAACGTGCCCAGGAGCTGTACGAGCAGAAGCTGATCTCGCGCAACGACCTCGAGACCGCGCAATCTACGGCCATGCAGGCAGAGGCGGCGTTGAAATCCGCCGAAGCGCAGGTCACGCAGGCGCGGGCATCGTTGAACCAGACGGACGTCAATCTGGGCCACACCATCATCCGCTCGCCGATCGACGGCACCGTGATCTCTCGCAACGTCGATGTCGGGCAGACCGTTGCGGCGAGTATGTCCGCGCCGACGCTCTACGTCATCGCGCAGGACCTCACGCACATGCAGGTGAGCGCGAGCATCGATGAATCGGACATCGGTCGAATCGACTCCGGCCAGCCAGTGACATTTCGCGTGGATGCCTATCCGCAGCAGACCTTCCGCGGCACGCTCAAACAGGTTCGGCTCGACGCGAAAAC
>Ga0207644_10003207_pt1 | contig 10535 bp, 6 predicted proteins | sample KBSS73metaG_FD_184326 | JGI IMG/M metagenome (GOLD analysis project Ga0207644, IMG submission 184326) | Switchgrass rhizosphere microbial communities from Kellogg Biological Station, Michigan, USA - KBS S7-3 metaG (SPAdes) (version 2) | ecosystem: Host-associated > Plants > Roots > Rhizosphere >... | reverse complement strand
CGATGTCGAGCGCGGCGAACAGCGATGTCGTGCCATTGCGGACGTAGGTATGGGTCCGCCGCTCGGGCACGCCGGGCGCCATGGGCAAGACCGGCTGCTCGCGATCGAGGGCCTGGATCTGCGATTTTTCGTCCACGCACAGCACCACCGCGCGGTTCGGAGGCGACAGGTAAAGACCCACAATGTCCTGCACCTTATCGACGAACAGGGGATCGCTCGACAGCTTGAAGGTCTCCGAGCGGTGCGGCTGTAGCCCGAAGGCGCCCCAAATCCGTCGGATCGTTGTGTGCGACAGTCCAGCCTCGGCGGCCATCGAACGGATCGACCAATGCGTGGCGTCTTTGGGCGTGGTGTTCAGCGTGCGCTCGATCACTTGCGCCACTTGCGCGTCGCTCACCGTACGCGGTCGACCCGCCCGATACTCGTCGGTCAGCCCTTCAATCCCAGCTTGCACAAAACGCCGCCGCCATTTGCCAACCGTGTGCTCGTGAACCCCGAGCCGTTCGGCAACCTCCTTGCTCCGCAGCCCGTCCGCGCAAAGCAACACCATCCGGCAGCGGTCCGACAACGAGCGTGGTGCCTTGTACCGCCGAACTTGCGATTCCAGAAATTTGCGGTCTGCCGCGCTAAGCTCGACTACATCTGCCTGACGACCAACCATCGAATGCCTCCTGCCAGTGCAGCGGCATATACAATGATACTTATTTCAGTTCCAGGTGACTAGTGCCGCGCCTTCGCCGCTTGGCGGAACTTGTGCAGCAAAGGCTCGGTATAGCCGTTGGGCTGCCCGATGCCATCGAACACCAACGCCCGCGCTGCCTGAAAGGCAAGGCTGGCGGCCGGGTTGGCAGCCATGGGCCGATATGCCGCATCCCCGGCATTCTGCGCATCGACCTTGGCCGCCATGCGCAACAGCGCCTCGTCGACTTCGGCTTCGGTGACCACGCCATGCAGCAGCCAGTTCGCGATGTGCTGGCTGGAAATGCGCAGCGTGGCCCGATCTTCCATAAGGCCTACGTCGTTGATGTCAGGCACCTTGGAGCACCCCACGCCTTGGTCGATCCAACGCACGACATAGCCAAGGATGCCCTGGGCATTGTTGTCGATCTCCTCGCGGATTTCTTCCGCAGCCCAGTTCCTGCCTGCAGCGACGGGAATGGTGAGGAGCGCATCGAGGCTTGCGCCGCTTTCAGCCATGCGTTCCTGCTGCCGGGCAAACACGTCCACCTGGTGGTAATGGGTGGCATGGAGCGTTGCAGCGGTGGGAGAAGGGACCCATGCGGTGTTGGCACCGGTCCTGGGGTGGCCGATCTTTTGCACGAGCATGTCACCCATGCGATCGGGCATGGCCCACATGCCCTTGCCGATCTGCGACTTGCCCGAAAGACCGCACGCGAGACCGATCTGGACGTTGCGATCTTCGTACGACTGAATCCACGCGCTGGACTTCATGTCACCCTTGCGCAGCATGGGGCCAGCGTGCATCGAGGTGTGCATCTCGTCGCCGGTGCGATCGAGGAAGCCTGTGTTGATGAACATCACCCGGTCCTTCACTGCGTGAATGCAGGCAGCCAGGTTTGCGCTGGTACGGCGTTCTTCGTCCATCACACCGATCTTGACCGTGTGACGGGCAAGACCGAGCATGTCTTCGATGGCATCGAACAGGTCGTTGGCAAAGGCGCATTCTTCCGGCCCGTGCATCTTCGGCTTGACGATATAGATCGAGCCCGCGCGGCTGTTGCGGAGGGTGCCCTCGCCCTTGATGTCGTGCAATGCGATCATGCTCGACATGATGCCGTCCAGAATGCCTTCGGGCGCTTCGCTGCCGTCGGGTAGCAGGATCGCTGGGTTGGTCATGAGATGGCCCACGTTACGGACCAACAGCAGCGAGCGCCCAGGCAAGACGAATTCGCCACCCTCGGGCGCAGTATAGCGACGGTCGGCGTTCAACCGCCGCGTGACGGTTTGGCCGCCCTTTTCGAATGTGTCCTCGAGGTTGCCCTGCATCAGGCCCAGCCAGTTAGCATAGGCAGACACCTTGTCTTCCGCATCGACCGCCGCGACCGAATCCTCGAAATCGCAGATCGTCGTGATCGCGGCTTCCAGCACGACATCGGCAATGCCGGCAGGATCATCGCGACCAATCGGGTGCCCACGGTCGACAACCACTTCAATGTGCAGGCCGTTGTGCGCGAACAGCAGGTTATCGCCCGCCCGTCCGACGAGTTGCTCCGGGCGTTCGAGCGCCAGCTCGCCACCGGCCCAGTTCGCCCACGAACCTTGCGCCAGCGGCACCGCAGCATCGAGGAAATTCTTGGCCCACGCGATGACCAGCGCGCCGCGCGAAGCATCGTACCCCCTGCCTGCCGCAGCGCCAGGGATCGCGTCGGTGCCGTAAAGCGCGTCATAGAGACTGCCCCAGCGCGCGTTGGCAGCGTTGAGCAGGAAGCGCGCATTGAGCACCGGCACCACGAGTTGTGGGCCGGCAACCTTGGCCAGTTCATGATCGACATTGCGCGGCGAAACCGCAAATGGCGCCGGCTCGGGCACGAGGTAGCCGATACTGGCCAGAAACGCCTTGTAGGCCCCCATGTCCTGCGGCCCGCCGGACCGCTCCTTGTGCCAGGCATCGATTTGCGCCTGAAGCATATCACGCTTGGCCAACAGCGTACGGTTTCGATCAACGAATCGATCGAAAAGCGCTGCAGTTCCCTGCCAGAATGCATCCGTAGCAATCCCGGTGCCCGGCAACGCGCGGGTTTCCACGAAATCGGCCAGAATGGCTGCCACCTTGAGCCCCGCCCTGTCGACATACCCGGTCATGCACATTCTCCTGATCTATTCTGCAAAATGCCTATTCCAGTCGACGAGCTTGGAGTAGAATGAAATAATTCAAATCACCTTGTCGTGACGGTTAACAATGTTCGATCCTGACTACGACCTGTTCCTCTCCATCATCGAATCGGGATCGATTTCCGCGGCAGCACGCCAGCGCGGCCAATCGGTTGCCGCTTATTCCAAGCGGTTGGCTCAACTGGAAAAGCGCTTGAACGCCCAACTTATCAACCGAACCACTCGCCGGCTCGCGCTCACCGCCACGGGCGAAGAACTGCTGAGCACTCTGATGCCCATCCGGGCAGCGCTTAAGGCGGCAGAGGATCATATCCTTGGGCGCAGCAAGGCAATCAGCGGGCCCTTGCGGATTACCGCACCGACATCGTTCGGCCGGCTGCACGTCGTTCCCTGCCTGGAAACCTTCCTGCAGACCTATCCTGGCATCCAGCTTCACATCGATCTCTCGGACGAATTCGTCGACCTTCTGGCCGGGCGATACGACCTGGCCATTCGCATCGGCCCCCATATCGGCCAGAATGTCGTCGGCCATCGGCTTGGCACCAGCCGCCGCGTGCTCTGTGCCGCACCGGCATATCTCGCACGGTTCGGTGAGCCCACCGCGCTTGCCGACCTTGCCCATCATCGCTTGCTGGCCACCGACAGCCAACTTCCCTGGCACCTTGACGGACCCGAAGGAACGGTCATCCAGCCAGGCACCAGCCACGTACGCACAAATTCAAGCGAAGTGGTTCGCGAACTGGCCCTAGCCGGCCAAGGGATTTCCCTGCGCTCTTTGTGGGACGTGAGTGCCGCTCTGGCGTCAGGCACACTCAAGCGTATTCTCGGCGAATATCAGGGGTCGCAGGACGTCGGTATCTACGCGGTCCACGGCCAGACCCCAGCTGTCCCCGCAAGGGTCCGCGCCATGATCGACATGCTCGCCGCGCATCTGCAGGCCGCCAGCCTCGTGTAGAGCAGGGTTGGCTATGAGGTGAGCTTGTCCACGGACACCCTGATGGGCGTCGCAGCACGAAAGACAAGGGCCGGCAGGCGGGAAACCCACGCGTCCGGTATTTTATCAAGCGGTTGGCAGAATTAGTCTTGAGCCAAGCTGGCTGACTCGATAGCGTTGCACCATGGACCGACCCGAAGCGCATGATCGCTTCGCCCCGCGCTGGACAACGCGGTTTTTTCCCACGCCCTGGGCCCGACTGTTCCCTGCTCACACGGCAACCGATGGTCGGCGAACGGCCGACGTCACCAGCAACGCTTGAACGGGAGGGCATGATGAAACGGATTTGTGCATGGACATGATGCAATCGAACGATCAGTCGCCCAATGTAGCGCCGACCAGGACCACCGCGACAGCCCTGTTGGCATGCGGCATTTTCGTCACGATCGGCTTATTCTCGCCCGGCCTCGTGCTTCCACAAATTGCCGCAGCGTTTTCCGGCACCCCCCAGGCGCCGTTGCTCAGCGAGTTGATCGGCACCATTGCAGGATTTTCATTTGCCTTGAGCGCGCCGTTTTGCGGCACGCTGGTTGGCCTGCGCGGGTGTCGCCAAGTCATCTTGCCCGGTCTCGTGCTGTTTGCGGCGTTCGGTGCCCTGCCCGCCGTACTCGACAACCTGTGGCTGATCGTGGCGGTCAGGTTCGCGCTCGGCATAGCAACTGCTGCAGTATTTACCGCCGCGCTCGCTGGCATCGGCACACTAGCGCCGCACATCCGCGCAAGGATGTTCGGCTGGTTTTCCGTTGTTGGCGGCATTGCCGCCATCGTGCTGTTCCCGATCGTTGGCCAACTGGGGCACTTCGGCTGGCGTCCGGCTTTCCTGGTCCATTTGGCGTCGCTTGCGGTATTGCCGCTGGCGCTGGCAATTCCCGCGTCACTTGGCCGCCGCCCGCGCACCGTTGCCACGGCGCAGACGGCGCACCGCACACCGTTTCCGGCCAAGGCGATGGCGGGCATTCTGGTGATGGCGGCCCTGGCCGGAATGGGCATGATCCTCGCGCCGATGTATGGGCCGATCTACCTTGCATCACTGGGCCTGACGGATACGCGACTTGCGGCAATACCGCTCATGATTGGCGCTGCAGCGGCTGTGCTGGGCTCGGCGGCCTATGGCCTGGCGAACCGCATCCTTGGCATCCGGGGCATCTTCGTCGGCGCCGGCTGCATGATGGGCGTGGCATTGGTCGTTGCCGGCTTTACCCGCAACATCGTGGTCTTTTCAGCGGCGATTGCGGGTATGAGTGCGATGGTAGCCTTGCTCAGCCCCAACCTCAACGCCGCCGCTGTTCAGTTCAACCGGCCAGAGCGCGCCGCGCAGGCCATTGGCCTGACCAATGGGATCATGTTTGGGGCCCAGTTGCTGTTTCCCTTCCTGGCCGCTGCGGCGCGCGCACAGTTCGGCATTTCGGGCGTCTTTCTCGCGTTTGGAGTGGTCATATCGGCAGCCGCCTTGCTGATGGCTGCCATCCGGCCGCCAGCCGCGACGCACTGAATGCACATCCCGCACCCACATGGCTGCCATCATTGCTGATGCCGGTTATGTGGTGCGGGATTTTCCGTTTGACCGGGTTATTGGATCGGCAACGGCTGCTTGCCTGCTTGGGCGGCGGACAAATTCCACAACGCCACGGTTGTCCCTGCAGATGGCCTTCGAGGCGCGAGGACACAGGAAGAGCAGGTATGTTTAGGTCGTGAACCCATAAATGGCGCCGCCGAGGCGCCAAAATGGCGAACATATCGGGCCAAAGTGACCGCAGCGAAGGCTGGAGGCCTTTGCAAGGGCACTTTGGGTCGAGATGGAAGCCATTTTGGCGTCCCTTCGGGATTTAGCTTCGCTGGCCTTCGGCTGCCCCAAAGGCCCCCTCGCAGCGTCGAAAGCACTTGAAATATTGCCGATATTCCTGCGCGCTTTCTCCTCGCGACGGGGCCTTTGGCCTCAAACCTCGGCGGTGCCATTTATGGGTTCACGACCTAGCTACGCTGGCCTTTGGCTCAAGGCAGCGATGCTGCGGTACCTTTTACAGGACTACCCCTGCGGGGTTGAGGGCATTACCCACGCCGCCTAGGCCTGAGACCGGATATTGGCGGTATCATGCAGTTGGCGCCATTCGCTGTAATGTGCCGTCTCTTCCTTCAGGATATCGAGATAGAGATCGCGATTTTCCCGCAGGTTGTCGGTGATGCCGGGCAAGCCGATCACCAGGCGTTCCTCTTCGTTCAATTGCGGAAGGCGCATGGCAATCATGCCACCGCCTTTGGTGATCGTGTCGAACGTGCACGCCCAGCCTTGGCTTCGCACTTCGGCGACTTGCTCCATCAGTGTATGGATGCAGTCACGGGGTTGGCCTTCGTCCGCCTCCGCATTGGTGCGCATGGCAATGCGCTTGATGTCGGCATCGGCCATGTCGGCCAGCAACATCAGGCCCGTGCCCGAGCGGATCAACGGCCGCCGCGACCCTTTGACCATGAATAGCCGTACCGAGTTGGTCGACTGAACGATATGGATATATTCCGACCAGATCTGATTGCGCACAGCCACGACGACAGCCTGGCTGGTCCGGGCATTGACCCGCTGAAGAAGACGCATCAGCAAGCCATCGCTGATCATCGCGCCATTGACCCAGTTGCCCAGCAGCGCGACTCTCGTCGTAGGACTGAAAGCGCGCGTTTTGGGATTGAACTGGAGGTATCCCATCGTAACCATGCTGCGCAGCAAAACCGATGTGCTCGATTGCGGAAGGCCGAGCAACTCCGAAACTTCGAAGACCGGCGCCTCGCGTCTAAGTACATCGAAAAGCTCAAGAATCCGCAGAACACGGCCCGCAGATTTGACGATGCCTTCCGTTTCGGCCTGGTTCCAGCCAACGACATGACGTTCACCCAGTGACCGCGACAATTGGCTCATTCGCATCGGCTCTCTCCTATTTTCAAACTAGCATTTGAAAACAAACCCTGTCAAGCTTGCCTGCACCGGGTGAGCGGCCGTGTTCACCGTCCGGATTTCCTGGCGGCGGGATATCGCAATCATGCAACATGCCGATGATTTTATTGGCCGATGGGGCGAATTTGCTGCACTGGCCCAACCCCGATCAGCCTGCCATTGCAGACGGTCTGGCACAGCCTTGGCGCTTGTGTGGCGGAGGCGAGCGATTCCCTGCCATTGTGACCGAGCAACCGGCTACGCCAACGGGAATCCAAGTTTCGCGACGCCTGGCTCAACACCGGCCGCGACTATCGGCCGGCTTGCGCCTGCCCGTATTCCCCAAGATCCCGGCCACAAACGGATACCATTTTGAGACAACCGGCGCATCGAACCACAAAAAACAACCAGCGCCTTATCGGAGAGGATCACTTGCCATGACCATTCACCCCACTTTTTGCAGAATATGCTATCATCTGTGCGGCGCGGTTGTAGAAGTTGACGACGAAGGGCGCGCCATCTCCATGACCGGGGATCGCGATAACCCGATCTACAGGGGCTATCATTGCGTGAAAGGCCGCGCATCGCCCTCTATACACAACAATCCCGATCGGCTGTTGCATACGATGAAGCGGATGCCCGACGGCACGTTCGAGCCGATCGATATCGAGGTGGCACTCGACGAGATCGCGGCAAAGCTGGCAGTCATTCTCGAGCGAGACGGGCCGCGGGCCGTAGCCTCCTACCACGGCACCGGAATTGTCGGGCAGACGCTGGCGATGGCCTCTACCCATGCCTTCATGGAAGCGATCGATTCGCCGATGTCGTTCAGCAACGAATCGATCGACCAGCCCGGCAAGTCGGTCGCCAAGGGGCTCCACGGTGTCTGGCAGGCGCCAGGCAATGGATGGCGGGATCCTGACGTCATCCTCGTTGTCGGCATGAATCCCCTTGTCAGCCACAATGGCTTTCCGTTCGGCAACCCGGCGGCATGGATCAACGAGCGGATCGCCAAGGGCACGAAGCTTATCGTCATCGATCCCCGCCGTACCGAAACGGCCCGAAAGGCGACACGGTTTCTCCAGCCGCCGCCCGGACATGATGCCGCGATCCTTGCCGCGATCGCCCGGGTCATCATTGAGGAAAAGTTGTACGATCACGCGTTCGTGGCCGAACATGTCGAGGGGCTGGATGCATTCACGGCAGCGCTCGATCGCTTTGCCCCGGAGACGGTCGCATCCGTGGCGGGCATTGCAGCCGACGACCTGGTGGATGTGGCAAGGACTTATGCTGCGGCAAAGCGCGGTTATGCCATTTGCGGCACGGGGCCGAGCATGAGCGGATCGTCCACGCTGGTGGAGTACCTGCGCATGGGCATCGAAACACTGTGCGGCCACTATATGCGGGAAGGCGAAGTGCTGCCCGTGGCCGGGGTGACGATGGCAGCGCCCGTGGCCAAGGCCCAGGCAACGCCGCCCTTCCCCGCCTGGGGAGAGAAATTCGGCGGTCCCGCCACTCGCGTGCGCGGGTTGCGTGCCTATTTTGCCGGCTCCGCCCCCATGCCCACGTCGGCGCTGCCCGACGAGATACTGATGCCAGGCGAAGGGCAGGTGCGCGCCTTTATCTGCTGTGCCGGCAATCCGGTGCTTGCCTGGCCAGACCAGAACCGCACCGTCGCTGCGCTGAAAAGCTTGGAATTGAGCGTTGCAATCGACATCAAGATGACGCCTTCCGCAGCGCTGGCCGATTATGTGATCGCGTGCAAACAGCACCTGGAAACGCCTGGGCTGAGTTATCTTTCCGAGGGGCTGGCGTTCTATTCCACCGGAGTGGGCGTCGACCAGTCTTACGGACAATACACCCCCGCCATTGTGCCCCCCCCCAAGGGATCGCAAGTGGTCGAGGAGTGGGAAGTGTTCTATGGCCTTTGTCGGCGGCTGGGCGTGCCGTTCACGCTCCATGGCCTGAATGGCACGCACTTTTCGGCCGACATGATCCAAAAGCCGACCACCGACGATCTGCTCGAACAGTTCATGGCCGGCTCGCGAATTCCCTTGGAAGAGCTGAAGAAGCACCCTCACGGGGCGATCTTCCCGGATGAGGCTGCCGTGGTCCTGCCCAAGGACGAGGGATGGCAAGGCCGCCTGCAGTTGGCCAACGATGATATGATGGCCGATTTGTACGGCTATTCGCTGGCGACGGACCAGGACGCCGCATTTCCATTTCGCATGATCAGCCGCCGTATGCGTCATACCTTCAATTCGATTGCACATGATCCCGCGACCAAGGGATCGCCCCACAATCCCGCGTTCATGAACCCAGCAGATCTGGATGCACTTGGCCTGACAACCGGCGATATCGTCGAACTGCGATCGCGTTACGGCGCGATTCTGGGGGTGGTGGAGCAAGATCGGGCGCTCCGCCCAGGCTTGGTGTCGATGGCCCATGGCTATGGTGCCAGCACTGATCGCGACGATGAATTGCTCACGATCGGCAGCCCGACTTCGCGGCTGAGCGGCCTGGATGATTTTCCCGAACGCTATAGCGGCCAACCGCGGATGAGCGCGATCCCCGTCACCATCCGCAAAGCGGACAAGACGAAACGGCTCACCCAGCCTGCTGCGCAAGCGATCGGGCACCCATCCACCGTCTGAGCGCGCCCGGCATGCACGCCGCACACGCCGAGCGCGCGCTATCCGCTACGTGATTTGCGCCGGTTGCCAGGCGCTACATCGCATCTGGCTGTTGCACGGGCGTGCGGTGCACCGCAACATTCGAAAGATGGCCCCGTCTGGAGTTCACCACGTGCCCGACTTGCAAGAAGTGCTTGATCTCGAACCCCAGGGCGAGGACCGTTGGCGGTCTGTGGCAGGCGACACGAATGCTGGTGGCGAGGTATTCGGCGGCCAATATCTTGGATTGTCCATCCATGCCGCGATGCGCAGCGCGCCAAGCCGAAAGCCACATGCCCTGAGTGCATTCTTCCTGCGCAGCGCCCGTGCCAGCGAGCCCGTGGATTACCATGTCGAGCGAACCCGCGACGGGCGTGCCTTTGCCCATCGGCGGGTGAGCGCCTGGCAAGGCGGCAAGGAAGTCTATCGCGCCGAGGTGAGCTTTCACGAATTCGAAGAAGGCCAGCCTGCTCACGCGGCCATCGCCCCTGCCGCGCCGCCCGTAGAAACCTTGAAGTCGCACCACCAATGCGTGCTTGAACGAGCCGGCGAACTCGATCCTTTGGTGGTGCACCGGGTGATCAATCGCGCCACGTTCCAAAGCTATTTTCCCGATCCGCTGGAAGGATTGGGTAAACCGGCCAGCCGCCCCTACACGCTGGCGTGGGTACGGCCGGACCCGGCGCCCCATCCCGCGAACACGATCGGCTATTATGCGACGCTGGCCTATCTGACCGACGCCTGTGCGAATTTTGCCGGACGGGTCATGCACGCCCCGCAACTGCACGACGGAGAACTGGCGTCCAGTTCGCTTAATCACGCGATCTGGTTCCATGCCGCCCCGCAGCCGATCGACACGATCCTCTACGAAGTGGAGAGCCCATATGCCGGCGGCGGCCTGGGCTACAACCGGGGCACCATGTTCGACGCACACGGCACGGTGCTGGCTTCCATCACCCAGGAGGCATTGATCAGGCGGCAGCGCGCTCCGCAGGGCTGATGCGGCATCAGGCCGATTGTTCCAGAAATCAAAGAATGAACTTTTGAGAGGAGACAGGCAAGTGGATCGGCCAAGCGCGGCAATCATCGGAGCAAC
>Ga0207644_10003206_pt1 | contig 10538 bp, 9 predicted proteins | sample KBSS73metaG_FD_184326 | JGI IMG/M metagenome (GOLD analysis project Ga0207644, IMG submission 184326) | Switchgrass rhizosphere microbial communities from Kellogg Biological Station, Michigan, USA - KBS S7-3 metaG (SPAdes) (version 2) | ecosystem: Host-associated > Plants > Roots > Rhizosphere >... | reverse complement strand
AACACCTTCCCCCAGTCGTTCACCGACAACGCCGCGGCCAACCAGACCCTTCTGACGCCGTCGGTGGTCAGCGCCGACGCGCTGGCGGGTGTCGCCTCGTGGATCGGCAGGTCGGGTCCCTTCGTCCCTGTCTCGACCTTGTCGAACTGGCTCGTCGGCGGCAGCGGCCTGGTGCTGAGCGAAGGCCTCGTCCTCAGCGAGGGCCTCGTCCTGAGCGAAGGCCTGGTGTTGAGCGAGGGGCTCGTCCTCAGCGAGGGCCTGGTCCTGAGCGAGGGCCTGGTGCTGAGCGAGGGACTCGTTCTCAGCGAAGGCCTCGTGCTGAGCGAAGGGCTGGTGCTGGGCGAGCCGTGAGCCCGATCTGTTCCCGAGGCGTGCGAAGGAAGGCGAGGTGACGATGAAAGCGGCGCAGCAGGACAAGGCGAGCCCCGCGGCGAGCGTCTGGTGGCAGCGCCTGCACCGGACCCTGATGCCGGACTACAACCGGCAACTGGTCGCCTACTGGTGGATCACGGCGCTGGTCGGCGCGGCGGTTCTCGCCCATGCCCTGCACGCGGTGTCGGCGCTCTCGCTGCGCGATCTGGCCGAGGTCGCCGCTGCCACCGCGATCGCCGTGGGGGCCGGCTTCTTCCCTTTCCGCGTGCCACGCTCGAAGCACTCGTTCACGGCCGGCGAGGTCGTCATCTTCCTGCTGCTGCTGCTGCAAGGCCCGGCGGCCGCCACGCTGGCGGCCGCCGGTGAGGGACTGGTCGGCTCTTGGCGCACCTCCAAGCGCTGGACGAGCCGGATCATCAGCCCCGCCACGGCGAGCATCGCCATGCTCTGCGCCGGCGCCGCGCTGCAAGCCGCGACGACGTTTTTCCGCGCGTTCGGGCTCGCCCCCGCCGCCGTGCTGCTGCTGGCGATGACGTGCTCGGCGCTGCTCTACTTCCTGATCAACACCGCTCTGATCACCGCCGTGCCTTACCTCAAGCGCGGCAAGTGGCCGACAGCGGCGGAGATGTTCGGCAACTTCGGCTGGGTCGGCATCAGCGTCGTCGGCAGCGCGCCCGTCGCCTGCCTGATGTTCCTCGCCTACCAGCAGGCGGGAGCCGCCGTCCTGATCGTCGCCGTGCCGATGGCGGCGATGCTGGTGACGACGCTCCACTATTTCTTCCGCCAGCAGCAGGCCAACGAGGCCATGCGCAAGAACCATCTCGACGCCATCGAGCGAGAGGCCCAGCTCGGCGCCCGCCATGTGCGCGAGCTCGAGGCGAGCGAGCGACGCTTCCACGACGCCTTCACCCATGCCTCGATCGGCATGGCGCTGGTCTCCCCCGCGGGCCGCGTGCTGCAGGTGAACGAGGCGCTGCGGAGCCTGCTCGGCCTGGGAAGCTACGAGTCGATCGCGCAGCGTCTCATCAGCGATTTCGTCTTCGCCGCCGACGTCGCCCTGCTGAACGACGGGCTCGCCGAGCTGAATGCCGAGCAGGTCGAGTCGTTCTCGGTCGAGCTGCAGCTGCGCCACGGGGAAGGCGACGTCGTCTGGGCCGCGGTGCACGGCAGCCTCATTTCCGGCATCGAGAGCGGCTCGCCGAGCCTGATCCTCCAGGTGGTGGATGTCACCGCCCGCCACGAGGCCGAGGCGAGGCTTCAGCACATCGCCTTCCACGACAGCCTGACGGGGCTGCCCAACCGGCGCCGTTTCCAGGAAGACCTGGAGCGCGCGATCGCCCTTGCCAAGGCCGACCCGGCGCATCGCTTCAGCCTCATGTTCCTCGACTTCGACTACTTCAAGCTGATCAACGACAGCCTCGGGCACGCGATCGGCGACGAGTTCCTGATTGCCGTCTCGCGCCGGATCGAGCAAAGCGTCCGCCCGAACGATGTCGTCGCCCGTCTCGGCGGTGACGAGTTCGCGATCCTCACCGACGACACAGCAGGCCAGGACTACGCCGTGACGCTCGCCGAGCGCCTTCTCGACGTGCTGCGTCGGCCGCTCCGGGTGGCGGGCAACGACGTCGAGACGAGCGTCAGCATCGGCATCACCTTCAGCAGCCTCTGCTACGACGCGCCGTCGGCGATGCTGCGCGATGCCGACGCGGCGATGTACAAGGCGAAGGTCAACGGCAGGGCCCGGTACGCGCTCTTCGACACCCTGTTGCGAGCCGAGGTATCGCATCGCGAACGCCTCGAGCGCGACCTTCGCAGCGCGCTGGCCGCCGGCGAGCTGTCGCTGGCGTATCAGCCGATCTTCGATCTCGCATCGCGCCGGATCACCGGGTTCGAGGCGCTCGCGCGCTGGAACCACCGCGAGCTCGGCGCGATCAGCCCGCTCTCCTTCATCGCGATCGCGGAAGAGGCGGGGCTGATCGTTCCGCTCACCGATTTCATGCTTCGCAGCGCGTGCCGCCAGCTGCGTGAATGGCAGCTGCTCGACGATTCGCTCGCCGAGCTGAGCATCCACGTCAACGTCTCGGGCAGCGACATCGCCCATCCCGGCCTGCTCGGCCGCGTCAAGGCGGCGATCGAGGAGGCCCAGCTGCAGCCTCGCCACCTGACCCTCGAGCTGACCGAGAACATCCTTGTCGAGCGCTTCGAGGCGGCGCTGCCGACGCTGAGCGGGCTGCGCGCCTTCGGCGTCGGCCTGAGCCTCGATGATTTCGGCACCGGCTACTCGTCCTTGCGCCATCTCTCGGCATTGCCGGTGAGCACCCTCAAGATCGATCGCCGCTTCGTCCGGGAATTGCAGCGGGATTCCAGCGAAGTCGCCGTGCTGCGGGCGATCGTCTTGCTGGCGGCGTCGCTCGGCAAGTCGATCATCGCCGAAGGCATCGAGTCGGCCGAGCAGATGGAGCAGCTTCGGCTGCTCGGCTGCCCCGCGGGCCAGGGCCACCACCTGGCGCGCCCGCTGCCCTCCGGGCTGATCGGAAAGCTGCTAGTCGGCTCGCTCGGCAACGCGCGCGGGCGCCGGGCTGCCGAGCGCGTCTCCGTCGAAATGCAGATCCACTGACGGTCCCGCGACCGCTCGCGGCCTGCCGGGGCGAAGGCACGAGCGTCAGGGCATCAGCGCAAGGCCGACATGATCCTGGCGCAGTGCGCGAACGCCGCCTCGATCAGGCGCCCGTTGGCCTCGGGCGTGCGAAAGCCCGAATGCGCCGACAGCGTGACGTTGGCGAGCGTCGTCAGCACGTGGCCGGCGGGCAGCGGCTCGAAATCGAAGACGTCGAGTCCGGCATGGCCGATCTGCCCCGAGCGCAGCGCCGCGACCATCGCCGCCTCGTCGACAAGCGCGCCGCGCGCGGTGTTGACGAGGAGGGCGCCGCGCCGCATCGCCGCGATCCGCGCCGCCGAGAGGAAGCCGCGCGTCTCGTCGTCGAGGAGCAGGTGCATCGAGACCGCGTCGCTCGACGCGAGCAGCGTGTCGATGTCGACGAACTCGACGCCGGCCGTGCCCGGCTTCGGCGTCCGGTTCCAAGCCAGCACCTTCATGCCGATGCCGCTCGCGAGCCTCGCCACCTCGGCGGCGATGCCGCCGAAGCCGATCAGGCCGAGCGTCTTGCCGGTGAGCTGCGCGCCTTCGCTGCGCAGCCATCGGCCGCTGCGAATCGCCCGGTCCATCGCCGCGAAGCCGCGCGCGGCGGCGAAGAGCAGGCCGATCGCGCACTCGGCGACGGCGGTGTCGCCGTAGCCCTTGATGAGGTGGACCTCGATGCCGATCGACGCGAGCGCCTCCGGGTCCATGTAGCTGCGCGCGCCGGTGCCGAGGAAGACGACGTCGGAAAGGCCCTGGCAGCGGCGCGCGACCTCGATCGGCAGCGCCGTGTGGTCGATGACCGCGATCGGCGCGCCGGCGAGCGCCGCCGGCAGCGCGTCGGGAACGATGTCGGCATCGCCGAAGGAGAGCTCGAGGCCGGGCAGCGTCGCCGGCCCGATCGCCTCGGCGAGGGCCCGCAGCGCCGCGTTGGCATCGACGAAGACGGCGCGCATCGCCGCGCTCAGCCGAGGGTCGCCATCGGCTGCCCGAGCCGGACCGGGCCGCCGGGCTGCCACGACGGGTCGAAGCGCAGGTCGCGCTCGGGAAAGAGCAGCACGACGGTCGAGCCGAGCATGAACCGGCCCATCTCCTCGCCCTGACGCAGCGAGACGCTGCCATCCGTGTATTTCCATTCGCGGATGCGCCGCGAGCGCGGCAGCCGCAACGCGCCGTGCCACACCGTCGCCATGCTGCCGACGATGGTCGCGCCGACGAGGGTGAGGACGAAGGTGCCGACGGCCTTCGAGTCGAACACGCAGACGACGCGCTCGTTGCGGGCGAAGAGTCCCGGCACGCCGCGCGCCGTCGTCGGATTGACCGAGAACAGCGTTCCGGGCACGTGGATCATTCGCGTCAGCATGCCATCGCACGGCATGTGGATGCGGTGATAGTCCTTCGGGCTCAGATAGAGCGTCGCGAAGCTGCCGTCGTGGAAGCGCGCGGCGAGATCGCGGTCGCCGCCGACGAGCGCCGTCGTCGAGTAGCGATGGCCCTTGGCCTGGACGATCTGGTCGTGCTCGATCCGGCCGAACTGGCTGATCGTTCCGTCGACCGGGCAGATCAGGTCGGCGTCGGCGAGCGGCCGCGCGCCTTCCTTCAGCGCGCGCGTGAAGAAGTCGTTGAAGCTGCGGTAAGCAGCGACGTCGGACACCTCCGCCTCGCTCATGTCGACGCCGTACTTGCGGACGAACCAGCGCACCAGCCGCGTCGTCGTCGCGCCGCGCTCGCGCGACGCGACGTGGCCGGCGAACGCGGTCAGGCCGCGCTTGGGCAGCACGTACTGGGGCAGGACCTTGCGGCGATCGGACACGGGCTGCGGCGGAGCCGGATGGAGGCGCGGATTCTATCGACGCGTCGCCTCGACAGCGCGCCGGCGCCGCGCGAGGTTTTCCGTATTCTTCGCCGATGCCGATCGATTTCTCGGCCTCGTCGCTCGAGCTCGCTCGCGAGCTGATCGGCGCAAGCGTGTTCGTCGACGGCGTCGGCGGCGTGATCGTCGAGACCGAAGCCTACGACGAGGACGATCCGGCGTCGCACAGCTACGGCGGCCACACCGCTCGCAACGCGGTGATGTTCGGGCCGCCGGGACGCGCCTACGTCTATCGCTCGTACGGCATCCACTGGTGCCTGAACTTCGTCTGCGCGCCGGTCGGGCACGGCGCCGGCGTCCTGATCCGTGCGCTCGAGCCGACGGCCGGGGTCGACCTCATGCGCGAGCGCCGCGGCGTCGACGCGATGCGCCTGCTCTGCTCCGGGCCCGGCCGCTTGGGCCAGGCGCTCGCCGTCACCCATGCGCACAACGGGCTGCGGCTCGACCGGCGGCCGTTTCGCGTCGTGCCGCGCGGCGACGACGCGAACCGCGCGGTCCACGCCGGCGTGCGGATCGGCATCAGCAAGTCGGTCGAGCTGCCGTGGCGATTCGTCCTCGCCGGCTCGCCGTTCCTGAGCAAGCCGCTGGGCGCCCCGGCCGCGCCGGCTCGACGTCGGCAGACGCAGCTCAGGGGCCTCGACTAGCGCGACGAGCGCGGCGCCCCGGCCGGGCGATCTGGCTTAATGTCGTTGCGCCGCCCTCGGCGCGATGCGACCGGAGCGCTGATGAGCGACGAAGCTTTCGCCGATGCCGACACCGCCTGCTGCGTCGTCGGCGGCGGACCGGCCGGGATGATGCTCGGCTACCTGCTCGCGCGCGCCGGCGTCCGCACGCAGGTGCTCGAGAAGCACGGCGACTTCCTGCGCGATTTCCGCGGCGACACCGTCCACCCCTCGACGTTGCGGATCATGGACGAGCTCGGCCTGCTCGACGCGTTCCTGCAGCGGCCGCACCAGCGGCTCGACCGGATCGGCGGCTGGTTCGGCGAGACGCACGTCCAGCTCGGCGACTTTCGCGGCTTGCCGCCGCGCTATGCGTTCATCGCGATGATGCCGCAGTGGGAGTTCCTCGACTTCATCGCCGGCGAGGCGAAGAAGCTGCCCTTCTTCACGCTTCGGATGCGCGCCGACGTCACCGGGCTGATCGATGCCGGCGGGCGCGTCGCCGGCGTTCGCGGCCGCGGCGACGACGGCGACTTCGAGGTCCGCGCCGGTTGCGTCGTCGGCTGCGACGGCCGCCATTCGACGGTCCGCGCCGCCGCCGGGCTGCCGGTCGAGGACGTCGGCGCGCCGATCGACGTGCTCTGGTTTCGCGTCGCTCGCGACCCGGCGGAGACCGATAACAGCCTGGCGCGAATCGCGCCCGGCCATTTCGTCGTCACGATCGATCGCGGCAGCTACTGGCAGTGCGCCTTCGTCATCGCCAAGGGCGGCGCCGAGGCGCTGCGCCTCCGCGGCATCGAAGCCTTTCGCGCCGACGTCGCCGCCACCGCGCCGGTCCTGGCGCCGCACGTCGACGCCGATGTCCGGTCGTGGGACGACGTCAAGCTGCTCACCGTCGCCGTCGACCGGCTGACGCGGTGGTCGATGCCCGGCCTGCTCTGCATCGGCGATGCGGCGCACGCGATGTCGCCGATCGGCGGAGTTGGCATCAATCTGGCGATCCAGGACGCGGTCGCCACCGCCAACGAGCTCGCGGTCAAGCTGCGCGCCGGCAGCGTCGACGCCGACGATCTCGACGCCGTGCGCCGACGCCGGCTCTGGCCGACGAGGGCGACGCAGGCGGCGCAGGTCGGCATCCAGAACAACGTCCTGGTGCCGATCATGAGTGGTGCGAACGCCGAGCTCGAGGTGCCGCTGCCGATGCGCGTCCTGACCGCCGTGCCGGCGCTGCAACGGGTCATGGCGCGCGTGCTCGGCATGGGCGTGCGGCCGGAGCACGTCCGCTCGCCGCTCGCCTAGCGCTTGTCCGCGCCGAAGCCTGGCGCGCGGCTTGCTGATCGGCGACGATGCCGATTCCTTCCATCAAGCTTCACGTCGGCTGCGACATCGTCGTCCGTGCCGGCGCCGACTGCCCGATCGTCGCCATGCTGCGGCCGGCGAGCGGCCTGGCGCAGTGGCTGTCGAGCGAGACGTACGTCTTCGATCCGTGGGTGCCGACGACCGAGTACGTCGACGCCTACGGCAACCTCTGCCAGCGCCTGGTCGTCCCGCACGGCGAGATGCGGGTGCGGGTCGAGGCGACGGTCGAGACCGAGCCGGCGCTGGCGGTCAACCATGGCGCGCCGTTCACGCTCGTCCAGGATCTGCCCGACAGCGCGCTGCAGTATCTGCTGCCGAGCCGCTACTGCCCGTCCGACACGCTTGAGGCGCGCGCGCACGAGATCGGCGCCGGCGCGGCGCCGGGGTATGGCCAGGTCGAGGCGATCCGCGCCTGGATCCAGGGCCACATCGAGTACCGCTACGGCAGCAGCGACGCGTCGACCGACGCGGTCGCCACGCTCGACCGCGGCGCCGGCGTGTGCCGCGACTTCGCCCACGTCGGCATCGCGCTGACGCGGGCGCTGCGGATCCCGGCGCGGATGGTCGTCGGCTATCTGCACCGGCTCGATCCGATGGACCTGCACGCCTGGTTCGAGGCCTACGTCGGCGACCGCTGGTACACGTTCGACGCGACCCAGTCCGAGCCGCGCGGCGGCCGCGTCGTCGTCGCCTACGGGCGCGACGCCGGCGACGTCGCCTTCATCTCGAACTACGGTCCGCTCGAGACCGTCGCGATGCGCGTGTGGGTGGAGGAAGCGCCGCCGGCAGCGCCGCTGCCGCCGGCGCCGCCGCCGCTGGCGGGCGGCTGACCGCTGCCGTCCGCCGCCCCGCGATCGCGGCGGGTGGCGGGCTTGCTAGCGTGCCAGCGCGCCGGCGATCACCTCGCCGGCACGATCGACTTGCTCGGCCGTGACGTCGAGATGCGTCACCGCGCGAACGGTGCGGGCGTCGAACGCATTGACGAGAACGCCTCGTTCGCGCGCGCGCTGCACCAGGGTCGCGGCGTCGACGGCATCGCCATGAAGCTGGAAGACGACGATGTTCGTCTGCACCGTCGCGACGTCGATGCGGGCGAGCGGGCTCGCGGCGATCGCCTCGGCGAGCCGGCGCGCGTTGGCGTGGTCGTCGGCGAGGCGAGCGCGGTGGTGCTCGACGCCGTGCAAGGCCGCCGCGGCGTAGAAGCCGGTCTGCCGCATCGCGCCGCCGAGCATGCGCCGCTGCCGCATCGCCGCGCCGATCAGGCGGCGCGGCCCGGCGAGGAGTGAGCCGCCCGGCGCGCCGAGACCCTTCGAGAACGAGACCGCGACGAGATCGAACGGCTGGGCGAGCTCGGCCTCGCTGCGCCCGCTCGCGACGCTGGCGTTCCAGAGGCGCGCGCCGTCGAGGAAGGTCGCGATTCCGCGCGCACGCGCGAGCTCGCAGATGCGGACGGCCTCGTCCTGCGGGAAGACGATCCCGCCGCTGCGGTTGTGCGTGTTCTCGATCTCGACCAGCGTCGTCGGGGGATAGACCGACAGTCCCGCCGGCTTGATCGCGGCCTCGACGTCGGCGGCGGTGAAGACGCCGCGCGCGCCGATCTCGACCAGCTGCACGCCGGCGTTGGCGGCCGAGCCGCCGGTCTCGTGCCAGCCGGCGTGGCACTCGCGGCTGACGATCGCCTCGTCGCCGGGTCGGGTCAGCACGCGCAGCGCGACCTGGTTGGCCATCGTCCCCGACGGCAGCCAGAGCCCCTGCTCCTTGCCGAGCAGCGCGGCGACGCGCTCCTGCAGCTCGTTGGTGAGCGGATCGTCGCCGTACTGGTCGTCGCCGACGACGGCTTCGGCGATCGCGGCGCGCATCGCCGCGGTCGGACGGGTCACGGTGTCGGAGCGAAGATCGATCGGAGGCGTGGTCATGCGCGATTATCGCGAGCGTCGACTGCCGCCGGATAGGGCCGGCGCGTTCCGACGGACGAGGACGATGCAGTTCGCTCGAGCGGCCGCTCGATGCAGTCTGCTCAAGCGGCCGTGCCGCGATGCGCCCAGCCGGTGGTTCGCTTCTCGATCGCCGCGAACAGCTCGTACATCACCATCGCCATCGCGCCGACGACGACGAGGCCGGCAAAGGCGAGCCCCATCTGCATCGACGATCCGGCCGAGATCAGCAGGTAGCCGATGCCCTCGTTCGACGCGGTCATCTCGGAAACAGTCGTGCCGACGAAGGCGAGCGTGATCGCGACCTTGAGCGAGCCATAGAAATACGGCATCGAGCGCGGCAGCCCGATCTTGACGAGCACGTCCCAGCGCTTCGCGCCGAGGACGCGCAGGACGTCCTCGAGCTCGGGCTCGAGCGTCGCCAGCCCGGTGGCGATGTTGACCGTGATCGGAAAGAACGAGATCAGGAACGCCGTCAGGACCGCCGGGCCGACGCCGATGCCGAACCAGACGACGAGGATCGGCACGAACGCCGCCTTCGGCAGCGCGTTGAAGCCGGTCATGAGCGGGTAGAACGCGGCGTAGGCCGTGCGCGAGCTGCCGATCAGAAAGCCCAGCAGCGTGCCGACGACGATCGAGATCGCGAAGCCGACCATCGTCACCCAGAACGTGCGCCAGGCGTGACCCGCGATGGTGGTGCGGAACTCCCACAGCTGCGTCGCGATCCGCGACGGGCTCGGGAAGATGAACTCCGAAACCGCGAAGGCCCGGCAGACGATCTCCCAGACGACGAGGGTCGCGGCGAGCAGCAGCCACGGCGCCCAGCGCTCCTTGTCGCGCCGGGTCATGGCAGCGCCGACGCGACGGGCTGGCGCATCGCGCCGATGTGCGTGCGCAGCTCGTGGACGATGTCGGTGAATTCCTTCGTGTACGTCAGCTCGAGATCGCGCGGCCGCGGCAGCGCGATCTCGCGCCGCACCACCATCCGGCCGGGGCTCCGGCTCATGACGTAGACGGTGTCGGCGAGAAAGACCGCCTCGCGCAGGTCGTGGGTGACGAGGATGACGTTGAACCGCTGCGCCGACCACAGGTCGCGCAGGATGCACCAGAGCTCCTCGCGAGTGAACGCGTCGAGCGCGCCGAACGGCTCGTCGAGGAGCAGCATCTTCGGCTCGTGGATCAGGGCGCGGCAGATCGACGCACGCTGCTGCATTCCGCCCGAGAGCTGCCACGGGAAGCGGTCCTCGTAGCCGCCGAGGCCGACGCTCTGCAGCAGCCGCGTCGCCTTCGCCGCGAACGCGGCACGGTCGCGCCGGAAGCTCGACCGGTGCGGCTCGACGATCTCGAGCGGCAGCAGGACGTTGTCGAGCGTCGTCCGCCACGGCAGCAGCGACGACGACTGGAACGCCATGCCGGTGATCTTGAGCGGGCCCGCGACCTCCCTGCCGTCGATGATGACGGTGCCGCGCGACGGCCGCTTCAGGCCGGTCGCGAGCTTCATGAAGGTCGACTTGCCGCAGCCCGACGGGCCGACGATGGCGACGAACTCGCCGGCGCCGATCTGCATCGAGATGTCCTCGACGGCGAAGGTTCCTTCGGCGAGGAGCTCGTCGCTGTAGGCGAGCCAAACGTCGCGGAAGTCGACGAACGGAGTCGCGGCCGTCATGCGGCGATCACTTGCGCGCGGCCTTGAAGACGGC
>Ga0207644_10003202_pt1 | contig 10543 bp, 12 predicted proteins | sample KBSS73metaG_FD_184326 | JGI IMG/M metagenome (GOLD analysis project Ga0207644, IMG submission 184326) | Switchgrass rhizosphere microbial communities from Kellogg Biological Station, Michigan, USA - KBS S7-3 metaG (SPAdes) (version 2) | ecosystem: Host-associated > Plants > Roots > Rhizosphere... | reverse complement strand
CCGACTGCGATCCCGTCACTTGCGATCGAAGTCGAAGTTGCAGACGCGCTGCTCGAGTCGCTTGCCGGTGCCGTGGCGATCGTCGAAGTGCGCCTCGATCCGGTACGAGTACGGCGACGACGGCGGCGGATGCTCGACGGCGTAATCGGGGTTGCCGGTTCGCCCGCGCGCATCGAGGAGGGCGTTGCCGTCGGCGCCGATCCGGCCGTCGATGCGAAGCCAGCCGGGACTCTTCGCGTCGCCGCTCTCGCCGCTCAGCACGCCCTCCTTGACGGTCGCGTCGAACTGGCGACGGTAGCCGCGCGCGGCCGACTTCTCGGTGTTGTGGGGGCAGGCGATCGTGACCTGCCAGGGCCCGTCGAAGCGAGCGCCGGTGCTGGCCTGCGGGGCCGGCTGCGCCAGTGCCAGCGACGACACGGCGCAGGCGACGAGGGCGAGACAGCGATGGCTCATGACCTGGCTCTCGACCGAGTTCGAACGATCTTATCGCTTGATAATCGATTCCAGTGAACGAGCTCTCCGTGCGCGTCTTCGGGTCGTGGATTCGCCGCGTCGATCGCAGCAGCGTGCGCGCCGATCTGATCGCCGGCGTCCTCGGCGCGCTGCTCGTCCTTCCGCAGGGGATCGCCTTCGCGACGCTCGCCGGCCTGCCGCCCGAGTACGGCCTCTACACCGCGGTCGTTCCGTGCCTCGTCGCGGCGCTGTTCGGCTCGAGCTGGCACGTCGTCTCGGGGCCGACCAACGCGATCTCGCTCGCGCTGTTCGCGACTCTGGCGCCGCTAGCCGCCGTCGGCTCGTCCCAGTACGTGGCGCTCGCCCTCGCCGTCACCTTGATCGTCGGAACGATGCAGTTCCTGATCGGCGCGCTGCGCCTCGGCACGATCGCCAACTTCATCTCGCCGGCGGCGCTGCGCGGCTTCATGGGCGGCGCCGCCGCCCTGATCGCGCTCTACGCGATCCCCGACCTGCTCGGCCTGCCGGCGCCGACGGCGCACCGGCTCGGCAATCTCGCCGAGCACGTCTGGATCAACCTCGGCCGGGTCGCTCCGGCCGCGCTCGGCGTCGGCCTGTTCACGATCGCCGCCGCGATCGCGCTGCGTCGGTGGCTGCCGCGCTCGCCGCACATGCTGCTCGGCCTGCTCGCGGCGACCGCGCTCGCCTTCGCGATCGATCGCTTCGGGCTTGCCGGCCCGCAACGAATCGCCGTCGTCGGTCCGATCCCGGCGATCTGGCCGCGCCTCAGCCCGCCGGCGTTCGACGTGCGGCTGCTTCCCGATCTCGTCGCCATCGCCTTCGCGCTGACGATCGTCGCGCTCGGCCAGTCGATCTCGATCGCCAAGGCGGTCGCGGCGCGTTCGGGCCAGCACATCGACGCCAACAGAGAGTTCCGCGGCCAGGGCCTGTCGAACATCGTCGGCGGGCTGTTCTCGTCGTACGTGTCGTGCGGCTCGCTGAACCGCTCGTTTCCCAACTTCGAGGCCGGCGCGCGAACCCCGCTCGCGGCCGTGTTCGCCTCGCTCGTGCTGATGCTGCTCGCCGCAGTGAGCGCGCCGTTGCTCGCGCTGATCCCGATGCCGGCGATCGCCGCGTTGCTGCTGCTGATTTCGTGGTCGCTCTTCGATCTCGCCGGCTGGCGCCAGCTCTGGCGCTTCAGCCGCCAGGACTTCGCGGTCGCCGCGGCGACCTTCGTGGCGACGATCTCGATCCGCCTCGAGGTCGCGATCCTGCTCGGAACGATCCTGTCACTCGTCACGTTCCTCTATCGCACGTCGAAGCCGGCGATCCGCATCATGGGCTTCGACGGCACCGCGCCGGCGCGGCCGTTCGTCGTCCGCAGCGACGTTCCCGAGCCGCTGCCCGAGTGCCCGCAGGTGAAGATGATCCGCATGGAAGGCGAGGTCTACTTCGGCGCGGTCTCGCACGTCAGCGACCTGCTGCGCGACCTGCGCGCGCCGGCGAACTCGGCCAAGCACCTGCTCGTGATGTCGAAGAGCATGAACTTCATCGACCTCGCCGCCGCCGACATGTGGCGCGCCGAGATGATCACGCGACGCAGCGCCGGCGGCGACCTCTACTTCCATCGTCCGCGCGCGCCGGTGCTCGAGCTGTGGCAGCGGATCGGTTTTCTCGCCGAGCTCGGCGCCGACCACATCTTCCCGGCCAAGCGGATCGCGATCGCGACGATCTTCGAGCGGCTCGACCGCGGCATCTGCGCCCATTGCACGATCCGCGTGTTCGAGGAGTGCCAGGGACTGCCGCTGCCGATCGACGGCGCGGCGAGCGAGGCGTCGCCGGGATCGCGCGCGCCGAGCGCCGCGACGTGAGCCGATCGCTCGGTCGTCCTCCGCATTGAGGGTGACGAGCGGTCCGGCGCAGGGTCTGATCGAGGTGCCTGAACGGCACCGAAGGAGACCCTCATGCACAGCGATCCGAAACCACGCCGACCGTCGAACTCGAACGGGCTGCACATCGTGGCCGCGATCGTGCTCGTGGCAGCGGCGGTCACGGCAGGCATTTCGCTTAGTCATCCGACGCACTCCGAAGACACCTCCGGGGCTTACGCGCTCGCGCCCTCGACCGCAGCGCCTGCGATGGCGCCAGCGCATTCGGAAATCGCCGGCGCCGATCCCTCGCTGCCCGCGGCGGGCGATGCGCTGCGCGACAACCGCAGCGCCGGCGGCGACGACGCGACCACCTTCTGACGCCCGGCCAGCCGGGCTCGCCGCGGAGTCGCCCCGCGAGCCGGCAGAATCGCGCCGAGCTCGCACTCCGCGAGCCGAGCCCATGGCGAAGAAGAGCGCGCACGTCAGCGAAACCCCGGCGACGCAATGCCTGCGCCGGGCCGGTGTCGCCTTCAGCGAGCACGTCTACAGCTATCTCGAGCACGGCGGCACGGCCGAATCGGCGCGCCAGCTCGGCGTCGACGAGCACGCCGTCGTCAAGACGCTGGTCATGCAGACCGAGAAGGGCGAGCCGCTCATCGTCCTGATGCACGGCGACAGGCAGGTGAGCACGAAGAGCCTGGCGCGCGCGATCGGCACCAAGGGCGTCGAGCCGTGCACGCCCGAGGCGGCGGAGCGGGCGAGCGGCTACCAGGTCGGCGCCACGTCACCGTTCGCGACCCGAAAGCCGATGCGGGTGTTCGTCGAGGCGACGATCCTCGACCTCGACCGCATCTTCATCAACGGCGGCCGGCGCGGTTATCTCGTCGGCATCGCGCCGCGCGTCCTGACCGGTCTGCTCGCGGCGACGCCGGTGGCGTGCGCGCTCTGAGTCGCGCAGGGGGCCTGCGCGCTCCGGGCGGCGCAGCGCAGAATCGCGCCATCGCGTCATGCCGCCACCGATGACTCCCGCCCTGCCGCTCCTCGCCGTCCTGCTCGCGTACCTCGTCGGCTCGCTCTCGTTCGCGGTCATCGTCAGCCGCGCTATGGGCCTGAGCGATCCGCGCTCCTACGGCTCGGGCAACCCGGGCGCGACCAACGTGCTGCGTTCGGGAAGCAAGCCCGCTGCCCTCATCACCCTCGCGCTCGATGCGCTCAAGGGCTACCTGCCGGTCGCGCTTGCGGTCCGGTTCGGCCCCGCCTACGGGCTCGGCGACGGCACCGTCGCGATGGTCGCGCTCGCCGCCTTCCTCGGCCATCTGTGGCCGGTCTTCTTTCGCTTCCGCGGCGGCAAGGGCGTCGCCACCGCCGCGGGCGCTCTGCTCGGAATCGATCCGCTGCTCGGCGCGGCGACGATCGCGACGTGGCTGATCATCGCCGCGTTCTTTCGCTACTCGTCGCTCGCGTCGATCGTCGCTGCGGTGTTCGCGCCGTTCTGGCGCGTCCTGACCGAAGGCCCCGATGTGATCGCCCTGGCGGTGTTCGTGATGGGCGCCCTCCTGATCTGGCGCCACAGCGCCAACATCAAGCGGCTCTTCGCCGGCACCGAAAGCCGGCTCGGCGGCGCCGGGGCGGCGCCGTCAGCGGGGGGAGCCGCGTCGAAGAGGCGACGCGCGAGTCGCCGCTGAGGCTTCCAGGCTCAGTAGCTGAGCCCCATCGCGTCGCGCACTTCGCGCATCGTCTCGCGCGCGACGGTGCGGGCGCGCTCGGTGCCGACCTCGACGATCCAGTGGACCCGCTTCGGGTCGGCGAGGTACTGCTCGGCACGCTCGCGCCACGGCGCCTGCTCGCGGATGATCGCCTCGATCACCGGCTGCTTGCAGTCGAGGCAGCCGATCGCCGCCGTCGTGCAGCCGTGGACGACCCACGCCTTGGTCTCTTCGTTCGAGTAGACCTTGTGCAGCTGCCAGACCGGGCACTTCTCGGGGTCGCCCGGATCGGTGCGCCGGACGCGCGCCGGGTCGGTCTGCATGTGGCGGATCTTGCGCGTCACCTCGGCCGGCTCCTCGCGCATCGCGATCGCGTTGCCGTAGCTCTTGCTCATCTTGGTGCCGTCGAGGCCGACCAGCTTCGAGGTGTCGGTGAGGAGCACGTCGGGCTCGACCAGGATCGTCTTGCCGGTGCCGCGAAGGTCGCCCTCGAGGTGCTCGCGGTCGCTCGCGCTGAGCGACGCGCTCGCCGCGACGATCGCGCGGCCGCGCTCGAGCGCGGCGGTGTCGCCGCTCTCGCGGAACGCCTGGCGCGCCGCCGCGAAGTCCTTCGCTCGATCCTTGCCCAGCTTCTTCAGCGCCGCGGCGACGCGTTCGTCGAAGTCCGGCTCGCGGCCGTACAGGTGATTGAACCGGCGCGCGACCTCGCGCGTGATCTCGACGTGCGGCGCCTGGTCGATGCCGACCGGAACATACGCCGCCTTGTAGATCAGGATGTCGGCCGCCTGCAGGAGCGGATAGCCGAGGAAGCCGTAGGTCGCGAGGTCGCGATCGTTGAGGCGCTCGATCTGGTCCTTGTAGGTCGGCATGCGCTCGAGCCAGCCGAGCGGTGTCCCCATGGCCAGCAGCGTGAACAGCTCGGCGTGCTCGGGCAGGCGGCTCTGGATGAAGAGCGTGACCTTGTCGGGGTCGAGGCCGGCGGCGAGCCAGTCGGTCACCATGTCGTAGACCGAGCTCTCGATCACCTCGCGCTCCTCGTAGTGCGTCGTCAGCGCGTGCCAGTCGGCGGCGAAGAAGAAGCACTCGTACTGGTCCTGCAGGCGGACCCAGTTCTTGAGCGCGCCGTGCCAGTGGCCGAGGTGCATCGCGCCGGTCGGGCGCATTCCGGAGAGGACGCGTCGACGCGCCGCGGGGCCGGCGGCCGGCGCGGCGGCCGGCGCGGCATCGCTCGGCGCGGGAGGGTGATCGCTCATCGACGGGAGCCCGGCAAAAGGCGCTGATTGTAGGTTTCGGCGTTCGCCCCACCGATACACTGCGCGCGCCGATGAAGCAGATCGTCATCCTCATCTCCGGGCGCGGCTCCAACATGGAGGCGATCGTTCGCGCCTGCGCCGACGAGCGCTGGGATGCGCGCATCGCCGCCGTCGTCAGCAACCGCGCCGACGCGGCCGGCCTCGAGTTCGCGCGCCGGCGCGGCATCGCCGCGGAGGTTGTCGATCACCGCGCCTTCGCGACGCGCGCCGACTTCGACGCGGCGCTCGCCGAATGCATCGACCGTCACGGCGCCGATGTCGTCGCGCTCGCCGGCTTCATGCGAATCCTCGGACCCGAGTTCGTGCGCCGCTTCGATGGCCGGCTCGTCAACGTCCACCCGTCGCTGCTGCCGGCGTTCCCGGGGCTCGAGACCCATCGGCGCGCGATCGAGGCGGGCTGCAAGGCGAGCGGCGCGACCGTCCACTTCGTCACCGCCGACCTCGATCACGGGCCGATCATCGGCCAGGCGGTCGTGCCGGTCCGCGCCGACGACAGCGCGGCGGCGCTCGCGGCGCGGGTCCTCGCCCAGGAGCATCGCCTCTATCCGCGCGCGATCGCCTGGCTGCTCGAGGGCCGCCTCGAGCAATGCGACGGCGTCGTGCGGCATCGCGACGGAGCGTCGCAGCTGCTCGTGAGCGCAGAGGCGTCGACCTAGAAGAAGCTCGCCGCGGCGTTGATCGAGAACGCCAGGATCGTCGTGTTGAACAGGAACGACAGCAGCGACTGGAACAGGACGAGCCGGCGCATCGCCCGCGACGTCACGCCGACGTCGGACGTCTGCGCGGTGACGGCGATCGTGAAGGAGAAGTAGAGGAAGTCGGTGTGGTCCGGCTCGAAGCCTTTCTCCGCTTCCGGGAAGGCGAGGCCGCGGTCGGGCTCGGGTCCGTAATACGCGCTCGCGTAGCTGAGTCCGAACAGCATCGGCAGCAGCAGCCACGAGCCGAGCACCGAGATGAACGCGAACACGAGGTGAGACAGCATGTGGTTCGGGCCCGCCGCCTTGGCCGCGACGAGCTCGAAGACGACGACGGCGAGACTCGCCATCGCCGCGACGACGACGATGACGAGCACCGTCGCGGCGCTTTCCGCTTGTGCCAGGGCGAGCCGCTTGATGTGGCCGGAGTCGGCGTGAAACAGGGTGACGGCAACGGTCACGAGGTAGAGCCAGACGAATGCGTTCCAGCCGATCAGGGCGCGTGCAAGGCCCGAGTCGACGTCGGGCCAGAACGCGCCGGCGAGGGCGCCGGCGACGGCGCTCACGATCAGCCGAATGTGGGCGACCCAGCGATTTCCCGATGGCGCGCCGACGGGCGGCGATCGGCGGCTCAAGAAATCTCTTCCATGGAGAGCTGCGGCGCGGCGCCGGAACGGTTGGGGTGCCAAGGATAATCGCGGCGATGCATCCGACCGCACTGCTCGAGGCGCAGACCGAGCTCGTGCATCGCGTGCTGCGCTTCGAGCACCCCGCCGACCGCGTCGTCGCCGACTACTTCCGCGAGCAGCGTGCGCTCGGTGCGCGCGACCGCCACGTCCTGGCCGACGGCGTGTTCGCGTTGCTCAGGAAGCTTTCCCTTTGGCGTCATCTCGCGAGCTCGGCCAACGGCGGCCGCGGCGAGATCGATCGCCGGCTCGCGCTGCTCGCCTGGCAGGGCAACGCCGGCGTCCTCAACGCCGCGCTCGACGAGCGCGAGCGCGAGTGGCTGGCGCGCTGCCGCGCGTTCGATCTCGCCGGGTTGCCCGAGCGATTGCGCCACAACCTTCCCGACTGGCTGGCGCTGCCGCTGCAGGCGCGCCTCGGCGACGAGTTCTGGGCCTGGGTCGACGCGAACGACGCGCCGGCGCCGCTCGACCTGCGCGTCAATGCGCTGAAGGCGGATCGCGCCGAGGTGCTCGAGCGGCTGCGCGGCGCCGGCTTCGACGCCGCGGCCACGCCGCATTCGCCACTCGGCATCCGCGTCGCCGGCAAGCCGGCATTGCAGAAGACCGACGTCTTCGAGCAGGGCCTGGTCGAGGTCCAGGACGAAGGCAGCCAGCTCCTCGCGCTCGCGCTCGGTGCCCGGCGCGGGGAGATGGTCGTCGACTTCTGCGCCGGCGCCGGAGGCAAGACGCTCGCGCTCGGCGCGCAGATGCGAAACACTGGAAGGCTCTACGCGTTCGACGTCTCCGGCCATCGCCTGGCCGCGCTCAAGCCGCGCCTGCAGCGTAGCGGGCTCGCCAACGTGCATCCGGCGCAGATCGCGCACGAGCGCGACGATCGCGTCAAGCGCCTCGCCGGCAAGATCGATCGCGTCTTCGTCGATGCGCCGTGCAGCGGCTCGGGAACACTGCGCCGCAATCCCGACCTGAAGTGGCGCCAGAGCGAGGACGCCGTCGCAGCGCTGGCGCCGACGCAGGCCGCGATCCTCGCTGCCGCGGCGCGCCTGGTGAAGCCGGGCGGGCGGCTGGTCTACGCGACCTGCAGCGTTCTCGAGAGCGAGGGAGAAGCGGTGGCGAAGGGGTTCGACATGGCGAGCGGTAGCGAGTTTGCTCGCGTGCCGGCCGCCGAGGCGCTCGAGCGCAGCCATGTCGTAGACGCTGGAAAGCTCGCCAGCGGCGATGATCTTCGTCTCTGGACGCATCGCCATGCAACCGATGGTTTCTTCGCCGCGCTCTGGGAGCGTCGTTGATTCGGATGCTGCCGACCCGATATATGGAAAGCTGCGCGATATCCGATCGTTTCTAGGGGTTTCTCCCGGGGAGCATCGAATAGAATCGACGTTCTTTAGATTCGAATGAGCAAAGGCGACGGATGGACGTGCTGATTTCGGTTTTCGACGCGCTGGTGCAGTGGCTGGCCCACGGCTTCTCCGGATTCAGCGCCTGGGAGATCGTCGCCTATACGCTCGTCACGACGCACATCACGATCGCTGCGGTCACGATCTTCCTGCACCGCGCGCAAGCGCACCGGGCGCTCGATCTGCACGGCATTCCGTCGCATTTCTTCCGCCTCTGGCTTTGGCTCGGCTCGGGAATGGTGACCAAGGAATGGGTCGCGATCCACCGCAAGCACCACGCCAAGTGCGAGACCGAGGACGATCCGCACAGCCCGCAGACGCGCGGCATCAGGACGGTTCTCCTGCAGGGCAGCGAGCTCTATCGCAGCGAAGCGAAGAACCAGGAAACGCTCGCCAAGTACGGCCACGGCACGCCCGACGACTGGCTCGAGCGGAATCTCTATTCGCGCTTCAGCTGGCAGGGCGTCGGCCTGATGCTGATCATCGACCTGTTCCTGTTCGGCGCGATCGGCGCGGCCGTCTGGGCGGTCCAGATGCTCTGGATCCCGATCACGGCGGCCGGAATCGTCAACGGCATCGGCCACTACTGGGGCTATCGCAACTTCGAAGCGCCCGATGCGAGCCGCAACGTCCTTCCGTGGGGAATCGTCATCGGCGGCGAAGAGCTGCACAACAACCACCACACGTATCCGACCTCGGCCAAGCTCTCGGTCAAGCGCCACGAGTTCGACATCGGCTGGATGTACATCCGTGGTCTCGAGATCCTCGGCCTGGCGACGGTGAGGAAGATCGCGCCGCAGATGAAGCTCGGCGCGATCAAGCCGGTCGCCGACGGCAAGACGCTCGAGGCGATCATCGCCAACCGCTACGAGGTCATGGCCAACTACGCGCGCAGCCTCCGTCGCGCGAGCCGCGCCGAGATCGCGCGCCTGAAGGGCGAGGGCGAGGCCACCGGCCGCCTGGCCCAGCTGCGCATCGCACGCCGCTGGCTGCACCGCGACGACGACAAGATCCCGCACGCCGCCCGCGAGCACGTGGCCGGCGCGCTCGCGTCGAGCCCGTATCTCGCCAAGCTCGTGGCGATGCGCGAAGAGTTGCGCCTGCTCTGGACCCGCACCAACGTCTCCGCCGAGCAGCTCGTCGCCGACCTGCAGGCGTGGCTGCGCAAGGCCGAAGAGAGCGGCATCGCCGCCCTCCAGGAGTTCGCGCTTCGCCTGCGCGCCGCGCACGCGTAAGCAGCGCACACACCAAACAAAAAGGGTCGCCTCGGCGACCCTTTTGCATTTGGCTGAATGAGAAGGGGTCGCGCAGCGACCCCGCTTGGATTCAGCGAGGCGTCACTTCAGTTTCGTTTCCTTGTAGGTCACGTGCTTGCGTGCCTTCGGATCGAACTTCATCAGCTCGAGCTTTTCCGGCGTCGTCTTCTTGTTCTTGTCGGTCGTGTAGAAGTGACCGGTGCCGGCGCTCGATTCGAGCTTGATCTTCTCGCGTCCACCTTTTGCCATGGTCGCTGCTCCTTTAGATTTCGCCGCGCGCGCGCAGGTCGGCGACGACCTGCTCGATGCCGACCTTGTCGATCAAGCGCAGGGCCGCGTTGGAAATGCGCAGGCGCACCCAGCGGTTCTCGCCTTCGACCCAGAACCTGCGGTATTGCAGGTTGGGCAGGAAGCGGCGCTTCGTTTTGTTGTTGGCATGGGAGACGTTGTTCCCGACCATCGGGCGCTTGCCCGTAACCTGACAGACGCGTGCCATGACGCTTCTCCGTGACTAGCTGTGTGAGGGGTGCCGGCGGTGCGCTCGAACGCTGCCCGCAGCAAAGCCCGCCATTATAGCCGCGCCGCGGGTCGGACCGGCTCAGGCCTGCTCGAGGAAGCGCTGGGCGTCGAGCGCGGCCATGCACCCGGTGCCCGCGCTCGTGATCGCCTGCCGGTAGACGTGGTCCTGGACGTCGCCGGCGGCGAATACGCCGGGAACGCTGGTCATCGTCGCCATTCCGTCGAGCCCGGACTTGCTCAGGATGTAGCCGTCGCGCATCTCCAGCTGGCCCTTGAAGATGTCGGTGTTCGGCGAATGGCCGATGGCGATGAAGCAGCCGGTGACGGCGATCTCCGAAGTCGACTGGTCCTTCGTGCTGCGGATGCGGACGCCGCTCACGCCCTTGTCGTCGCCGAGGACCTCGTCGAGTGTCGACCAGAGATGGAGCTGCATCTTGCCGTCGGCGACCTTGGCCATCATCTTGTCGACCAGGATCGCCTCGGCGCGGAACTTGTCGCGGCGATGGATCACATGCACCTTCGAGGCGATGTTCGAGAGATAGAGCGCCTCCTCGACCGCGGTGTTGCCGCCGCCGACGACGCAGACCTCCTGGCTCCGATAGAAGAAGCCGTCGCAGGTCGCGCAGCCGCTGACGCCGCGGCCCATGAAG
>Ga0207644_10003201_pt1 | contig 10546 bp, 17 predicted proteins | sample KBSS73metaG_FD_184326 | JGI IMG/M metagenome (GOLD analysis project Ga0207644, IMG submission 184326) | Switchgrass rhizosphere microbial communities from Kellogg Biological Station, Michigan, USA - KBS S7-3 metaG (SPAdes) (version 2) | ecosystem: Host-associated > Plants > Roots > Rhizosphere... | reverse complement strand
TCGGTCTGCGGGATCAGGAGCCGCCCGTGGGTCAGATCCACGATCCGCTCCCAGAGGTCGGAGTCGATGCTGGCTGTGGGGGCAGCCATTGGCATACATCTCCTGTCGTCTGCGTGAAAAAAAACACCTATCCATCATCTTAGGCGTAACAAAATCTGCCTGTCCATAGGGTGGGAAAAAAAATCACCAGAATCGCCCGGCGCGGGTTGCGCCGCGCTTTCAGTCGCGCGTAGCATTGCTACTGGTCAAACCCCGGCAAGGGAGGATGTGTTGGCGAACACCGATCTCGGCCCGCTCCGCCCGATTGCCGATGCTCCCATTAAAGACGGCGAGCCTTACGGCCCCTGCCTCTTGACCCCCGGTCGCAACCGCACCTGGGCAATCGGTGAATACGACGGGAGCAATTGGCACGATCTCGACAATGGCCCCCTGGACCCAACCCATTATTTGCTTTTGCCGCCCGGAGGGTAATCCCCGTTGAGCACCCGATCCATCACGTGCCGCATCAGTTCGCACGGATCTACATCGGTCCCATCGGATGCTACGTAAACCAACGCTGCAATCTGTGCCGTCATCATCCGCGCCGCTACCGCGATACGTTTCAGCTTTTCGCTATCGACTGACAATGGCACCTCTTCCGGCGGCTCGTTCAAGCCAAGCAACTCGGCGGGCGGCACATCGAGGGTTTTCGCCAGGTTAAGAAGGAGGTTCGTCGAGCGGCCTTCCTGTGGGCGCGAAAAATAGCGGTGGGTAATGCCGGCCGCCTCCAGGGCCGCGCGCACGCTCAGCCCCCTGGCCTTTGCCAGAGTCTGCACTCGCTTCTTAAAAGCGGCATCGTCCCACAGAGCATCTACCACGGCTGGCCTCCCGTGCCAGGATTGACGCATGGACAAACTGTCTCCTTCCAATACGTGAAAATTTTCACCGTTTCTAGGCAAAACATATGGTTAACGAAGCGCGGTTTTTTTCACTTGAGCGGGTAATTTGAAACGCTCAAAGTCGGCGCATGATCAGCCCCGCCGACCTGCTCAGGCTCGCCCGCCTCTACGCCGCGGCCGAGGGTGTGTCGCTGTATACCGTCGGACGGCGGGCTTGCGGCGGCAATAACCGGATCTTCCGACGCATCGAGGTCGGTCACGGGGCCAATACCCGGACCCTCGCCCAGGTTGAGACGTGGTTCCGCGCCAACTGGCCCCAGAACGCTCCGTGGCCTGTCGATCTGGCGCCCGGTCCTTTATCTCAGAGACGGCGCCGGAAGATACCTAACGATAGCGGCAATCCCGGTGCCGGCGAGGTCTCCTGCGCCGTCGCGGCGGGCGAGACATGAGCCGTACGCCAGCCTGCGAAGACAGCGCCGCCATCGCCGAGCGGCTGGCCGAGATCCAGGCCGAGCGCCTGGCCGCAATCGCCGGCTGTAGCTGCCCGCAGCGCGACACTAACGGCAATGTCGTGCACACGCCGCTATGCCCGCTGCGCGCCGAGCCGGCATCGCAAATGGAGATGGCGCGCGAAGCCATCCAGCGGGCTCGGGTGCGGGTGGATCGCCGCGGCTTCTCGTCGTCGCCGCCGCCTGCTTCTGCCGAAGATGATCTCATCGAGCGCGCCATCGCCGCGAAATACGCGCGCCACCGGGTGCTGTCGTGAGATGGCTTTGCGTGCTCCGACCGTGCCGCTGGATTTGGCACTGCAATGTCGAGAGCAGCGGCGGGCTGTATCAGTGTCATCGCTGCAAGACGTTGTCGGTTGGGGCGCCAAGGTGACCCGGCAACTCGCCTTGTGCCTGTCGGATGCGGCGTGGCTTCCCGCGAAAGACGGTGACCCAACCGGCCGCGACATATTCCGCCAGCACTACTCGTACAAGCCGTACCGCGACGGCCGCGACCCGGCACTGTTCGTCGGGCCCGGCGAGAAGCTCGTGCTCCTGACGCCCTGCGCGCGGGCGCTCTTTGTGTGGCGCCGGTTCATTTCCGGCGACGGCCAGCAAGGCATCAACTGCACCGTCTTCCGCAACGAAGGTGCGGGCCTGTCGTCCGATCTTATCCGCGAGGCCGACGCCATCGCCGACGAGCGCTGGCCCGGCGAGCGCCACTACACCTACGTCAACCCGCGCCGCATCCGTAGCAGCAATCCCGGCTACTGTTTCCTGGCCGCCGGCTGGCAGCGCTGCGGCGTCACCAAGTGGAACCGGCTGCACATCCTAGAGCGGACAGGCCGCGCCGCCGCCCTCTGCCTCGCGATGGCGCTCGCTTACGACCCGCACGTCCTGCTTCTGACGTGGCCCGGCGAGCGGCAGGAGACCGTCGCCGCCACCAGCCGCGCGACCTGCGAGGCCGCCGTCGACGCTATCCGCGAGGGGCGGTGGCTGGGCGATGACCCGCCGGTCGCGATGGCTTGCCGCAAGGGGGATGCGTTCCCGGCGGGGGCGATGTGTATCGCCCGATTCAATTGCCCAGAGGACAAATAACTAACGGGAGGGACGTATGCCGCAGCCATATGACGCCGCGCTTGACCATTACCGAACAGCACGCATGGGGAATGGCGCTGCCCACCGCGAAAACAAGCACGACCGTTTTCTTCGGCTTGCTACTGGGCGGGTACAACGTGCTTTGAATGCAATAGAGCTGGTCGGCAGGCTGTCGTCATCCGCGAACGAATACAGCGAACATGAAGCACGCCGGATTATCGACGCACTAAACGAACAAGTCGCAGACGTTGCCCGGCGGCTCGCACACGAAAAATCGCAAAAGAAGGCGTTCTCGTTCGATGAATGATGATACCGCCGGAAGCAACCGGCTGGCCATCCTTGGCGCGGAAATCATCGAAGCGCACGAGGCCAGCGAGGAAGCCAAGCTCTCTCATCTGGGCCGCGCCAAGGATGCTGGCGATAAACTGATCGAGGCCAAAAAACTAGTAAGACAAGCCGGCGGCAAGTGGTTGCCCTGGCTCAAAGCTGTTGGGTTGCCTAATAGAACTGCGCAATTCTACATGCAGATAGCCAGGCTTTCGCCAGAAGAATGCGCAACCGTTGCGCATTTGGGGCTTAAGGCCGCGATAAAAGCCGTTGCCAAACCCCGCCACGACGAAACCGAAATCGACGAAGCCGATTGGACCGAAAGCCAGCTTGACCGGAGGGCGCGCGCCGAAGCCGGCGAGTGCGTCGTTGCCAGTATGCGCGACAACGGGGCCGAAGAGCGGATCGATGAAGCGTTGCTTCGATGGGCGGAAGATGAAGGCCGGTTGGTGCGGGTTGATCGCTCAACCGATTTCGGAAACCCGTTTATTATGCCCGATGACGGCGACCGCGGCGAAGTCATAGCTAAATTCGAGAAGTTTTACTGGCCGCACAAGAATGGCCTCCTCGATCAGATCGTAGATTGGCGTGGCAAGGTACTTGTCTGCTGGTGCCATCCCGAGCCCTGCCATGGTGACGTAATCGCCGACACCATTAACGCCGTGGCCCGCGGCGAAGGTACACCGCAAGCAATCGCAGACCAGTTCGCGGACATCGACGGATGACCCTCGACGATTTCGTCATGCTCGGAAAGACCGTGCCGGAAGCAAACTCGGACGGGCGGGAGTTTGTTTGCACCGCTGGGTTCTCCATGGAGTGGCGCCAGCCGGTGCGGATCTATCCGATGGCGCGGGCGCATTGCCCAAAGCGATGGTCGAAATCTCAAATCCCGCTAGAGCGGAATCCCAAAGACAGCCGATATGAGAGTTGGAAAATCAAGGGAAACCGCTCGCCCGCCGCGCATTATCGGATCAATAACGTTATCCATCCGGTTGCCGACAAGGTTCAGCCCGAAGAGCAGAGACAGATCGTTGAGGCGCTGACCGTTGCGTCGATTAAAGAGGCGAATCAACGGCGCCTGTCTTTATGCGTCATTCTGCCGAAGCACATTCCAACGCTCGAATTTGAACGCGGCGACACCGCCGAGATGGCACCAACACCTGATTTGTTCGGCGGTATGCCGGCGATGCCGGTAAAGCAGCGGTTTCCCCTTCATCCCCGGTTAATCTTTAAGGACGATTACAGCGAGCACGATTTCATGCTCCGCGATTGGGGCTGTTATGAATTGATGCGCAAACAGCCGTCGAAAGTTTGTGCCGCTTACTTTGAAGATGCGCTTAACCTTAGCACCGCACCGCCATTGTTATGCGGTAATCTGAACCGCTTTCGCAATTCGTGGTTGGTGATTTCCGTCTTCAGCGGGACCAATCACGCGCGTCCGTGGGTCTTCGACCAACAAGAGCGGTTGGCGCTATGATCCGCTCGTATCGGTATTGGGGCCGGCGATGATCGTGGCCGGCTGCGACCCCGGCGCCGATGGCGCAGTCGCCTTCCTCGACGCCGAGACGACGCGCGTGCTGGCGATCGTCGATATGCCAATGGCAGGCACCGAGCTGATGGTGCGCGACCTAGCCAACGAATTGCTCGGCGCGCTGGACGAACGCCGCTGCGGCCACCTGTGGATCGAACGGCAAGCACCGTGGGCCGGCGGCGAGCGCCGCATCGGGGCCAGCAGCGCCTTCGCCCTAGGGCAGCGCTACATGGCGATCAAGGCGATCGCCGCATGCCACGGCTGGCCGATCGAGATCGTCACCGCGGCCAAATGGAAATCGCACTACGGCATCAAGGCCAGCAAGTCGCTGGCGCTCGCTGCCGCCGGCCGTCTCCTGCCCGAGGACGCCGGCCTGTGGACCGCGCGCCGCGGCCACTGCACCAGGGCGCACGCCATCGGCCGCGCCGAGGCCGCCCTCATAGGCCTGTACGGCATACGGACATTCCACACCGTTGCACGCGGGGTGGCGGCGTGACCATCCGCATCGAGCACGGCGACTGCCGCGAGGTCATCCCAACGCTGGAGGTGACGGTCGATGCCGTGGTGACAGATCCGCCGTATCACCTTCAGAACATTGCAGAGCGCGCTGCGCGACCCTTCAAAGCGAGAGATGGTCTGCAACAGAATGGTGCGATGTCGCGTCTTGCGGCCGGCTTTATGGGCCAGCAATGGGACGGCGGCGACATCGCATTCCGCCCCGAGACATGGGCGGCGATCGCCACCGCGTTGCGCCCCGGCGGGTTCCTCATTGCGTTTGGCGGCACCCGCACGCATCACCGCCTGGCCTGCGCCATAGAAGATGCCGGGTTCGTCATCCAAGACACGCTGATGTGGCTGTTCGCCACCGGGTTCCCGAAGCGCCGCGACATGCTGAAGCCGGCCTATGAGCCGATCGTGCTGGCGTACAAGCCGGGTGGTAAGCGGACGATGCAGGTGGACGAGTGCCGGATTGGCACCGGCGAAGACAAAGGCGAATGGCCGATTACGGAGCGCCGGCACGATGATAAAACTTTCACGCTCGCCCCAACGCTAACCGACAAAACGGTCGGAAGATGGCCCGCCAACATCTGCCACGATGGCAGCGATGAGGTCGTCGGGCTGTTTCCGGACGAACGGGCGGGCCGCATCGGAATGACCCAGCACTCGGCGGCCCGCTTCTTTTTCTCGGCCAAAGCCGGCGCACAAGACCGCTGTGGTTCCAAACACCCAACGGTAAAGCCCGTCGAGTTGATGAAGTGGCTAGTGGCGCTCGTGACACCACCGGGCGGCACAGTGCTCGACCCGTTCGCCGGCAGCGGAACAACTGCGGTGGCGGCGCTAGCAACCGGCCGCAACGCCATCCTGATCGAGCGCGAAGAACAGTACGTCGCCGACATCCGGGAGCGCCTCGCCTTTTACGAAGGCGGCGGCACGCACTCGACGCAAGCGAAGCACCGTAACCGCAAAGTCGATCATGGGCCTCTGTTTGCTGAACCGCCGTTGAGCCCTGACGAAGACGCCGCCGACAGCCTCGCCAGCTACAACGCCGCCGTCATGGCCATCGGCGAGCGCGTAAAGACCGGCGCGCCCGTGCCCGAGTTCATGCTGTCGCGGAAGGCGCCGCCATGAGCGAGTACGACCGCGAGCTGGCCGAGGCGATCCTCCGCGAGCTTTCCTCCGACGTGAGCGCCGCCCGAGCGGCGCTTACCTGGGCCGACACCAAGGACATGCGGCGCACGCTCGCCCACGTCGCCGCCGTCGCCATCGAGGCGGTGCTCACCCGCCGGCTGACCGAGGCCGCCCGCACCGGGCCGTGGGGCGAGGAGGACGGCTACCCCTGGGTGATGCTGCCGCGAAAGCGCACGCCATGACCGAGCCGGCGCGCGTGAAGCGACAGCAGAGGCCAGCTCAAACGGCGAAAGGCGGAAGCCTGAAAGCCGAAAATAATCCTCAAGCGAAGCTTACATGGGTACTGGTTGATGCAATCAGAGCAGACAAGCGAAGCCAGCGAACATTAGCGAAAATTTACGGCGTCTCAAGAACCGCCATCCAGAGTGTCAAACACGGCCGCACATGGATGAGCAAATGAAGCGAGAGACGTGGAAAATAACCAGCTTTGGAGAGTGGCTGGAGCGTCGGCGCCATCATATCACCGCGTCACGCATCGGCACGCTGTTCGGCTGCCATCCCTTCCTGACACTGGACGGGCTCATCGCCGAGCTGCGCGGCGAGAGCGGCGAAGTCCCGAACAGCAGCATGCGCGACGGCCACATCCTCGAAGCAGGCTTTCCCTACGCCGTGAAGGCGGATGGCAAGCCGTGGGACTTGGTCAAAGCCGACACCTATCACTGGTTGCCGGAACACCGCCTCGGGGCAACGCCCGATTTTCTGATCGGAGAGGACGGACTGCTGCAAGCGAAGACCACTTCCGTACAGCAATGGGAGAAGTGGCGGGGCACCGTTCCGCTTAGTTACACCCTTCAGACGTTGTGCGAACTGCTCGTCACCGGGCGCGCCTGGGGCGTGCTGGCCGTGATGATCCGCACCAGCGGGCATCCCATCCACTATTACGACGTTGCACGCCATCCCGCCGCCGAATCCCGCATCCTCGATGCCGTTGGCGAGTTCTGGCGCCGTTGGGATGAGGGCTCGCACCCGCAGCCGCAGACCGCCGCCGGCCTGCTGGAAATGGTGTCAGACGGCAGCCACCGGGATTTCAGCGACGACAACGAACTCATGTCGCTATTGCCCGAGCGCGCTGAACTGGTGGCGCAGCGCCGCGTCGCCGAGAAGCGCCTCGATGCAATCGATTATCAAATTAAGAACCGGCTCGGGCCGGCGAGCACGGGATGGTTGCCGGGCTGGCAACTGACATTCAAGGCCCAGACACGCAAGGAAACGGTGCTGCCAGAGCGCACGTTCCGGGTGCTGCGCGTGCGCGCCGTCGAGGAACAGGAGACGACCGATGCCGCAGAATGACGTGGTGACACTGCCCGCCCGCCCGGGTGCCATGCACCGCATGGAGGACATCGAAAAGCTCGCCGACGCGGTCGCCAAATCCCGCATGTTCGGCATCACCACAAAGGAGCAAGCCCTTGTGCTGATGAGCATATCACAGGCCGAGGGCCGCCATCCGGCAGAAGCCGCCCGCGACTACAACATCATCCAGGGGCGCCCGGCAAAAACCGCCGAAGCGATGATGCGCGACTTCATCCATGCCGGCGGCCGGGTCGAGTGGCACGCGCTGTCGGACGAGGCGGCGGATGCCACGTTCTCGCACCCGGCCGGCGGCACCGTCCGTATCACCTGGGACGCCGCACGCGCTGCCAAGGCCGGCCTCGCGAGCAAAGACATGTGGCGGAAATTCCCACGCCAGATGATGCGCAGTCGCTGTGTCAGCGAAGGCGTGCGCACCGTCTGCCCAATGGCAACGTCGGGGTTTTACGTCCCCGAGGAAGTCCGCGACATGCCGGCAATGACGCTGCCGGAAGGGTCCACCGACACCACCGCCGACCTCGACCAGTTCGCTGCTGTCATGGGTGACGCGGAGCCCATACCGCCGCGCGATATTTTGGCCGAGGCGCGCGATGCCGCCGAGCGCGGCACGGCGCAGTTCCGCAGGTTCTGGTCCGACCTGTCGGCCTCCGAGCGCGACAGCATCCGAGCCCATCTGGTCGAGTTCCAAGCCGCTGCCAGAACCGCTGACGACCCGTTCGGGCTGGCTCCACTATCACCAACAGAACAGCCGCAGGCTGAGTTCCCCATAGCTCAACCCGCGACTGGGCCGGCGTCGGTTGTACCCCCTTCCGACGCCGGCCAACCCTTTGCACCCGGCGACGTTTTCGCCGAACTCGACCACGAGGCCCGCGCTGCCACAAAGGACGGCACGAAGACCTTCGAGGCCTGGTGGACAACGCTGCGCCGCGGTGACAAAGACCTCTTGCAGGCGTTCCGGCCGGAGTACGACCGCCTCGCCGCCGAGGCCGATGCGTCATCGAGGCTGCGGCTGTGAAACACTCACGCAACCATATCCGGCGGCGGCTGCGGAATGCGCTCGTTCAGCGGCCTCCACAGATGCAGGCAGTTGGGCTGCAGGTTGCGGTGCTCGGCGACCGGGACGTGAAGTTGCATGACCGTCTCATGGTCATCCCGGCAGGCCAACCAGCCGATAGCCGGGGCGCTGGACGAAAATCGCGACGTGACCTGCGTGGTGCGCGAGCCGCCGGTGGTGCACGGCTCCAGGATTATGAAGGAACCGAAACTCACCGTGAGTTGGGAGGCTTCGCCATGACGACAAAACCAATCCTCTGCATCGACTTTGATGGTGTGATCCATTCGTATGAGCGTGGTTGGCAGGACGGCGCGATCTATGGAACCGTCGTCCCCGGCTTTTTTGAATGGATTGAGGCAGCGAAAGATCGCTTCCGGATAGTGATCTACTCGTCGCGCTCCAAGACCGACGACGGCGTAATCGAAATGGGCCGATGGCTGCATGAGCAGCGCCGCGCATGGCGCATCGCCACTGGCTTTCCGAACGATGGCCCCGAGCCTACCGAATTAGAATTCGCTCATGAGAAGCCGGCAGCGTTCCTGACGATCGACGACCGCGCACTGACCTTCAACGGCGACTGGTTCGATGACGCTTGGGGGCCAGAGAAGCTGCGCGCGTTTAAGCCGTGGAACGCAAAATGACCCGCGTGTACCGCATTCAAGACGCCGATGGCCGCGGTCCGTGGCGCCCCGGCTTTTCGGTGAAATGGTGTGATCCGAATTTCGGCCCCGGAGTTGAAGACCTGCCGCCGTATTTTGTTGAGTTCGGCCACGATTTGCTAAAGCGCCGCGGCTTGCCCGGAGAGCACTACGGATGCGCCGTCCGAAAACCGCAGGACCTGTGTCGCTGGGTGTCGGCGACAGAGCGCGCGAAACTGGCCACCCTTGGTTTCAACATCGTATCGTTGAAGCCAGACCCAGTTTGGGGTGCGGTTCGGCAGCGACACGCTGACGTGATCCCAAGCATAGGCGTGTCCCAAATCAGCGCGGGAATTGCTGCCGGATTGCGCCATGACCCGCAGCTTTACCCCAGTGCGAGCGTGCGGGATCAGGAACATACCGTAGTTGTCGCCATAGGCGCTTTCGTAGCCGGGGACTTGCAGCCGATGCGGTTCGGCAAGCAGCCAAGGTGTCGGACGCATTGGCGTGAATCTCCGATGATGTCGGCGGGTCGATCATGACATGGGATATGGCGCTGCGGATCGCCGACCAGCAGATCGCCGTGTGGGTGGCCGACGGCATCGGCCCGGCCGACGCCGAGCTGACGCTGCACAACGAGCAGCCGGCGCACTGGTACAGGGTGCGCCAGCAGCTCGCCGCCTGGGTGATGTTGCACCGCGACCGATGGGAGGATTGAAGCAATGGCTCGGATCCGTTCGGTGCATCCAGGTTTGGCGACAGACGCACGGTTCGTCGTGCTCTCTGATGCCGCCCAGATTTTCTATGTCCTGTTGCTGACCGTCGCCGACGATGCCGGTGTGTTCCGCTGGGAACCGCTTGAACTGCGGATGCAGTTGCGCCCAGCCTCGACCAACCCTGTCGAACCGCTGCTCGACGAGCTATGCGCCGGCAACTTTCTGCGCCGTTTCGAGGCCGATGGCCATGCCTATGGTGCGGTGCGAAATTTCCGCCGCTTTCAATCGCCGAAGTCGCCACACCAGCGGCACCCGTTGCCCGCAACCCTGTTTCCGTATGTCGGCATCGATCCCGACCACCCCGACCTTACCGTCGAGCAAAAACGCCAGCGCATTGCCAGCGCATTGATGGCCCAACCGGAGCTATCCAATCGCGCAATCGGCAGGCTACTCCGGGTTGATCACAAGACCGTCGCAACCGTCCGGGCAGAGATGGCAGGTGGGGAATTGGGTGGGGAAAGTGGTGGGGAATCCTCCCCAGCATTCCCCGGGGAATTCCCCACCAAGATTGGGGAAGGGGTGGGGAAGCCCAAAAAGCAGACGCAACAAAATCAAAGCGATAAGTGGGGAATTCGGAAGGACTTCCCCAGCGCTTCGGAACCGCTTCCCCAGCGCTACCCCCTGGATAGGGAGTGGGAAAGGGAAAGTAAGAAAGAAAAAAAGAGAGAGAGCCTTGTGGATAGAACGAGCTTGTTGCCGCGCGAGGCCGAGCCCGACACCGCGACGAGGCCCTCTCCCAAAAGTTTAAAAAAACTTCAG
>Ga0207644_10003197_pt1 | contig 10549 bp, 2 predicted proteins | sample KBSS73metaG_FD_184326 | JGI IMG/M metagenome (GOLD analysis project Ga0207644, IMG submission 184326) | Switchgrass rhizosphere microbial communities from Kellogg Biological Station, Michigan, USA - KBS S7-3 metaG (SPAdes) (version 2) | ecosystem: Host-associated > Plants > Roots > Rhizosphere >... | reverse complement strand
CCCTCGGCCTTCCCTCCCTCTCCAGGGAAACGACGTCGCAGTCGTCCCTGGGAGGGGAGTCGTACATGGGGCCATCGGTGATCGCCAACTCGAGCCATACGTTCAGCTCGGGCACGAACTACTTCTCCGACGTGAACGGCGATCGCCTGACGGACCTGGTGCTCAATGGGACCGTGCTTTTCAATCGCCGCGTCAACGGAACGCCGGTGTTTGCGCAGGACACCGGGGGAACACCCGCTCCGATCGGCAACAGCTCCGTCAACGGAGCGGGCATGATCGCGGACTACGAGGCGATCTATCAGGAGCTCATCGACAACAACCCGCTCGCCGACACGATCCGCCAGTGGGTGGCCCCGTTCCCCGGCGTCGTCCAGGTCGTAGGCGCCGCGAACCTGGGCGAAGATACGAGCCAGGAGAGGACGGTCTACCAAACGGCGGACGGTGTCCGTGTGGCTGTGCAGCTGAACGGCGTGGAACTTTGGTCCGATCGGATCCAGGCCACGGACTACGGTCCGCACTCACCCGTGGGGCTCGACAGCATCACCGTCGCCAAGGGAGACACGCTCTACTTCCGGATCCAGAGCGTGGCCGACGGAGCGTTCGACCGCGTCCAATGGGATCCTCGGATCAGTTACGTCGGGCGGCCGGTGACGCCGGACGTCAACGGCCTCGATGCGTACGCGTATCAGGCCGCGGCCGACTTTCTCCTCGCGGGCCACAAGGACCTCGACACGACCATCAGGTTCGACGGTGTCGTCCGGCTGACGGGCAATCTCGCCAAGTCCCGCGCGACCACCGACGACGTGACGGTCCGCGTCCAGCGTCATCGGACGGAGGCGGACGGCTCGATCACCACGACCACCGTCTACGAGTCCACGCTGGCATGGGATGCGACCGGCGCGATCGACCCGAGCACCGACATTCCGGTCATTAAGAACGACAAGATCCAGATGGACGTCCTCGTCGACTCCCCCGTGGATCTGAAGGCCGTGTCCTGGGCTCCTCAGATGGTCTACATCCAGGCGACGCGTGACATCGATCCCGCGCTGCCTTTGGACACGTACAAGAACCTCCCGCCCTTGTCCGTCACGGATGCCGACGGCCACTACATCATGAAGCTCGACCCGCCCTACAACATCGACATCTACGCGCGCGACCTCCTGACGGCGGCGCAGGGGCGGCTCCTCGTTCCCCGCGATGGCTATCTCCTCGTGCGTCCCGCCCTCACCGCCAATCTCGGCCTTGATAGCGCCGTCACGTTCACCATCAAGCGTCGCGACCAGCGGCTACACAAGCAGGCCATCTCGATCCAGAACGGGACTGTCCAGCAGCAGGTGGCGAGGATCCGCGTCGAAGCCGGATGGGAGCTCTATTTCGACTACACCGTCCGGAACGCAAGCCATTTCGACAGCCTCGGTAACACGAGCCTCGTGTACTACAAGTACGAGGACGACCCTCCCAACGCCCCGGAGTTGACCGCGCCGTCGGCGCTCCACGGGACCTTCCCATCGACGCCCAACCCAGCCTTCCCATCGGCGCTCTTCCCGCAGCCCTACCGGGGATGGGGCTATGCCGGATACAACGGCAACCGCGCGCGCGCCGATCAGGCCATCATCACCGGTCTTCTGACCCTTGCACACACGCAGCCGACAAACGGATCGCAGTCCAAGCCCAAGGACATTGACGCGTACCTCTTCAGGCCGCGCCCGATCGGTGGCTTCTGGATGGGGCCGGACTTCAACAGCACAGGCCGGGGGGACGGCGCTAGCAGCGCACGCGCAGGCCAGCAGAACATCGACGTCCCGCGACCGGGCAGTCTGTCGGGGGCGCGCGCCGTGCCGAGGATGTCCCACATTTCGCAATTCGCCGTTCAGCTCGGAGTAGGTCCCCTCTCGGGATCGATCGCCACCGGGAGCACGGAAGGGGAGCTGGACTTCTTCGATCTCAACGGAGATTCCTTCCCGGACGTCGCCGGCAGAGGGCGGGTGCAATTCACCAACTCTCTGGGAATTCTGAAGTCGAACAGTCAGCAGGTCACCGGCTGGGGCCTCGTCCGCGGGAGCGATTCCACCGCCAAGAACTTCGGCGTCGGCGGAAGTCCGGCGGCGGCGATCGCGAACGCGCTGGCCTACATCTCGACGGGCGGCAAGAGCTCGGGCAAGTCGGCCAAAACCTCGAGCCAGATGCCTCCCATCGGTCTCTCGGGCTCGCTGGGACAGGGCACGTCACCGGTTCCGTTCGACCACTTCGACATGAACGGCGACGGGCTTCCCGACCTCGTCGAGAGACGGTCGAACGGTCTGTTCGTCTCGCTGAACCTCGGCTACAGCTTCGCCGCGCCCGAGAAGTGGGGCACCGGGGAGGTCAACGGGGGCTCGTCGAACGACTACTCGCTGGGTGCTTCGCTGGGCTGGCAGGACGGAAAGTACGGCTACGGCGGCGGCATCTCGCTCTCGAGGAGCGACTCCCGGTCGAACCAAACCCTCCTCGACGTGAATGGGGACGGATTGCTCGACAAGGTGCGGCCCAGCGGGTCGACCGCTCTGGTCTCCTTCAATACCGGCAACGGATTCGCGGCCGAGACCGCGTGGCCCGGCCTCCTCACGCAACAGCTTGCGGCGGACTCGAACACCGGCCGTGCGGAGGCGGCCTACTTCACCTATGGGATTCCCCTGTGCCTGGCCGGCTGTTACGTCGTGATCAATCCGGGCTTCGATCACCAGCAGTTCATGTCGCGCCAGTCCGCGGCCCTGCTCGACGTCAACGGAGATGGGTACCTCGACTATGTCCAGAGCGAGGCCGACGGCGTCCTGAACGTCGCGGAGAATCCCACCGGCCAGTCAAACCTCCTGCGCACGGTGAAACGGCCGCTTGGCGGCAGGCTCGACTTCTCGTATGCACGTAGCGGCAACGAGTACGACCAGCCCGACTCCCGCTGGGTCCTGTCCGAAGTCTCCGCATTCGACGGCCACGACGGCGACGGCGATGCCAACGTCGCAGGTCAGCCTGTGACGTCGCTCACGACCTTCACGTACGCAGGCGGCAGGTACGACCGCCTCGAGCGCGACTTCTACGGCTACGCCACCGTTGTCGAAGAGCAGAGGTACCCGTCGAACCGGGCGCTCTACCGCCGATTCATCAGAACCTTCGCGAACACGGACTCATACACGAAGGGTCTGCTCCTGCTCGAGCGTCTCGAAGACGATGCGGGACAACCGTTCACGGAGACGGAGAACACGTACGCTCTGCGCAACGTCGACACGGGCCTCGAGCCGGCGGATCCTAGCAGCACGACTGCGACGATCTTCCCGCAGCTCATCCGCGTGGACAGGCGCTACTTCGAGAAGCAGGCGGCGCCTGGGAAGGTGACCAGCACCACCCACACCTACGACGCCTACGGGAACATGATCCGGCTGGTCGACGCCGGGGACGCCGGAGCCGCGGACGACGTCGACGCGACGATCACGTACTCCGCCTGCGCCGCGACACACGTGATCGGAGAGCCCGTCGCGGTCGAGGTGAAGGGCGGGGGCACCATTATGCGCCGGCGTGAATCGACCCTGGACTGCGCAACGGGCGACGTGACGCAGGTGAGGCAGTACCTGGCGGCGGGTCCGCCCGCCGTGACGGACCTGAGCTACTTCCCCGAAGGGAATCTGAAGACGGTCACGGGACCGCTCAATCATCGTGGGCAGCGCTATCAGGTCGACTTCACCTACGATACGCAGACACGCTCGCACATCGCGAGCGTCCGCGACAGCTACGGCCTCACGTCCACGGCTACGTACGACCTGCGGTTCGGACGGCCCGCCGTCAACACTGACGTCAACGGCAACATCACGTCCTTTGTCTACGACGCTTTCGGCAGGACGGCGACCATCGTCGGTCCGTACGAGCAAGGAACCGCGCTGGCCACAATCGCGTTCCTCTACCATCCCGAGGCCGCCACCCCGTGGGCCCAGACTAAGCACGCCGATCCCTATCGCAGCGCCACCGATACAATCGACACGGTCCTCTTCGTGGACGGGTTCAAGCGCGTCCTCCAGACGAAGAAGGACATCACGATCCACACAGGCGTTTCGTCGGCCGTCAGGGACGTCATGTCCGTGTCGGGTCATACCGTCTTCGATGCCTTCGGGCGGACCACGAGCCTCTACTACCCCATCACGGAGAATCTCGGCACACCCGGAACGTTCAACCCGACGCTGGACTCCGTCACGCCCACGACGTCCGCCTACGACGTCCTCGATAGGACCGTCGAGGTGAAAATCCCCGACAGCACGACCATGAAGAGCTCGTTCGGGTTCGGCCTTGACCGTGATGGCGTCACGCAGTTCGAGACCGTGGTGACGGACGCGAACAACCTTTCGAAGCGCACCTACCGCAACGTCCGCGACCTCATTGTGGGCCTTCGTGAGACGAACCGCGGCGGCGCCGAGACGATCTGGGCGAGCTATCGCTACGATGCGCTCAAGCAGATTGTCTCCGTCAGAGACGATCGCTCGAACGTCACGACGAGCGAGTACGACAACTTCGGACGGCGCGTCGCCCTCGACAATTCGGACACGGGCCGCGCGGAAACCGTCTTCGACCTGGCGTCGAACCCCGTGGCGCGCATCACGCCCAACCTGAGGGCTCACGGCCGGCAGATCCAGTTCGACTACGACTTCCTTCGCCTCTCCGCCATTAGATATCCCGACTTTCCGGGCAACAACGTCGCCTATGTCTACGGGGCGCCTGGAGCGGCCGAGAACGCGGCCGGGAGGATCGTCCGGGTCACCGACGAATCGGGAATCGCGGATCGGGGCTACGGCAAGCTCGGCGAGCTGGTCCGCGAGACCAAGACGATCGCAAGCGACACCCAGGGGGGAAGCACGAACGGACCGGAGGTCTACACGACCCGGTGGGAGTACGACACGTTCGGACGGCTCCAGAAGCTGACCTATCCGGATCTCGAGCTCCTGACCTACCGCTACGACTCGGGCGGCATGCCGCGCCAGGTGAGCGGCGTCAAGGGAACGTTCGCCTATCCCTACGTCAATCGTCTCGAGTACGACAAGTTCGAACAGCGCGTCTTCGTGGAGGCCGGCAACGGCGTCAGAACGAGCTACGCGTTCCGTCCCGACAATCGGCGGCTCGAAAACCTCGCGTCCCTCTCCCCCTTGGGACGGACCTTCCAGAACCTGCGCTATACCTACGATCCGGTCGGGAACATCCTCCGGCTCCGGAACCAGGTCGCCATCCCGCCTCCGAACGAGTACGGCGGACCTACTGATGTCTCCTTCCAGTACGACGATCTCTACAGGCTGGTGGGCTCCTCGGGCCGTTACGACTTCACGCCCGACAAGGCCGAGTTGTTCAGCCTCTCGATGGACTACGACACGATCTACAACATCGTCTCCAAGTACCAGAGCGACACCGTGGTCCAGCCCTCGGGCACGCCGGTGCGGCAGCACAAGACCTCCTACGACTGGGCGTACGCCTACGGCAGCGGGCGCCCGCACGCCCCGTCGCACATCGGCGAGCGCACCTTCCAGTACGACGCCAACGGCAACCAGGCCGGCTGGACACACGATCAGAACGGCACGCGCCGGACGATCGTCTGGGACGAAGAGAACCGGATCCAGTCGATCGCCGACAACGGTCACACTGAGACCTACAAGTACGACGACGCCGGGGACCGTGTGATCAAGCGCGGCCCGCAAGGCGAAACGGCCTATGTCAACCCATTCTTCACGATCCGCAATCGCGAAGTGGGCACCAAACACATCTTCGTGGGCGAAACGCGCCTCGTGTCGAAGATGATGAAAGTGGACCGGCCCGGCGGGAACACCAGCGGCAATCAGGTTTTCGAGAAGGACAGCTACTTCTATCACTCCGACCACATCGGCAGCAGCAATTTCGTCACCGACTCGGACGGCCAGCTCTTCGAGCACACGGAGTACTTCCCGTTCGGCGAAGTCTGGATCCAGGAAAAGAGCAACACCCAGCGCACACCGTATCTGTTCACGAGCAAGGAACTGGACGAAGAAACGCAGCTCGAGTACTTCGGGGCGCGATACTACGACCCGAGAACGAGTGTCTGGCAAAGTGCGGATCCGTACTTGCACAAGTACCTCGATTGGCACGAATCACATGGAGCCAACTCGACCAATCAGGGTAGGGGAGTACACCCACAGTTCTTCAACCTCTACTCCTATGGCCGCCTGAATCCGATACGCTACAGCGATCCCGATGGCCTAACGACCTTGGACCGCGTAGTTGGCGGCCTCAAGGTCGTCGGAGGCGCCCTCGAAGCTACGGCGGGAGCAGCGGTCGGAGCGGCAACAAGTTGGACAGGAGTCGGTGCGGTTGGCGGCGGGGTAGTTTTCTTGCACGGAGCGGACGTAGCGGCATCCGGCCTGCGTCAACTCGTGTCCGGTGAACCTGAGAGCTCTCTTACGAGCATGGGGTTACAGGCTGGGGGAGTCAGTCCAGAATCGGCAGAACTGATCGACGTTTCCATCTCCATCGTGGGTGGAGGTGCCGCGACCATTGGAGCCAAGCTCCTCGCGCCTGCCGCAGAGGTGGGAGCTCAGGGGGCCAATGTGGTCTATCGGTCGGTAACTGCCACGGGAGAGGTTCAATACGTGGGGATTACCAACGATCTGGCTCGACGATCGGCTCAGCACTTGGCTAGCCGTGGGATGCAAATTGAAAAACTGGTCGGTAACCTATCTCGCAGCGATGCTCGAGCAGTGGAGCAAGCACTGATCGAGATCCACGGGTTGGGGAAAGAGGGAGGTACACTTCTGAACCGGATCAATAGTATTTCGAAGTCGAACCCCGAGTTCGCGAAACAATTAGAACGCGGCTACGAGCTGCTTAAGTCCATTGGATACAATTGATGACAAAGAGACTGACGCCTGGAGATGTCTTGGAGCTATCCGCAGGTGACGGATCGATTTACGCACACTATCTTGGAAAGCATCCAGAATATGGCGACGCGGTGACTGTGAGTCCGCGCCTGAGGTCAACACCTGTTCAAATCACCCACGAGCTCTTCCATGGTGGCTACGTCGTCTTCTATCCTGCGTCAGCAGCGGTAAATAAAGGCATGGCAGCTGTTGTGGGACATTTGTCGTCTCCTGCTGTTCCGACTCGACTGCGTCGGCCAGGGGTGCGTCATGGTAGCGAGATCGAGACGTGGATAATTGAGGACGGTTCTGGCGAAAGGGTGCGAAAGCGTCTCTCGGATGAGGAATTGGCCCTTCCCATCGCCGCGATCTGGAACCACGAGCTTCTAGTACAACGTATATCCGAGAAGTGGCGGCCAGAATCGGAGGGCCGCCATGAGTGATGATCAACGAGCTCTCATGGAGTTGCTGCTTGTCTCGAAACCAGGAGCGGCACATGTCGTGCAGCATTACATGTACTTTGTCTCAAAAAGCGCAGCGGCTGAGGCAGCCTCAGCGATTCGGAAGCTCGGCTTCGTAGCCGACGTGCGTCTCAGTGCTGAAGGTGACAAGTATCTGGTATTGGTGCAGCACGTGGTGGTACCGACCGAGGAGAACATTGCCGCGGCTCGGAAGGTCATGGAGGATCATGCACGCGTCCATCGCGGTGAGTACGATGGATGGGAGGCAAGAGTAGAGCGGTAGCGCTCAGATGGACAGGCATCCCATCAGTTCACGGGCGACGCCTGGCCTGCTCTGAACATACAAGCACCGTAATTACCCGACAGTTGCCTGGAGTTCCCCGGATTTAGTAGACACGGCGCCGCCGCGGCTTCTGGGCCGCTTCACACTCCGCAGGACTGATACCGCCCAGATGACGATGACGGCGGGTTGGATTGTAGAACCCATCGATATAGTCAGCTATGTCCTTCAGCGCGAGCTCCCGAGTCTTGTAGAGGTGTTTTTTGATCCGTTCCTTCTTGAGACTGCCGAAGAAAGACTGGTAGTGTCAAAGATCTTTCGCACTTTGGTTCGAGGTAACCTTGCATCCGTTGCTTTTCTCTTTCTGTTTCTGCTTTCGTGATCCCCCGCAGGGGGATCACCCTCTCAGAACAGTCTTTTTTCCCCGTGGCTGGTCGAGCAACCCGGTGTCCACGTACTTCTTGGTTCCCCACTTGGTCCCTGCGATGTGACGCAGCCGGGCCGCCACGAGAATCAGGGCAGAGTGCCCGTCGGAGAACGCGCCGCCGACGTGCGTTCGACGTCTCACCTCACGCAGGATCCTCTCGTGTCCCTGAAGCACGCTGGCGATCAGCGCCTCTTCGACCGAGCTCTCCCGCCGGCCATAGCGCTCGATGATCGCCGTTTCGAGGGCACCGAACGCAGCTTCGGCATCTGCAGCGTCATTTCCCCAGCCTTGGTGTGCAGCTTGCGCTCGTAATGGCCGGCACGAGTCGAGGCGCGCTCGGAGCTGCGCTCGTACCGCTTGGCCTGGCACAAACGATCAGCCTCGGCCTCCAGCATCTCATTTAGCGTGTCCTCGACCGACTCCCGGACTAAGGCACCCAGCTGGTCCTTCAACTTGCGCTCGTCGATCTGGTTGACTTTACCGAGACGCGCGTTCGGTGTATCACTCCCCATGGGGTGGTCCTCCTTTCTGGCTCTTGGCGTTTGGCGATTCCAAGTAAACCAGATGGAGGGCTACCTCCACTAAAAAATGCGAAAACTACCGTACGTTATCTGGCTCGCGGGCTCACGCTCATGTGCGACCTCTGTAATCCCGGTCGCAGCATGGAGTCCTTCACTCGTACCGGAGTGCAACCAGCGGTTCGACTCGCGAGGCCCGGCGCGCGGGTAACCAGCTTGCCAGCGCCGCAACAGCCAGGAGCAAAATCGTCGCCAGAGCGAGAGTTGGCGGGTCGCTCGGGGTCAGCCCGAACAACATCCCGGCGATCAGGCGCGTCGCCGCCAGCGCCGCGGCCAACCCAATCGCCACGCCCAACGCGACCAGCAGCAACGACTCGCCCATGACCATCCTCATCACGTTGCCGCCCTGCGCGCCGAGGGCCATCCGTATGCCGATCTCATGTGTGCGTCGCGCCACGGTGTAGGACATGACGCCATACAGCCCGACCGAAACGAGCGCGAGCGCCAGGAGTCCGAAGAAGCCCGACAACATGGCGAGGAGGCGCGCTCTGACGAAACTACGTGCAATGAGCGCACTCTGTGTGCTGACGTTGAAGAGGGGCAGGTTGCGATCGATGGATTGCACGGTTCGACGTATCGCGGCAATCGAAGCTGCGGGATCGTTCGCGATTCGCACGACGAAGCTCATCTCCGCCGGTGCCGTGGGGCGCTCCTGAAGGTAGGGGAGAAAGACAACGGGCACGATCTCCTCGCGGATACTGCCGTACTTGGCGTCGCGGGACACTCCGATGATCTGCATGGCGATCCCGCCGACGGTGATGCGCTCGCCCAGAGGCTCGCGGTTCTGAAGAAAGCGTGCGACGAAGGCCTGATTGACGACGGCCACGCTGTGGGATTGCTGGTTGTCTTGCGGAGTGAATTCCCGGCCGCGCAACAGCGGAATCCCCATCGTGGCCAGGAAGTCCGGCGCCACGTCCGCAGTGCGGACGCTCATCTCTTCGGCCGCGCTCGGCGTGTAGCCAGGCACGGTCAGCTCTTCGCCGGAATACGTAAAACCAACCAGGGGATAGTGTGAAGAACTGACGGCCCGCACGCCGGGCAGCGCGGCGATCTGCTCGGTCAATTGTTGATAGACGCTCACGCGCCTCGACGCGTCGCCGTGCGGAGTGATGCTGAAGATCAACAAGTTCTCCCGATCGAAGCCCGCCTCGATCCGATTGAAGTTGCGGAGGGTTCCTACGAACAGGCCCGCACCCACCAGCAAGACCAGCGACAGCGCCACTTGCGCGACGATGAGCGTCTTGCTGAGTCGCGAACGCGACCGCAAGGCGGAGCCCCGAGTCTCCTTGAGACTCGGCGTCAGCTCGAGGCTAGTCGTGCGCAGAGCTGCGGCCAGGCCGAAGAGAACGCCCGTCAGCATTGAGATGAGGGCGGTGAAGCCAAGCGCGCGCCAATCCAGCCGGAGATCGATGGCGAACTGGTCGTACCCGGCCACGAGGAGATTGAGCAGCGTGTCCTTCTCCCAGAGGGCGAAGATCCATCCGACCCCCGCGCCCAGAGCCGCAAGCATCATGCTCTCCGTCAGCAGCTGTCGGAGTAGCCTCGGACGACTGGCGCCGAGCGACAGTCGCACCGCCATTTCCTTCTGTCGCGTGGCCGCACGCGCCAGAGACAGATTGGCGAGGTTGACGCAGGCGATCAGCAGGACGAGGCCGACGATCGCGGCCAGGATGGCGAATTGGCTGGAGAATCCCCGGCGCCCTCTCGCCAACCCCTGACTTCCCGGTTCCAGTTGAATGCGCGGCGTCACCCGCTCCTCGGCGGTATCGTTCGGTAGCTCTCGCGCGTGGGCCTGCAGGATCGCGGTCAGCTCGGACTGCGCCTGTTCCGCGCTGACGCCGGCTTTCAGTCTGCCCATGATCTGCAGCCACCAATTGGTCGCCGATCCCAGAGAGTCGGCGAAGCGT
>Ga0207644_10003194_pt1 | contig 10553 bp, 10 predicted proteins | sample KBSS73metaG_FD_184326 | JGI IMG/M metagenome (GOLD analysis project Ga0207644, IMG submission 184326) | Switchgrass rhizosphere microbial communities from Kellogg Biological Station, Michigan, USA - KBS S7-3 metaG (SPAdes) (version 2) | ecosystem: Host-associated > Plants > Roots > Rhizosphere... | reverse complement strand
CGCTGCCGGGAACGACCGGAAGGTCCACGCCGCGCCATTTCGCGAGCCGCGCAAGGACGCGGCTATCACACGTGCAAAACCGAGCCCGCCGGTATACCTCGTCAAGCCCCGGGACATCGGCGTCCTCGCGGTGAAGCCGAACGAGATGATCGACGTTCGGCGTTACCAGATACCCATATGGGCTATCTCGCCCGACGGTTGCGATTTCCGAGACGAGTTCGTCCATCGGCGCGACATCGAATCCGACGTCGAGAAAATCTCTTCGCTCAGTATGCATCGCGGTCGAACAGGACCGCCCTGAACGTGGCGGCGATGATACGGAGGTCGAGCGACAGGGACCAGCCGTCGATATATTGCTTGTCGAGTTCGACCCTTTTCTTGGCTCGCTCGATTGTCCGGATCTCGCCTCTGAGGCCACGAACCTGTGCCAAGCCCGTGATTCCGGGACGGACCCGGTGCCGACCGGCATAGCCGCGGACCGCATCTTGGTAATAGTGATCGCCGACCCGCATCTCGAGCGCGTGGGGACGCGGTCCGACGAGCGACATGTCTCCGCGGATCACGTTGAAAAGCTGCGGCAGCTCATCAATGCTCAGCTTCCGAAGCACCCGTCCGACTGGCGTTACGCGCGGATCGTCGCGAGTGGTGGTGGCTCGGGCCCCGATGTCCGCCTGGTCAGCGTACATCGTACGGAACTTGAAGACGTTGATGACTTCGTTGTTGAAGCCCACTCGAGGCTGAACGAATACGATCTTGCCAGGACTGGTGAAGCGAATGAGCAACGCCGCGATCGCCATAATCGGCGACACGACGACGACGCCGATCGTTGCGAGGATCAGGTCCTCGCCGCGCTTCACGAACTGATTGATGTCGCGGAATGGCCGCTGCCACAGGTTCAGAACCGGCAGCGATCCTAGCAGATGAACCCGATAATCCGGTGCCAGCTCGACGGCTTCAGAAGGGATCAAAGAGACGTCAACGGAAACTCCGCTTAGCCCGTCGACGATCTCGTGCAGTCGTGCGGACGGAAGGTTCGGAACGCTGATCAGGACTTGGTCGATCTCGCCTCGACGCGCGAGATCGCAGAGCTGTTCGTAGCCGCCGATGAAACGAAGATCCGTCGGACCCGCAGCTTTCGGACGATCATCCGCAACGCCGATGAATTCGAGGTCTGCTGGCTTCGAAACTTTGGGACGGTCGTCCGCCACGCCGACGAACTTCAGGTGCGGCATGTCCAGCGATTCCAGCAATCGTCTGATCATGATTAGCGACTGGGGATCGGCGCCATAGAATGCGATGCGTTGCTCGATCGATCCGCCGGCGGCGAGCCGATTGAGCACAGCGCGAATGATCGGCCTCGAGACTGCAAGAGCGATCGTGCAGAAAAGCACGAAGAGAAGGCTGACCCCGCGAGAGTAATTCTCGATCATGCCCAGCTGCCAGATCAACGCCGAGGCGATGAGTGTGCAAACGACTGCGTCGACGATCGCATCGCCTTCGTCGCTGCCGAGATCGACGAGCGTACGCCGGTAGGCGCGACGCGATGACCGGATGAGGATGAAGCTGGCTGCCATCACGGCGAAGGCAAACAGATGGACGGAAACGAGCACTCCGCCGCCCATCAGGTAATTGTAGGTGAGTAGGGCCAGCGGTGCGCTGATCGCAAGGCAGAGCAAATCCGCGACCATGAAGATCGGGCCGACGATGTTCGACGTAAAGCGGACAGTCGGTCTCGCAGCCTTTGCGGGCTGGGGCGTTTCCACCGGAGTTTCGAAGGCCTCTTGCGACACAGCTCTCTCGTCAACCGCGTCCATCAGATGAATTCCCGGGCCAGAGCGATGTCGCGCTGTTCCTTGAATTCGTCGTCAATGGCCTTGGCTGCATCCGCACCATCCGTTTTGAGGACATATTGCCTCAAGGGCTCATATGTGTCGAAGTTCGCAGGTATTTCGTGAAAGGCATTCCACAAAGTCCTGTCCACTTGCCGCCGGTCACCTGCTGCCGCGTAGGCACGAGCAAGCAGCGCGCGGTCGGTTGCGGAATCAGGCGCAACACTGACAAGCCGCTGCGCGTCGACAATCGCCGCCTTTGCATCGCCCGTGCTTATTTCCAGATTGGTCCTGCCACGTAAGGCGTACACGTGATCTGGCTCCCTGGCCAAAATCTCGTCGAAGAGTCGCTTCGCCTCCGCTCGCTGTCCCTTCAGGGCCATCGCGGCCGCAATGACCGAATTCAAGCTGTAGTTGCTGATTTCAACGGGTCTCTTGGGACTGTCCCCGACCAGCGCAATGGCGTCGTCAGGGCTGCCTACCTCGATGAAGTAGGTCGCATATGCGAGCCTTTGTTGTGCGCTCGCCGAACTCGCCAGGCGGCGGGCTTCCGCAATTGCCGCTGCGCTCTTCCAATGTTGCGCCCAAACCTTGAGGACGTCGCTGACTTGGCCGCCCCCGGCATCTTGCCCCAGCATGGCTGCAGATGCCGCCCGTGCCGCGGCAACGTCGTTCGAACGCAATGACGCTTCGATGAAGGTCGTTGCCGCGTCCGCATCCTTGGGGTCGATCTGATGGAGACGGTTTGCGGCTACGGCAACGGCGGGCCAGTTGTTCTGACGCTCCTGAAGCAGCATCAGGGCTTTCCACGAGGCGCCGTCGTCGGGCCGAGCCTTGACCTGCTCCTGGAGGACCTGGATCGCCTTGTCCGGTTCCTTCCTGCCAAGCAAGATCCGCGCTTTGAGGAGCTTAACGTTGGAATCGAATGGAACCGTCGCGAGCAGCGCGTCTACCTGCTGATCCGCTTTGTCATAGTCCTGGCGCTGCAGGTAAACATAGCCGTAGGCCATCTTCGCGGCCGGGTGGCCCGGCGCGACGAGCTCCAGCTGCTTGGCGTTCTTCTCGGCCGCTTCCGTATTGCCTGACAGCAGCGCGAGCTGTGTGAGAGCGCCCAATATCTCCGCATTGCCGCTGTCGAGTTCCTGCGCGCGCGTGAACGCGTAATAAGCGCTCTCGTAATTCTTGAGCTGGAGCTGGATCTTGCCGAGCTCTTCCCAATAGGTGGGGTTATCGTCCTCGATCCTGACGAGATGCTGGAGCGCTCTGCGAGCCTGCCTAAGGTTACCGCCCGCCATTGCGGTCTGATAGTCATTGTACGCGTCGCGAGCCCGCGAGTCGGAAGACTCGCAGCCGCTAACAAGGACGGCGACAGCCGTGGCGGCAATGCAACAAGCCGCAAAAAACGCGCTTCGGTCCTTCATAAATTCAAGATACTACTCTGCGAGTTATCGTTTTGTAACCTAGGATGCACGAGTGAGCGGGGGCCATCTCGACATGCCTGTCGGCGAAAGGGACGTGAGTGCGTAGAGCCTTGATTGCCTTCTTCACCGGGCTGCTTATCCAGTCCTTCTTAGTTCAACCGGCTATGGCGCAAGCACGCCCAACCGTCGGTGTGAGCGTGCCCGGCCCCGCCTATCGCATCAACCCGGGAGACGAGATCCTTGTCTCAGTTTGGGGCGATGAACGTCTGAACCGGAATGTCCGGGTCCTGCCCGACGGTACTTTCGCATTCCCGCTTGTGGGCCAGGTCGTCGCGGCCGGACAGCTGCCGTCGGACCTCGAACGGATCATCCGGGCCGCCCTGCAGCCTCAATATCGCGGTGCCGTGCCGCAGGTGACCGTCGCTGTGACCAATCCGTCGGGCTACAGCTTTTCCGTGATCGGAAAGGTGCGCTCGCCCGGAAACTTCACGCCGGGCCGTTATGTGAATGCGCTTGAGGCGCTCATCATCGCTGGAGGTCCTTCGGAGTTCGCTTCTGTCGGCAATGCCGTGATCCTCCGAAAGAATGGTCCGCAGATCATATCCATCCGAGTTAGGCTGGGTGAAGCCATCCGAGGGAATACCCGCGGCCTTACTCCTGATGACATTCCGTTCATCCAGAGCGGTGATACGTTGGTGGTGCCCTGATGATGACGTTCGGAAAGCAATGCCTTCTCGCGACTAGCGGCGCTCTAGCCTTCTGGGCACCGCCTGCCTGGGCTCAAGAAGCGCCCCCCAAGGAGGAAGAGGCGCCTATTGGGCCTCAGGAGTCCTCCACGACTTATCTTGAACTGGTCGGAAGCCTCGGCTTCGCCTCAAATCCCTTCATTCGAACAGTGGATTCGCAAAGCTCTTTCCTCGGGAGGGCTTCTGCGCGCGGTGTTCATGCCTGGCAGGGGGAGAGGGCCTCTTCGAGCATTTCCGGATTTGTCGAAGGCACGACCTATTTCAATAATTACGGTCTCGAGAGCATATTCTCCGTAAACGGCAACACGTCGTACGCGGCTAGCGAGACTGTCAGCGTCTACGGCTCTGCAGGCGTTAGCGGCGATCTTTCAGGGCAACTGAGCAATCGTTTCCTTGACGTCCCGGCTCTTCCGCAAGTTCCGGACCCGAACGTCCCACCGCCGCCTCCAGAAGTGGTCAATCCGGACGTCTTCGACTTCGTCGGAAGGTCATACCATCTGCACGGCCAGGTCGGGGCGGCGATCGAGACAGGCGCGAGGAGCCACGTTTCCTTCAATGCGGGTGTATCGCGGGCCATCTATTCCTCGTCGCTGCTCGACGAGTACACCAGCATTTATGCATCGGGCTCCTATGGCCTGACCGTGTCGGAGCTCACGACGGTTGGCGCCACGGTGAACATCACGAGGACTGGGTACGATAACTCACCCAATCATTCGACGACGATCAACCCTGCTGCGACCATTCACACTCAATTGAGCGAGAATTGGGATCTGTCGGGGTCGGTGGGTGTGACCTTCGCTAGCGTCGACCGCCTCTTAGGAAACGACAGCTCAACCAACCTCTCGCTCTCGGCGTCGGCCTGTAATACGACGGAAAGCACGCGGTTCTGCGCACATGTCGACCGCTATTCGGCGGCATCCGCAAGCAGCACCGTGGTCACGACGACATCTCTCGGGCTCGATTGGTACAAGAAGCTCGATGCCGCTCAGACAATACAGCTGTCGGTAGGTGCAGCACACTACGTCGACGAAGTCCTGAACATCAACCGCACCACCAATCATTTCCGGCTCGCAGCAAACTACAACAGGATGATCAACGATCGTTTGTCGGGTGGCGCGGACGTCAGCGTTAGGTCTCTTCGCCGCGAAGGGATCGATCCTGACACGGACATCTCGGGTACGGTATTCATCCGCTACCGCATTGGGGACCTCGGATGATCGAGCCGGACGGAATCGAACGCAGTGAAAGCGGAAGCGGAGGCGGCGGTGGCGCGTGGCTGATCAACCATTTGCCCACGATCCTTTGGCATCGCCGGCTATACATGATCGTCTCCTTCGTCCTCCTGTTCCTGGTTGGCCTGATCACTGCTTACACACTCCCGACGATATATCGTTCGAGTGCAACCCTACTGATCGAACGGCAGGATCTGCCCGAAGAAATCGTCGATGCGCCCGGTACGGAGCAGATCGAACTGCGTATCGCCAAGATCCGCGAGCAGGTGCTGAGCCGCGGCGATCTCATCAGCCTCATCGAACAGAACGACCTTTACGCTTCGGAGCGGCGTTCACAGCCGATGTCCGAGGTCGTCACGAAGATGCGTCAGTCGACGACGGTCGGAGCCCAAACGGGCGATATCGGTTCGACGCCCGGCAAGGGCAACGTCATCGCCATCAAGATGGACTTTGACTATCCTGATCCGGTCAAGGCCCAGACGGTGATGCAGGCCTACGTTACGCAATTCATGCGCATGAACAGCGACCAGATTGAGGATCAGGCGAATTTGACCGTCAGCTTCCTGCAGGAGCAGGCCCAGAAGCTGAAAGCGCAGGTCGACGTTGCCGAGGGACGCATCACTGCGCTGAAGGCCAGCAATGGTTCCGTTCTCATCGGAGGCGGTGGACCTACGTACGCCGACACCGGCAGTTACGACGCGCAGATCGCGAGCCTCGAAAGCCAGAATCGCCAACTTGCGTTGCAAAGCAGCGGCGGTGCGGCCGATCCGGAATTGGCGGCGGCTCAGACGGCTCTCGCGAATGCAGAGGCGATGTACAGCGACAGCCATCCGGACGTCGCACTTGCTCGCGAGCGCGTCGCAGCAATCAAGCGCGCGCGGCCGGCTGGTCCGACCGGCCTCAGCCCAGCCGCCCAGGAGCAGATCCGTTCCAACAACCAGACCATCGCTCAGTTGACGGCCTCACGAAATACGGCGGTCGCTCGTGCGAATGTCGCGCTATCCGGGCAAATGCGTCAGCCGGCAATTCTCGAGCAGGTGATGCAGCTGGAGAACCAGGCAAGCGGCCTTCGCGAGCAATATAATACGGTGCTGCGGAATCTGATGAGGGCGCAGGCAACTGCGCGCTTGGCGAACGAACAGCGCGCCGAACGTCTATCGCTCGTCGAGCCGCCCAATCTTCCGGATACGCCGCACTGGCCGAACCGGCCGCTCTTCATCCTTGGTGGAGCAGCAGCGGGATTGGGTCTTGGACTGGTGCTCGCCCTCTTGGTTGAGCTTCTCAACCGACCCATGCGTAGTCCCAACCAGCTGAACTCGATGGGCCTGCCCGTGCTCGGTGTGGTACCAATTCTTCAGACAAACATGCCTAAGAAGCGTTTCAGCTTCTTCAGGAAGAGAGCGAAGCGATTTGCATAATCCTGTTCACCAGGCTTCTGGAGTGTCGCCCTTGAGCGAACCGCCTTCTTCCCTATCCCTCCTTCAACTCAGCGGTCTGCAGGGCGCTGTGGAGATTCCATGGGATTCGGCCATGGCCAAATCGCGCGGCATCTTCGGGTTCGACAGCATGGATGCTCGTTCGCGCAGCTTCAACATGATCCGCGGGCGCCTGATCGAGCTCCAGATGAAGCGCGGCTGGCGGATGGTCGGCGTGGTTTCCGCGACACCCAGCGTCGGCAAGTCTTTCATCTCGGCCAATGTCTCCGCTGCGCTCAGCCGCGATCCGCGCTACCAGACCTATGTCGTGGACCTCGACCTCAGGCGCGGCTCCTTGAGCGGATTCTTCGGGATCGTGCCGGAGCGCGGCGTTCGCGATTATCTGGAGCACTCTGCAGGCGCCGATGTTCCGGACACCTATCGCCTAGAAGGCGAGCGGCTGATCATCATGCCGACGACAGCGGGTCGTGCCCACTCGGCGGAGCTTCTTGCCTCGGAAAGAGCGCAAACGCTACTGCGATCCATGCGTGCGGCCGACGAAAAGACGTTGTTCATCTGCGATCTTCCGCCGGTTTTCGCCAATGATGACGCAGCGACAGTGATGGCGCGGCTCGATGCCTACATCCTCGTAGCGGAGGAAGGTAAAACCAAGCAGCGCGAAATCCACGACGCAGTTGGACTGCTCGGCGAAGCTAGGCTCGCTGGAGTCATCCTCAATAAGTATCGCGGTGGCGTCGTCAGCGAGGGCTACGGAATCGACGATTATTATGCTGTCGGATACGGACAGGCTGAACCGGCCGACAAATAGTCCAAGCCGGCCGCTTCCCTATTTTTTGGCAAGCGCAGCCGGCGCGAACCCGGACTTGTAATCGATCTTCGCCGCCTGACGCAGTGCAGTCAGTCGTTCCTGCATAACCTTCGCTGCATCAGTGCGCCGCATCGCCGCAACGGCGATCGGGCGCGCCTCATCGCTGGTGATCGCAGCCGGCTCACGCGATGTGATAACGCTGGCGATCGCGAGATTCCCAACCGGTACGATGAACGGCTCCGTCGGCGGAGCGGTTTCAATTCGCCCATAGAGATCGTGCGGCACGACAGCTGTATCGAGCCGATTCTTCTGACGGTCGAAAGTGACGCGGGCGTCCGTGAGGATCTTGGCGATTTCGTCGAGCGAGTGGGCGGCTGCGAGCTTGGCTTTTACCGCGGGATCCGACGGCAGGGCGAACCTGAGCTGGTCGAGGTTCCATTGCTCGCGCTTCGCGAACATCTCAGGCCGACTTGCCTGGAAGCGTGCAATCTCCGGGTCTGAAGGAAGTCTCGTCGTGTCGACCTGGCGCGAAGCGAACATATTGATAAGCAGGTCCTCGTTCATCCGGCGCTGGCGGTTCAGGAAATCGGGCGATTTGTCGATCCCGTCCTTCTTCGCTTGCTGCGCAACGAGGCGCCGGTCGATCATCTGCTGAAGAACCCGGTTACGTGCCTGGTTCTTGTCCATGCCTTCCGGAATTTTGGTGTTCGATAGCTCCGCGTTAAGTTCGGCAGCGGTAATCTCTTCGCCGTTGACGATGGCCACCGTCTGGCCCTCCGCCTTCTTATTGCATCCGCAAATGACGAGGGCCAAGCTGATGGCGATTATTGTCTTCGAATGCACGCGAGACCCCCAACAATTTGAAAATCACTTAGGTTGAGGTCATAGCATGGAAAATTACCCATGCCACGGGTTTGGGGAGGGGTCATGGAAACTGTCTACGACTGGGTCACAGTCGCAATATTCGCAGGTTTGGTTGTCTTGTTCATGCAGCGCTCCACATCGGACGAAGTGCAGCACGAGAACGATTCCCTTTGGCTTTATCTTGGCGCCGGCCTGGGTTGCGCGGTATCCAATTACATCGGCAACAAGGGCCTTCACGTCATCGCGATCCCGCTGATCGTCGCGACTCTGGTATTCATCTGGTATTTCCTGCGGCCTTTCAGCTCCTGGCCGAAACGCTAAGCTTACGCGATAAATACGCGCCGGAGCTCCGGCGTCAGGGAGCCGAGCATCGCGTCGATGAACTCGTCGATTGAGGCGAGCGCTGCGTCCTTTTCTGCGCTGAGGGTCGATACGCGAACCATGACGGCATCCGGTATGCGCCGATTGAGATTGTCCATGGCGACCGCCAGGCGTTGCTGCCGCCAATTGGTCGGCATGTGAGTTCCCACGCGGGTCCAGTAAGCAAGCCGCTCGATACGGGTGTCGTTTTGCGCGGACATCGTCATGGTGGGGATTGTCCCCCACGGCAGCCGCACCTGATGCGGCTCGATCTGACTCAGCGTGTAACCACCGGCATTGTAGCAGATCTCCGGCCGGTGGATCTGGAGGATGCCTGTCTGGCTGCCGCTCTGGGCAACGAGAAGCATGACGGTCGATCCGTCGTCCGCTGAGTAAACCCGCGTCAGCAATTGGCTGTAGAGCGCCCGGGAAAGTTGGTCCTCGGGCGGAACCACGAGACCGCTGCTGGAGACGAAATTCCAGCGGCCGATCTTTTCAGGAACGACCTGATCGAGCTTGTTCTTCCCAAGATAATCGACGCGGACATTCGGCTGTCGGGCCGCCGCGACGCCGGCGGCTCCAGCGAATGCGAGCCCTAGGGCGAATTTCCGCCTGGTGAGGATCACGCCCTTGCCGTCGGCATCAGCCATTGCGAGCCTGCGCGCTTCGAAGGTGCAGAAGGCGGGTGAACAGGCTGTCGATCACGAAGACGGTGAGGAGTGCGACGGCGAACATGGTCAATCCTGCGAAGTCGTGCAGGAATCCCTGAGCGGCAGACTCACCGAGGTAATAAGTGATCAGGATCAAGATCAGCACGCGAACGAAATTCGAGAAGATGGCTATTGGGATCACGGATAACGCAATCACGACGAACGACAGGAAGTTCGTCCTGTGCCTGAGATAGCCATAGAAAAGGCAGATCGCGCCTAGGCTGATGATCGAATTGAGGCCGGCGCAAGCTGCGGCGACAAGCAGCTCATACTGCGCAATCTGGATCGTCACGCCAGAGCTGGCGATAGGATAGCCGAGCGCATGCAGGAGCGAGACGGCTCCGGCTGAAATCGCGATTTTGATGGGTTGCGTAATGGCCGCGACCACCGAATCCGGCGGCGGGAGCGCGAGAGCGAGGTAGAGAAGCGGGAACCAGATCGATCGGATCAGGGGACCGCCAAAGAGCAGGTAGCCTGCCGTGATCAGCGCGGCGTACATCGCCAATGCCTCGATCTCGAGAATGCCGGTAATTCGAGCCAGGGTGTAGATGCCCAGGAACAGAGCGAGGAGAAGGGAGCCGATAATAGGATTCCCCGGTGTTCGTTCGGAAGGACTGGACTTGAGTTCCCGAAACAACAGCCACAGGCCGGTCGCGAGCACGATCGGCCCATGTCCGCCCTGCTCGGTCGTCCAGTTGAATTGTCCGACCTGGAACATCGTCGGAAGCACGACGATGGCGGCACCGACGAGAAGCACGATGTCCGCGAGACTTAATGATCGGAAAAGGCCGGTCTGGGGTTTCGCCTTGGCAAGCAGCAAAAGGAAAACCCCCTGACTCTGAATCTGCGACAAGCTGATTGTGCGGCGAAAAAGCTAAACCTACTCTAAATCGCCTGCAAGATAATGCTCTCTAAAGAATGAGGCTGAATTCCATATCGTGACGCCGTTGGTCTCAATCCTTTTGGCACCCTTTGCCATCCTGACCGCCTTCTTCCTGGTTGAGGTTCTGGCGGGGCTTCGTCGCGCGCAAACGAATGCCGGTCGACGTGGCGAGCAAGCGTCTACCGTCGTGATCGTCCCTGCACATGATGAAGAGCAAGTGATCGGTGAAACGTTGCGCCACCTGAAGGAAGCGTTGGGTGAGGG
>Ga0207644_10003192_pt1 | contig 10558 bp, 10 predicted proteins | sample KBSS73metaG_FD_184326 | JGI IMG/M metagenome (GOLD analysis project Ga0207644, IMG submission 184326) | Switchgrass rhizosphere microbial communities from Kellogg Biological Station, Michigan, USA - KBS S7-3 metaG (SPAdes) (version 2) | ecosystem: Host-associated > Plants > Roots > Rhizosphere... | reverse complement strand
GAAGGGGCGCGTGATCCCGGTCGGCGACAAGATGGTCCTTCGAGACGCGACGCGAGCCGTCGAACTCTATCGCACGTTCGACAGCAACCATAGCGACACACTGCTCATGGTCTATCTGCCGAAGGAAAAGCTGCTGATCGAAGCGGACTCGTTCACGCCGCGACCACCGAACAGTCCCCCGCCCGCGCAGGTGGACCCGAACAATGCGAATCTCGTCGAGAATCTCGCGAAGCTCAACCTCGCCGTCGACCGCATTCTGCCGCTGCACGGACGCGTCGCGCCCGCCGCGGAGTTGTACGCCGCGACCGGCTCACAGCCTGCTCCCACCCGACAGTAGTGTTCGAGGATTGACCGAACGACACGGACTATTGCTTCACCGCGCCCGACGTCAGTCCGGACACGAGGAACGGCTCGAGCAGCAGGAACAGCACGAGCATCGGCGCAAGCGATACGACGCCCGCAGCCATCAGCGCGGGCCAGTCCACCAGATATTCGCCGACGAACGACTGAAGTCCCACCGTTACCGTCCACAGGTCCGACTTGGTCACGAGCGTGCGCGCGAACACGAATTCGCTCCAGGCGACGATCATCAGGTAGATCGCGCAAGCGGCGAGCCCGGGACGCGCGAGGGGCAGGATGACATACCACAGCGCCTGCAGCGGCGAGCATCCGTCGATGGCGGCGGCCTGCTCCAACTCGCGCGGCAGCGTATCGAAGAATCCCTTCATCATCCAGGTTGCGAACGGAACGCCGACGGACACGTTCGCGAGGATCAGCGCGAAGCGCGTGTCGATCAGATGTGCCGTAGTGAACATGACGAAGAACGGGATCACGATCAGGCTGCCGGGCAGCATCTTCGTCAGCAGCAATGCGGCGCCGGCGACCCGTTGGGCCCGCGTGGTGAAGCGCGACAGCGAATAGCCGGCAAGCAATGCGATCACGAGCGACAGCGCCGTCGATCCGACCGCAACCAGCGTACTGTTCATCACCCAAATCAGCACCGGCCGGCGCCGGAACACCTCGATGAACGCGTCCAGGGAAATCCTCTCGAAGGGTGGCACGAGCGGCGGGTGGCGCGACAGGACGATCGACGAAGGAAGGACACTCGTCACGAGCATCCAGTAAATCGGAGAAAGTACGAAGGCGACCGTGAGGACCGCGAGCGAGAGCCACAGCCCTTTGCGGAGCGAGAAGTAGGTCATGCGAACTCCCGCTTCAGCACGCGCATGAAGAGCACGACGAACAGTGTGGCCGTTGCGAGCATCAGCACGCCTATCGCCGCGGCGGTGCCGAAGCGAAAGCTTTCGAACGCTTCGCGATAGACCAGAATTCCGAGCGTTTCCGTGGCGCCCGCCGGGCCGCCTCGCGTCGAGGCGTAGATGATGTCGAACTCGCGGAACGTCCACAGCGCGTTCAGCAGCGCGGCGAGAAGCGCCGGACCCGCGATCCCCGGCCACGTGACGTGGCGAAACTGTTGCAACGGCGTCGCGCCATCGACGCGCGCGGCCTCGTAGAGCGTTTCGGGTATCGATTGCAACGCCGCGAGGATCGTGATCGTGAAGAACGGGAAGCTCTTCCAGATGGTCGGCACGAGCACCGCCGCCATGGCAGTTCGGGCGTCGACGAACCACGCGATATCGGTCGCGAGCAGTCCGAGGTCGCGCAGGACCGCGTTCACCACGCCATACGAGGCGTCGAGCATCCACAGGAACGTGACGCTGACGACGACACCCGGCACGGCCCACGGCAGCAGCAGCATGCTGCGCAACCATCGGCGGGCCGGAAATGAACGATGGAACAACAGCGCGAACAGCAGGCCGGCGATGAAGGCCGGGATGAGCGAGCCCAGCGTATACACGGCGGAGTGACCGAACGCCTGCCAGAGCGCGGGCTGATGCAATACACGCTCGAAATTCGCCGTGCCGAACGGCTGCGCCATCAACTGCGAAATCGCGAGCGCCTTGCCCGGGCGCGCGCTCATCTGCACGATGACGTACAGCGGCCATCCGATCAGCAGCGCAATGGCGAGCAGCGCCGGAGCGAGCAGCAGCCACGCGAGACGCTGTTCGGCCGCCTTGAGCGTCGGCCGGCGCCGCTCGCGTACCGGCGCGCGCGGTGCCGCGTCAGCGCCGATCGCGCGCACGCGGTCGGCTTCCACTCACTTGAGCGGCAGCTCCCTCGTCAGTTCCGCCTGCAGGTCGGCGAGCACTTTGGACGTGGGATCCGGTGTCGAGATCATCCGCATCGCCGACTTCGTAACGAGCGTGGCGAAGTCGTTGTACTGCGCGCGCACGGGCTGCACCTCGGGAAACAGGTTATGCGCCTTCGCGGCCTCGTCGTTGATGACCTTGAGATGAGGATTGGCGGCAAGGTCTGCGGCCGTCAACGCGCCCTTGCGCGGCGCAGGTGAACCGGTCAGCGCGTAACGGCTTTGCCATTCGGGCGACGCGGCCATCTGGATGAAGTTCCACGCCGCTTCCTTCTTCTTCGCCTCCGTTTTCGTCGCCAGGTGCAGGCTGTTCGATACGCCACCGGGCGTCACCGGGAATGGCAGCGCGCCGATCTTCAGATTCGGCCTCACGTCGGGAGGCGCCTTCCCGAGCGCGCCCCAGACCCAAGGTCCGTCACGCAGGAACGTGACCTTGCCGTCGACGAAGAGCTGACGCGCCGTCGCGGAATTGGTCCCCTTCGGCGCATAAGCGACGGATTGACGCCAACCGTCGACCGCCTTCACGACCGCCGGATCGGTGAAGTTGTAGTTGCCGCCCTTCAACCAGTCCGCGCCCGAGCCGATGACCCAGCTCGCCATTTCCACGACCATGTTCGGATGCTCGGCCGTGATCGTCGCCAAGCCGAACTGCCCCTTCGACGCATCGGTCGTCGCCTTCATCGCCGCCAGCCAGTCGTCGGGCGACTTCGGCACGCCGAGCTTCGCATCCTTGAGCTTCTGGTCGTTGTAGAACAGCATTCCGCCGTACCCCATCAACAGCACGCCCTGGGTCTTGCCGTTCCATTGCATCTCCGATTGCAGCGGCGGCCACGTCGCGGGAATGTCGGTTCGCTTGAGACGCTCGTCGAGCGGCTCGAGCCATCCCTGGTCGGCGAAGCTCGCGAAGTCGCGTGACGGCAGATGCACGATGTCCGGCGGGTTGCCCGCGGCGAATCGGACGGTCATCTGCTTGACGAACTGCGCGAACGCTACCTGCTGCATGTTGATCTTCACGTCCGGATAGCGCTTTTCGTATGCAGCGATCAGGTCCTTCCACCACGTCGAGACGCCCGGCTCTTCCGCCTGCCACGTCGGGAACTCGAGTGTCGTTTGCGCGTGGAGCTCGGGTGCGACGAGCGTCGCCGCTGCAACGAGCGCGACGGTTGCAGCGCGCGTCAGGATGCTGGACATGTGGGGTCCTTCATGAATGCGCCGGCAGAAGATCGGCGATATCCGCCAGCAGTTGCTCGAGCTCGCGCACGTCGCCCTCGTCGAGCGACGGGCCGGCCGCGCGAACGTGCGTTGCCGAGATGATGCCACGCCGCCGCAGCACTTCCTTGGTCATCGCCATCCGGAACACCGCCTGGAAATTGAGCAGCGGCAGCATCCGGTTGAACCATCGGCGCACCGCGACCGCGTCGCCCGCCCGATGCGCGGCGAACTGCGCGACGTGTAGATCGCAGAGCTCGCAGGCGGGCATCGTTCCGCAAGCGCCACGGGCGAGCTCGTCGGTGATGTAGCGACCGCCCGCTCCGCCGAACACGCCCTTCAGTTGAGGAAGATTCGCGGCCAGGAGCTTCGAAATGCGCTGCCCCGAAGGCAGCGCTTCCTCCTTCACGTACCCGATTCCACTCACCGATCGGACGAGCTCGAGGCACTCTTCCGGCGCGAGACCGCAGCCGGTCGGCGCGGGCGCATTTTGGAGGATGATCGGCACGCCGTGCTCGCCAATCGAACGGAAATATTCGAGCTGCGCGACGGGCTGGCCGCGCATCCCAGGCGGCGCCATTGCCATTACCGCCGCGGCGCCGAGCGATCGGGCTTGCCTTGCGAGATCAGCTGCCGTAGCCGCATCTGCGGCCGAGACGCCGACCACGAGCGGCACGCGCCCAGCGACCGCGCCGGCCGTCGCTTGCACGAGGTCGCGACGCTCAACGGGTGCGAGCGTATCGAACTCGCTTGCGACCCCTGGGAACACGACGCCGTCGACGCCCGCCGCGACGATGAACTCGACGAGCCGACGCAGATCCTCGACATCCGGGGCGCCGTCTGAGCGGAATGGCGTAGCAACGATCGGGTAGACGCCTTCGAGTCTCGCTTCTTGCATAAGTCCTCGGTCGATCGAATGCGCTTCGACCCTAGGGGGCGAAACGATGATAGCTCACGCGTGGGCGCGCCCCCTGCGCGCGTCCCGCTGCGCCGTGCTATAACCGTCGCGGCCGCGGAGCGGGTTCCCGCAGGCAACGCTGTTCGTCCCCGATGATGACGATGCTTCACCTTGCCGGCGCTGCGCGCGAGCGCGAGCAGGCCGGTGCTGCGACTCCCGGCACTCCGATTACGATGACGCAAGAGATTCTCATCAACGTGACGCCGCAGGAAACCCGCGTTGCGATGCTCGAGCAGGGTGTCGTGCAGGAGCTGCACGTCGAGCGCGCAAGCGCCCGGGGCCTCGTCGGCAACATATGTCTGGGGCGCGTTGCGCGCGTCCTTCCGGGAATGCAGAGCGCGTTCGTCGAGATCGGCCTCGAGCGCGCGGCATTCCTGCATATCGCGGACATCTGGGAGCACCGGCAGAACGGCCACGGCGAGCACCGCCCCATCGAGCGCATCCTGCACGAGGGCCAGACGCTGCTCGTGCAGGTGATCAAGGATCCGATCGGCACGAAGGGCGCCCGGTTGTCGACGCAGTTGAGCCTCGCCGGGCGGCTGCTCGTCTATCTGCCGCAGGACTCGCACATCGGGATCTCGCAACGCATCGAGAACGAGCAGGAACGTGAAAGCCTGCGCGGCAAATTGCAGACGCTCTTGCCGGAGGGATCGGCCGGGGGCTTCATCATCCGCACGATGGCCGAAGCGGCGAGCGAGCGCGAGCTCGCCACCGACATCGAATACCTGACGAAGCTGTGGCGCGACCTGAATGAACGCGCGTCCCACGTGCCCGCGCCGACTCTGCTCTACCAGGACCTGAGCCTCGCGCAGCGCGTATTGCGCGACATGACGACCGAGGAGACGTTGCGCGTGCTCGTAGACTCGCGTGAGACGTTCGGGAAGATGCAGGACTTCGCGCGCGAATACACGCCGGCGCTCTACGACCGCGTGACCCATTACGTGGGCGAGCGACCGCTGTTCGATCTGCACGGCGTCGAAGACGAGATCGAAAAGGCGCTCGCGCGGCGCGTCGAGCTCAAATCGGGCGGCTACCTGATCATCGATCAGACCGAGGCAATGACGACGATCGACGTCAACACGGGCGGGTTCGTCGGTGGCCGGAGCTTCGACGACACGATCTTCAAGACGAACCTCGAGGCTGCGCAGGTGATCGCGCGCCAGCTGCGGATGCGCAATCTCGGCGGCATCATCATCATCGACTTCATCGACATGGAGAACGTCGACCACCGCACGGCAGTGCTCGCGGAGCTCGACAAGGCGCTCGAGAAGGATCGCACGCGTTTGACGGTCAACGGCTTCACGCAGCTCGGCCTCGTCGAAATGACGCGCAAGCGCACGCGCGAGTCGCTCGCGCACATCCTGTGCGAGACATGTCCGACGTGCGGAGGGCGCGGCGAGATGAAGACCGCGCAGACGATCTGCTACGACATCCTGAGGGAGATCCTGCGGGAGTCGAAGCAGTTCAACGCGCGGGAGTTCCGGATCCTCGCGTCGCAGTCGGTGATCGACATGTTCCTGGACGAGGAGTCGCAGGGACTCGCGCAGCTCGGCGATTTCATCGGCAAGCCGATCTCGCTGCAGGTCGAGACGCTGTATACGCAGGAGCAGTATGACGTGGTGCTGATATAGCGGGCCAAAGTTTCGGTCGCGGCGAGCGTCATGATTCGTTCGCGGCCGGTGGCTTCGTTGGAGAACCTCCAGCATGTGCCGCTCCCACGATACTTTGGCCCGAAGAATGTGCGCCGAAAGCTCGGGACGGCCCGTCGCTTTCGACGTAGCAAGTGCAAAAGCGCGTCGCTCGAGTCTCGCTTCGCTCGCCGCTCGGTCACGCGCAGTTTGGGCGGCCGACAGCCGTAGTTAACGATTGAGCAGCGGTCAGCAGACCGGTCGCTTCACGTGAACCCGTCCCCACCGCCCGGCCCCAGGCCGCCCGGCTTCTGGCGCCGCCTATGGGCGCGCATCGAAGCGCTCGTCGAAGGTATCGCGCGCGTCTTCCGCCGGGAAATCGAGGCCGGCCGCTTCGAAAAGGGGCGCGCAGCGTCGTGGCGCGGCTTCCTGACGATCGCACCCATGGTCCCGCCTGAACGTGACTATCTCGTGTACGTCCCGCGCGGTTACAGCCGCTGGCGTCGCGCCCCGCTCTTCGTGCTGTGCCACGGTTGCCGCCAATCGCCGGAGGACCTCGTCGCCCTCGCCTCCGTCACGGCGCGCGCGGACCGCGAAGGCTGGCTCGTGCTGCTGCCGCGGCAAAGCGAGGCGGCGAACCGCTATCACTGCTGGAACTGGTTCGAACCGAGCACGCTGCGCGGAGCCGGCGAGGCCGCGATCGTTGCGGCGCAGATCATCGCCGTGCGTCGTCAATTCCGCGCGCGGCGCGAACGCGTCTGGGTCGCGGGCATGTCGGCCGGCGCGGCACTTGCCGCGGTGCTCGGCGTGCGGTACCCGCGGCTCGTGCGCGGCGTCGTCAGCCACTCGGGGCTCGCGTGCGCCGCGGCATCGAACGTCACCGCGGCACTCTCGGTGATGCGCCGCGGTCCCGACAACGACGTCGCCCGCGTCGCCGACGAGTCGCGCGCATCTGCACGCGATGCGGCGCTGCGCGTGCCCCTGCTCGTCATCCAGGGCGATCGAGACGACGTCGTTGCGCCCGTCAACGGCATCGCCCTCGTGGATCAGTACCTGCGTCTCAATGGCCATGCCGCGGGCGAAGCGGGCTATCGGCCGAATGGACCGCTGCCGGCGAGCGAGGCGTCGTCGCACGAGACCCCAACGGAACGTTACGCGATGCGGATCGATGACTGGCTCTGCGACGGCCGCGTGATCGTCAGGCATGTAAGCGTCGAAGGACTCGGACACGCCTGGAGCGGCGGTGACGGCAGCTTCGAGTTTGCCGACCCGCGGGGCCCCGACGCGCTCGATCTGTTCGAGCGCTTCGCGGAAAGCGCGGCCGCTTGAGATAATTGCGGCGTCACCAACCGAGCGCTCGAGGATCCGATGCCCGCTACCGCGATGAACCACTTCACGATCCTGACCGACGACGTGGCGAAGACCGTCGACTTCTATCGCGACCTGCTTGGACTCACCAACGGTCCACGGCCGCCGTTCGAGTTTCCCGGCGCATGGCTCTACGCGGGTGACGAGCCGATCCTGCATGTGATCGGCGGACGACCGAGCGAGGAGCTTCGTGCGGGCGTCATCGACCACATGGCGTTTTCGGCGAACGATCTGTCGGACACGCTCGCACTGCTCGCCTCCCGCAACATCCCGCACACGTGTCGCCGTCAGGCGGGATCGGGCGTGTGGCAGGTCTTTTTCTTCGACCCGAACGGCGCGCGCGTCGAACTCGATTTCGCCGCTTCGGAGCCCCAGCCCGCGCGTTGAAACCGACGCGATGACGTCGCATCACCAGCGTCCGCCCGAGGTCGTGGCGGATCATCTGATCGTCGCGTCGGCATCGCTCGCGCAGGGAATCGACTGGATCGAGGAAAAGCTCGGCGCGCGGCCACGGATCGGCGGCAAGCACCCGACGATGGGCACGCACAACGCGCTGCTGCGTCTCGGCCCCCGCCTGTTTCTCGAGGTGCTGGCCGTGGATCCTGATGCGCCAACGCCGTTGCGGCCACGCTGGTTCGATCTGGATGAGGCACGCATGCGCGCCACGCTCGCGGAAGGGCCGGCGCTCATCCACTGGGTCGCCCGCACGACGGACATTGCAGCGGCCGTGACGCGATGCCCGGAGGATCTCGGCGCCGTTATTGCCGCGCAGCGTGGCGACCTGCGCTGGCGGATCACCGTTCCGGCCGACGGCCATCTTCCCGGACGCGGTCTCGTGCCGACGCTGATTGAATGGTCGGACGAACGTCACCCGACCGACTCGCTGCCCGATCTCGGACTCGAACTGGTCGCACTCGCCGGGGAGCATCCCGAGCCTTCGGGCGTTCGCGCCGCACTCGCAGCACTCGGACTCTCCGACACGTTGAAGGTGACTTACGAGCGCACGCCGCGGCTGGCGGCCATGGTGCGCACGCCACGCGGGGTACTCACGCTTTAAGCGGAGCGTCCCCACGACCCGGCGCGGGTTCGGGGAGTGCCGGAAGGGCGTTTGACGCGGTGCGCGCGCGGTCGGTTTCGCCGTCGGCACAGGCGGCGATCAGCGCGGCGGCAGCGCGCCATGGTCACGTGCAGCAGCGTGCTTCGGGAACAACCCCATCGCCGCTTCACTCTCAGTGACTGAGGCGTTGGAGCGCCCGATGAGAACGCGCACGAAATCCCGGATCGTTGGGGTACTGGGGGTGCTGGTCGCATTGATCGCGGCGTTCATCGCGCTCGCATGGCGTTCCGCGATCGATCCCGTTCGGCCCCCGGGCTCGTTCGACCGGCAGCTCGTTGAGCGCGGCGCGCAACTGGAAGCGATCGGCGATTGCAACACGTGCCATACGGCGCCCGGCGGACGGTCCTATGCCGGCGGGCGCGGCATCAGGACGCCGTTCGGCACCGTCTACAGCACCAACATCACGCCCGATTACGCGACGGGCCTCGGAAGCTGGTCCGAGCAGGCGTTCGTCCGCGCGATGCGCGAAGGTGTCGACCGCGAGGGCCGCCACCTCTATCCGGTGTTTCCTTACGATCATTTCAATCTCGCGCGCGACGAGGATCTGCATGCGCTCTACGCATTCCTGATGACGCGCGATCCCGTGAGCGCCAGCGCGCCAGGCAATGACCTGATGTTTCCACTCGGATTTCGTCCACTGCTCGCCGGCTGGAAGCTTGTGTTCCTTCACAGGCGCCAATTCCAGGAGCAAGCATCGCAGAGTGCCGAGTGGAATCGCGGCGCATACCTTGCCGAGGGTATCGGTCATTGCGGCGCGTGTCATACGCCGCGCAATGCACTCGGTGCCGTGCGGCGGGACAAACCCTTCGCGGGAGGTCAAGCGGAAGGCTGGGACGCGCCGGCGCTCGACGCCTCGTCGACTGCGCCGCTGCCCTGGACGCGCGAACGGCTCATCGCTTACCTGCAGAACGTCGTCTTCCCGGGGCAAGGGATACCTGCGGGACCGATGCTGCCCGTCGCACACAACCTCGCCATTGTTCCCGATGCGGACGTGAAGGCGATCGCAACGTATATCGCGTCCGTGGCGGGCGCGCCTTTCGAAGCCCGTGAGCGCCGCGCGGCGGACGTGCTGGCACGGGTCAAGCGCGACGAGGAGAGCCCCCCATCGGCATCCCCGCCGGCGGCGCAGCCCCTCGATGGAGACGACCGCGATTCGGCGGCCGCGGGCGCACAGATCTATGCTGCGTCGTGCGCGCTGTGTCACGGGGCCGGCCGCGGCATCGGCTCCGGGAATGCGATGCATCTCGCGCAGAGCACGTCGATCTCCCTGCCCTTGCCGACGAATCTGATTCACATCATCGAGGACGGCGTGCGGCCGCGCCCGGGCGAGCGTGGACGATGGATGCCGGCGTTTCGCGGCTCCTTTACCGATGCGCAACTCGGCAACCTGCTCACTTATCTGCGCGGCGAATTCGGGCCAAGTGCCCCTTGGCACGACGTACAGCGCGACGTGCGCAAGGTTCGACACGAGGGCAATCAGGAATAGAAACGTGCATTTCTCTTATCGGAGCTCTTCATGATCAGGCTGCAAGTCAACGGACAGGCGCGAGACGTGGACGTCGACGGCGCGACACCGCTTCTCTACGTGCTGCGCGATCACCTGCGATTGAACGGCCCGAAATTCGGCTGCGGTCTTGGACAGTGCGGCGCATGCACGGTGCTGCTGGACCGGGAGCCGGTGTTTTCGTGCATCACGCCGGTTTCGGTCGTCGCAGGACGCGCGGTTCGGACGGTTGAGGGACTTGGCACGTCCGACAATCCGGGACCGATGCAGCGCGCGTTCATCGAGGAGCAAGCGGCGCAATGCGGCTATTGCATTGCGGGCATGATGATGCGCGCCCAGGGGCTGCTCGAGCAGAACCCGTCGCCCTCCTCGATGCAGGTGCGCCAGTACATGAGCGCCAATCTGTGTCGCTGCGGCACGCATATGCGGATCCTCCGTGCGATCGACCGTGCCGGCGCATTGATGCGCGAGACCGGTACGAAGGGGAAGACGACATGAGCGCAGTCGAGCAAGGCACCAGGCAGGCACGCGATGCGCAGCACGACGCGCTCGATTCCGGTCGGTT
>Ga0207644_10003189_pt1 | contig 10563 bp, 8 predicted proteins | sample KBSS73metaG_FD_184326 | JGI IMG/M metagenome (GOLD analysis project Ga0207644, IMG submission 184326) | Switchgrass rhizosphere microbial communities from Kellogg Biological Station, Michigan, USA - KBS S7-3 metaG (SPAdes) (version 2) | ecosystem: Host-associated > Plants > Roots > Rhizosphere >... | reverse complement strand
AGCCTCGACAATGCGCTCCGCGGCCTCCTCCAACGCGATGACGATCTCTGCGCGACCTCGATTGCGGACGACGAAGAAATCGATCAACTGGAGAAACAGGTGGACAAGGACGGGATCGAATTGCTCCTCCGTTTTCAACCGGTGGCGTCGGATCTAAGACGGGTCGTTTCTGCGATGAAACTCTGTTCCAATCTGGAAAGGATGGCCGACCAGGCGGTTAATATCGCGCGTAAGGCCCGCAAGTTGAATCGCCACCCGGCCCTCCCCGAAACAGAGCTGATTGCGCCCATGCGCGATCACGCGATGAAGATGTTTAAGGACAGCGTCGACGCTTACATGCGCGAAGACGTGGAGCTCGCGCGCGGGCTGAAGGCGCGGGACAGGGCGCTCGACGAATTGAACGGGGACGCCAGCCGGCGTTTTATCGAGCGCATGGCGCAGGATCCCGAACAACTGCGCGGCTACCTGAACCTGATGTTCATCGCCCGGCATCTCGAACGGGTCGGCGATCATGCCACCAATATTGCCGAGGACGCGGTCTACGCCGCGGCCGCGGAGGACATTCGGCACCAGGGACCGCAGGCAGCCTAAAATGCGACTCTACTTTTTGCGTCACGGCCCGGCGGATTGGCCGGATTGGGAAAAGCCCGACGACGAGCGGCCCCTCACCAAAGCGGGGCGCAAGGAGGTGCACGAGGTCGGCGAATGTCTGGCCGCACTTAAAGCGCAGCCCGACCTTATCCTAACGAGTCCCCTGCCGCGCGCGGCGCAAACCGCGGATATCGCGGGGGAGCATTTGAAAATCCGGGTACGGGAGGAGAAATTGCTCGCGCCGGGATTTCAAATCGAGGACCTGACGCGGCTGCTGCGCAAATTCCCGCAACAGGAGCTGATGCTGGTCGGTCACGAACCGGATTTTACCGGGGTGATTAAGGCGCTGGCCGGAGCCAACCTCAAGCTTTCCAAAAGTGGTGTGGCACTGCTCGACTTGAATCTGCAAAAGGGAAAACTCCTCTGGCTCTTTCCGCCCAAGATCGCGCGGAAATAGCGCTCGGCTCTTAAGACTGCCGCTAAAGAAAACAAGAGCCCGCCAGAATTACTTCCGGCGGGCTCGCTTGGACCTAACGTCTTAGACTTTATTTGATTGGCACGAAGCCAACCTGTAAGACAATCTTCTGCCCGGCCGGGCCGACAGTGAAATCGAGAAAGCTTTTCGCCACGCCACTGGGTTCGCCATTGGTATAGTAGAAAGTTGGGCGTGCATACGGATAGCTCTTCCCCTGGACGCTCTTGACCGAAGGCAGAGAGCCATCGATCGCCATAACCTTAATGCCACTCGCATTGGTGTAGGCCAAGCCGACGTAGCCGACGCCATTCGCATTTTTGCCGACTTCCGACGCGATCTGCTCGTTGCCGGCCATCTTTTGCGCGCTCGGAGCGTAGTCTCTCTTCTTCATCGCCAACTCCTTGAAATCGGAATAGGTGCCGGAAGAGGTGTTACGAGTATAAACGGAGATCTTGCCCGGATTACCACCGACCGCGCTCCAGTCGGTTACCTCGCCGGTGAAAATCTGTTCAACCTGCTTCTTAGTCAGCCCCTTGATCGAATTGCCTGCGTTCACAATCACAGCAATGCCGTCGTAGGCGACAATCGTTGGTTTCATGTTGACTCCTTTGCCGGAGGCCGCCCCGACTTCACCTGGCTTCGCTCGCCGGCTGGCCATTCCGATTTGGGCGGTGCCGTCGATGATGGCTGCGATACCTGTGGTCGAGCCTTCGGCGGCGATGTCAAAGGTGGTATCGGGATGCTGGGCCTTGAACGCCTCCGCCAGCTGCGGGACAAGCTTCGCCCCGAGGGTATCAGAGCCCTTGATAACGAGACGGTCGGCCTGCGCGCCCGAGGTGATAGCCGCAAGGCCAAGAGCAAGAAGAAATGATTTTGTTTTCATATTGCGTTGGGATGGATTGTGTTTGTTGACTGACATTAGAACTTCACGCTGAGGTCCGATTGAAAGATGCTGTATTTGTGCAGCGGATTGAGACTGAAAGCGTCGCCCACACCTCCCGTTCCTAGGTCGCCGTCGATTTGCTCTCCGTAGCCATAGGTCAAGTTAAAGAAAACCGCATCGCTGATTGCGTAACCCGCCTGGACTACGAAGCCCTCCATGTTGACTCGGCTATCGAAGATGTCGGAATCAACCAGGTTGGGATCAAGTGCAAACTGCTCAACATGCTGGTAGAACGCAGAGAGTTGCCAGTCGCGCTTTGCCTTTAGCTTGCCGGCGCCAAGTCCGATTTGGTAAGCATAACGCTGATCGCCTTTGTCAGGGTGGCCGGCGGCCGCGGCGCGGTCATCGCCGTCGAAGTTGACCGCAAAATCTCCGAAAACCCGCATTGGCAGTTCCCCAAACTTCCAGCCGAACTCGACCGGCATGTCGAAGACAAGGAGACTGTTAATCCCGGTCTGGTTAGGCGTAACTTTATTGCCTGAGCCATCGAGGAAGGTCGGGTCACCGCTAAAGTGAGTGTTAAAGGTGTCCCCATTGCCGGTATAGTTATAGATAGTTGGCGCCAACTGCAGGTAGATGTCCTTGGTGAACCCGATCTTGGCGCCCACTTGCCAGCCGAGAAGAAGGGCGTCTCGATTTGGTAACCCGACGGGCGCAGGACCGACCGTATTCTCCGGATTGGAGTCGTCGTAAACAAACTGCCCGAGGTTAGCAAAGATATCGACGGTGATATTGCTCGGGGTGCTTTCCGCGGCCGTCGAAACCGTTTTGCCATCCTTGCTGTACGATTGCGTCCCCGCCGCGTGGCCGCCACCGAAGGACAGGTTGAAGGTATGCTTCCATTGTTCCGCCAGGCCCTCGGGGTTGATGTCGCCATCCCACACCATCGAAGTGGTGATAAACGGATTCTGTATTTTGCCGGCCGTGAGAGTCAGATCGCGCACTCCCTTGTAACCAAAGTAGGCCTGTCCGACACTGATCCGGTCGCTATCCTTTGAGAATGGCCCGTTAACGCCGCTGTCATCTCCAAAGGTGACATTGGTGGAACGCGGGTTGGTGCTTGTTTCAAGGCGAAGACCGAAGAACCAATCGTCGACCAGGATCCCCCGGAGTCCGAGGCGTAGGCGATAGCGAAAACGATTGCGCTGCGTGTTGTCGCCCGGCTTCGTAATTGTATCCGGCGCCCCGGCTTCCGCGGTCCGAATCTCGTATCGCAAGCGTGCATCTCCGTAGAGTTCCAGCTCGGTCAGAGGGGTCGAAAGCTTTAGTTTGCCGGCGGAAGTCGCCGCGCTTTCCTTCACCAGATCAGCGCGAACATCTTCCGCTTCCTGGTCGGTGATAAGACCCTTCTTAACCAGTAACTCCAGCAGCGCCCCGCTGTCCTGGGCGCGGGCCGCCGCGGCACCAAAAAACAAGCTGGCTGCCATCACGACAAACAGAATTCTCTTCAAAAGCATTTTTTCTCCTTTGTAGCGGCTGTTTGGCCGCGGTGGGTTAAGCGCCGGTCCTCCCAAGACGCGGGCGGCTCGGATTTCTCCGAACGCTGGGGAGGCTAGAGAGCGATTGTTACGTTCGTAAGACGACGAAGTAACAGTTGTGTGAATTTGGGCGGTCCGGCGCCGCCTAACGCGAGAGTCCCCGGTAACCGCATGGGTCGATCAGCACTTCGTCATAGCCGGCCCCGCGCAACCCGAGACGCAGTGCCTCGGTTACCGCCGCCAGGGCGGGCATTTCGTTAGGCGCAATTTCAACCCGCGCGCACGTCTGATGCGCCTCGACCCAGTGCCGGACGCGGAACACTCGGAAACCAAAACTGCGCACAATAATTTCTCCCCGCTCAATCATCTCCAGCGCAGCCGGCGTCACCGGTGTTCCATGTGGGATACGCGAGCTCAGGCACGGTTGAGCCGGTGCGTCCGCCGTCGGCAAACCTATCGTCCGAGAGAGAACGCGAATTTCGCTTTTCGTTAGGCCAACTTTTCGTAACGGCGCCAGCACACGAAACTCCGCCGCCGCCAGCCGCCCCGGCCGCACCTGCTGCGCGTCGTCGGCGTTCTCGCCATAAGCAAGCGCGCGAAATCCGCGTCGCCGCGCGACCGCCTCGAGTCTCGTGAAAAGCTCGGCTTTGCAGAAGTAGCAACGATTCACCGGATTGTTCGTGTAATTGGGATCGTCCATCTCGTTGGTGGCAATGATCTCAACCTCCGCCCCGATCGCGCGTGCCAGCTGCAAAGCGTCCGCCAATGCCGCGCGCGGCAGGCTTGGGCTATCAGCAATCACCCCGAGGCATCCATCGCCAAGGGACTTCGCGGCCACGGCGAGCAGGAATGCGCTATCCACTCCGCCGGAGTAGGCGATGACCAGCGGACGGTTCGCGCGCAGATAAGCGCGCAACGCATCGCACCTGTTTCCGGCGCCGACTTCCTTCGTCATGCGCCAAGCTAATTCTGCCGTCCGAGGCGGACAAGCTCAGCGCTAGGGATTCACGCTACCACCCGTAACACACCGGACGACCTCATCGGTTAGCTCTTTGTTGCGCGCGTCGAGAGTTTGAATTCTGATCTGCCAACGGTGGAGTTGGATGCTGAGCTGGTTGATGTAGCCGTTGATCTCAGTGCGTTGTGATTCGTTTTCCTTCAGGTGACGCCTTAATTCCGCCAACCTTTCCTCAATTGACCCCTGTGGCATGCTCGCCGGACGTTGCGCCGCGGTCGGGTGAGGCACGGTCGTTGGCCCGCCACAACGCTGGCAATTCAATGTCAGGCCCGCGGCTGCGGCATCGACGACGAGCGGCGTGCTGCAGTGTTCGCACAAAAAGAAGACATCCCCCTTCCCGTCGGTCGGAGTTTCTGCCGGGCCGCTCGATTGCATTGGCCATGTTCAAGCAGTCGCCATACCAAGTTTGACGACGGCGACATGATGTCGCGACCCCCTCAGTTCGGAATAGTGACTGCGCGACGAGATGGCGCGGTTCGAGCAGGATCCGAAGTTAAGCGGATTACATTAATCGTTCATGGGCCGTTGTTTATAATAAATGCACACGCATGGAACAATCGCTGCTGGAGACCGGGCGAAAGGAATTTTAACAAACAATGGCTAAAGTTTTAGGTATCGATTTGGGCACCACCAATTCCTGCATGTCGGTGATGGAGGGTGGTGACCCGGTAGTTTTGGAAAACAGTGAGGGCGCCCGCACGACGCCTTCGATCGTCGCTTTCGCAAAAAACGGCGAGCGACTGGTGGGTCAGGCAGCGAAACGGCAGGCCGTGACCAATCCCGCAAACACAATTTTCTCCATCAAGCGTTTCATGGGACGCAAGTTCGATGAGGTCCGCGAGGAAGAACATCGCGTTCCTTACAAGATCGTGAAGGCGGCCAATGGCGACGCCCACGTTCAGGTCGAAGTGAATGGCGAGAAGAAGACTTTTTCACCACCGGAGGTTTCCGCGATGATTCTGGCCAAGCTCAAGGCGGATGCTGAAGCCAAGCTCGGCGAAAAGATCACCCAGGCGGTTATCACCGTCCCGGCCTATTTCAACGACTCGCAGCGCAACGCAACCAAAGACTCGGGCAAGATCGCCGGACTTGAGGTTCTTCGCATTATCAATGAACCAACCGCGGCCTCGCTCGCTTACGGTCTCGACAAGAAGAAGGACGAAAAAATCGCGGTTTACGACTTGGGCGGCGGCACCTTCGACATCTCAGTTTTGGAAATCGGCGATGGCGTCTTCGAAGTGAAGGCGACCAATGGTGACACTCACTTGGGCGGCGATGACTGGGATAACGTCCTCGTCGATTGGATCGTCAATGAATTCAAAAAAGACAGCGGCATCGATCTCTCGAAACAGCCAGATGCCATCCAGCGCATCAAGGAAGAAGCCGAGAAGGCCAAGATCGCGCTCTCATCCTCGCAAGAATATGAGATCAACCTCCCTTTCATCACTGCGGACGCAAGCGGGCCGAAGCACATCCAGAAGAAACTCACGCGCTCGAAACTCGAGCAACTGACCGACTCGCTCTTCCAGCGCACAGTTAAGCCGGTCAAGGATTGCCTCGGCGATGCCAAGCTCTCCGAAAAGGACATCAACGAGCTGGTGCTCGTCGGTGGTATGACTCGCATGCCTAAGGTCATCGAGACCGCGCGCGAACTGATTGGAAAAGAGCCTCACAAAGGCGTGAACCCGGATGAAGTCGTCGCGGTTGGCGCCGCCATTCAGGGCGGCGTGCTCAAGGGCGACGTCAAAGACGTTCTCCTGCTTGACGTCACCCCGCTAACTCTCGCCATCGAGACTGCCGGCGGCGTTGCCACGGGCATGATTCCGCGCAACACCACGATCCCGACTCGCAAGTCGCAGATATTCTCGACCTACAGCGATAACCAGCCAGGCGTGGAAATCAAAGTGTTGCAGGGTGAGCGCCCGCTCTCCCGCGATAACAAAAATCTCGGTACCTTCCACCTCGACGGCATCCCGCCGGCCCCGCGTGGTGTGCCGCAGATCGAAGTCACTTTCGACATCGACGCCAACGGCATCCTCCATGTCTCCGCCAAAGACCTTGGGTCGGGCAAGGAACAAAAAATTTCCATTACCGGCAGCTCGGGCTTGAGCAAGGAAGAAGTAGAAAGAATGCAGCGCGACGCTGAGACTCACGCCGAGGAAGACAAGAAGGCCAAGGAAGCGATCGAAATCAAGAACAACGCCGATACTCTTGCCTACCAGAGCGAGAAGCAGTTGAAGGACCTCGGCGACAAGGTGCCGGAAGACAAGCGCAAACAAGTCGAGGCAGCCATCAAGGCGGTTCGCGACGCGATCGAGAGAAACGACACCGACGCGATGAAGAAGACCTACGAGGACTTGCAAAACAAGTTCCAGGAAATCAGCGCCGAGCTTTACAAACAAGCCGCGGCCAGCGCAGGCCCCACCCCTGGCGCCGAAGCCGGCGGGCGTCCCGGTCCTCAGGCCGAACCGCAGACCGATGGTCCGCGCAAGGACCAAGGCGACGTCGTCGATGCCGAGTTCGAAGTCGTCGACGAAGACAAGAAGTAGTTCTTAACAACCACAATTTGCCGAACGGCCGCCCGCCAGACGCGAGCGGCCACCGGCAACAAACCAACAGCAGAAGGAGTAAGTAAAATCATATGGCAATTAATGTAAGACCTCTCGGCGACCGGGTGCTCGTGCAACCGATCGAAGAGAAAGAAACCAAAAAGGGTGGCATCATTATCCCCGATACCGCCAAGGAAAAGCCGCAGGAAGGCAACGTCGTCGCTCTCGGCACTGGCAAAGTGGACGACAACGGCAAGAAAGTGGAGTTCACCGTCAAGAAGGGCGACAAAGTGCTCATCTCGAAATACGGCGGCACCGAAATCAAGGTGGACGGCGAGTCCTACCTGATCATGCGCGAGGATGATATCCTCGGCATCATCGGCTAACACGTTTCTCAATTCTCAACCAAAGACTAAGAACAAAAAAATATGGCAGCTAAACAACTACAATTTGATGAGAATGCGCGGCACGCGCTTCTCCGCGGCGTGGAGAAACTCTCACGCGCCGTTAAGGCGACCCTCGGACCGAGCGGTCGCAACGTCATCCTCGACAAGAAATTCGGCAGCCCGACCATCACCAAAGACGGTGTGACCGTGGCCAAGGAGATCGAGCTCGAAGATCCTTACGAAAACATGGGCGCCCAGCTCGTGCGCGAAGTCGCTTCCAAGACTTCCGACATCGCGGGCGACGGCACCACCACTGCGACCGTTCTCGCTGAGTCCATCTACAAAGAAGGTCTCCGCAATGTTACGGCCGGCGCAAACCCGACTTCGCTTCAGCGCGGCATCAACAAGGCAGTCGAAGCCATTGTCGCCGAGCTCTCCAAGATCTCGAAGAAAGTCAGTGACCGCACCGAAATCGCGCAGGTCGCGACCGTTTCCGCCAACTGGGACCGCACCATCGGCGAAATCATCGCCGACGCGATGGATAAGGTGGGCAAGGACGGAACGATCACGGTCGAAGAAGCCAAGTCGATCGAAACCAGCCTCGACGTCGTCGAAGGCATGCAGTTCGACAAGGGCTATCTCTCGCCCTACTTCGTGACCAACGCCGAGTCGATGGAAACCGTCCTCGAGAACCCATACATCCTGATTCACGAGAAGAAGATCTCGAGCTTGAAGGACATGCTCCCGCTCCTCGAGAAAGTGGCCAAAGCCGGTCGCCCGCTTCTCATCATTGCGGAAGACGTGGAGGGCGAAGCGCTCGCGACCCTGGTCGTGAACAAACTCCGCGGCACCTTGCAGGTAGCGGCGGTGAAAGCCCCGGGCTTCGGTGATCGTCGCAAGGCGATGCTGGAAGACCTCGCCGTCCTAACCGGTGGTCAATGCATCACCGAAGACCTCGGGATCAAACTCGAGAACGTGAAGCTCGAAGACTTAGGGCGGACCAAGCGCGTCACGATCGACAAGGAGAACACCACGATCGTGGAAGGCGAAGGCAAGCAGGCCGACATCCAGGGTCGCGTTTCCCAAATCCGCCGTCAGATCGAAGAGACCACTTCCGATTACGACTCGCGCTGCGGTTGAAGAAGGCATCGTCGCCGGTGGCGGCGTCGCTTTCATCCGCGCCCAGAAAGCGCTCGACAGCCTCAAGCTCGAAGGCGACGAAGCAGTTGGAATGGCAATCATCCGCCGTGCCATCGAAGAGCCACTCCGCACCCTCGCCGATAACGCGGGCCAGGAAGGCGCGCTCATCGTCCAGGAAGTGAAGGCGCGTAAGGGTAACGAAGGTTACAACGTCGCGACTCAAAAGTACGAAGACCTGGTCAAAGCCGGGGTCGTCGATCCGACCAAAGTGACTCGCAGTGCGTTGCAAAACGCGGCGTCGATCAGCGGTCTCCTCCTCACCACCGAAGCCATCATTACCGAAGCTCCTGAGAAGGAGAAAGCCGGCGGCGGAATGCCTCCGGGCGGCATGGGTGGAATGGGCGGCATGGGCGGCATGGACTATTAATCCCGAAAACTTAAACTCAAACACGCGAAGGGCGCTGCGCGAGCAGCGCCCTTCTTGCGTACCGGTGCCACTGATTGACAAAAAGGTCGCCTCCCCGGGATTTTCTAATTCGCGAAAGAACTTGCAAGGGACAGAAACAGCACCGCCCTCCGACGTGCCCATTAGTTCGCGAAAAGGCGCGGCACGAATAGCTCGGCGCGCTCTCATTTCCTAAGAGGAGATTCGTCCGGCTTTTGCGCACGACTCAAAGCCGAAGAACCCGGCCATTGTGTGAGTAGAGGATCGAACAGACTAGCGAATCGTCGTTTCCCCTAGATCGAAATCTGCTTTCCTTCAAAGCCAGTAAAACGAATCGGAACATCGGCGCCTTCTGCGGTCGTATTCCTCCAGTTTTTCAGAACAGAAATGGCAGCTGCTTCACCTGCCTTCAAGCCCTCCCGACAATCGCTTCGCCAGTGAATTCCCGCGAACGAACGTCCGATTGCAATATTGGCAGCCAGTTTGTCAATTTCGCCGCCGAGCGTCAGTTTCGCATCGCCTCGATAAGGTTCCAAGGTCTTGCCGTCGGGGGCGGGTTGTACCGGATTAGGCAAGCGATAGCTCTCATCCAGAAACGCCTTTATTACCGTGGCGCACGCTCCCGCGATCGCGGCGTGACCGGCGGGAAAGGCCGGATGAGTCGGAGCGCCCTCGGCATAGGCTTGGGGGAGCAGCCACGACTTACGGGCGGCGTGAATTTTTTCCAGGACCTTCGAAGCAAACAGGTCTTTATGGATCGGATAACGCGCTTTCTTGGCGAGTTGGTTCTGAATGCGACCGGCGAAGGCCTCGGGGCGGAGCCGTCGAAAGACAAGCCATTTTTGATACCAACTCGCTCGCAGACTGATCGACGCGGCGCGCGGAATCATTTCCAGGACGTGCGGGCCACCGAAGGTCGAAAAACCAGTTTGAGTCAAGGAATCAACGTAAGGATTTCCCCGAGAAAACGGGGCGCGCGGTTCATGTTTGGCGTAGGCGGCGCCGAATGAAATCAACGCCGCGTTAAGAAACGCTTGATAGGTGAAGTCGCGATGAACGTATTCCGCCAAATCGCGCCCGGTGCGGATGTAACGCGGAGTGGCATCGAGATGCAACGCGGAGTCCGGCAGGAACCCGCGCTGATTTCGGAGCCAATCGGAATAGGTGGTTAGGTAGTCTTCACCCGCGAGCGGGAAACGGTATTTTTGTACGATCTTGGTTGCGCCGTAGGGTATATCCACCAAGAGAAACTGGGAAACATAAGGACCCGTGAGGCTGCCACTGGCCGTCCCATCGCGGAATATATTGGCCGGTGAGACGATTCCGCTATCTTCTTTGCGGTCAGCGTAACCACTCATTTGTTGGCCTAAATCAGTCCCGGCGTCGGCGATCTCCTCGGAGCTATCGTAGGTCGAAAACGGCTGATCGCGCAGCAGTGTCATCCAGTAAAGTTCGACCGCTTCCGCGGCGATTTCCGCACTGGTGAACTCCGGATGTGAAGCAATTGGAATCTGCGCTGAATCCATTGCGTCGAGATT
>Ga0207644_10003187_pt1 | contig 10564 bp, 7 predicted proteins | sample KBSS73metaG_FD_184326 | JGI IMG/M metagenome (GOLD analysis project Ga0207644, IMG submission 184326) | Switchgrass rhizosphere microbial communities from Kellogg Biological Station, Michigan, USA - KBS S7-3 metaG (SPAdes) (version 2) | ecosystem: Host-associated > Plants > Roots > Rhizosphere >... | reverse complement strand
CGTCGGGCGGCCCGAAATCAAAGCGTGGTTGCTGCTGCTGCTGTGCGGCCGCCGCTTTCTGCCGCAACTCCACATCTGCCTTGGCGATTGCCAATTGCGTCTGCTGCTCGGCCTTAAACTTCTCAATCTCCATCTGCGCGTATGCCTTTTCGCGCTCGATCTGGATATCGTTGGCCGAGCGGTTCTTCTCGATCTCAAGCTCGATCATTGCGGCCTTTTCCTTGTGCGTGTTTTCGGCCTGCATCTTCTCGCGCTCCACCGCGATCTTGGCTTGCGCTTCAGCTTGCTGCAGAGCGAGCTTGGCCTGCGCCTCCTGCATCTTCGGATCGGGCTGTTGCCCCTCCTGCTCGCCGGCCTCGCGGAATGTTTTCTTCACGTCGGCCGGCAACGGGCTCGTTTCGATCAGCACCCGCATGACAGCGGTGGCCTGGCCGGGGGTGAGCATCGGCGCCACCGCTGGCAGCGCCTGCGAGATCGCCTCGTAGGTGTCCTGCATCAGCGTGATGGTGTCCGGGCCCTCGTCCAGAATGATGTCCACATCCAACTCGCCGATCGCGTTCCGCATCATGCCCGATGGCATGCCGTCTGGTCCGTTGAGCATTTCGTTGATCTGCACGAACTGCGGCTGGCCCTCGGCGTCGGTGATCCTGATCCACCGCTGGTTGGTCCAGTACTTCTGCGCCGCATTGAACAGCGCGCGATAAACCCGAACCTTCCACCCGCGCAGATTGAACATATAGGGGCCGAGCCCCGCCAAGCCGGCCTGCTGCAGCAGCGCAATGGCGCGGCCGCTCGATCCGCCGCTCGCCGCATCGCCGCCGATCATCGCGGAATTCGGCCCGAAGGTTTCAATTTCGGCCTTGGCATCCTTCATGAATTCGAGTTGGCCCATGACCGCGGCCTGCTTGGCCTGGTCATCAAACCGGATATCGTCCAGTGAGGTGTTGACCAGCACGATACCGTCGCTGCGCGCTGCCTCGCGGCGCAATGCCTCCACGTTGTTGTCGGCAATCGCTGACTTGGTGGCGATGATGCGGCGGTTGTTTAATTCGTGTAGCGCCTTCGATCGGCGCTGATTGACCTCATCCTGCGGTGACATGAGATTGCGCGGGAAACCATAGCGATCACCGTCATGATCCACTGCGGCCGAAAACATGATATACTTTGCAATCGGCTTTTCGTGCTCGTCAATAAACGGCGACTCGCCTTGCATAAGGATTTTAGAGCCCGTGAACAGCGCCCACTTCCAGCCACCCTTTGACTTGTACCAAAGATCAACCAGCCGAATTTGCTTGAAGTCGCCATTGGTCGCAAACCACCTGTTATCCCGGTCACTGTTGCTCATCAATTCAGTGTTGGAGTCGCACGCCGCCTTGATGTCCTCCTCCATGCCGGGCAGCAACTCGACCAGCTGCTCCTCATCAACGAACTTGCCCATACCGAGATAGCGCGCATCCTCAAAGTCGTGTTTGAACGAGCGCGGGTCATAAAAAAACCCGTCGTTGTCGACGGGCTTGAACATCACATCGTAGTCGGGTTGTTCCTGTGGGCCACCGCCTTGTGGCGGCACCGTCTTGAGATCAAGCTCGATACCGGCGAGGCCATCCACTGCGGCGTTCTCGGTGACAATAGGCGTGATCGCGTTCCAGTTGTTGTTGTCCATGAGATAGCGCAGCACCGCGGTCGCCAGATCGGCACCAGCCTGGTGAGCAGGCGTGCGTGGGAACGCCTTGGGATCCTGCTTGAGCCGCTCGACCGTACCAACAATGCCGTCGATCTTCTGGCCGATCTTATTGTAGGTCACGACCGGCTGTTTGCGGTCGTTGAAGGTTTTGATCTGCTCGTTCGTCCATTGCGCGCCATGGCGATAGCGCCGCGCGATTTGCTGCTCGTCAATTTCCAGCCGCTTGCTGTCGAGGTAGGTGGTGTACGACTTGACGCACTTTTCCAGTTCCCAAAAACCGTCCTTGTCGTCCTGCGGGTCGAGATCGGCCGGGCCACGGCCGTGCGAACCGCCACCGCCGGTCGAGCTATAGCCGGTGAAGTTAACGACGTTGGTGACCGCCATGTCAGGCCCTCAATAGCTTTTCGAACCGATCTGCGTAGGCGGCATCGGCGGCCGACCCATCAGCCCGCCGGGCTGCAGGCCGGGCATCTGCGGCGGCGGCATAGGTTCAGGCCCTGGTGACATGCCGGGGGGAGGCGGGGCGCCAGGGCCTGCATCCGCCCCCGGAATTGGAGGCGGTAGCGCAGCATCAGGGCCAGCATTGTTCGGGCCGGTCATCCCGGCGCCGAGGTTGCTCTGCATGAAATTGATCATCAGCGGCATGACCTCGCCGGTTTCCTGCGGCGATAGCGAGCCGACAAACGCGGCGAATTTTTCCATGACTGACATCACTCGCCCTCATAGGTTTGACGGCCGATCGACAGCGGCCACCGTGTTCTTGGTGGCTGCGGCGCGTACTGCTTGGCCTGGTCTTCGTGCAGTTGCTGCGCGTAGGCATCACTCTCTGCCGGCGTGCTGAACTTGCCGAGGTGCTGTCCGGTCTGGCGGTAATGCGCGATCGCATCGTCGTCCGACATGATGTAGCCGTCAGGATGTACGGTCGGGATCAGCACCTCTTTACCGTCGATGTTCACGCCCATTGAGCGCACGGTCGAGATCGAGCCGTCGGGGTTCTTCACCCTCGGCCGCTTGTTCAGGTCGATGTTACCCGGCTCAAGTTGGGGCATCGGCCGCTCCTATGATTTCCAAGATTGCAAGCGAAAAAAGTGGGGTTTTAATTAAAACTGCCGCCAATCCTCGGCCGCGGTGCTCTTGCGGTACACCTGATAGCCCGACACGTCCTCGGGCTTGGGCGTTTCCTTCACCGCCACCCACGGCCGGCTCATGCAGGCATAGCGGCACTCGTCCGCGGCGTGGTCCTCGCTGTCGGTGCACACGTCCTCATGCCGATCGGGATCGTGCTGCAGGAACGGCACAGTCCTAATGAAATCCAGACAGGTCGAGAACACGATCAGCATCGGCAGGCCGTCGTCGTTGCCGACCAGCCTGGCACGCACCTGATCCCAGCCGCCGAGGTGCCCCATCACCCGCACCCGGTTGTTGTCGGCCTTCTTGAACCAAATCTTGCCGGCCGTTTCGGTGCCCATGCGTTCGGCGATCGACGGCCCGCCATCCTGGGCGAACGCCGAGGGATCGAGCACGCCGTAGGATATTTCCTCGCCCTTTTCCCTCGACAAAATTCCTTTACCGACCTCGCCGGCGTGCAGCTTGAGGCCGACGTTCGGCTCGCCTGGCCGGCACCCGTACCACTCGCGGTATCGGACCATACAGCCGCGCGGTATCACGCGGCCGTGCACCTGCCATTCGTCCGAGGCCACCGCCCACCACCCCACCGAGAACGGCGATGCCGATCCCCAATCCATCGAGCGGAACCGCATCCAATCCTTGGGGATCTCGAACGGCTCGATCACATGCCGGCCGGTTTCGAAGCAATCAAAGAACGCACCTAACGTGACGCTAAAATCACCGTCCAACCATGCACGTACAAGTTCCGGGCTACCGGATGCCCGCAACCTATTCTTATATGCCTCGCTATCTATGTACTGATTATTTCCGACCTTCGACGGAATGAAAATGCGTTCCAAACTCGTCACCGGATCGCGGATGACAAGGTTGCCGAGCGGCGCCGGGTCGACATAACGGGCTTTTACCCACTGATGGCCTGGGCCGCCAGGATTGCCGGTCAACCGCATACCAACCGGCACACCGGCGCCCGAGCGCAGCGTCGCCATCAACTTCATTATTGGCGCAGGCGACGGGAAATTGCCGGCTTCCTCAATGTAAATCCTTGTGTAGCTGTGGCCTTGGTACAGTTCCGCGTCGGCATCCCGTTCCAGATAATTGAACTTGAGCCGCGCGCCCTGCGGATCGCGCCACACCTTATCGGTTTCGTGATACGTCCACTTGAGCGGCCCGTAGATCGCACGCGACCGCTCGATGATGTCAAGCAGTTCCGTCCGCGTTCGCCGTAGCATCAGCCCCGACGCATTGATCCCATAGCGATTGGCATGTGCTAACCACTCGCCGAGCACGGCGTCAGATTTCCCACCGCCGCGCGCGCCCCCAAAGAAGATTTCGAACACATCAGATTGCAGGAAGGCCCACTGCGCCCAGTTGCTTCCAGGCGTCCAAATGGTTTTGACCTGATCTACAGATGCGTCCATATCCTGCGACGCCGAATGTTGTGCACCACCGGTGCGGTAATTCCATATTGCCGCGCGATAATAGTCGGCGATGTTGTTGTGGCCCGAATTGCCAGAACCTGCTCTGCGGTTAACTTCGCTCGACCGCTTTTAGCGCCTCTTGCTTGTCGGCCTTTTTGATTTCGATCCGCTATGTTCTCGGCATGTGTGCCAAGAAATAGATGATCCGGGTTCACACAACAGCGCACATCGCACGTATGGCAAACGCACATCCCCGGCGGGATCGGGCCTTGATAGCGTTCGTATGCAAAGCGATGGACTAGTTGCCTTTTACGGTTACCAAAAATCCTGACATAGCCGCTGTAAATGCTCTCACCTTCATCAAACAGCCAGCACCCGGAATTAGGCTCGGGCGAAATGCCATCTTCGAACCACTTATTGTAGCGTGCCCTTGCCATCGTCGCCTCCACCGTTTGTGACCGTGCCTTCGATCATACGCGGTGGCTCAGGATTAGCATATTTTCGCAACCATTCCTCGCGACTGAGTACCGGTGGAAGTTCCGCAACATAGCGCACGTTCACGTCGGCGCTGATCAGCGTGCGGGTCAGATCGGGCACCACCTTCTTGAGCAGGCAATCGATCGCGCGCACTTGCGCCATGCTCAGGTCAGCGAGCTTGCGGCCGTCCTTGTCGATCTCGCTGAAAATAAATTGGTGCAAGACATCCACCAACCGGATCGCCTGGATCTTGGATCGCACCTCGTCGGGGTGAAACTTCATCTGCCGCCGACGTAGCAATGCTTTGCCGCCCAGGTTCGGGCCCGACATGATCCCTCCTCAGTAGGACGTGGTCCATTGACCCAATAGTCCTGGCAGTCCCAGCATGGCCAGCGCCCCGTAATCAAACGCTGCCATCGGGCTGCCGTATCGCGTGGTGCTCCGAATGGGAGGCCGATTAACGCCGCCCTCCGCACTGCCTGGGTTTTGACCTTGTTGGAGGTCTTCGCCTATCTGGCGGCGGCTGAACGAACCTTGCTTATACATAAAGCCGGGCTCCGGCGCGTTTGGAAGCCCACGAACCGCCCTGGAGGCTGGATTTGAAATCAGGTTCGGATTGATGGTGTTCGGCGAGTAATCATCCTCATCGTACACCACGCCCTGCTTCTTGGGAGCTTGCGCCATGTAATCCTTCATCGTCCAGTATTTCCCATTGGGATCGCTTTTGCCGAAAACACCAGGGAAGAAACCCGAATAGCCGCCTTCCACGTATGCCGGCGGCGGGCCCCAAGCGGCCGGGTTATAATAATCCGGCAGTGTACTATCGTAAGAGCCGCTACCGGGTTCCCTCCACGGTACGGCCTTCCACCTTTCCGGTTGCCACGATGACCCATCTGGCCGTGTGCTGCCGCCGCCATCCATGGCCGACTGCGCCATTTGCAGTTGGCCCGCCTCCCCTGAGCCCCGCCCCTGCTGCTCCTGCTGCTGCCCTTGCCCTTGGACCGGGGCTGACATCGGCCCAAATCCACCGCCACCACCGCCCCTGTTTTGAGGATCACCACCCCGCAACAGCGACAGCAGTGAGGGTACTGAGGCTGACGTGGGTGGAAGCGCCAGAATACTTGAAAGGTCCACCATGATCCTGCTCCCTAGTAACTCTGGCGGCCGATCGCCATCGGCCGACGCTTGATCGAGCCGTAGCCGAGCGCCTGCGCCATCGGGGTTGTCGGATCGGGAAGCTCCGCAGCCGGCGCGGGCGCGGGCGGGAATACCCCGTATTGTTCGGTGCCGGGATCGACGCCTTTTCTTCTATCCTCAAAGCGCGATCGCCCGAGGGCAATCAGCGCCGGATCGTTCAGCATTGCGTGCCAGTTGGCCGCATTGAGCGGCAACCGTCCGCTGTCGACCATGTCGATCAGGCTCGGCATAGGGTTTTGGGCTTCGCGCGTCTGCCGTTCGATCTCGCGCTCAACGCCGCCATACCGGCCGGGATACAGCACGGCTGGGCCTTTGGGCCAGCGGTCGACATTCTTGCCTTTTCCCGGTTGCGGCTGATGAGGCACCACCGTGCCCGACTCGTCCGGTATGAAGAATTCCGGCCCTTCCTCGCCCACCACAACCGTTTCGTCCTTGTCGACGTGGCCGCCCTTGGCCAGAAATCGGGTGTCGAACGGCAGCGCCGCCTCATTGCCGCGGAACGGAGAGAATTGTCCGGGAGTGTCTGGCGTGTAAAGCGGCGGCGGGGGTGGCTGAATTGCAGGCGTCTTACCCCAGTCATTATACGGGGTCGGCTGCGGATTAATGATCGGTGACAGATTTTGCAGGGCCGGTGTGCCACGGCCATAGTTTTCGGGCGCCGGCCCAGTCGACTGCGTCAGGTCCGCATATTGCTGTCCGAATGGCGCAGCGCCCTGCTTGCCGGGCGCGAAGGGTGACGGCGGTCCTTGCACCTCGCCGGGCTTGGCCGGCTGGTAGCCCTGCAGGGCGGCGGCAATGCCGCTATCAATGTGGCCCTTGTATATCGACCACAACACAGCGGACGGGCCATAGCCGACCTTTTCCGCCCCCTCGTAGGCGGATTTGGTCATCAGGCTGCGTGCCATATCAAGTGGAACGCCCGCCCGCGCTAGATCCTTAGCGGCCACCACGCCGGCTGCGTTAAACTCCGCTTGCCCTGATGCTGTGGTCAATTTGGCGGTGGATTGCTTGATCAGGTTTAGCGCGTTCTGTGTCTGAACCGCGCGGTCCAACTGCCCGCGCGCGGGCGGCGTTAATATCGGTGCCGGAATATCGGCCGGTGGCCGTGGCTCGGGCGCGATCGGCATGGTCGGCGACGGCAGCGCAGCCGGCGGGATATCGGCCGGCGGTCGCGGTTGCGCTACCTCCGGCTGCGGCGCATCGCTGGGCCGAGCCCGTGGCGTTGGCACGCCCGCCTGCTGATTTCCCCGTCCGGGGGCTAGCAGGCCGCGGTCAACGGCCGCCTGCCGGGTTTGCGCGTCGAGGGCCCTTTGTTCCGCCTGCTCCTGCGCGCTCGGGCGTGCGCCGGCATTGCCGCGTGCATCCGACAGTTGGATATGTGGCTCGTCAAAGGGCCTTCCACCCCTCGATCCAAGGGTTTCAAGGCCATACTCCCTAGCGTGGGCGCGTAACCAACTCAGCGCGGGACCGGGGCGAAAATCAATGGCTCGTCCAGGGCCGTGATTGGAGCCGCCAGGACGGGCCGCAGGGCCAGCGTTTCGTCCGTTTGGATTATAGCGGGTGTAGACGCTCTCCTGCGACGTGCGCGGGTCCATCGCGTGTTCATGCGCTTCACCGCGATGTGCAGGACGCCATCCGCTGGTGGCAACCAAGTTATCGCGTAGATTTGCCGGCATATCCTGCATTGCGCGGTTGATACGCTCAACCAGCCGGGCATCCACATCGCGAACATTGATGTCCTCGATGCGAAAATGCGGCTCAATACCAGCTTGCCGGGCGGTGCGAAAATCAATGCCGGGCCGCCCTTGCGGATAATCGGTGCGGCCACTGTCGCGATAATTCGAGTTAACCCGCGGATTATCCAAATGTGAATTCGTATAGGTGCCCCTTGCCCCAGTCACCTGACCGGGGATGTTTTCGGGCGGGCGGGGCGCATTGGGGTCTTGCGGCGGCTGGCTGGTGTCCTGGGGCTCCGGCGCGTCGTCGTGTTCATCGGGCGGCTGCGCAGGCTGTGCGGGCGGGGCGGGCGGTGCCGGCTGCTGCGACGGCGCATAGGCCGGCGGCAGAGCCGTCTGCGGCATTCCCGGAAAGGACAGCGGCGCACTCGGCGTCGTCGGCGTCGGCACCATGTCGACCAAGCTGGGCGGCGTCGGCACTTGTTCGATCAGACTAGGCGATGTCGGCCGTGCCTCCTGCGGCGGCGTCTGCGGCGTTTGCTCCGCTGGTCGCGCCTCCGGTTGCTGTTCTGCGGGTCGGCCACTCTCCGGTTCTTCTGCGGGGCGGCTCTCCGGTGCCTCTACAGCGGGCGGCAGAGTAGTCGGGGGCCCCCGCGGATCAGCCGGCACACTGGGATCGTCCGACCTCACCACCTCAACATCGATCGGGGTCTGGGTTGGCGCGACATTATACTCGAAGTTGGTTTCCCTGCCGCCGGGGATAAATGCCTCAATGCCGGGTTGAGCCTCTGTTGGCGCTGCGCCCTCGAAAACCGAACCCCAATCGGGGGCGGGCGCGGTAGTTGACGGCGCATATTCGAAACTTGTTTCTCTACCGCCCGGAATGGTTGACGTGGTGCCAGACGGAGAAGTGGCCATGTCCGGCCCACCAAGCCCAGGCTCCGAGGGGGGGCTCAGTGCATTATCAGGAATGGCCATAAGGGCATCAAGGCCCCGTGAGAACGGATACATTGTAACCCCGGCCACAGGGTCAATGATTGCGTTCATGGTAGCGTTAAATCGGTCGCCCCAAGTTGGGGCCGGCGGTCCCTGCACATAGCCGGGATTTGGAAAATAGCCGAAATCATGCAGAAGGGTTTCTTGCGCGCTGCGCGATAGCTGGTCGCTCGGCAGCGTGCTGTAGGGCGTATCGCCCCACATTTCGTTGAAGGTAAGCGATGGCTCCGCTTCCGATCTCTGATCGGCCGCCAGATCCATGCCGGACGGCGTGTCGCCGAAGGGATCAAACGCCTGATTGAAATCCCGCCCAACGGAAACGTCGGTGCTCGGCTGATACGGATTTGCGGCCCAATCGGTCGGCTCGGCGAGGCCGGTTCGCCCCGCCATCTGCTCAGCCGGGTTCCAGCCGGGCTGGATGCCGAGGTCGGCAAACACCTGATCGAAATTCGGCGCGGCGGTCTGCTGCCCCGGCCCATAGTCGAAATCTGTTCCCCTGCCCCCGGAGATATACGCATCGACGGCAGGCGATGGCGCGGAAGTGTCGAAGCCGAACCGGCTGTCGAAGCTGTCTTGCTGCTGGCCAGATTTGCCTTGCTCACCGGCCGATTGCTGGTCGAGGCTTTGCGGTCCGAAGGCCGAAGGCTCCGCATCGGGTGTAGCGGCATCGAAGCGGCTGGCGAAACTATCCTGCTGCGCGGGCGCGACGGCGTCGAAGCGACTGGCAAAACTGTCTTGCTGTGTTGGCTCGGCCTCGGGCGGGGCTTCGGCTTCTGGCGCGGGTGCCGCACCTAGCGGGGCGGCATCAGGGTCGGTCTGTGTTCCCGTATCAGCATTGGGCTCGGCCTCGGATCCGGCCTCGGACGCCGCTTCCGCCGCCTGACCGCCCATGGAATGGCTGGACGCCGCTGCCGGCCCTGCCGCCGCATGGCCACCGGCCGAACCCGCCGTGTCGGCAAAGGCTGGCCCGCTGACCGAGCTTACCGCATTGCTGCCGCCGAGGGTGCCGGTGCCGAAGCTGCTGAAGGAGCCGCCACCACCACCGCCTCCACCGTAGAAGCCTCCACCACCGCCACCGTATGAGCCGCCGCCGTAATCACCACCGCCGCCGGCGCTACCCCAGAAGCCGCCACCACCACCACCGCCACCACCATAGGTGTCAGCGCCGAACATCGCGCCGCCAGGCCCGCCGCCGGTGCCCGCCGCGTTGAACGTGCCGGCCGAGCCCCAGTCGCCGCCGCCCGTGGTCACGCCAGGGTTAGGCCCGGCAACGTCGCCAAAGGTCGGATTGGGGGCGTTAAAGCCGGAATAATTGGTATCGCCGAAGCTGCCCCAGTCGCCACCGCCGCCCATGCCGGTTCCGGCCGTGGAAGCATCGTAGGCCGAGCCGCCCCAGAACCCGATCCCGCCGGCATCGAAGCCCGAAGCATCATAAGAACCGGAACTGCCCCAATCGCCGCCCCCGGTAAAGCCGCCCCCGCCACTGTCACCGCTAAAGCTGCCCTCGCCGCCGCCGCCGCCGCCCTCGCTGCCCCAGCATAGCCGTAGGCTTTGCGGCAACCATTCATCCGGCTGCGCGCAATCCCACGGCTTGAAAATCATACCCCGCACATCCCTTCACATTCGTTGTTGAACAGGTTGAGTTGGCCGTGATCCTCGGCGGTCGAGAGGTCAACCTCGGCGAGCGGTTTCAGCGAGCGATGGACGAATAGCTCATTGCGCCATTTGCGCATGTGGCCGCCTTTGCGCACCAGATCGTCCACATCGCACGCCTGTTTGAAGCTCGCCGGATCGTTGGCCTTCATGTCGCGCCAGCCGGCGTCGTCGCGGAATGGGCAGAACGTGCAGGCCGATTTGCCGGGCAGCGGGTAGCCGTGGGCGGCCAGCCAATCGAGGCAGGCTTGCCGGGTCATCCGCAATTCGAGCAGGGGATGGCGGTTGGTCTGCCACGCCTGCCGCGCCGGTCGCGCCCGTATCGCCTCGTAGCG
>Ga0207644_10003185_pt1 | contig 10567 bp, 11 predicted proteins | sample KBSS73metaG_FD_184326 | JGI IMG/M metagenome (GOLD analysis project Ga0207644, IMG submission 184326) | Switchgrass rhizosphere microbial communities from Kellogg Biological Station, Michigan, USA - KBS S7-3 metaG (SPAdes) (version 2) | ecosystem: Host-associated > Plants > Roots > Rhizosphere... | reverse complement strand
TAGTGCGTCCACGCACCCGCATTCAGCATCACGCCGTCGACGTTCTCCTGATAAGCCCGGTGGATCCGCTCGCACATCTCCGCTTCGCTGTTGGTCTGGAAGCACGACACCGAGACTCCCAGCTCTTTCGCGAGCGACTGCAGCTGCTCGTTGATCTGATCGAGCGTGATCGTCCCGTACTGCCTGGGATCGCGCTTGCCGAACATGTTGTGATTGACGCCATGAAGCATCAGGAATTTCTTCACGATGGCTCCGTTGGGTGAGGACAGTCGTCGAGATCTGGCGCACCCCGCCGATGACGGGGTGCGCTCTGTCGAAGCGGTACGCGATTACGCCTTCGCAAGGCGCGCGTCCGCGACCGATGCCTCGCGCAACCGGTCGTATTCGGGCTTCGGGACCGGCTCGGCATCCGCCTTGCCCAGATCGTTGAGATGCACGCGATAGGTCTCGCGGGCGCTCCACGCGGCGATCGCCGCAATCACCGTGATGCCCAGCGTCCATGCGCCGATCTTCATGGGAATTCCGACGGACCCAGGCGGGGCGATCGTCGCAAAAAACGCCGGCAGCAAAGCGGTGATCGCCGTTCCGACGTTCTGCGCGATCGCCATCGCCGTGACGCGGGTACGCGTCGGAAACAATTCCGGGTAGAAGCTGGGGAAGACCGCGTTGTAGCCCTGGTAGACCACGCCCCACATCAGCAGCGACATCGCGATCGCAAGCGGAACGTTCTTGATGCTGATCGCGTAGAGATAGCCGAACGAGAGCAGTCCCGTCAGAAGCGCGCCCACGATGATCGGCGGTCTGCGGCCGATCTTGTCGGACAGATTGCCGACGAAGGGGATCACGACGACGGCCAGGATGTTGCCGAGCACCGGGATCCAGAGGTAGACGTCTTTGTCGAACCCGATGCCGTAACCGGGCTGCACCGCGTAGGCCGCGCCGAAGATCGACGTGACGACCGGAATCACGTTCATCAGCGCCATGCAGACGACGCGAAGCATGTCCGCCAGGTTGTACTTGAAGGCGTCAACGATCGGCGAACGCGGCACCGCGTGATGCGCGCTCTCCTCCGCGAAGGCCGGTGTCTCGTCGACTTTCCTTCGAATGATGTAGCCGGCGATGATCACGACGACGCTCATCAGGAAGGGAATCCGCCATCCCCACGAGTTGAAGGCATCCTTGTCCATGTAATGCGCAAGCGGCAGGAAGATGGCTGCGGCGAGGATTTGCCCGGCCTGGACGCCCTGCAAAGTGAAGCTCGCGAAGAACCCCCGGCGGCCGAACGGAGCGTGCTCGAGGATCATCGAGCTCGCACCCGAGATCTCGCCCGCGACGGCGAAGCCCTGGATGAGGCGCAGGATCACGAGCAGCGTGGGAGCGAGCACCCCCACCTGCGCATAGGTGGGCAACAGCCCGACGCCCATCGTCGAGATGCCCATGAGGAACATGCAGATGAGCAGCACGGTCTTGCGCCCGTGCGTGTCACCCCAGTGACCGAGGAAAAACGCGCCGATGGGCCGCGCGACGTAGCCGACGCCGTAGGTCGCAAGCGACGCGACGATGGCGACGGTGGGATTTCCCGACGGGAAGAAAAGCTGCGGGAAGATCAGCGACGCCGCCGTCGCATAGATGAAGAAGTCGTAGTACTCGAGCGCCGAGCCGATCCAGCCGCTCGCGGTTGCCTTCTTCGTCTGGTGTGTGCCCTGTGGCTCGTGTTCGGTGGCGCTGGCCATTTTCGTCCTCCGCTACGCTATTGATGAAGCGCCGTTTCGCGGCGCGCGTCCTCGCTCAAATCGGCGAACTCGTCGCAATGCGCGATGAACTCCTCGTGATGCATCGACCGGCCGTCAATACTTGATCTGGGACAACGCGCGCAGGATGTCCGGCGTGGTCGTCTTGAAGCCGAAGAATTCCAGGTAGGCGGGGATCATCTCGTACAGCATGTCGGTGCCCACCTGGACCGGGCAGCCCTTTTCCATGGCCGCGCGCAGGAACGGCGTGAACTCCTCCTTCATGACCACCTCTCCCACGAACGTTCCGGGGGTGATTCGCGCGACATCAACCGGCAACGCATCGCCCTCCTTCATGCCGAGCGGTGTTGCATTGACGACGACGTCGTAGCCTTCTGGATCGTTCGAACCCGTGCGGACGGTCAGCTTCGGATAGTGCTCGCGCAATCGATCAGCCAACGCTTCGGCCATCGCGGGATAGGCATCGAAGACGCCGATCGTTCCCGCGCCTGCTGCGGCGAGGGACGCGGCGATCGCCGAACCGACGCCGCCGGCGCCCACGACCAGCGCACGCGCACCGGCGAGCGGCCGCCCCTTGCGCTCGACGCCGCGAACGAAGCCCGTACCGTCGAACATGTCGCCGAGTAGCGAGCCATCCTCGCGCTTGCGGACCGCATTGCACGAGCCGGCGATCCTGACCGTCGGCGTGACCTCGTCGAGCAGCGTGGCCGTGACGACCTTGTGCGGCATCGTCACGAGCGCGCCCCGGATGTTCGTCAACCGAAACAGCGTGCGCAGGAATGCGGGGTAATCCTCAGGCTTCACGCCCATCGGAATGACGACGGCATCGATCCCCGCCTGATCGAAGTACGGGTTGTAGATCATCGGCGCCTTGAACGCCTCGGTCGGATAGCCAAGGTGCGCGACAAGCGTCGTCTTTCCGGTGATCATTGCGTCGCTCCCGATGTCAGACGTTGGCCGCGATTGACACATGCATCCGCGTGTCTATGATGCGGCCGAAAGAGGAAATCCGAGAATCCGTGGCACGAAGAACCCCGGCCGCGCGCGTTACGCGCAAGCCTGCGCCTCGTACGTACGACGCGGCGAGAACGCGCGAGGACATCCTTTCGGTGGCGACGCACGAATTCGCCCGCGACGGGTTCAACGGTGCGCGGGTGGATGCCATTGCGGCAAGAACGTCCACGACGAAACGGATGATCTACTACTACTTCGGCGGCAAGGAACAGTTGTACATCGCCGTGCTGGAGGCTGCCTATGCCCGGATCCGCGAGGCCGAAGCCGCATTGCGGCTCGACCAGATGGAGCCGGAGGCTGCGATCCGACGCCTCGTGCAATTCACGTTCGACTACGACCATGCGAATCCGGATTTCGTTCGCCTCGTCGCCGTGGAGAACATCCACCACGCCCGGCATCTCGCCAAGTCGACGCGCATTCGCAAGATCAACGCCGGCATCATTGCCATGATCGATGAAATCCTGCGCCGGGGACGACGCGCGGGCACGTTCCATGCGCGCGTCTCGGCGATCGACGTGCACATGCTGATGAGCGCGCTTTGTTTCTTCCACGTCTCCAACCTGCACACGTTCGGCAGGATATTCCGGCGAGACTTCCTGTCGCCGAAGCTCCGCCAGTCTCATCGCAGGCTCGCGGCCGATTTCATCATTCACCTGCTGACGGTAAGCTAGCGTGCGGCCGATCGCGTCCTTGACAGACGTCCGGCGAGCCGCCTAGCATGATCGCACGAAAATGTACGAAACGGTGAGTACGGGTAGCGATGGCGGAAGCCGCCTTGCTCGAGGAGCGCCATGAGTCGCGAGTTCAACTACGAGCCCCTGACGCCAACCACGTTCCTGCATCGGTCGGCTGACGTATTTCCGGATCGGATCGCCTGCGTCGACGGCGCGACGCGCTTCACGTACGCGGCGTTCCTCGAGCGATGCCTGCGCTTTGCCGGCGCGCTGCGCGCCGCAGGGGTGAAGCCGGGGGATCGCGTGGCCGTGCTCGCCGGCAATTCCCACGTGATGCTCGCAGCCCACTACGCGGTGCCGTTCTCGGGCGCCGTTGTCGTCGCGCTCAACACGCGCGTCACCCCCGCGGACATGGCGTACATCCTCCAACACTCGGGGTCGTCGGTGCTGATCTGCGACCACGAGTTCCAGGGCGCCGCCGAGAAGGCCGCAAGCGAAGTCGGCCCGGCGCTCCGCCTCATCCCCGCCGGCGGCGACGCCGACGCGCTCGAGCCGTTGATCGCCAACGCCGCGCCATACGAGCATCCCGTCGCGGACGAGCGCTCGATGCTTGCGATCAACTACACGAGCGGGACGACCGCCCGTCCGAAGGGCGTGATGTATCACCATCGCGGCGCGTACCTGCAGGCGCTCGCCATGGCGGCGCACATGGGGCTCACGAGCGATTCCGTCTACCTGTGGACGTTGCCGATGTTCCACTGCAACGGCTGGTGCTTCCCGTGGGGCGTTACTGCAATGGGAGGCGTGCATCTGTGCCTGCCCAAGGTGGAGGCGAGCGCAATCTGGCGCCACATGCGCGAGTCGGGCGTCACGCACTTCTGCGCCGCCCCCACGGTGCTGACCATGACGATCTGGGATCCCGGCGCGGGCCGGCTGCCGCGCCCGGTGCGAATCGGCACCGGAGGCGCGCCGCCCACCCCCGCATTGCTCGAGCGTCTCGCCGCACTCGGCATGGACATCACGCATCTGTACGGACTCACCGAAACCTACGGTCCTTCGGTGATCTGCGACTGGCGCAGCGAATGGAACGCGCTGCCGATCGACGAGCAGGCGCGGCTCAAGGCGCGCCAAGGGGTCAACAACGTGATCGGCCAGCGGATCCGGGTCGTCGACGAAAACGGCGGCGACGTCCCGCGCGACGCGCAAACGCTGGGCGAAATCGCCATCCGCGGCAACAATGTCATGCTCGGCTATTACCGGGACGACGAGACGACGCGCGCGAGTTGTCCGGACGGATGGTTTCGCACCGGGGATCTTGGTGTCATGCATCCCGATGGCTATATCGAGCTGCGCGATCGCGCAAAGGACATCATCATCTCCGGCGGCGAGAACATCTCGTCCGTAGAAATCGAGCAGGCGCTCACGACCCACGCTGCCGTGCTCGAGGTGGCGGTGGTCGCGGCCGCGGACGAAAAATGGGGCGAAGTTCCCGTTGCGTTCGTGACGCTGAAGGACGGCGCAACGGCGACCGCCGCCGAATTGATCGATCATGTGCGCGGCCGGCTTGCACGCTTCAAGGCGCCGAAGCGGGTTATCTTCGGACCACTGCCCAAGACCTCGACGGGCAAGGTGCAGAAAAAGGAGCTGCGGGACCGGCTGAGGGCCGGCGCGGCGTCTTCGTAACGCGGACGGGAGCACGGATGGATACCGAACACAAGGAAGTCCGGCATGAACGCAGGCGGCCGCATGCGAAGACCACGCCAAGGCTGCCGCTCAAGGAAATCGACGAGCGTAACAAGAAGCGCATCCGCGAGCTCAACGGGGAATTCCTCAACCTGTACCGGGTGCTCGGCCATCACGCCAACCTGCTGTCGGCGTGGATCGAGTTCGCCTATACGCTGCGCCGCGATTGCACGACGTCACGCTCGCTGCGCGAACTGATGATCCTGCGCGGCGCTCAGCTCGAGGGCTCGGCCTACGAGTGGCATCAGCATCGCCGCTGGGCGCGTCAGCAGGGCGTGCCGCCCGAGCAGATCGAGGACCTGTTCTTCTGGCGCGAATCACCCCGCTTCACCGAGGCCGAGTGCGCGGCGCTCGGGCTCACGGAAGCGATGATGCACGGCAATGTGACCGACGACGATTACGCACACCTTGCGAAGCATTTCTCGCCGAGCGAGATCATCGAGCTCGCGCTCACCGCGGGCTTCTACGCGATGGTGCCGCGCGTGCTGAATGCGCTCAAGGTGCCGATCGAGGAAGAGACGCTGCACGCCCCGGTCGGCGCGGAGCGGTGAATGGCGGGAGCGCAGATGGCCAAGAACGAAGTCGAGCAGTCTTACGGGGAATTCGCGCAACGCGACCGGACGGTTCACCCGCCGCCCTTCGCGCCGACCTACAAGACTACGGTCCTGCGATCGCCGCGGAATGCGCTCATCTCGCTGCAGAATTCGCTTTCCGAGATAACCGCACCCGTGTTCTCGCGGGACGAGCTCGGCCCGCTCGACCATGACCTCATCCTGAACTACGCGAAGGGCGGCCTGCCGATCGGCGAGCGCATCATCGTTCACGGGTACGTGCTGGACGAATTCCGCCGACCCGTCCCGAATGCGCTCGTCGAGGTGTGGCAGGCCAACGCCGGAGGGCGATACAGGCACAAGAAGGACACGTACATCGCGCCGGTCGATCCGAATTTCGGCGGCTGCGGACGCGTGCTCACCGATCGCGATGGACACTACGTCTACCGCACGATTCGACCGGGGCCCTATCCTTGGCGCAACAGCGTCAACGACTGGCGCCCGGCGCACATCCACTATTCGATCAGCGGCTCGGGCTGGGTGCAACGGCTCATCACGCAGATGTACTTCGAGGGCGATCCGCTCATTGCGCACGACCCGATCGTCCGGACGATCCCGAGCGAATCGGCGATCAGGCAGCTGATCGGCGTGCTCGACAAGAATGCGGCGATGCCGCTCGACAGCCTCGCGTACCGGTTCGACATCGTGGTCCGCGGCGCACGCGCAACCTGGTTCGAGAGCCACGTGCAGGGCCAACCGGCGATGCAACGGGAGTGACGCCATGGTGAGCGAGCTCGACTATCTGAAGGAGTCGGCGTCCCAGACCGCGGGACCCTACGTGCACATCGGTCTCGCGCCTCACGCGGCGGGATTCGACATCTTCGAGAACAATTTTTCGCACGTGCTCGCGACGGCGGAGACCAAAGGCGAGCGCATCACCATCGAGGGCCGGGTGATCGACGGGTCCGGAACGCCGGTCCGCGACGTGCTCGTCGAGCTCTGGCAGGCGAATGCCGCGGGCAAGTACAACCATCCCGCCGATCGTCAACAGAAACCGGTCGATCCGACGTTTCGAGGCTGGGGACGCGCATGCTCGGACTTCGAAAGCGGAATCTTCACATTCGAGACGATCAAGCCGGGCATCGTCGAGGGACGCGGAGGCCGCTCGATGGCACCGCACGTGAACCTGTGGATCGTCGCACGCGGCATCAACATCGGGCTCAATACGCGCATGTACTTCTCGGATGAAACGGCCGCCAACGCGGCGGACCCCGTCCTGAACCTAATCGAATGGGAAGTGCGCAGGAACACGCTGATCGGGCAGCGCGAAGAGCGGAGCGGCAAGCGCATCTACCGTTTCGACATCCATCTGCAAGGCCCGCAGGAAACGGTGTTCTTCGACGTCTGAAATGGCGATCGACTTTACGCTTGCGCCCGAGCACGCGGAGCTTCAAGCGAGAATCCGCACATTCATCGCCGACCAGATCATTCCGCTCGAAGTCGACCCGCGGCGCACGGTACATGGGCCGACCGAGGATCTCCGCCGCGAGCTCGTCGAGCGGGGCCGGCAGGCGGGCCTCCTGTCACCCCACGTCGCGCGCGAATACGGCGGGATGGCCCTCACCCACATGGGCCGCGCCATCGCGTTCGAGGAAGCCGGGTACTCGCCGCTTGGTCCGATCGCGCTCAACGTCTTCGCGCCGGACGAGGGCAACATGCACCTGCTGGACGCGGTTGCGACGCCGGCGCAGAAGGAGCGCTGGCTGCGACCGCTCGCGAGCGCTGCGATCCGCTCGTGCTTTTGCATGACGGAACCGCCTCCAGGGGCGGGATCCGACCCCTCGATGCTCGCCACGCGCGCCGTCCGCGACGGCGACGACTACGTGATCGACGGCGGCAAGTGGTTCATCACGGGTGCGGAGGGCGCCGCGTTCGCGATCGTGATGGCCAACGTCAGCGATGCCGGCGCGACGATGTTCCTGTCGGACATGAACGCGTCGGGCATCGTCCTCGAGCGGACGATGGGCAGCCTCGACTCGTGCTTTCCGGGCGGTCATGGTGTCGTGCGCTTCGAGGGACTGCGGGTGCCGGCCGCCAATGTGCTGGGCGAAGTGGGCAAAGGCTTCAAGTACGCGCAGGTACGACTGTCGCCCGCCCGCCTCACGCACTGCATGCGCTGGCTCGGTGCAGCACGGCGTGCGCATGACGTGGCCATCGACTATGCGCGCCGGCGCCAGGCGTTCGGCAAGCCGATCGGCGAGCACGAAGGGGTCGGCTTCATGATCGCCGACAACGACATGGATCTCCACGTCGCGCGTCTCGCCATCTGGCACTGTGCGTGGGTGCTCGACCACGGGGAGCTCGGACTTCACGAATCGAGTCGCGCGAAAGTCATCGTGTCCGAAGCGACCTGGCGCGTCGTCGATCGCTGCGTGCAGATACTCGGCGGCCAGGGCGTCACCGAAGAAACGGTCGTCGCGCGGATCTTCGCCGACCTGCGTGCATTCCGTATCTACGACGGTCCGTCGGAAGTGCATCGCTTCAGCATCGCCAAGCGAGTTCTCCGTGGGAAAGTGCATTGACGGAGCAGACGGTTCACAACGCGCCGCGCACGGACACGGCCGCAGCGATTGCACGGTGGCTTTGCGACGCCGCGCATGCGGACCGCGCAGCGATCACGCGATACGAGAAGCTGCCCGGTGGAGCGATCCAGGACAACTGGTCGCTCGATGCGACCCTCGAGGGCGGCCCGTGGAGCGGTGCGCATCGGTGGGTGCTGCGCAAGGACGCGACGTCGAGCGTCGCCGTCAGCCGTACACGCGCGGAGGAGTTCGCGATCCTGCAGGTCGCGCATGGCGCGGGCGTGAGAGCCCCGAGGCCGCTCTTTCTTTGTCGGGACAAATCGGTGTTGAACGCCGAGTTCTTCGTGATGGAGCGGTTGCCCGGGCTCGCCCAGGGCCACCGGCTGACGCGCGAGCCTGCGCTCGTCCCCGACGGCGATGCGCTCGCGTTCGCGCTCGGCGCGAATCTCGCACGCATTCATGCGATACGCCCGCCGCGGCCTGCGCTTGGCATGCTTGCGATGCCGGCAAACCCCGCCGTAGAAACGATCGCGGAATATCGAGCGTATCTCGACGCCCTGGACGACGCTCACCCCGCGCTCGAATGGGGACTGCGGTGGTGCGAGCGGCGCGCACCGGCGGCATTCGACATCACCCTCATCCATCGCGACTACCGCACGGGCAACTATCTCGTCGATCAAGGTCGACTCTCGGGTGTGCTCGATTGGGAATTCGCCGGGTGGGGCGATCCGCGCGAAGATCTCGGGTGGTTCACGGCAAGATGCTGGCGCTTCAACGGTGTCGAGCGCGAAGCCGGTGGCATCGCGGCTCTGGATCCGTTCATGCAAGGCTACGAGTCCGTCGCGGGACGTGGCATCTCGCGCGAGGACCTCGACTACTGGCAGGTGATGGCGCATTTGCGCTGGGCCGTCATCGCGCTCCAACAGGCGCAACGCCATATCGCAGGCGGTGAGCGCTCGCTGGAGCTCGCCCTGACCGGACGCATCGTGCACGAGCTCGAATACGAGGTGCTGCAATTGATCGCGCGAGCGGATCGATGACGGACATCTCCGACGCCGCCGATTTGATGACGACTGCGCGCGAGGCGCTGCTTCGCGAACTGTTGCCCGTGCTGCCGGCCGAGCACAGGTATTCAGCGCTGATGATCGCAAACGGCATGGCGATCGCCGCCCGTGAGCATCGATTGGGGCCGGATGCGGGGCAGAGCGAGACGGTGCGAATGCGGAACCTCCTGGCCGGCTGCGCGCTGCCGATCCCTCCTTCCAACGATGCACACGCGCTGCGGAGGATCGTGTGCTCGGCGATACGCGCCGGTCGGTTCGACGAGCCCGCAAGCGCAACCCGCTTGACACAAGCCCTCATGCATACGGCCGAAGCGTGGGTCGCGATCTCCAACCCGAAGGCATTGCGGACGGCCAGCCAGCCGACCGGCAGAAACGAGGCGTAGCGACAATGGAACTGACTCTGGCCGGGCGGAACGCGCTCGTTACCGGCGCGAATGGAGGACTCGGAAGCCACTTCGCGCAAACGCTTGCGAACGCAGGCGCCAACGTTGCCATCGCTGCCCGTCGACTGGATTCGCTCGATCCCGTTCGCGATGCGATCGCGGGCCGCGGCGTCCGCGTTGCACCCGTCGCACTCGACGTGACCAGGACGGAGAACGTCCAGGCCGCGTTCGATCAGGCCACGCAGGCGCTGGGGCCGATCACCGTCGTCATCAACAACGCGGGCGTTGCCGTCACGAAGCCGCTTCTCGACCAGACGGAGGCCGACTGGCAGCAAGTGATCGAGGTCAACCTGAACGGTGCGTGGCGCGTCGCGCAGGCGGCCGCGCGGCACATGGTGAAGCACGGTGAGGGCGGCAGCATCGTCAACATCGGGTCGATCCTGGGCCTGCGCGTCTCGTCGCAAGTCCCGAGCTACGCAGCGTCGAAAGCGGCGCTGATCCAGCTCACCAAGGCGATGGCGCTCGAGCTTGCACGGTATCGGATACGTGTGAACACGCTTGCACCGGGCTATGTCGAAACGGGCATCAACCGCGAGTTCTTTGCAAGCGAGCCCGGACAGGCGCTGATCAAGCGGGTTCCGCAGCGGCGCATTGGCAAGCCCGAGGAGCTCGATGGCGCGCTGCTGCTGCTCGCTTCGGACGCCGGCTCGTATATCACCGGCGCGGTGCTCGCCGTCGACGGCGGCCATCTCGTCAATACGCTATGACGGAAGCGTCGGGCATGCAGGGCATGTACGAGCAATGG
>Ga0207644_10003184_pt1 | contig 10568 bp, 8 predicted proteins | sample KBSS73metaG_FD_184326 | JGI IMG/M metagenome (GOLD analysis project Ga0207644, IMG submission 184326) | Switchgrass rhizosphere microbial communities from Kellogg Biological Station, Michigan, USA - KBS S7-3 metaG (SPAdes) (version 2) | ecosystem: Host-associated > Plants > Roots > Rhizosphere >... | reverse complement strand
CAGGGCGGGCATCGCGCCGCCCGAGGCTGCCCGCGACATTCGAGAGAAGGGCGCCTTTACGGTGGCCCGCATCGAAGAGATCGAGGCGGTCACGCAGCACGACGTGATCGCCTTTACGACCGCCGTAGCCGAGCACGTGGGTCCGTCGGCGCGGTGGCTGCACTTCGGGATGACGTCGTCGGACGTCATCGACACGGCGCAGGCGCTGCAGATGCGCGAGGCCTGCGATCTCATCCTCACGAACCTCGATGGCCTGATGGCCGCGGTGCGGCAGCGCGCGGCCGAGCACCGCCACACGCCGATGATCGGCCGCACGCACGGGGTGCACGCCGAGCCGATGACGTTCGGCCTCAAGCTGGCACTGTGGTACGCGGAGCTGGGACGCGACCGCGTTCGTCTCGAGCGCGCTCGCGCGGGGATCGCCGTCGGCATGCTCTCAGGCGCCGTTGGCACCTTTGCCCACCTGCCACCGGCGGTCGAACAGGACGTCTGCCGGACGCTCGGTCTCGAGCCGGTCGTGGTGGGTTCGCAGGTGATTCAGCGCGACGCCCACGCCGAGCTGCTGTCGGCCATCGCCATCACCGGATCGACGCTGGAAAAGTGCGCGCTCGAGATCCGCGGTCTGCAGAAGACCGAGATCGGCGAGGTGGAGGAGCCGTTTGCCAAGGGGCAGAAGGGTTCGTCCGCCATGCCGCACAAGCGCAACCCGATCGGCTGCGAGCAGATCGTCGGTCTGGCGCGGCTGCTGCGCGCCAACGCCGGGGCGGCGTTCGAGAACAACGCGCTCTGGCACGAACGCGACATTTCTCATTCGTCGGTCGAGCGGGTCATCCTGCCCGATAGTTTCATCACGCTGGACCACATGCTGCGCCGCTTCACGCGGATCGTCGCCGGCATGGTGGTGTATCCCGAGCGGATGCGCGAGAATCTGGATCGATCGCGCGGCGTCGTGTTTTCGGGCACGGTGCTGCTGGAGCTGGCGCGCCGCGGCGTGTCGCGCGAGCAGGCCTACGAGTGGGTGCAGCGGAACGCGATGCGCTCGTTTCACGAACGCACGGACTTCAAGGCGCTGCTGCTGGACGACGCCGACGTGGCGCGCGTACTGGCGCCGGCCGAGATCGAACGGGCGTTCGACCTGGGCGACCAGCTGCGCCACGTGGACGACATCTTCGATCGCGTGTTCGGCGCCGCGGCGGCCGCCGGCTGAGGGAGACACAAAGCGATGCGCGTGCGTGTGTTCGTGACCCTGAAACCTTCCGTGTTCGATCCGCAAGGCACGACCGTCGCCGAGGCGCTGCACACTCTCGGGTTCGGTTCGGTGGACGGCGTGCGCCAGGGCAAATACTTCGAGCTCGACATTGCGGCGTCGAGCGCCGACGAAGCAAAGAAGGTCGCGACCGACGCAGCCGATAAGCTGCTGGCCAATCCCGTGATCGAAAGCTATCGCGTCGAGGTGGACGCGCCTGGAGGCGCCCGATGAAATTCGCGGTCGTCGTCTTTCCCGGTTCAAACAGCGATCACGACGCCCATTACGCAGTGGAGCATCCGCTCGGTGAAGAAGCCCGCTACGTGTGGCACAAGGACACCAGCCTGGGTGACGCCGACGCGGTCATTCTTCCCGGCGGCTTCGCGCACGGCGACTATCTTCGTACGGGCGCCATCGCGCGCTTCTCGCCGATCATGGCCGACGTGCGGCGCTTTGCCGACGCCGGCGGTCCGGTGCTCGGCATCTGCAACGGCTTCCAGGTGCTGCTCGAGGCGGGGCTTCTGCCCGGCGCGATGCTGCGCAACGACAGCCTGCACTTCCGCTGTGAGTTCGTGAGCGTCCGCGTCGAGCACGCGGACACGCCGTTCACGGTGGCCTGCCGCCCCGGGCAGGTGCTGCGGATGCCGATCGCGCACGGGGAAGGCAACTACTACGCCGAACCCGAGGTGCTGGCGCGCCTCGAGCGGAACCGGCAGGTGCTGTTCCGTTACGTCGACGCGGCCGGCCAGGTGACGCGCGACAGCAATCCCAACGGGTCGGTGGCGAACGTCGCCGGCCTGTGCAACGAGGCGCGCAACGTGGTCGGATTGATGCCGCATCCCGAGCGCGCGTGCGAGCTGGCGATCAACGGTGCCGACGGCCTGGTGATGCTGCAGTCGGCGGTGCAGTGGTTCACGCGGCAGGCGCCGGCCGCGGTGGCCGTGCGCGGTGCCAGCAGCCTGAGCGCATGACCGCCGTCGACGTCTCCTCCACCGCGGTCCTCGAGCGCCACGGCGTCACGCGCGAGGAGTTCGACAAGATCGTCGCGATGCTCGGCCGGCAGCCGACCCTCACCGAGCTCGGCATCTTCTCGGTGATGTGGTCCGAGCACTGCAGCTACAAGAGCTCGCGGGTACACTTGAAGACGCTGCCGACCACCGGGCCCCGCGTGCTGCAGGGCCCCGGCGAAAACGCCGGCGCGGTGGACATCGGCGACGGCCTGGCCGCGGTCTTCAAGATCGAGTCACACAACCATCCATCGTTCATCGAGCCGTATCAGGGCGCGGCCACCGGCGTGGGCGGCATCATCCGCGACATCTTCACCATGGGCGCGCGGCCGATCGCCCTGCTGAATTCGCTGCGCTTCGGCTCGCTCGACAACCCGCTCGTGCGCCGCAACATGGCCGGCGTGGTGGCGGGCATCGGCGGCTACGGCAACAGCATCGGGATCCCGACCGTCGGGGGCGAGATCGCCTTCGACGAGAGCTATACCGGCAACCCGCTCGTGAACGTGTTCTGTCTCGGGATCTCGAAGGCCGACGAAATCATCAAAGGCGTGGCCTCCGGGGTCGGGAACTCGGTGTTCTACGTGGGGTCGAAGACGGGGCGCGACGGCATCCACGGCGCCACGATGGCCTCGGCGGAGTTCGACGACAAGTCGGCCGAGAAGCGTCCGGCGGTGCAGGTGGGCGATCCGTTCATGGAAAAGCTCCTGCTCGAGGCCTGTCTCGAGGTGATGAAGACCGACGCGCTCGTCGGCATTCAGGACATGGGCGCTGCGGGGCTCACGTGCTCGACCTGCGAGATGGGTGCGCGCGGCGGCGCCGGCGTCGAGATCGACGTCGCGCTGGTACCGCAGCGCGAGACCGGCATGACGGCGTACGAGATCATGCTGTCCGAATCGCAGGAGCGCATGCTGCTGGTCGCCAAGCAGGGGCGCGAGGCGGAAGTGCAGGCGATCTTCGAGAAGTGGGACCTGCACGCCGTCCGGATCGGGACGGTGACCAACGACGGCCTCATGCGCGTGAAAGAGCGCGGTACGGTCGTAGCCGAGATTCCCAACACCGCGCTCACGGACGAAGCGCCGCTCTATCGGCGGCCGTACTCGGAGCCGGGCTATCTCAAGGAGGCGCAGCAGCTGTCGCTGGCGTCGCTGGGCGCGCCCGCGCCTGCCGCCGACGTGTTCCGGCGCCTGCTGGCCGCGCCGACGGTGGCGAGCAAACGCTGGGTCTACCGGCAATACGACCACGTGGTGCGCACCAACACTATGGTCCTACCCGGCATGGGCGCCGGCGTCGTGCGGATCAAGGACACCAAGCGCGCGCTGGCGCTCTCGGTGGATTGCAACGGGCGCTTCGTCTACCTCGATCCGTTCGTCGGGGCGCAGCTGGCGGTGGCCGAGGCGTCGCGGAACGTCGCGTGCGCCGGCGGGTTGCCGATCGGCGCGACCAACTGCCTGAACTTCGGCAATCCGCAGAAGCCCGACATCATGTGGCAGTTCGTGAAGGCGGTCGAGGGCATGGGCGCCGCCTGCCGCGCGCTCGACATTCCGATTACGGGCGGCAACGTCAGCCTCTACAACGAGACCGACGGGCGCGGCGTGCTGCCGACGCCTGTGCTCGGTGTCGTCGGGCTCATCGAGGATGCGACCACGGTCGTCCGGCGGCTCTTTCAGGCCGAGGGCGACGCCGTCATCCTGCTGGGAGAAGGCAGGCCCGAACTGGGTGGCAGCGAGTACCTGAACACGATGCACGGACTGGTGCGCGGCGTGCCGCCGGCGCTCGACCTGGCGCGCGAGGCCGGGTTGCAACGGGTGCTCGTGGCCGGCGCCGCGCGCGGGCTCTTCAAGTCGGCCCACGATTGCGCCGAGGGCGGTGTGGCCGTGACGGTGGCCGAGTGCTGTTTCAGCGGCACGCCCGGCGCCGACGTGGACCTCCCGCCAGTGGCAGCCGAGGCGGGATTCGGCGACATCGCCACTCTGTTCGGCGAGTCCGCGTCGCGGGCGGTGGTTTCTGTCGGAGCCGGACGCGAGCGCGAGGCGCTGGCGCTGGCCGAAAAGGAAGGCGTCCCGGCGGCGCTCATCGGACGGGTTGGCGGCGGCCGCGTGCGGGTGTCGGTGGGCGGCCGGCGAGTGATTGACGAGGCGGTGGACGCCGCCGAGCGGATCTGGGATGGCGCGATTGCGTCGCGGTTCGAGCGAACGGTCGCGTAAGGCCGTACTATAGGAACAGAGGCCGCATGTTCGACAAGTTCAAAGACGAGTGCGGGGTCTTCGGAATCTTCGGGCACGCAGAGGCCGCGAACCTCACCTACCTGGGACTGTACGCGCTCCAGCATCGCGGCCAGGAAAGCGCCGGCATCGCCTCGGCCGACGGCACCCGCATCCGTGCCTCGCGCGCGATGGGCTACGTCAACGACGCGTTCGGCAGTGACACGCTCGCCGGCCTGACCGGGCACATCGCCGCCGGGCACGTGCGCTACTCGACGGCCGGCGAGAGCCGGCTGGCCAACGCCCAGCCGATTGTCATCGACAGCGCGCACGGCCAGCTGGCGCTCGGGCACAACGGCAACTTGATCAACGCCGGCGAGCTGCGTGACGCGCTGGTCGGCGAAGGCGCGATTTTCCAGACCAGCACCGACAGCGAAGTCGTCGTGCACCTGTTTGCGCGGTCGAAGGCTCCCAACGTCGAGGCCGCGATCATCGACGCGATCGGCCAGGTGCGCGGCGCCTACTCCTTCGTGCTGATGACGAAGGACCGGATCATCGGCGTGCGCGACCCGCACGGCTTCCGGCCGCTGGCGCTCGGACGTCTCGGCGACGCCTGGGTGATCTGCTCGGAAACGTGCGCCATGGATCTCATCGGCGCCACCTACGTGCGCGACGTCGAGCCCGGCGAGATGGTGATCGCGAGCGCCACCGGTCTGCGGTCGATGAAGCCGTTTGCGCCGGCGAAGCACTCCCAGTGCATCTTCGAACACGTCTATTTCTCGCGTCCCGACAGCTACGTGTTCGGCGAGAGCGTCAACGAGGTGCGCACGGAGTTCGGGCGGCGGCTCGCGCGCGAGTCGGGCGTTCCGGCGGATGTCGTGGTGCCGATTCCCGACTCCGGCGTGTGCGCGGCCGTCGGCTACGCTGAGCAGTCCGGGATTCCGATGCGCATGGGCCTCATCCGCAACCACTATGTGGGCCGCACGTTCATTCAGCCGCAGCAGTCGATCCGGCACTTCGGCGTGCGCGTGAAGCTCAATCCGGTCAAGAGCATCCTCAGCGGCAAGCGGGTGGTGCTCGTGGACGACTCGATCGTGCGCGGAACGACCAGCCGGAAGATCGTCCGCATGGTGCGCAGCGCGGGCGCGCGCGAAGTGCACATGCGCATCAGCTGTCCGCCGACGATCTCGCCGTGTTTCTACGGCGTGGATACGCCGCGCCGATCCGAGCTGATTGCGGCCACGCACACGCTCGAGGAGATCCGGAAGTACCTCGATGCCGACAGCGTGGCGTATCTCAGCCTCGACGGGCTGACCGATTCGGTGCCCGACGGCAAGACGCGCTACTGCACGTCGTGCTACACCGGCGTCTACCCGGTGGCGTTCCCACGCGACGAGAAGGCCTACCTGCAGCTGGCGCTGAAGCTCAATCCCGAACCGGCGCCACCGTCGTCGCCGCAGCCCGTGGCGACGGGCGGCTTCGACAGCGAGGAGCTGACGGGAGCCGCGGCCGAGCAGCTGGCCGGCGCCGGGTCGGCGCGCAGCCGCCGCTCGGAGTGAGAGGCGTCCGCTGATGGACTACAAGGCGTCGGGCGTCGACATCGACGCCGGCAACGAGGCCGTGCGCCGCATCCGCGGCCTGGCGCGGTCGACCTTCACCCCCGCGGTTCTCTCCGACATCGGCTCCTTCGGCGGTCTCTTCCGGCTCGAACCCGGACGGTTCAAAGACCCGGTGCTGGTCGCCAGCGCCGACGGCGTCGGCACCAAGCTGAAAGTGGCGTTCATGGCCCACAAGCACGACACCGTGGGCATGGACCTGGTGAACCACTGCGTCAACGACATCCTGGTGCAGGGCGCCGAGCCGCTCTTCTTTCTCGACTACCTCGCCACCGGGAAGCTGTCGCCGACGGTGGCCGAATCGATCGTCGGCGGGATGGCCGCGGCCTGCCGCGAGAACGGCTGTGCGCTGCTCGGCGGCGAGACCGCCGAAATGCCCGGCTTCTACGCCGACGGCGAATACGACCTGGCGGGATTCATCGTCGGCGCCGCGGACCGGGAACAGCTGATCACCGGGCGCGGCATCGGCGCCGGCGATGCCCTGATCGGCGTGCCGTCGAGCGGACTGCATACCAACGGCTATTCCCTCGCGCGGCGCATCGTCTTCGAGCACCTGGGGCTGTCGGTCGACAGCCACTTGCCGGCGCTTGGCCGGACCGTCGGGGACGCGCTGCTCGAACCGCACCGCTCGTATCTGCCGCTCATAAAGCCCATGCTGGGGGGCGGCCTCATCAAAGGCATGGCGCACATCACCGGCGGCGGCATCACCGACAACCTCCCGCGGGTGCTGCCGGCGTCCGTGGTCGCCAGCGTCGATCTGTCGCGGTGGCACCTGCCGCCGCTCTTCCAGTGGCTGATGGAGCAGGGGCGCGTGCCGCTCGACGACATGCTGCGCACGTTCAACATGGGCGTCGGGCTGGTCATCGTCACGGCCGCGGCCAAGGCTGATCACGTGATGGAGGAGCTCGCGGCGCGCGGCGGCCGCGAGGCGCGTGTCATCGGCGAAATCGTGGCTGGCGACGGCCCCGCGGTCGCCTACTCCGGCAGCCCGCTGCTGGCGTGAAGGTTCGGTCCCGCCGCCTCGGCGTGCTCGTCTCGGGCCGCGGCAGCAACCTGCAGGCCCTCATCGACGCCATCGCCGACGGCCGGCTCGATGCCACGATCGCCGTCGTCGTCTCCAACGTCGCCGGCGCCGGCGGCCTCGATCGGGCGCGGAACGCCGGCATCGCGACAGCGGTGCTCGATCATCGCGGCTGGCCGTCCCGCGACGACTACGATCGCGCGCTCGTCGAGGAGCTCAGCGCGCACGAGGTGGATGTCGTGTGCCTGGCCGGGTTCATGCGCCGGCTCGGATCGCCGTTCATCGAGGCGTTTCCGGGTGCGATCGTCAACATCCACCCCTCGCTGCTGCCGTCGTTTCCAGGTCTTCACGCCCAGCGTCAGGCGCTGGCCCACGGCGTCAAGGTGAGCGGCGTGACCGTACACCTCGTGACCGCGGAGCTCGACGCCGGCCCGATCATCGTGCAGCGAGCGGTGCCTGTGCTCGACGGCGACACCGAAGACACCCTGGCCGCGCGCATCCTCGTGCAAGAACACCAGGCCTATCCCGAGGCCGTTCAGCGCCTCCTCGACGGCGGATGGACCGTCGATGGCCGCCGGCTGGTGACGAAGTAGCCGTTACACTACCGACGATGGATCTGTACGACGAACTCGCGTGGCGTGGCATGGTCTACGACGCCACGGAGGGGCTGCGGGAGGTACTCGCGCGCGAAACCGTCACTGGATACGCTGGCTTCGATCCCACCGCCGCCAGTCTTCACGTCGGGCACCTGCTGCCGGCGCTCTCATTGGCCAGGCTTCAGCGGCAGGGCCACACGCCGATCGCGATTGTCGGTGGCGGCACCGGCCTCATCGGCGACCCCAGCGGGAAGAACGCCGAGCGCACTTTGCTGACCGTCGAGCAGGTCGCGTCGAACGTCGAGAGCATTCGCGGCCAGCTGTCGCGGTTTCTGGATTTCGATACCCCGCGCAACCCCGCACGGCTCGTGAACAACGCGGACTGGCTGACACGCATGAGTGCGATGGAGTTCCTGCGCGACGTCGGCAAGTTCTTCACCGTGAACGCCATGCTGGCCAAGGAGTCGGTGAAGCGGCGCATCGAGAGCGAAGACGGCATTTCCTATACCGAGTTCAGCTACTCGCTTCTGCAGGCGTATGACTTCCTGATGCTGCACGATCGCTTCGGCTGCACGCTGCAGATCGGTGGCAGCGATCAGTGGGGCAACATCGTGGCCGGAATCGACTTGATCCGCCGCGTGCGGGCCGCCAAGGCGCACGGTCTCGTGATGCCGTTGCTGACCACGTCGTCCGGCGCCAAGTTCGGGAAGACCGAAGGAGGCGCCGTGTGGCTCGATCCCGAGCTGACGTCGCCGTATGAGTTCTATCAGTACTGGTTCAACGCCGACGATCGCGACGCGGCCCGGTACCTCAAGTTCTTCACGTTTCTCGACGAGGCCGCGATTGCCGAGATCGAGTCGAGCAGCGCCCGCGAGCCCGAGAAACGGCACGCACAGCGCGAGCTCGCGCGCGAGGTCACGCGGCTCGTCCACAGTGCCACCGCGGTGCAGGAGGCCGAAACCGCGGCGGAGAAGCTGTTCAAGGGCGATCTGACCGCGATGTCGGTGGCGGAGCTGCTGCAGATCTTTCCCAACGTGCCCTCGTGCGACCTCGTGCCCGTGGCCACCGGCTGGCTGCTACCCGAGCTCCTGGCGGCGGCCGGAGTGGCGTCGTCGAAGAGTGAAGCGGTGCGCCTGGTGAGGGGCGGAGGCATCTCACTGAACGGACGGCGGATTGCCGACGAAAAACAGCGCGTGACACGAGAGCACGCGATCGAGGGCCGCCTCTTCGTGATCCGCAAGGGAAAGAAAGACAACTTCCTGGTGCGGTTGGTCGGCTGACTCTGTACAAAGCAAAGGGGCGGGCCGCGATGCGGTCCGCCCCTTGTGTTCCCCTGCGGGTCTGACTAACGGCGGCCCTGTGCGCGGCGGCGCAGCGCGAGACCCGCGAGCATGCTGCCGAAGAGGGCGAGCGTCGCCGGCTCGGGCACGGTTGCCCTCAGGTTCACGTTGTCGACGACCGCCGCAAACCCCTGGTTCGCATCGAGCTGAATGCGCAGCTCGTCGATGGCGATCCCGGCGAGCGTCGCCGCGAGGACGTTCTTGTAGACGCTGCCGGCAAGCGTGTTGAACGTATCTGTTGCGACCAGCACATTGCCCACGTAGCCGCGGAAGGCGATGGGATAGACGCTATCGAACTGGAGGGCGATGTCGGCGCTGGTGAAGTTGAACAGACCGCCGGCGATGTCGTTTCGCTTGATGCTCAACACGCCGCCGCCGCAGGCACTGCAGCCTTCCATGTCGTAGAGATCGCCGTTGCCCTGCGAGTCACGGAAGAGTCCGCCGCTGAACGTGCTGTACGAGAAGATCCCTTCAGCCGTCGTCGCGACCGGGCTTCCATAAGCGCCTGGTCCGAATGTGATCACGTCTGCGAAGCTCGCTGCCGGAAACAGGACCGCAGCTGCCGCGATCACGAGAAACTTACGCATAGTCAACCCTCCACCGCATCAATCGTCGTGCTGAACCTGGGAAATGGTCGTGCTGAACCTGGGAAATGTCGGGGGCCAAGTATTGGTCGCGAGGCAAAGGAGGCGCAAGCCCCAGTTTGGTCATTTCCGTATAAGTCCGTGCAAAATGGCTCGGTTCTGCACGCGATCTTCACGGACCGTTGACATACGGCGAGCCGCCGTCCTATGATTCGTAGGTTCGCTGGGCGGTTGTCACACGCGCAGTGATGGTGCCGGCACGAATGGCGCCGTCCTCGCAGCAGCGCAAACGCCAGAAGCGGCGGGCCCCCCTCCGGGTTAGCCAGGTTTCCGAGCCGGTCTCAGTCCAGTCCTCTGGACGGTGTTCCGCAAGTGAAAATAGGGCTTGACAAGGGTAGGATCGGGCTGTAGTCTTGAAAGGTTCCCCCAAAAACGACCCATCTGGGTTGAAAACGTGGGAACCTCGGCGAGGCTCAGACAGCAGCGCTGCGGTGCAGCGAAGCCGTCGGGTCTGGCCGGGCTTCCGGTTCTTTGAAAACTAGATAGAGCGTGCAAGCACTTAACGTGATCTGATCGACCAATCGCAAGATTGGAAGATTGGATCGCCCGTCGAGTGTCAGCAGATGACGTCTCGTCGAAGCGTGCAAGCGCGGAGGCGGATGAATCATCTAATAAGACCAAGTAAGAAACAACGCAAGAGCCAAGTCAACAGGCGATCGCGTTAACAAGTTGCTTCTCGCTCCTGTAACAGGGAGTGGGAACAGCCCATTTAACATGAGAGTTTGATCCTGGCTCAGAATCAACGCTGGCGGCATGCCTAACACATGCAAGTCGAACGCGGTTTCCCCGCAAGGGGAAACTGAGTGGCGAACGGGTGAGTAACACGTGGGTGACCTACCTTCGAGTGGGGGATAACGTCCCGAAAGGGACGCTAATACCGCATAACATCCTGCCTTT
>Ga0207644_10003183_pt1 | contig 10568 bp, 12 predicted proteins | sample KBSS73metaG_FD_184326 | JGI IMG/M metagenome (GOLD analysis project Ga0207644, IMG submission 184326) | Switchgrass rhizosphere microbial communities from Kellogg Biological Station, Michigan, USA - KBS S7-3 metaG (SPAdes) (version 2) | ecosystem: Host-associated > Plants > Roots > Rhizosphere... | reverse complement strand
TAACGTTCGGAAAACTTTGGAGCAACGCAATGCTACATACCGTGAAAGAGTTGCACGACTTCACCGTAGGTGCCTCCGATGGGGAGATCGGCGAAGTGAAGGATGTCTATTTCGATGACGAGCGCTGGGCAATACGCTACATGGTCGTCGAAGCCGGCGGTTGGCTGAATGGCCGCAAGGTATTGATTTCACCGATCTCGGTGCGTGGCGTCGATTGGGACGACGAGGTGCTGAACGTGAAGCTCAGTAAGCAACAAGTCCGGGACAGCCCCAGCGTCGATACCGACAAGCCGGTTTCGCGGCAGCACGAAATCGACTACTACAATTATTACGGCTATAACAACTACTGGGAAGGTGCCAATCTATGGGGCCTTGGCGGATATCCCGTTCCTTGGGTCGGGGCGTCTTCGGACGCTGCGCTTTCCCCGCGACAACCGCAGGACGATGCGATCACGCGTCAGAGGCAGCGGCGCCTGGATCGGGAACGTGAAGCGGCCGACTCGCATTTGCGCAGCAGCAAGGAAGTGATCGGCTATGAAATCATGGCCACCGATGGCCCGATCGGCAGCGTGGAAGATTTTGTATTCGACGATGAGAGCTGGGCGATCCGCTATATGGTCGTGGACACTGGCAAATGGTTGCCTGGCAAGCACGTCCTGCTTTCGCCGGAGTGGATTGACAGCGTTAGCTGGTCGGAGCATGAGGTGTACGTGAAGGTCGCACGCCAAGCGATCGAGACGAGCCCCGAATATGATGCTTCGCGTTCGTTCTCCAAGGCGCACGAAGTGACCCTCTACGAGCATCATGCGCGTACCCCATACTGGTGGTGACGTGCGCCATCGCGCGCCGAAGACGGCGAACGCGGCAGACTCGGTGCATCGCGGGAAGGCTTGACCGGAGGCGAGCAAGCTGGTGGCTGAATTCAAAGTGGGCGATCATGTGACCTGGAACTCCGAGGCTGGGCATGTGAGCGGCAGGATCATCAAGGTCCATACAAGCAACGTTGCTTACAAGGGTTACACGCATCACGCGAGCCCCAACGAACCGCAATATGAAATTCAGAGCGACAAGGCCGACCACATCGCGATGCACAAGGGTACGGCGCTGAGCAAAGGAAGTACCTGAAACTGATCGATGTCGACAGCCGGGATCGATGCCGGACGATCGTCGAGGCCTTCGCTCCGCCGAACACGGAAAGGGAGCAACGATGAAGGCGACGCAACGACTGCAAGAGTTTGGGCAGAGCCTCTGGCTCGACAACATCACGCGTGAGATGCTGATCGACGGCACCCTGCGGCGCTACGTCGATGATTTCAATGTAACGGGGCTCACGTCCAACCGGACGATTTTCGATCGCGCCATCCGTGACGGCAGCTTCTATGACGATTCGATTCGCCAAAGGACGGCCGCGGGCCAATCCGGCGAAGATCTATTCATCGATCTCGCGCTCGAAGACCTCGTGCGGGCCGCGGATCTATTCGGTCCGGCCCACGCGGCGACTGGCGGCGTCGACGGTTGGGTGTCGATGGAAGTGTCGCCGCTGCTGGCGGACGATACGGCGGGCAGTATCCGCGAAGCGAAGCGACTCCATGCGCGAGCGCGACGCTCCAACCTGTTCATCAAGATTCCCGGAACGCGTGCTGGCGTGCCCGCGATCGAGGACGCGATCTTTGCCGGGGTGCCGATCAACGTCACGCTGCTGTTTTCGCGCGAACAGTACCTGGCCGCGGCGAATGCGTACCTGCGGGGCATCGAGCGGCGGATCGCCGCGGGCCTCGATCCCAAGGTCGACTCGGTAGCATCGCTATTCGTGAGCCGCTGGGACGTCGCCGTCAAGGACAAAGTTCCGCACGAGCTTCGCAATCGCCTCGGCATCGCGATTGCCAAGCGCACCTACAAGACTTACCGCGAACTGTTGGCGTCGCCGCGGTGGCGAGCATTGGAAGGTGCGGGCGCCAGAGTGCAACGCCTGCTTTGGGCCAGCACCGGTACCAAGGATCCCGAGGCGCCGGACACGCTGTACATCGAAGCGCTCGCGGCGCCGGACACGATCAACACGATCCCCGACAAGACGCTGCTCGCGTTTGCCGATCATGGCCGGTTGAGCGGCGCGTTGCCGGTCGACGGTGGCGATGCCGAACATCTGATCGACGAATTCCGGCGGCGGGGAGTGGACGACGCAGCATTGGCCGATCAGCTTCAGGTCGAAGGCGCGCAAGCGTTCGACAAGGCGTGGCACGACCTCGTCGCTTGCATTGCCGCGAAAAGCGAGGCCCTCGACAGCGCGGCGCCTGGCCGAAACTGATCCCATGGCAGGGAGGAATACGCGCAGGGCGGTGTTTCTCGATCTGGTCCGGATCCAGATGCCGGTGGGTGCATTGACTTCCATCACCCACCGAGTCACCGGCATTCTGCTGGTCCTTGGCATTCCATTCGGCGTCTACATCCTTGATCAGTCGCTGCAAGCGCCGGCATCCTATACGTGGTTAATCAGTCTATTTGACCAGTGGGTCTTCAAGGCTTCGGCGATAGTGCTCATCTGGGCGCTGGCCCATCATCTATTGGCCGGCATCCGACACCTGTTGAGCGACATCGACATTGGGTCACTTCTGCCGGTCGCGCGGCGTAGCGCGTGGATCGTGAACGTTGGCGGACTTCTCGTGGCGCTGCTTGCAGCCGGAGCATTGCTTTGAGAAAGGCCGTTTCAGGTCTGCGCGCCTGGCTGGTGCAACGCGTGAGCGCGGTCTACATGCTGTTGTTCATCCTATTCTTGCTTACCCATTTCATTGTCGATCCACCCCGCTCGTACGTGGCTTGGCACGACTGGATGTCCAGCCCCGTGATCACCGTTACCACCTCTGTTTTTGTTGCTGCGTTGCTGGCGCACGCCTGGGTGGGTGTGCGGGACGTGGTCATGGATTACGTCCACCCGATTGCGCTTCGCGTTCTCGTGCTTTCATCGCTCGTCCTTTATCTGACGGCACTTGGCGCATGGGCTGCTCAAATCCTGTGGCTGCGGCAAGGTTGAACACACACCCCTAACGAAGGCATCAGGAGATTCTCGTGAAGCTGTCGATTTTTCGCTTCGATCCGGACCGGGACAAGAAGCCGTACATGCAGGATTACGAAATCGACCCGGAAACCGACCGGATGCTCCTGGACGTCATTCTGCGCATCAAGGCACAGGATGATTCGCTTACCATCAGGAAATCCTGTCGCGAAGGGGTGTGCGGCTCTGACGCCATCAACATTAACGGCCGTAACGGCCTTGCATGCATTACCCCGGTCAGGGAGCTGAAGGAACCGGTGGTGTTGCGCCCCTTGCCGAGCTTCCCGGTCATTCGCGACCTGGTGGTCGACATGACCCAGTTCTTCAAGCAGTACCACTCCATCAAACCTTATCTGATCAACGATGAGCCCGTTCCGCAGAAAGAGCGCCTGCAGTCGCCGGAAGATCGCGAAAAGCTGGATGGGCTGTACGAATGCATCCTGTGTGGCTGTTGCACGAGCCAATGCCCGTCGTCATGGTGGAATCCGGACAAGTTCGTCGGGCCCGCCGGTTTGCTGCAGGCGGAGCGCTTTATCGTCGACAGCCGGGATCGCGCAACGCAGGAGCGCCTCGAGGATCTGAACGATGTCTATCGGCTGTTCCGCTGCCGCACGATCATGAACTGCACTGAGGTGTGTCCCAAGAATCTCGTCCCGTCTCGTGCCATCGAGAAGATCAGATTGATGATGGTGAAGAACTCGCTTTGATCGCATACGGCAATCCGCCTCAATCGCCATCGGGCGCAAGACGAATACCGATCTCTAATGACTGCACCCAAACCAGTCGTACTGACCGGCGACCGAACCACTGGTCCGCTGCATCTCGGGCACTATGTGGGGTCTCTGAAAACGCGCCTGAAGCTGCAGGACGAAGCCGAGCAGTACATTCTTCTTGCGGATTTGCAGTCGTTGACCGACAACATCGATCGACATCACCAAGTCAGCCAGAACGTCGTCGAAGTGGCAATGGACTACCTCGCAGTAGGGATTGATCCCATCAAGTCTACGATTTTCGTTCAGTCGCAAGTCCCTGAGCTGGCTGAGCTGTCCATGCTGTTGCTGAACTTCGTGACGGTTGCCCGCTTGGAGCGCAACCCGACGATCAAGGAAGAAATTCGCCTTCGGCGATTCGAGCGTGACATTCCGGCGGGATTTCTGGTCTACCCGGTCAGTCAGGCGGCAGACATCACGGCCTTCAAGGCCACCATTGTCCCCGTTGGTGAAGACCAATTGCCCATGATCGAGCAGACGAACGAACTCGTTCGAAGCTTTAACGCCAGCGTGAAACAGGACGTGCTGGTCGAGTGCAACGCCCTGTTGTCATCCGTCGGGCGGCTGCCCGGCCTGGACGGGAAAGCCAAGATGAGCAAGTCGATGGACAACGCAATTCGCCTGAGTGCCGAGCCTGATGAAATTCGCAAAGCCGTGAACCGCATGTACACCGACCCGAGGCACTTGCGCGTCGAAGACGCCGGTCAAGTCGAGGGTAACGTCGTCTTCGCCTTCCTCGATGCATTCGAGCCGGACGCGCAGCGGCGTGCCGAGTTGAAGCAGCGGTACCGACGGGGCGGCTTGGCTGACAGCGCGCTCAAGCAGTTACTGAACGAACGCCTGCAGGCGTTTATCGAGCCCATACGGCTGCGACGGCACCGATTGGCCATGGATCGCGGTGAAGTCATTGCCGTACTCAGACGGGGGACAGCACAGGCACGGGAGAAAGCCGCCTCGACCGTGGCAGCGGTGAAGCGCGCCCTTGGTCTCGCGTACGTTGCCTAGGCGAGTCGGAACGAGAGCGGGTGTCGCTTTGACAGAATCCAGATCGCTTAGGGCGAAACGAGCGCTCTCACACGCATTTGCAGCGTGGGCACGAGCTCCTGTGCAAACCAGGGATGCCGCTTGAACCATGGCTGATTGCGTGGTGAAGGGTGAGGCAGCGGAATGTACTGTGGAGAATAGTCCTCCCAGGTCCTGGTGGTCTCCACCAGTGAACGTTTTCGCCGGCTGCCTAGAAAGTGCCGCTGCGCGTACTGCCCGACCAGCAACGTCAGTTCAATTTCGGGCAACTTGGCCAGCAAGCGATGGAGCCACAATTGGGCGCATTCCCGTCGCGGCGCCATATCGCCGTCCTTTCCTCTCCCCGGATAACAGTAGCCCATGGGAATGATGGCGATGCGCGATTCATCATAAAAGGTCGTGGTATCGACCCCCATCCATTCACGCAAGCGTTGGCCGCTCGGATCGTCCCACGGAATGCCGGTCGTATGCACGCGGAGGCCGGGCGCCTGCCCGACGACCAGGACGCGGGCCGCTTCATGAGCGCGCAACACCGGGCGCGCTCCCAGCGGCAAATCGTGCTCGCATGCGCGACACCCGCGCACGGCGGCCAGCAGAGTGTCGAGCGAACGATAGGTTCTTCCGGATGACGGGATTTTGTAGATCGCGGTCATTGCTGCATAGCTCCTCTGAGACAGACGTCGAACGCACACTGAGTCAAGGCCACCCTACGCGAACCATCCAGCATTCCCGATAGCCATCCGCGTCGACGGCGGCCATTATCGGGAGCGAAGGCGGTTGTTCCGACCACGGCACCGCCGGAGTCGAACGCCGTGTGGGCCGAGCTGTCGCATGTCGCTCGCCACCGCCTTACCAGGCGCAATTCCGGTCGGATGCCGAATGGTACCCGGAGTCATCCTTTGAATAGTTTCACCTACAGGAGTCGACGATGACAACGATCGCACTCGAGGCCGGCAAGGCGGAATCGCAGTCCGCGGACATCATGCAACGGGCCAGGCCGAACCTGCACCAACATTCCCACGAAGTGCAGCCCTACGGACGCATCGTGAAGCTGCCGATCGCGCTGTCCGAGAAAGTCTGCGCAACGAGCGTCGAACTGCTCAATCAGATCCTCGCCGACACCATGACGCTACGCGACATGTACAAGAAACACCATTGGCAGATTGTGGGGCCTACTTTTTTTCAATTGCATTTGCTTTACGACAAGCATTACAAGGAGCAGGTCGCGCTGGTCGACAGCATCGCGGAGCGCATCCAGCTGCTGGGCGGGGTGAGTATTGCAATGGCAGCGGATGTGGCGGAAACGACCATGATCCCGCGGCCTCCACGCGGACGCGAAGGAGCGCTCGCGCAGTTGTCCCCGCTGCTGGAAGCGCACGCCATCATCATCCTGGCCACGCGCAGCGACGCTGCGAAAGTCAACAGCCTGGGCGACTTCGGCACCAACGATATGCTGGTGAGCGACGTACTGCGCACCAGTGAAATGCAGGTTTGGTTTTTGTCCGAGCACCTCGTCGACGCTCCAATTACGCATGGCGACTGACAATGGACCAGGAAAGTCAATCGCCGGATCGCCTTCCGGAGCGGAGCGGGACCGGTTGAGCCACCGTGCTTTGGTCGGGGTCTTCACTCCTTCGATCGCGTTCGTCGATCATGCCCTCGGCCCGATCACGGCGGGGATCGAGTTGATCGAATACAGCGACTTCGAAAGTCCGTCATGCGCGCAGGCGTATCACGCGATTGGTATCCTGCTTCGGCAATTCGAGCATCGCATCCGATTCGTCTTCCGTCATTTTCCCCTCGTTGAAATCCACCCGCATGCCGAACTCGCTGCCGAGGCGGCCGAAGCTGCGGCTGCGCAAGGCGAGTTCTGGGCGATGCGTGGGCGATTATTCGAGAACCAGCAACATCTGAAAACCAAGGACCTGCGCAAGTATGCCGGCGAAATCGGATTGGATCTCGAGCGCTACGACTCGGAAATGTCTGATCACATCTACCTGCAGCGCGTGCAGGAGCACCTGGTGAGCGGCAGGCTACGAGGCGTGCGCGGGTCTCCGGCGTTTTTCCTCAACGGGGAGGTGGTCGATGCCTCGTTCGGGCTGCATGCTCTGGAGGACGCAGTGGAGCACATCGATCAAACGTTACCGTGACAACGTCGAAAGACACTGATCCATTTCACCATCGAGCGCGGGCAAACCGCATGCAGCCGCGCTTCGCGGTGCCAAGGAGCCATAATGCAGCATGAGCGTAGAACATTCCTGATGCGCGTTGCCGGCGCCGCTTCGGCCTTGGCGGCTTCGCGCCTTGCTTTTGCCCAGGTTGGTACGCCGCTTTCGGAGAGCGACCCTCAGGCACAGGCCTTGGGCTACAAGACCGACGCGCTGAAGGCGGACAAGGTTAGGTTTGCAAAGTACGCGGCGGGCCAAACGTGCAGCAGCTGCCAGCTCTATCAAGGGAAACCGACCGACGCTACCGGCCCGTGTCCGCTCTTTCAGAATAAGCTGGTGGCATCGAAGGGATGGTGCAGCGCGTGGGTCAAGAAGGCCTGACGCTTCGACGCCCGCAGCCGCAAGCGGAGCCATCGTTGGCTCACATTACACGCCGTACGTCAGCCGGGCTACGGTCGACCGCACCGGCGCTCAGTTTTGCACTTTGGAGCGTGGGCCTTCGGCCGTTCTACTTGCTCGCCAGCATTTACGCCGCGGTCTCGATTCCACTCTGGGTCTGCCAGTACGTGGGCTATCTGCCCGCGGCCTATTTGCGAAGCCAGGTTTGGCATGGCCATGAGATGCTGTTCGGTTACACCCTGGCGGTGATAGCTGGGTTTCTGTTTACCGCAGTTCGCACGTGGACCGGCCAACCCACCCCGACAGGCGCGACGCTGGCGGCGTTCGCGCTGCTCTGGATAGCGGGGAGAGTGCTGATAGTGACACCGTACGAGGTCGCGGCAGCAGCAGTGAACGCGGCGTTTCCGGTGGCAGTCGCGATCGGCATAGGCATCCCGTTGTGCCGCAGCGGCAACGGCCGAAACTACTTCTTTGCAGCGGTGCTGGTTCTTCTTGGCCTAGCCGTGCTCGCACTGCACCTATCCTATCTGGGCGTGCTCACTTGGCCAGAGTGGGCCAGCTTGCAGGTCGGTCTTGACCTTGTCCTGTTCATCCTGACCGTCATGGGCGGAAGAGTCATCCCGATGTTCACCAACAACGGCATACCGGGTGCTCAGGCCACTCGCAACCCGCTCGTCGAGAAACTGGCATTGGGCGGCATCCTGGTCTTGCTCGGCGCCGACGTACTACAAGCGCCTGCCGAAGCAGTTGCAGTGCTCGCGCTTGCTGTCGCGGCTGCGCATGTCGCGCGCCTCTATCTGTGGCAGCCGTGGCGGACCATGAAGACGCCGCTGGTGTGGATCCTGCACGCGTCATACGGTTGGATTGTCGTTTATCTCGTCCTGCGAGCACTTGCAGGTATCGGAGGGGTGGCGGAGTCGCTTGCGGTTCACGCGCTGACGATTGGCGCGATTGGCGGCATGACCATAGGCATGATGACACGCACCGCACGCGGCCATACCGGGCGCCCGATTACGGCGGACGCCTTCGAGGTGACGTGCTTCGTTCTCATTCAACTCGCGGCGTTGATCCGCGTCCTGGGTGGCATGCTCGCCCCCGGCGCTTACTCGGTAACCGTCATCGTCTCCGGCATTTGCTGGTCTGCTGCATTCGCCATCTACGCGGTGCGCTATTGGCCGGTGTTGTCGCGGGCGCGCCTCGACGGCAAGCCAGGCTAGGGACTGGCGGTCAATCCATTCACGAGGTTCATGACGTGGCGCGCTGGCCGATTTCGATCGCCAGTTTCGGATCGAATCGCCGATTCTCGTTGACGCCATCCCTCGCGTAGCCGCGTGGATTGCAAACGACTCTCGTGCCGTTAAGGACATGGTCGAAGCTGTCATGCGTATGGCCGTGTATCCACAGGCTCGCGCGCCTTCCGTCGCGATCGTCTGGCCCGTGGAGAGCCCCAACAGCGCCGATCCTACCGGTGCAAGGACCGATATCCGCCCGCGCTTGACGTCGGTTTCATCGGGTACACCAGCGTCACGCTGCGTCGTTCGCCGGTGGTTTCGTCAAGGTACCGGACTGGTCCTGGATGAGGTACATGATGCAGGGCAGCTGGATCGCCATAAAACTCGCGACTGTCACCACTGTTGCCTTCTCACGCGCTGGGCCAGCTTCCATTCCTCCACGAAGAGGAGAAATCATGGAACTCATCGCTCTCATGATCGCGTTGCTCACGTTCATCCTGGTGTTGGCCCACCCGCGCACGGCAAATGCACACTGTGACAGATGATCGGCGCGTTCGGAACGGCCGATGCCCATGACAGGAGAGCACCATGCAACCCAACCACGGCGCGACCCACGAGCATCATCGACACGCCCACGCTGGCCGGCACGTGATGCCCGACGGCACGGTGATGGACGGTGCTCACCATGATCACAGCCTCCACGCGCAAGCCGCTGCCGTGGGCAAGGCAGCACATCAGGGCGACCCGGACCAGGCCGAGTACACCTGCCCGATGCACCCCGAGGTGCGCCAGATCGGCCCGGGCAACTGCCCCAAATGCGGCATGGCGCTGGAGCCGGTGCTGGCGACCGCCGAGCAAGGCGAGAGCCCCGAGCTGCGCGACATGACGCGGCGCTTCTGGATCGGCACCGCCCTGACGGCGCCGGTCTTCGCGCTGGAGATGGGCGGCCACCTGACGAACCTGAGCCACCTGGTCAGCCAGCGGCAGTCGAACTGGATTCAGCTTGTGCTGGCCACGCCGGTGGTGCTGTGGGCCGGCTGGCCGTTCTTCGTGCGCGCCGTGGCGTCGGTGAAGCACCGCAGCCTGAACATGTTCTCGCTCATCGCGCTGGGCACCGGTGCGGCGTGGATCTACAGCATGATCGGCACCATCGCACCGGGGCTGTTCCCGGCCGAGCTGCGACTGGCGGACGGCGCGGTGCCGATCTACTTCGAGGCCGCAGCCGTCATCACCGTGCTGGTGCTGTTGGGTCAGGTGCTGGAGCTGCGGGCGCGCGAGAAGACGTCGGGGGCCATAAAGGCGCTGCTGGGGCTCGCGCCGAAAACGGCCGTCCAGGTGAACGCCGACGGCAGCGATGAGACGGTGCAGGTGGACAGCATTCAGGTTGGCGCGCTGCTGCGCGTGAGGCCGGGGGAGAAGATCCCGGTGGACGGTGAGCTGACCGAAGGCAAGGGCAACGTCGACGAGGCCATGGTCACCGGTGAGCCGATCCCCGTTGCCAAGGCCGTCGGCTCCAAGGTGACGGCAGGCACCCTCAACCAGACGGGCGGTTTCGTGATGCGCGCCGAGAAGGTCGGCGCCGACACGCTGCTCTCGCAGATCGTTCACATGGTGGCTGCCGCGCAGCGCAGCCGCGCGCCGATCCAGCGCATGGCCGACCAGGTCGCCGGCTGGTTCGTGCCTGTCGTCGTCCTGATTGCAGTCCTGACGTTTGCTGCCTGGCTGGTATGGGGCCCGTCGCCGGCCTTTAGCTACGCGCTCGTCGCGGCGGTCGCCGTGCTCATCATCGCGTGTCCGTGTGCGCTGGGTCTGGCCACGCCGATGTCCATCATGGTCGGTGTCGGCAAGGGCGCGCAACATGGAGTGCTCATCCGCGATGCCGAGGCACTCGAACGCATGGAGAAGGTCGATACGCTGGTGCTCGACA
>Ga0207644_10003160_pt1 | contig 10596 bp, 10 predicted proteins | sample KBSS73metaG_FD_184326 | JGI IMG/M metagenome (GOLD analysis project Ga0207644, IMG submission 184326) | Switchgrass rhizosphere microbial communities from Kellogg Biological Station, Michigan, USA - KBS S7-3 metaG (SPAdes) (version 2) | ecosystem: Host-associated > Plants > Roots > Rhizosphere... | reverse complement strand
GCCTGTGGTGGTCCTCGGGCGTGGTCGCCCCGACGAGCTGCAGCTCCCCCCGGGCGAGCGCGGGCTTGAGGATCGCCGCGGCGTCCATCGCCTGGTCCTGGGCCGAGCCCGCCCCGACGACCAGGTGCAGCTCGTCGACGAACACCACCAGCGACCGTCCGGCCGCGACGATCTCGTCCACTACGGCGGTGAGCCGCTCCTCGAACTGCCCGCGGTACTGCGTCCCCGCGACCATCCCCGCGAGGTCGAGGGCGACGAGCCGGACGTCCCGCAGCGCGACCGGCACTGTCCCGGCCACGATCCGCTGGGCCAGCCCCTCGACGACGGCCGTCTTGCCGACGCCCGGCTCGCCCACCAGCACCGGGTTGTTCTTGGTACGCCGGGCGAGGACCTCGATGACCTGGTCGATCTCGGCGTCGCGGCCGATCACGGGATCGAGCCTCCCGGCGCGGGCGGCCGCGGTGAGGTCGTCGCCGTACTTGTCCAGCCGACGGGTCCGGCGGTCCCCGCGGGGCGGGGCCGGTCTGCTCCCCGGGTCCCGGGCGGCACGGTCCCGGTCGGTCTCGGTCCGGTCGTCGCGGCCCGTCCGGTCGGGGTCGGTCAGGTCCTCCGGCAGCCCGAGCCCGTTCACCAACCCCCGCAGCAGCCCTTCGAGCCCGCCCAGCGGGCCACCCTGACCGAACGGATCGTCCCGATCCTGCGCCACGGCGCCTCCCCGAGGTGTGTCCTCTCGGTTGTACCCGTTCTCACCGCAGGGTCACCGGCAACCGGGTGACGCCGTGGACGAGGACGCTGCGCCGGTACGTCAGGTCCGCGGGGTCGACGGCGAGGGCCAGGTCCGGGTAGCGGGTGAACAGGGTCTGCAGCGCCACCTGCCCCTCGATCCGGGCCAGCGGGGCGCCGAGGCAGTGGTGCAGGCCGTAGCCGAAGGCGAGGTGCCCGCGGTCCTCGCGGGTGACGTCCAGGGCGTCCGCCTCGGCGAACCGCGCGGAGTCCCGGTTCGCGGCGGACAGCCCGAGCATGACCATGGCGCCCTCCGGGATGGTGGTCCCGCCGATCTCCAGGTCCTCCGCGGCGAAGCGGACCGGGGTGTTCGTGACCGGGGGGTCCCAGCGCAGGAGCTCCTCGACGGCGGTCGGCCACAGGTCGGGCTTGTCCGCGAGCAGCGCGCGCTGCTCGGGATGGGTGCACAGCGCCAGGACGCCGTTGCCGATCAGGTTGACGGTCGTCTCGTGGCCCGCGATGAGCAGCAGCATGCCCATCGCGACCAGCTCCTCCTGCGAGAGCGTGTCGCCGTCGTCGTCGGACACCCGGGTCAGCGCGCTGAGCAGCCCCTCGTCCGGCTGGGCCCGCTTGCGCTCGATCAGCTCGGCGAGGTAGCCGCCCAGCTTCTGCATCGCCGCCGACGACTCCTCGGGCCCGGACTCGTCGATCATGGTCGAGGACCACGAGCCGAAGTCCTCGCGGTCCTCGGCGGGCACCCCGAGAAGCTCGCAGATCACCTGCACCGGCAGCAGGAAGGCGTAGTCCCGCATCAGGTCGCCCTCGGCGGGCAGCGCGGCGACGAGCTCGTCGGCCACCTGCTGGACGCGCGGGCGCAGCTCCTCCATCCGGCGGACCGTGAACGAGCGGCTGACCAGCTTGCGGATCCGGGTGTGGTCCGGCGGGTCGAGCAGCAGCAGCATCGGGGTCGGCGCGGCGGGCATCGCGGCGCGCTGGTCCTTCGGCAGGGTGTAGCGCCAGTCCTTGGACAACCGGGGGTCGACGAAGGCCGCGCGCACGTCGGCGTACCGCGTGACCAGCCACATGGGGCCGTCGGGGAGGTCCAGCCTGCGGACGGGCTCGTCCTCGCGCAGCTCCGCCAGGGCCGGGAAGGGATCGGCCCAGTAGGACCCGTCGAAGAGCTCTCGGCCTGCGGGGGTGGTGGAGGGCGCCATGGGTCCATGGTGCCGCATGAAGTGAGCGCCCGCTTACAACCGGGTCGGTGAGACCTGCGCCGGGGTGACGGGGATGTCGGCGGGCACCGGCGTCCGGGTGATCACCGCAGCGCCGAGCGCGGCGAGCGCGGGCGCGGACTCGATCCCCGAGCCGCCGTGCCCGGCGAAGAAGTGGAGGCCGCGGTGGTGCTCCGGCCGGTCCCCGACGACGGGGTCGCGGTCCGGGGCGAAGGTCCGCAGGCCCGCCCACGAGGTCCGCACCGACCGCAGGCCCAGGTGCAGGGCCGCCTCGGTGCGCTCCAGGGCCAACGCGACGTCCAGCTCGTCCGGCCTGACGTTCCCGGGCTCGGCAGGCGTCTCCTCGCTCGGTGAGATCAGGAGGCCTGTCCTCGACGTCTCGGGCCCCTCGGGCTTGGCGTAGAAGCGCTCGGCCGCGTCGATGAGCATCGGCATGCCCGCGGGGACCGTGCACGGCGAGATCGCGATGGTCCGCCGGTAGGCCCGCAGCCCCAGCGGCGGGACGCCGGCGAGCCTCGCGAGGCCGTCCGTCCACGCCCCGGCCGCGACGACGACGTCGGGCACCGTCCAGCCCCGTTGCGCGGTGTCGACGCGCCAGCCACTGACCGCACCGCACCCGCCGACGGCCTCGATCCTCCCGACCGGCGACCCCTGCACGACGGTGCCGCCGCGGCGCCGCAGCCCGCGGACGTAGGCGCCGTGCAGGCCGATCGCGTCCGCGTCGGCGGCCTCGACGACCGCGCCTGCCCGCGAGCCGCGCAGGCCGGGGCAGGCTCGGTCGGTCTCGGCCCCGGTGAGCGGGCGGGGGCCGTCCGGCTCGGCGGACCACTCGCGCTGCAGGATCGCCAGCTCGCGCTCGCCGTCGTCGTCGAGTGCGGTGAAGACCGTGGTCAGGGGGCGGAGGAACGGCGGGGCGTCGAGCTCCTCGGCGAGCGCGGGGAAGCGGGCCGCGCTCGCCCGGATCAGGGCGCGGAAGATCGCCGTCCCGTGTCCGGGGATGTAGGTCGCGGCGGAGCGCCCGGTGGAGTGCATCGCCAGCGACGACTCGCCCTCCAGCAGCAGCACGCTGCGGTGGGCGGCCAGCTCGTAGGCGACGGAGGCGCCCGCGATGCCGCCGCCGATCACGATCACGTCGGGGGTCTCCACGGGTCCACGGTAATTCGGTGGCGGGGTCCGCGGGGGCTCCGTACCGTTCCGCGGCATGGACCTGATCACCCTGTGAGTCGGCGCGGCTCGCACCGCGCCCCACGTTCGTCCCCCTGATCCGTCCGGGCCGCCCGTCAGGCGGCACCGCGTCCCCGTGGAACCGACTCGGCCGTGCTGTGCGCGTGGCCGTGCGACACGGGGCGATGCGCCGCCCGGGCGCCCCCTTCCCTCCGGGAGGTCCTCATGCGAGCAACCCCGTCCCAGTCCTCGTCCCCGACCGAACCCACCAACCGTGCCGCCCGCCGCGCCGCGAAGCGCGGCAGGGCCGCCACGGGCGGGTCGACCTCGCGCGTTCCGCTGCGCGAGGGACACGCAAGCACCGCGCTGACCAAGCCGGTGCACGCCCGGGCCGACTACGCCGCCCGTCGCAGCGGCTGAGTCGGGAGCGGGGCCGGACTCTCCTGGGTCCGGCCCCGCCGTCCGGCGTGTCTCTCCTCGGGTCTCCCACAGGGGTGTCGCCGGGCCCGGTGTCCACGTCGCCTGCGGGCGAGGCGCCGGGCCACCCTCGAACCGGGTGTGTTCGGGTGGGCGGGCAACGCCGCCTGGGGCGGCGTTCCCTGTGGGAGACATGCCCTAGGCTCGGCCCGTGGTGGACGTCTGGTGGGCGCGGCCCGTCTCCCCTGCCGAGGCCCCCTCGTTGGTGGACCTGCTCGACGCCCACGAACGCGCACGCCTCGACCGCTTCCGGCGGGACGCCGACCGGGCCCGGTATCTCGCCGCGCACGCGTTGGCCCGGCTGGTGGTGGGCCCGCGGACCGGGACCGATCCGGCCGCGCTCACGATCGACCGGACGTGCCGGTGCGGGAAGCCGCACGGCAAGCCGACGGTGGCGGGCGTCGAGTTCTCGCTGACCCACTCCGGGGACCGGGTGGGGGTCGCGGTCAGCGCCGGTGGCCCGGTGGGCCTGGACGTCGAGGAGCACCGCGACCTCGGTGACCTCGACGGGCTCGCAGGCCACGCCCTGTCCCCCACCGAACCCCGCCCCACCGACGGCGCCGCCTTCCTCCGCGTCTGGACGCGCAAGGAGGCGCTGCTCAAGGCCACCGGCGAAGGCCTGTCCGGGCCGATGAACGCGATCACCCTGGCGGGCCCGACCGTCGTGAGCTGGACCGACGGCCCGTCGCAGGTGTGGCTCGTCGACCTCGACGCGGGCCCCGCCCACCCCGCCGCACTGGCGGGCCTGGGCGACGAGCCCGACGAGGTGCACGTCCACGACGGCGACACCCTCCTCGCGGCCCGCGCGGGGCAGGAACGGCACTGAGCGGCACTGGGCGCGGCACTGGGCGCGGCACTGAGCGGCACTGAGCAGGCACTGGGCGGCGCTCGTGCCCCACGAGCGTCAGTCGACGGGACGCCAGGGGCGGGGAGGCAGCGTCGGCAGGCCGCTCGGGGAGCACTGGCCGCCCCGCTCGCCCGCCACCCGGAACACCACCCAGCCGACGACGGCGGCGAGGAGCGAGCCCGTCAGGATGCCGATCTTGGCCTCGCTCACCAACAGCTCGTCGTCGAGCGCCAGCTCGGTCACGAACAGCGCCACGGTGAACCCGATGCCCGACAGGCCAGCGCCGCCGAAGAGCTGGCCCCAGCGCAGGGTGTCCGGCACCCGCCCGATGCCGGTCTTGAGCGCGACCCAGGTCCCCAGCGTGACGCCGATCGGCTTGCCCAGCACCAGCCCGGCGATGATGCCCCAGGTCAGCGGCGAGCCGAAGGCCGCGGCGAGGGTCTCGCCGCTGAGCACCACCCCGGCGTTGGCCAGCACGAACAGCGGCACGATCACGTAGCTGGACCAGGGCTGGATCTTGAGCTGGAGGCGCTCGTTCGGCGACACCGCGTCGGTCACGGCGGACTGGGCCGCCAGCGCGCGCTCCGGCGTCGGGTCCAGGATGAACGACTTCCCGACCATCAGCGCGCGCTTCATGTCCTGACGGCGCGGGGCGTAGGCGTTGACCAGCAGGCCCAGCGCCACCCCGACGACGCTCGGGTGCACCCCGGACGCCAGGACCGCCACCCACATCACGATCCCGATGACCGCGTAGAACGGCGTGCGCCAGAACCTCACGAACCGCAGCCCGAGCAGCGCCAGGAAGAGCACGACCGCGAGCAGCAGCGCGAGGACGTCGACCTCGTCGGTGTAGAAGACGGCGATCGCGATCACCGCGCCGATGTCGTCGACGATCGCGAGCGCGAGCAGGAAGACCCGCAGCTGGTCCGGGCACCGCGGCCCGACCAGGGCGAGCACCCCCAGCAGCACCGCGGTGTCCGTGGAGATCGCGATGCCCCAGGCGTTCGCGGCCTCGCCGCCCGCGTTGAACGCCAGGAACAGCAGCGCGGGCACCACGAGCCCGCCGAGCGCCGCCGCGGCGGGCGCGGCGATGGCCCTGAAGCCGCGCAGCTCGCCGAGTGTCATCTCGCGCGCGATCTCCAGCCCGACGCTGAGGAAGAACAGCACCATCAGCCCGTCGTTGACCCAGTGCCGCAGGTCGAGGTCGAGCGCGGCGCCGCCGACGTTCATCGACAGCCGCATGTGCCAGAACGTCTCGTAGCCCAGCGGGAGGTTCGCCCACAGCAGCGCGACGACGGCCGCACCGATCAGCAGGACCGCCGATCCGGACTCGGTGCTGAGGAACTGCCTCGCGGCGCGGGAGAGCTCCCCGCGCTCGGATAGGGTCGTGACGGCCACCGGATCATCCTGCCGCAAGGGACATACCGTGCTCGACCCGCCACTCGGCCCCTACGACCACGTGCAGGGTCACGTCGACGCCCCGCTGACCCTGCTGAAGTACGGCGACTTCGAGTGCCCGTACTGCCGGGCCGCCGCGCCGGTGATCGACGAGGTGCAGCAGAAGCTGGGCGACCGGCTGCGCTTCGCGTTCCGCCACTTCCCGCTCTACGAGCTGCACCCGCACGCACTGGCGGCGGCCACGGCGTCGGAGATGGCGGCGCTCGAGGGGCGGTTCTGGCCGATGCACGCCAGCCTCTACGCCCCCGGCCCGCCCCGGCTCACCCAGGAGGACCTGCGCGAACACGCGGTCAACGCCGGGGTGGACCCGGACAAGGTGGTGTGGCCGCGGACCCGCGCGGTGGAGGACCGGGTGGAGGCGGACTTCAACTCCGGGGTGCGCAGCGGAGTGCGCGGCACCCCCACGCTCTACGTCAACGGCGAGGTCTACCAGGGCCCGGTCTCGGTCGAGCGGCTGGTCGACGCCCTCACCGAGTAGCCCACACCGAGGTTCCTCTCGGCGGGTCGTGTCGGGGTGGCGCGTCACAATGGACCGGTGAGTCGCTGGGTGCTGCATCTCGACATGGACGCGTTCTTCGCGTCCGTCGAGCAGCTGACCCGGCCCACGCTCGCCGACCGGCCGGTGCTCGTGGGGGGCACCGGCGGGCGCGGGGTCGTGGCCGGGGCCAGCTACCAGGCGCGGGTGTTCGGGGCCCGGTCGGCGATGCCGATGGGCCAGGCACGGCGCCGCTGCCCGCACGCGACCGTCCTGCCGCCGCGGTTCCCGCTCTACAAGGTGATCTCGGACGAGGTCATGGCCGTGCTGCGGGAGGCGGCGCCGGTGCTCGAGCCGGTGTCGGTGGACGAGGCGTTCCTGGAGCCGCCGTCGCTGGTGGGGGCGTCGGCGGCGGCGGTCGAGGAGTTCTGCGTCGGGCTGCGGGCCGAGGTCCGGGCGCGGACGGGGCTGCCGGCGTCGGTCGGCGCGGGCTCCGGCAAGCAGGTGGCCAAGATCGCCTCCGAGCTGGCCAAGCCGGACGGGCTGCGGGTCGTCTCCCCCGAGGTCGAGCGCTCCGTGCTGGACCCGCTGCCGGTGCGGTCGCTGTGGGGCGTGGGGCCGGTGGCCGAGGCGTCGCTGCGCAAGGTCGGGATCGAGACGATCGGGGCCCTCGCCGCGATGGACCCGCGCGAGGTGACCGGTGTGCTCGGCACCGCGATGGGCACGGAGCTGCACCGGTTGGCCCGCGGGATCGACGAGCGCCCGGTCGCGCCGCGGGGCGCGGCGAAGCAGATCTCGGCGGAGACGACCTTCGAGCACGACCTCACCGCGATGGTGGACGTGCTGGCCGAGGTCGCGCGGATGACCGCGGCGGCCCAGCGCAGGCTGCTGCTCGACGGGCGGGCGGCGCGCACGGTCACGGTCAAGGCCCGCAACGCGGACTTCGAGACCCACACCCGCTCCGAGACCACGGCCTTCGCCTCGACCGACCTCGGGGTGCTCACCGCGGTGGCGCAGCGGCTCGCGGGCGCGGCGGTGCCCGAGGGCGGGGTGCGGCTGGTGGGGGTGTCGCTGTCGGGGCTGTCGGAGTCCCCGCCGCCCGCGCTGTTCGAGGCGGTGCCCTCGGAGACGGGGTGGGTGGCGGTGTCCGCCTCCGACGGTCCCCCGGTCACCGGGGATGCCGGGGTGGGCGGTGCCGGGGTGGGAGAGGCCGGGGTCACGGTCGAGGAGGGCGAGCACCCGGAGCCCGGCACCGAGTTCGGCCCGCGCCCCGGCGGCCGCAGCGCCCCGCGCGATCCCGCTGACCCCTGGCGGGCCGGGGACGACGTCACGCACTCCGAGTACGGCCACGGCTGGGTGCAGGGCGCGGGCAAGGGGCGGGTCACGGTGCGCTTCGAGACCCGGGCGAGCGGTCCGGGCCGGGCCCGGTCGTTCGCGGCCGCGGATCCCGAGCTGTCCTTCGCCGACCCGGTCGCGAGCTGGCTGCTCCCCGCCGCGATGTCGGGCACGCTCGCCGCGGATTCCGCCGTTCCGCCCCACGGGGGCGCGCGCGACGGTTAGGTTGCCGTGCATGACCTCGCGGGAGATCGAGCGGCGGCTCACCCAGCACGACAACGACATCGCGGCGCTGTACGAGCTGGTCACCGAGGTCCAGCAGGACGTCCGCGCCCTGGCCACCCGCACCGACGAGCGCTTCGACCGCATCGAGGCCACGCTCCAGCTCATCCTGGAGCGCCTCCCGGCCAGTCCCTGATCAGCCGGCCTGACCAGCAGACCCGAGCGGCGGCGCGAAGCTCAGCCGGCTCCGCTGTCCTTGTCCGCCACCCCCGCCGCGTCGAAGGTCGCGACCTCGGCGAGGGCGCGGGCGGCGCCCTGGACGACCGGCAGGGCGAGCAGGGCGCCCGTGCCCTCCCCCAACCGCATGCCCAGGTCGAGCAGGGGATCGAGACCCAGGTGGGCCATGGCCAGGGCGTGGCCGGGCTCGGCGGAGCGGTGCCCGGCGACGCAGAAGTCGATCGCCCGCCCCGCGAACACGGATGCGACGAGGGCCGCGGCGCCCGCGTTGACGCCGTCGAGCAGCACGGGGACCCGCAGCGCGGCCGCGCCGAGCACGAACCCGGCGAGGCCCGCGTGCTCCAACCCGCCGAAGGCGGCGAGCAGGTCGAGCCCGTCCTCCCAGGTCAGGCCGTCGACCGCCGCCTGGACGACGTCGGTCTTCAGAGCCAGGGTGGCGTCGTCGATGCCGGTCCCCCGCCCGGTCGCCTCGGCGGCCGCGGCCCCGGTGACCGCGCAGATCAGCGCCGCGGCTGCCGTGGTATTCGCGATCCCCATGTCGCCCGTGACCAGCAGCCGGTTGCCCGCGGCGACGAGGTCGCGGGCCACCTCGATGCCGACCTCGACGGCCTGCTGCGCCTCGGCCCGGGTCAGCGCGGGACCCTGCGAGAGGTCCGCGGTGCCTGCCCGCACCCGTCGGGGCAGCAGGCCGGGGACGGGATCGAGCGAGCCCGCGACGCCGACGTCGACCACGCACACCTCGGCGCCGAGCTGACGCGCAAAGGCGTTGACCACCGCACCACCCGCGAGGAAGTTGCCGACCATCTGCGCCGTGACCTCCTGCGGCCACGGCGACACCCCCTGCGCGTGCACCCCGTGGTCGCCCGCGAACACCGCGACCGCGGCGGGCTCGGGCACCGGCGGTGGGCACTGCCCCGCGATCGCCGCCAACCGCACCGCGAGGTCCTCGACGCGGCCGAGCGACCCCCGCGGCTTGGTCATCCGGTCCAGCCGCTCCCGGGCCTCCGCGGCGGCCTCCGCCGACGCGGGCGTGATCTCCGCGACCGTCTGGTCGAGCAGGCTCATGGCCACCTCCCCGGGCAGCGCCCGATGTCCGTACCGCTCCTCGTGGACCGCCCAGCGCAGCGGGCGCCGCCGCGCCCAGCCCGCCCGGGCCAGCTCGGGCTCGGCGGCGAACTCCCGCACGTGCCCGACACACAGGTAGGCGACGACCTCGACGTGCGCCGGGAGCCCCAGCAGGGCGGCGAGCGCGCGCAGCCCGTCGTCGTCGAAGAAGCTCACCCAGCCGACGCCCAGGCCCTCGGCCCGGGCCGCCAGCCACAGGTTCTGCACCGCCGCCGCGGTGGAGTGGGCGGCCATCTCGGGCCTGCCGAGGCGGCCGAGGGTGTGCCTGCCCCCACGCGTCGGGTCGCTGGTGACGACGACGTTCACCGGCGTCTCGAGGACCGCCTCGACCTTCAGCGCCCCGAAGGCCTCCGCGCGAGCCCGCGGCAGTGCGGCGGCGAACGCCTCCCGCTGCCGCGCGACCAGCGCCGCGACCCGTTCCCGGGTGCCGCGGTCCCGCACGACCACGAAGTCCCACGGCTGCGAGAACCCCACGCTCGGCGCCGCGTGCGCGGCCTCCAGGACGCGGAGCAGGGCGTCGTCGGCGACGGGCTCGTCGGGGAGGAAGCCCGTCCGGACGTCCCGCCTGCCGTGCACGACCTCGGAGAAGTTCACCAGAGCGGCAGCAGTCGCGGCGGCACGACGGCGACCCCCGGGACCGCCGAGACCTCGGCGTCGACGGCGACCCGCAGCCCGTCGACCACGGCCGTCCAGGCCGGGTCGGTCGTCGGGTCGCCCGCCACCGCGACCGCGACCGTGCAGGGCCCCTCCAGCGCGAACACCGCGCTCACCGCCTGCACCGCACCCGCGGGCTCGATCGCCTCGACCCGCCAGGCCTCGGCGTAGAACAGCACCGCCGACTCGACCTCGGGGACGACGAACACCTGGTCCGCGGCCGCCAGCAGGTCGGCACCGCGGGTGGACTCGGGATCGCCCGCGCCGACCCCGAGCACGACGACATGACCGGACATCGTGGCCTCCTCGAGGGTCCGCGCCCTCATCGTGGAATCACCGGCGACGGCGGCGAGTGTCCTGGCTCCCGGATCAGCGCGCGTCCCCGACCTTCCCGCCCCGCAGGACGGTGGTCGAGCATGGGGACGCACTCCCCGGTCACAGTGGCGGGACCGCACCGGGCTCACACCGGTTTCCTGCACTGCCGTCACGGGAGACGACATCACGCCGGAGTCGCGGATGCAAGCAGGACCTCGCCGTTGTGCGGGATCCGACGCCCCGGCTCCCTCAGCAGGGCCCGGATCGTCTCCCCGTGCGTGACGACGACGGCGCCGGTCAGGTCGATCCCCCGCACCCGGGCGCACAGGGCC
>Ga0207644_10003159_pt1 | contig 10598 bp, 8 predicted proteins | sample KBSS73metaG_FD_184326 | JGI IMG/M metagenome (GOLD analysis project Ga0207644, IMG submission 184326) | Switchgrass rhizosphere microbial communities from Kellogg Biological Station, Michigan, USA - KBS S7-3 metaG (SPAdes) (version 2) | ecosystem: Host-associated > Plants > Roots > Rhizosphere >... | reverse complement strand
CTGTTGACGAGAAGCTCACGCTGCGCCGCGCGCTGGGCGGCGGCCGTGCCGCCGAACTCGGCGTAGACGCCCGCAGGCAGGCGACCCGCTCGACTCACCACGGCACGCACATCGTCGGCGAAACCAGCCACGTCGCGGCCGTGCACGTTGGCGGTGACGACCTGCACCCGCCGCGCGCCCTCGTGCGCGATGGCGTAGCGACCGCTGGTACGCGCGATGCTGGCCACCTGACCCAGCGTCACGAGGCGGCCCGTCGGCGACGCAAGTGGCAGGAGCGCCAGATCCTCGGGGCGGGTCCGGTGCGCCGAGTCGAGCACCACCACCACGTCGGTGGCGCGGCTGCCTTCGTAGGTCTGGGCCACGGTCGTGCCGCGGGTGGCCACCTGCACCGCGGCGAGGATCTCGTCGGGTCGCAGCCCGAGCGCCGACGCCAGCTCGGGGCGCACACGGACGGTGGCTTCCGGCACGACGGCCGGCGGATCCGACTGCACGTCCAGCGCGCCGGGCACGCCGCTCACGTCCACCAGCGTGCGACGCGCGGCGAGGTCGAGGCTGTCGAGATCGTCTCCGTACAGCTTGATGACCAGCTCGGCGGTGGATCCCGTCAGCGTTTCCTCGATGCGCTCGGCCAGGAATCCTCGGATCGCGAAGTTGAGGCCGGGGAACTGCGACAGCGTCACCCGGAGGTCGTCCTCGAGGTGCGCCGCCTCCCGTCCCGTCATCGGCGTGAAATCCACCTCGAGCTCCGCGTAGTGCGGACCCCACGTGTCCTCCGACAGCTCGGCGCGGCCGATGCGCGGCGCCACGACGCGCACACGCGGGTCGGCCTTGAGCGCCGCCGATACCTGCTGCGACAGCCGCAGCGTCTCCGCGAGGGACGTCCCCGGCACGGCCGACATGTGGATCAGGTAGTGCCCCTCCCGGAACGACGGCAGGAAGGTGGCGCCGAAGAAAGGCAGCGTGGCGACGGCCGCCGCGACGAGGGCGAAGGTGCCCGCGAGCACCACCCCGGTGTGCCCACTCAGGCCGTTCAACAGCGCCTCATAGCGCCGCCGCATCCAGCGGAGCGGTGCCGGCTCGTCGGCGGAAAGCGAACGGCGCGCGATGAACAGCAGCGTCAGCGCCGGCGTCACCGTGAGGGCCACCACCAGCGACGCCAGCGTGGCGAGGATGTAGGCGAGCGCCAGCGGCCGGAACAGCGCTCCCTGCACGCCGGTCATCGTGGCCACGGGCAGGAACACGAGTGCCACCACGAATGTGGCGTACACGACGCTGCTGCGAACTTCGAGCGACGCCGCCACCACCACGTCGGCATCCGGGCGCGGCGCGCCGCGACGCCGATTCTCGCGCAGTCGCCGTGCGATGTTCTCCACGTCGATGATGGCGTCGTCCACCACCTCGCCCAGCGCGATGGCGAGCCCGCCGAGCGTCAGCGTGTTGATGCTGAAGCCGAGCAGCTCGAGGACGATGGTGGCGGCAAGCAGGGATAGCGGGATGGCCGTGAGGGAGATGGCCGCCGCGTAGACGTCGAACAGGAAGAGCAGCAGGATCACGGCCACCAGCACGCCGCCGAGCATCAGCGAGGTGGTGAGGTTCCGGAGGGCGAGGTCGATGAAGTTGGCGGGGCGGAAGATGGGCGGGTGCAGCTCGAGACCCTCGGCCTCGATGGCCGGACGGAGCGCCTCGAGCGCCAGTTCGGCCGCGTGGCCCACCACCTTGGTGTTGGCGCCGAGCTGCGCCGAGATGACGATCACGAGGCCGCGCTCGCCATCGATGGCGCCCTCGCCGAACCGAGGCTCGGGGCCGACGGCCACGCGCGCGACGTCCCGGAGGCGCAGAATCGAGCCACCCCGTTCTCGCAGCACGGTGCCGCCGAGCGCTTCGGGGGTCGTGCTCTGGCCGTCGCTGCGCACGATGATGCGCTGATTCGCGTCCTCGAGCACGCCGGCGCCGCGCACGCCCGTCGCCTTGCCCGCCGCCACGAGCACCTCGTCCAGGCCGACGCCATAGGCACGGAGCTTCACCGGGTCGAGCTGCACCTGCAGCTGCCGCACTTCGCCTCCGAAGATGGCCACCTTGGCCACGCCGGGCGTCGCGAGCAGTCGCGGCTTGATGACCCAGTCGGCGATGGTGCGCTGGTCGATGGCGCTGCGCGTCTTCGAGGTCACTCCCGCCACGAGCACGGTGCTCGACGACGACGTGAGCGGAGAGATGACCGGTGCCGGAATGCCGACCGGAAGTCGCGGCACGACCTCGACCAGGCGCTCGGACAGCGCCTGCCTGGCGCGATACACGTCGGTGCGCGGGCTGAGGACCGCGGTGATGAGCGAAAGCCCCTGGATGGACTGCGAGCGCACCACTGCGATGCCGTTGACGCCGTTGATCACGTCCTCGATGGGCTTGGTGACCAGCACCTCGACCTGATCGGGGGCGAAGCCGGGCGCCTCGGTCTGGATGGATACCTGGGGCGGGGCGAACTCCGGGAAGATGTCCAGCTCGGCGTTGGCCAACTGCAGCGCGCCATACGTCACGAGCGCGGCGCCGGCCCCGATGACGAGGCCGCGCTGGCTCACTGCGAAGCCCACGATGCGGCTCAGCACGGGGGTGCGGCGTGCGTCACTCGGCCACCTCGTCGCCCACCTTCACGCGCGACTTGAACTCCTCGGAGAGCAGCACCTGCGCACCGCGAACCACCACGGTGTCGCCGGCCGCGAGTCCGCTACCGGTCGTGGCAAGCCAGCCGCCGGGCACGGGCTCCGTGGTCGGCACGCGGATGCGCACGTATCGCCCGGCGTCGCGCCGGCGGAAAGCCCACGTCAGCCCATCCCACTGCACCACCGCGGCGTCCGGCACGAAGGCCGCATGGCCGGCGCTGCCCGGCAGCGGGACCACGGCCGACACAGGCAGTCCGGGCCGAGCGCCGGGCCAGGCGCGAGCGGCGCGGTACAGCCACGCCGGCAGTCGAGTGAGCGGATCGGCCTCGAGCGCCGGGCCCTGGAGGCTGGCCTCGACCTGCGGGCCGCTTCGGTCGAGGGAGCCGATCAGGATGCGCGCCGGCGGCGTGGCGGGTGCCTCCGGCGACCAGGCCACACGCACGAGCGGCGCCGAGAAGTCGGTCATCTCGAGCAGTGCCTGGCCCGCGTCCACGAGTTCTCCCGGCCTCGCGGTCACGCGGGTGACCACGCCGCCGACGGCGACCACGAGCGGACGCGCATCGGAGACCTGCCCGACTTCCTGTCCTGCGCGCACGGTCTCGCCGAACGCGGGCCAGCGCGCACCGTCCGGCACCAGCAGGCGGCCGGCGATCGGGGCACGCACCACGCTCGTGCGCGAGGAATCCGGTATCACCTCGCCGGTGAGCACCACGCGCGGGGACACCGTGCGCGCGCCGAGCACCGCAGTCGAGAGGCCCAGCCGACGCTCGTCCGCGGAGTCGAGCACGAGCATCGCCTGCCCGTCCACGTCGCGCAGGCGACTCGGAGCCGATACCGGCGCATCCGCGCCCTCGGCGTCCTCGCGTGCGGCCGGCTTTCGGTCGCAGCCGCTCATCGCCAGCAGCGCCACGGCCAGCGTGCATCCCTCGCGCAGCCTCATTGGGTCCGCTCCGTTCCCGAGTCCATCGCCGGCGCGGGTTGCGCCAGCCAACCGCCCACGGCCCGCTCCAGCGCCAGCCCCGCGTCGCGCACGCGTGCGGTGGCGCCCAATTGCTCCCGACGCGCACGCGCCTGCACCAGTCCCATCGCGAGCAGATCGCGCTCGCCGCGTTCCCCGCGCTCCACGGCGGCGCCGATGACGCCGGCCTCCCGCGCCAGCGCGCCCACCGCCGAATCGGCGACCGCCAGCTGGTGCAGCGCGCCCGTGCACGCGGCCCGCGCCGCGCTCACGTCGGCGAGCACCGCCTGCTGCGCGGCGTCCACCCGGATTCCCGCGGCCTGACGGCGTGCCGTCGCCTCGGCGATGGGTCCGCGATTGCGGTTGACCATGAGCTCGGGCAGCGTCGCCAGCAGGTTCCAGCGATGCACGCCGCCATCCCACACGAATCCCGGCCCGAGCACCAGGTCGGGCCACGTACGCGCCACCTCGAACCGGAGCGACGCCTCCGATTCGGCGTAGTCCGCCAGTGCGCGGCCCACCTCGATGCGGGTCGTGAGCGCGCGCTCCTCGAGCGCCGCGGTCGTGAGCGGCGCCGCCGCACGGCATCCGTCGAGCTGATCAGGCTCGGGGCGCATCGCGTCGAGCGGCGCTCGCGGCATCGCGAGCGAGCGGGCCAGTTCCTGGCGGGTGACTTCCCGCTCCGCGGCGACACGCTCGCGCTCCACCTCGAGCGTGGCCTGCTCGCTCGCAAGGCGCGCGAGGTCGCCGCGCGAGACCTCGCCCTGCTCCTCGCGCCGGCGCGCGGAGCCGAGCACGGCACCGAGCCGGGCGCGTTCCTCGTCGAGCACGGCAAGCAGCGAGTCGGCGGAGAGCGCCGCCGCGTGCGCCGCGTGCGTCCGCACGGCGACGGCCCAGTCGGCGCCGGCCACGTCCACTGTGGCGCGCGCCGTTCGGGCGCGCGCGGCGGCGATGCGTGCGCCGCGCTTGCCGCCCAGCTCGATGGTGACCGACAGCGCGACGCTGCCGAACCACGGGGACTCGAACGGGCCGGGATCGGTGGCCCGTCCGAACTCGCCCGACACGCCCGGCTGCGGGCGTGCGCCCGCCGTGGTTTCGCCCGCGCGTGCCACCTCGAGCGCCGCCCGCGCCTCGGCGACGTCGGTATGGCGCGCCTGCGCCGCCACCGCGAGTTGCGCCGCGGTCCAGCGACCGGCCGCCGGCGCGCCGGCGCGTGCCGTCACGACGCGCAGCAGTGCCGTGTCCGCCAGCGTGCGGCCGCGCCACGCATCCGCGAGGGCCGGCGTGTCGAGCGGTTGCGCCTCGTAGTGCGCGCAGGCCACCAGCAGCGACAGGGCGCCCGCCCGCAGCATGCCGCGAAGGCGCGTGATCATGCGCGCGGGTGGAACTGCCGATGCACGGACCGCAGGTACTCGCGGTCGACGTGCGTATAGATCTGCGTGGTGGACAGGTCGGCGTGACCGAGCATCTCCTGTACGGCGCGCAGGTCGGCACCTCCTTCCAGCAGGTGCGTGGCGAAGCTGTGGCGGAGCGTGTGGGGCGTGACACGACGCGTCACGTTGGCCTGCTCCGCGGCTTTCTTCACCACGCCCCAGGCCCCGACGCGCGAGAGGGGCTCGCCGCGGACGTTGAGCACTACGCGGCCCCGCGAGCGCCCGCGGTCCAGCGCGGGCCGCAGGTTCTGCAGGTAGATCGAAATGACCCCGATGGACTGGCGTCCGAGCGGCACCAGCCGCTCCTTCCCGCCCTTGCCGAAGACGCGCACCAGCCCCTCGTCCAGCAGGAGATCCTGCAGGCCCAGCCCGCAGATCTCCGACACGCGCAGGCCCGCGCCGTAGCCCAGCTCGAGCAGTGCCCGATCACGCCACGCCAGGGCAGCGTCGATGCCGGGCGCCTTCAGCATCGCCTCGATCTCGGGGACGGTGAGCACCTCGGGCAGCTTGCGCCACCGCGCCGGGCTCTCGAGTCGGTCGCTGGGATCGCTCTTCACCTGTCCCTCGGCCAGCAGGAAGCTGAAGTATGTCCTGATGGCGGACACCGATCGTCTTATGGTAGCTGGGCTTAGACCAATGTCCTTCAAGAGGAACACGAAGTCACGCAGGAGCGCACGGGTCAGGCCGGAGGGGCTCCGCACCCCTTTCGACCGCGCAAACTCCCCCATCCGGCGGAGATCGCGAAGATAGCTCTCCACCGTGTGCGGGCTGTTGCCGGCCTCGAGGGCGAGATAGTCCCGGAAACCCTCGAGCCAGAATTCCCGGCTGATCTCCTCGCGGATCTCGGCGGGCAACGTCATGCCGACTCCGACCGCCCGTCGGATCGCAGCCGTGCCCGGATGGCCTCCACCTCGTCAGGCGCGAAGCCCAGCAGCTCACCTGCGCGCGCCATGAGCCATCGCTCCTCGTCCGGAAGGTTGCCGGCGGCGAACGCCGCCAGCCAGACACCTTCCACAAGGGCAAGGCGATGACCGGTGCTGAACCGGCTGCGCAGCCGCGGTGCAAGTGAGGACAACGGTTCGGCCGGTGAGGCGGGAGCGCGCGCAGGCGACGACGGCAGCCCCCAACGGTCCCGCAGATGACGCGTCACGGCTTCGCGCTGCTCCGTCGTGAGACCCTCGGCGCCATAGGCGATCTCGAGCACCAGCCTCGCGGCCCGGGCTGGATCGATGCGCTCCCCCGCTTCGACACCATGCAGCGCCGCCTCCGCGCTGGTGACGACCCCTTCGTCGGGAGCGGCACGGCGATGCCGCAGCACGACGACGGTGACCGCCAGCACCGCGACCGCGCCCACGATTGCGAGCGCACGGTTGAGCTGTCCGAGCGCGGCCGCGATCCGCTCCCACTCGTCGCCCAGGTACACGCCGAGCACGGTGATGCCGCCGTACCAGATGGCGGACGCCACCGCGATCGGCAGCACGGCGCGCCACGCCGCAAGCCGGAAGATGCCGGCGAACGGGGGCACCACGGCCCGGATGCCGGGCAGGAAGCGCGCGAGGAAGATTCCCACGATGCCGAAGCGCAGATACCCGCGCTCGAGCCGGGCCATGCCCGCGGGCGATACGAGCCGCTGCCCGGTCCGGGTGGCGAAGAAGGGGCGACCGAGCCGGCGCGCGACGAAGTACACCACGATGGCGCCACCCACGTTGGCGCTCCACACCACGAGAAACACGGGTACGGGCGCGGTGGTGCCCCGATGGCTCAGGAAGGCCCCGAGCGCCACGGCCACGTCCGCAGGCAGGATGGGAAGGAGGTTCTCGGCGAACGCGAGCAGCGCGAGGACGGCGTAGACCGCCATCGGTGGAAGGGACGTGAGCCAGCCGACGATGCCGTCGATCAGCGGCCCTCCACGGTGGCCACGGCGATCACGGCGATGCCCTCGCCCCGGCCCACGAATCCCATCCCCTCGTTCGTCTTGCCCTTGATGCCGATGTCCTCGGGTGAGACGTCGAGCACCTCGGCAAGTCGCGCCGCCATCGCACCGGCGTGCGGGCCCACCTTCGGCGCCTCGGCGATCACGGTCACGTCCCCCTGCACGAAACGGAAGCCCTTCCGCTTCACGACGGCGTATGCTTCGCGCAGCAGGCCGATCGAATCGGCGCCCAGCCAGCGAGGGTCGCTGTCCGGGAACAGCCCGCCGATGCTGCCGCACGCGGCGGCGCCCAAAATGGCATCCGTCAGCGCGTGCGCCACGGCATCGGCGTCGGAGTGGCCGGCCAGTCCCACGGGATGCGGGATGGTGACGCCGCCGAGCACGAGGGGGCGCCCACCGGCGAAGCGATGCGAGTCGTACCCGATGCCGACGCGCGTCGCCATCGGTTAGGCGGCCACCGCCTCCAGCGGGATCAGCGAGTAGTCCTGCTTCCGTCGCCGAGGCGTGAATCCCGCATCGCTTACGTTGCGCTCGATCTCGGCTATGGTGGTGCGGAAGGTGGTTCCCGCGGCCGACACCACGTTCTCCTCCATCATGAGGCTGCCGTAGTCGTTCGCACCGAAGCGGAGTGCCACCTGCCCCACCTTGTGGCCCATGGTGACCCATGATGACTGCAGGCTGGGCACGTTGTCGAGGACGATGCGCGCCAGGGCCAGCGTGCGGAGATAGGTCACCGCATCCGTCTTCTGGTAATGCGACATCGCCGGCGTGCCTTCCGGCTGCAGCGGCCAACAGATGAACGCCGTGAAGCCGCCGCTCCGCGCCTGCGCCTCGCGCACGCGGAAGAGATGTTCCACGCGGTCCTCGTCGCTCTCGCCCATGCCGTACATCATCGTGACCGAGGTGCGCATGCCCTGGCTGTGGGCCTCCTCCTGCACGCCGAGCCACTCCTCGGTCTGCGCCTTCTTGGGCGCCACGCGCCGGCGGACCGCATCGACCAGGATCTCGCCTCCGCCGCCCGGGATGCTGTCGAGGCCGGCTGCCTTCAGCTCGCGGATCACGTCGGGCACACCCAGGCGGAAGCGCTCGGCGAAGAACACCACCTCGGACGGCGAGAAGCCGTGGATGTGAATCGGGTGATGCCGCTTGATGTAGCGCATGAGCTCGAGGTACCACTCGAACGGGATGTACGGGTTGTGCCCGCCCTGCAGCAGGATCTGCACGCCACCGACGGCCTTGCACTCGTCGATCTTTTGCCCGATGGCCTCGAAGGAGAGCACGTAGCCCTCGCCGTTCTTCGGCCGCCGCGCGAAGGCGCAGAAGCCGCAGTCGGCCACGCAGACGTTCGTGTAGTTGATGTTCCGGTCGATGATGTACGTCACCACCGGGTCCGGATGGTGCCGCCAGCGCTCCGCGTCCGCGAGCGCGCCCAGCTCCAGCAGCGGCGCGCGGCGGTAGAGCTCGAGATGGCTGCGGAACTCGGGGCTCGTCCGGTCGGTGGTCATGGGAAGTGCGTCCTCAGGCTGCGCTGATGAAGCTCAAGCTGCCGTCCGGCACCAGCCCGTCATGGGCCAGCCGCCGGAAGAAATCCGTCAAGCCGGCCAGGTGCCGGTAGGAGAAGCCGTAGTCGAGGTCGCCGAAGTATGCGCGACAGGTGGCACGCGGCACGCCGGTGCGCGCCCAGGCCTGGTCCGCGAGCAGGTCGAGATGCTCCAGTCCCCACGCGCGCGACTCGAGCAGCCGGCCATGCACCTCGCGCACCCGTTCCTGGTCGGCGGTGCGCCGGGCGGCCCACACCGCGAACACGAACGGCAGGCCGGTCCAGTCCTTCCACGCCTCGCCGAGATCCACGCTCCAGGGGTAGAGCTGGCGGGTGTCGAGCGCGAGCGCTGCGTCGCCGATCACCAGCACGGCGTCGTGCGGAAAGCCGGCCAGCGCATCGAGGTCGGCCGCCTCCGCGCGCACCGTCGCGAACTTCGGCGTCACGTCCCACCGATGACGACAGAGCAGCTCCAGCAGCAGCACCGACGTGCGCGAGGAGGCGGTGAGGAGCACCGTCGCGTCGTGCAGCGCCTCGGGCGGCCGCTTCGAGAAGAGCTTCACGCTCTGCACCGGCCCGTCGCAGCTGATGGAGAGCTCCGGCAGCAGGTGGTAGCGTGCCGCGTCGCGCGCATACTCCACCGCCGAGACGACGCTGACGTCCAGCTCGCCGGCGGCGAGCAGGTCGTTCAGCTCGCTCGCGGTGCCACTGACGATGGCCGCGGGCATCGGCACGATGTCCCGGTCGATCGCCCCGTAGACCGGATAGCAGTTGATCCAGGGGATCCGGCCCAGTCTCATGCCGCGTGCACCACCGGCAGCGCGACGCGGCGAAGCGTGGGCTCGGGCGGCTCGTCGAACGAGTCCCGCACCACCTGGTACAGGCTGTCGCGCTCCACCGGATCGCGTCCCGCGCCGCGAATGAGCCCCACCAGCGACATGTAGGGCATGCCGAGCTCTGTGGTGGCGCCCGCCTCGTGGTAGATGCGCTCGAACACCACCGTGCCCTCGACGTCGTCACAACCGAACGCAAGCGCGATCTGCGACAGGAACGGCGTCACCATCGGCCAGTGCGTCTTCACGTGCGCGATATTGTCCAGGAACAGCCGTCCGACGGCGATGTTCTTGAGGTCCTCGTAGCCCGTCGTCGCGGAACCGACGCGCCCGAGCTCCTCGCCGAGCTCGTTGTTCTCGGGATGGTACGCGAGCGGGATGTACGTGAGGAAGCCGCCCGTCTCGTCCTGCAGCGCCCGGAGGGCGGTGAGGTGCTCGATGCGGTCCTCGGCGGTCTCGACGTGCCCGTAGAGCATGGTGCAATTGGTGGGAATACCCAGCTCATGCGCCACCCGGTGCACCCGCAGCCATTCCTCGCCCGTCAGCTTCCGCTCGGCGATCGTGGCGCGCACGGCGGTGCTGAAGACCTCCGCGCCCCCGCCGGGAAGGCTGGTCAGCCCTGCCTCCTTCATGGCGAGCAGCACGTCGCGCTCGCTGGTCTTCTCGATGCGCGCGAGATGCGCGATCTCCACGGCCGTGAGCGCCTTGATGTGGACGTGCGGGAAGCGCTCCTTCAGGCCCCGGATCATGTCGGTGTAGTAGGAGAGCCGGAGCTTCGGGTGCAGCCCACCGACGATGTGGAACTCGCGCGTCGGCGCGCCCCGCGCCTGTTCCGCTTCCTCGTACACCTCCGCAAGCGTCCGCGTGTAGGCGCCGTCCTCCCTGGGCATGCGTGCGAAGGAGCAGAACACGCAGGTGTTGCGCAGGACGCAGACGTTGGTCGGGTTGATGTGCTGGTTGGCGGAGAAGAACACGCGGAGGCCGTTCCGCCGCTGGTTGGCGAAGTCGGCCAGCAGGCCCAGCCCCAGGAGGTCGTCGGTGGCGTAGAGCACGCGGGCATCGGCGGCCTCGAGCCGCGTGCCGGCGAGCACCTTCTCGGCCACGGGTCGCAGCGCCGCGTCTCGCAGGCGGCCGGGATCGAGGGTCGGCGCCATCCTATCTCCTTGGGAGAACACGAGTAACGTCAGGTGTGAATGTACACTGGCCCCGCGGCCGCGTGCCACTCCGCCAGCGCCCCGTCAGCATGG
>Ga0207644_10003153_pt1 | contig 10617 bp, 12 predicted proteins | sample KBSS73metaG_FD_184326 | JGI IMG/M metagenome (GOLD analysis project Ga0207644, IMG submission 184326) | Switchgrass rhizosphere microbial communities from Kellogg Biological Station, Michigan, USA - KBS S7-3 metaG (SPAdes) (version 2) | ecosystem: Host-associated > Plants > Roots > Rhizosphere... | reverse complement strand
ATCAGTGGTATAGCCCGAAAGTGAATTGGCCGGGCGGGCGGATGACCGACGCCGCTGTAGCGCGGTGGATCGCAACGCTCTGACGCGAGGGCTTTCTCGAAATACCATCCCAATGGGAAAGCGCTGCCGTCTCGCCCGCCGTTTCCAGTCGGAAACGTTGCGAGCTTGGCGTGCTGCGCTAGAAAGTCCCGCATGGAAATCAGAACGGCAACTCACTTAGACGCCGAAGAAGGCAGTCTCGTTCTCCGTCGTTCGATTGAGGAGCTATGCCATCAGGATCATGGGGGCGATCCCGCGATCATCGCGGGGTGGATCGGCAACAAGACCGCCGCAATGTGGCGCGCATGGGTCGATCAGGAAGCGACTGAACTCTACGTTGCTACCGAAGCAGGCCGCGTCCTGGCCGTCGGCATGATGGATACAAAAGGCGAGATCATGCTGAACTATGTTTCGCCCGACGCTCGCCTGCGCGGGATCAGCAAGGCCCTTCTCGGTCATATGGAAGGCGAAGCACGTCGGCTTGGCGTCAACGAGTGCAGCTTGCACAGCACAAAGACAGCTCGGCGCTTCTATCAGTCGGCCGGTTATAGATGCCGCGAAGATGGCAGCGGCGACGGCGATAGCATGATCAAATCCCTCGTTAGCTGATAACGGGGCGTGTCCAGCCTTCCCCGAGACGTGAGTCCGCGGGGAAAATGTCGTGCCGGTAGCGTTGCGGATCGCGTCCGGACGGATGTAGACCGTCGCCATGCCATTCGGGATCAACCTTCGTGCTAGCGGCGATGCTGCTTCCTATTGGGAGATTGTCGACCACGCGTCAGAGTTAGAGGTTGAGCCGTCTATCCGCGCGCTGCACTACCCCCCGCATGTCACCTTGGCGAAGTATGACGATGTCCTTTCTGACGAGCTCGAGGGGGTCATCAACGCTTTGGCGGATGCGCCTGCCCTGACGCTCACCTTCGATCAGCTCGGATCATTCGATCCAGGGTTCCTGATACTCTGGGCTGCACCGAAGCCGCAGCAAGCCTTGTTCGACCTGCACGCCCGCGCGCACAGCATCATTGATCCAGCGCGATGCAAACCGCCATATCGTCCAGCCAATTGGACGCCGCACTGCTCGGTCGCGCTCCGGGTGGCGGACGAGCATCGCGAAGCGGCAGGTCGCCTTCTGGCGACCTACTTTACGCCGTTTACGCTTACATTCGACGTGGTGGACGCCGTCGCGTCGCCGCCGATCTCGGTCATTGCGGAACGCACCTTGCATGACCTGCGGGCGCCGGATCAGCTTCGCTCCTGAGGCGGGGCGCTTTCCCGTTTCTCGATCCCAATGGGAACCACCGCGCCGTCTCGCGTGCCGTTCCTTTGTGGGAAAGCCCTTTGCGCGTATCCATGCTGGCCCATCGAACTTTGAGGGATGATGATGCAACGGTTGTTCTTAACCGCCGTGTTGGTGCGGGACTACGACGAGGCAATTGCCTTCTATGTGGAAAAGCTCGGGTTCGAGGTTAGGCTTGATAATCCGGTCTCTGACATCAAACGCTGGGTTGTGCTCGCGCCGCAGGGTGGAGGGGAAGGCTGTATACTCCTCGCGAAGCCTGAAGCCCCTGAGCAGATTGCCCGTATCGGCAGCCAAACTGGAGGCAGAGTATTCCTTTTCCTCGACACCGACGACTTCGAGAGGGATTTCCGGACGTACACCGATCGTGGTGTGGTGTTTGTGGAGCCCCCACGCGTCGAAGATTATGGGACCGTAGCTGTATTTGAAGACTTATATGGAAACCGCTGGGACTTGATCCAGCATACCGGCTTTTTCGGATTAGAGCCGCTTTCCCGTTGAACCATCCCAATGGGAACGCTCCGGCCGTCTCCTAGGCCGTTCGTTTTTGGGAACGGCAGAATAGCGCCCCACTTTCAGCCGTTCAGTCGCTTCGCCGATCCTCGAAGCGGTTCTTATTACCGCCGTTCCTCCCTGCCCAATCCGCCGCCAACAAGAAGCATTCTGATCGATGGTTTCGACTCTTGCGTCGCTAGGCAATACTGTTCGAAATCGCCAGCCCTCAGGAACCCAAGCTTTTCGAGAACTCGGCCAGATGCTGGATTATCCACGAAGAAGCTCGACGCTAGCGCGGCTTCGCCGACAAGACCGATGCCATAGGCGAGGACAACCGACCCTGCTTCTGTTGCTATCCCGCGGCCCCAATGATCCCGTGCGACGTAGTACCCGAACAGGACAATTTCCGCTGCCGGATCTTGCAACGTCAGACCTATGACCCCTACGGCTTCCTTGGATAACCGATCGGTGATGAGCCATACCAGCGACGTGGGGACGATCGTATCGAGAAAGAATCTTGCGTCAGCTTCGTCGTAAGGGTGTGGCACCGCCGCAAGTCGACTCGCAATCTCCCAATCGCCCGCGATCTTGATGATCGGTGCTATATCCTGTTCGGTTGGGCTTCTTAAGATGAGCCTAGTCGTGAAGAGTAGGGGCTTGCTTGAGAGTGCCTCAACGTACCGCTTCACCTTCTGCTCCCGTCTTCCTCGCTTATGCGCTTTACAGTATTATGCTCAACGCGAAATGTCTGCAAACTGTGACCAACCACTTTCACGTCATCACCGGCGGCCCGGGATCGGGCAAAACAAGCCTGGTCGACGCCCTCGCCGCTGAGGATTTCCGGCATATGCCTGAGGCTGGCAGAGCGATCATTCAAGCTCAGGTGGATATCGGCGGCACCGCTTTGTCCTGGGCTGATCGTGAGAGCTTCGCAACGTTGATGCTGGGATGGGGATGCGATCCTACCGTGAAGCCACCCGCGCCGCCACTCCCTTCATCTTCGCGGCATCCCTGACGTAATCGGCCATCTGCGGCTGTGCGGGTTGCGGGGCCGGCCACGGTGCTGAGGGCGGCTGAGCAGCGGCGCTATGCGCGCGGGGTCTTCATCGCCCCGCCCTGGCCGGCAATCTTCGAACAGGATGTTGAGCGCAAGCAGACGTTAGCGGAAGCCGAGGCTACCTTCCATGCGATGGTCGATGTCTATTCCGGCTTGGGCTACGAGCTTGTTACGCTCCCACCCGCGTCAGTCGCCGAACGAGCAAGGTTCGTTCGGCGACAGATTGGCTAGCTTTCCCACTTCTCGATCCCTTGTGAGACAGCGCTGGCGATCTCGATCGCCGTTCGTTTTCGGGAAGATGCCGTGATTGGCCCTTGAACATGCCGCTAGGCATCTGCATATGCAGCCTATGCAAGCATATGCAGGAGCTTTTATGATTGTCAGCATACCGGAAGCCGCACAGCGGCTGAACGTGTCGGTGGATTCCATCCGGCGTCGTGTTCGCAGTGGAGCACTGCCCGCCAACCGTGACGAACGGGGGCAATGGTGGCTCGATCTATCCAACGATGAACAAGCGACCGCGAAGGTGGTGGATGGAGATCGCATGGAACTTGGTGTCTGCACCCCCCTCCAGCGGAATGAGCGGGAGAGCCTGATCATCGCGCTAGAGGACCAAGTGGACGATCTGAAAACGCGGCTCGATCGCTCCGAAAGCGAGCGGCGGGACGAAGCCGAGAAGTTCAGGGCCGAGCGCGACCGTTTGCTGGCAATGATCGAGCGTCTGGTATCGGGTAAAAATCAATGAGCCTGATCCCGATGGTCATCGAGCAATCCTCGCGAGGGGAGCGCTCGTTCGACATATATTCCCGGCTTCTTCGCGAGCGGATCGTGTTCGTCAATGGACCGATCGAGGACAACCTCGCGGCGATGGTCTGCGCGCAGATGCTGTTCCTTGAATCTGAGAACCCCAAGAAGCCTTTGACGCTCTATATCAATTCACCGGGTGGAGCCGTCACCAGCGGTTTGGCAATCTACGACACGATGCAGTATGTCAGGTGCCCCGTCGCCACTCTTTGTTTGGGGCTTGGTGCTTCGATGGGGTCGTTCCTGCTGATGGCAGGCGCGCCAGGTATGCGCGCGGTCCTGCCGAACGCGTCCATAATGCTGCATCAGCCATCAGGTAGCTTCAAAGGGCAGGCATCAGATATCGAGCGGCACGCAGCGGACATACTGCGGATGCGGGAACGACTGATCCGCCTCTATTCGCACCACTGTAGCCAGTCGGTCGATGTTGTGGCGCGAACGCTGGACCGCGACCACTTCATGAATGCCGAGGAGGCGTTGGCTTGGCAGCTTGTCGATCAGGTCTATGAGCCGCGAGGTGTCGAGCCGCCGATGTAGGCGCTCCGACCGCTTTCCCAGAACACCATCCCGGTGGGAACGGCGGGAAGCGCCCAAACTCCGACACTCAGGTAGGCAGGCAAACAGCCTGAAGCAGCCGAACGTTCGGTTTCGCCTTTTCCACACCTCTATGTGGGGCAGCCGGTCCGGCGAGCCTGCCTCCCTAATCATCGCCACCAGTCCGGTGGCGACGATCAGGGCAGTAGGCGTCGGGGATCGCCGGTTTGGCCGATTAGGCTTCGCGGACTAAGACATGGCGCTTCCGACCGGCTGAGATGGTCAGCACCCCGTCTTTCAGGCTTGCCGAGGTTACTACGGCGGTATCCTCAATCACGACTGCTTCCCCGACGCGTGCACCCCCGCCACGGATCAACCGGCGCGCCTCTGCCTTGGATGAAGAGAGCCCTGCCGTAAGTAGCAGGTCAGTAAGCAGCATGCCCGCTTCCAGTCGCTCGGCCGCTACTTCGATGGTCGGCATGCCGGGCGCTGCCCGGCCTTCGAAAGCAGCTAGAGCGGCGTGATGCGCTGCCTCCGCCGCCGCACGGCCATGGCACATTGTCGTCACTTCGTCGGCGAGCCGCATCTTGGCCGCGTTGATCTCGCTTCCGCCGAGCGCTTCGAGGCGGGCGACCTCGTCCAGAGGTACTTCGGTGAACAGCCGTAGGAAGCGACCTACGTCCGCATCTTCGGTATTTCGCCAGAACTGCCAGAAGTCGTAAGGAGGAAGCCGATCGGCATTGAGCCAGACCGCCCCACCTGCGCTCTTGCCCATCTTCACGCCCGAAGCAGTGGCCAACAGCGGTGCCGTCAGGCCGAACACCTCATGGCCATCGACGCGACGGGCCAGTTCCACGCCGTTCACGATGTTACCCCACTGGTCCGAAGCGCCGAGTTGGAGCGCGCAGCTGTGCGTTCGCGACAGCTCGAGAAAGTCGTAGGCCTGCATGACCATGTAGTTGAACTCGAGGAGCGACAGGGACTGTTCGCGGTCAAGACGCTGGCGGACAGAGTCGAAGCCTAGCATGCGATTGACCGAGAAGTGCCGACCGAAGTCGCGCAGGAAATCGAGGTAGCGCAGTTCGCTTAGCCAATCTGCATTATCAACCATCGTCGCCCCTCCCGATCCGCCATCGAAGGTGAGGAAACGTTCAAACACCTGACGGATGCCAGCGTGGTTGGCGGCGATCTGCGCGTCATCCAAAATGGGGCGCGACGTATCTCGGAAGCTCGGGTCGCCGATCCGAGTGGTGGCGCCGCCCAACAGCACGATCGGCCGATGCCCAGCTTTCTGGAACCACCGCAGCATCATGATAGGGATTAGGTGCCCGACATGCAGGCTGTCCGCCGTCAGGTCGAAGCCGTTGTAGGCGGTGATCGGGCCTTCACTCAATCGCTTGTCGAGGCCGGGCAAGTCAGTGCACTGATGAAGGAAGCCACGGTCCAGTAGGGTTTGCAAAACATCCGAGCGGACGTCTTTGTGATTCATGGAAATTTGCATGATGTGTCTCCGGTATGCCGATGGCCGGAGACAAGATGCTGAACACGCACGCCGCCGGCGATGCGGCGTCGTTGCTGTCTAAGGATGTGACCGTGCGCGCCGCCTCTATGAGAGCAGCGTATAGTACCGGTTGTTCAAGGCGCTCGGACGGGTCACGTGGCGGGTCTACAATGGTAATCACGCCGATGCAACGCCCTGCTAGGATCGCCAGCTATGCTCCTGTTCAGCCGGTAGCGGACCGGCAACTCACCACCCAATCCCAGTCAAAAGCGGCCGGTCCGCTCACGCCCGATGCCGTTGAAAAAGTCGGGCTTGAAGTAGGGGCGAGGCTCTGATTCAGCGTTGTGATGCTGAAGGACGTAAAGCGATGATGGGCGAGCGCCGGGTGGCGCAAGAGGCCTTGTTCTACGAGTTCAGCCTGGATCGGCACGTGCCTGCCGACCATCTGCTGCGAGCGATCGATCAGTTCGTGGACTTGTCAGGCATGCGCGAGCACCTGCGGGGGTTCTACAGCGCGATCGGCCGTCCCTCGATCGATCCCGAGCTGATGCTGCGCATGTTGATCGTGGGGTACTGCTTCGGCATCCGGTCGGAGCGCCGCCTGTGCGAGGAGGTGCACCTCAACCTGGCTTACCGCTGGTTCTGCCGTCTGGGTCTGGACGGCGACGTGCCGGACCACTCGACCTTCTCGAAGAACCGTCATGGCCGCTTTCGCGAGAGTGATCTGTTCCGCCGGCTGTTCGAAACGACCGTGCGGCGCTGCATCGAGGAAGGACTGGTCGGAGGCGACGGCTTCGCCGTCGACGCCAGCCTGATCCGGGCCGAGGCTAATCGGCAGACCTATGTCGAGGGGCCGCAGGGCCTGGCCACCGATCTCCCGAGGCGTGCCGTCGAGGAGTACCTCGCCGTTCTCGACGATGCCGTCTTTGGCGGCGCAACTCCGGTCGAGCCCAAGCGCGTCTCGCCCGTCGATCCGGCGGCACGCTATACCTCCGCGCACGGCGGACGCGCCGATTTCTGCTACTCCACCAACTATCTGATCGATGTCGACAACGCCGTGATCGTGGATGTCGAGGCGAGCACGGCGGTGCGCCAGGCGGAGGTGACCGCGGCCAAGCGGATGATCGAGCGGTCAGCCGATCGCCATGGCCTGTGGCCCCGCAAGCTGATCGGCGACACCGGCTACGGCTCTGCCGGCATGCTCGCCTGGCTCGTGCACGAGCGTGGCATCGAGCCGTACGTGCCCGTCTTCGACAAGTCCGCCAGGAGCGATGGCGCGTTCGAGCGCAGCGACTTCATCTTCGATCACAAGGATGACAGCTATGTCTGCCCTGCAGGCAAGCGCCTGCGGCCGCGTAACCGCAACTTCGCCTCGCCACGGCCGGAAGCCGATAAGGACGGCTTCATTCGCTACCGAGCTCGGCAGCAGGACTGCAGTAGCTGCGCACTCAAGCCACGCTGCACACCCATCATACCCGCTCGCAAGGTGACCCGCTCGATTCACGAGGGCGCGCGCGACCTGGCGCGGTCTCTGTCGCAAGAGGACGAATGGATCGCCTCGCGACGCGAGCGAAAGAAGGTCGAGATGTTGTTTGCTCACCTCAAACGCATCATGCGGCTCGACCGGCTGCGATTGCGTGGCCCCCATGGCGCCCGAGACGAATTCCACCTCGCCGCTGCCGCCCAGAACCTGCGCAAGCTGGCAAAGATCAGCCTCGCCAAGCAGCCAGCGGCCACTTGAAGCCCGGCAACTCCGCTCCTTTTGCAGCGATCGCCCCGGACAGCACGCCCATCAGACGACTTTTTCAACGGCATCGCCCAAAAGAAGACATTAAGCAGTGCATGGCAGAAGGTCACCGACGGCGACGAGCACGGGACTTACGCTAAAATGCTTAGACATGAGAGCCGCAAAAGTCTCACCTTTGAGAAATGGCAGAAGATTGATGGTGAACGGTTTGCGAGACCTCGATGGCTATCAATCTTTCATTTCCTAGTCCTCCCTCTGTTTATCGCTCTTTTTATAACCGGCGTCATCGGCCTGGGCATAAGCGTAGTGTTCTTCTCGCGAGGCAACATAGGAGGCGGATTTGGAGCGCTCTGTTGGTTCTGTTTTTGCCTTTTCTCATCGACCATTATGTGTTGGCAAGCATGGTATTCTTGGAAATCGAGGAGGTCCCCACTAGCGGTTATCACAAGTGACGGCATCTACCTGCCTTTCAAGCGACCCGAGTATGTCGCTTGGGATGAAGTGCAAGCTGTCGGTGCATTTTACTTGAAAGGGACTGCGTTCCTCGATCTCACGCTAAACAATCCAAGGCGCACCTTCGGGCGGCGACGCGGATGGTGGCACGGACCTTGGCGCGATCGAGTGACGTTGAGAATTGAGACGACATCTAACCCGTTGCTGCAAGCAGCACGCGATGCTCACAATCGGTCGTTGGCAGCGATGCGCGCGTAAAGAGCAGTTCGGCTGCTTATCACATCTTTAGATGGAACGGCAGCTCACCACCCACGTTCCGCCATTCACGGACAGGCGACTCACGCCCAGGAGCCCGCTTGCCACGGTTGAAGATCAGGTGAGTGGCCTGCTGACGACCACGGCCGCTTTCCGCCACGTCGCGACAATGCAGACCGTGCCGGCGTTCTCATAACGCTTGCCAAACATGAGTTTCGGGATGCCGCCAGCGTTCCCGCCCAACCATCCCTACGGGAAAGCCGGAACGGCAGAAAGCGCCCGAAAGTTCGAGGCACTGTGAGCATGTAGTGCGCGACGGCCGAGGCTTTCTCGAAAGCGGCTTAGCTTGCAGGGCCGCGCCGGGCGATGATACGCAATTTACGTAGCATCAGGAGAATAAGGCGTGAGGATTTCGACGCGTTCGGTTGCGTTCGCCATGCTGCTCACAGCAACGCCCGTCCTTGCTGATCCAGGGACTCCGGTTAGCCGCCGTGACCTGACCACCGCTGACCGCGCTCTTATCGCAGCTAAGGCTTACTGGGTCATCCGCACTTACTTCGCGCATGCCGCGGGCCTGCCAAGCGGTTACGACCTCGAGCGCGAGTACCGCGCCCGTCTCACCGAAGCGCTCGCGGCGCCAGATCGCCGCGGATTCAGCTTAGCGATGATGAAGCTGTTTGCGAGCCTCGCTAACGGCCACACTGGCTTCACTGATCAAGCTTTGATCGAAGCTGCGCCCGACGCGCCCTACCGCATCCGCCGGGTCGAGGGGCGCTGGACGGTACTGCGCTCCGCTCTTACTACCTTGCCGCCTGGGTCGGTCATCGCCACGATCGATGGCGAGCCGGTCGACAGTTGGTTGTTGCCACGCCGCGCCTACGTTGCCAGGTCGAGCGCTATGGAAGTCGACCGGGCAATATTTGGCTCGACATTCCTATTCCCGGACTCCTTCACTCTTGGACTGGTCTCGGGCACTACCGTGCCGATCAATCTAAAGGCGACGCATACGTCTTTGCTTCCGGTCGCGCCGCAGCAAGATCGCGTCGAAGTGACCCGCCGGCCGGGCGGTATTATCGTGATCCGTATCCCGAACTTTGGCGAACCGCAGCTGGAGGCTGACGCTGTCGCCGCAGTGCATCAAGCTACCGTCGAAAAGGTGCCCGCGATCTTGTTCGACTTACGCGGCAACGGCGGTGGCAATACGCCAGACAAGCTATTGTCCGCGATCATGACCGCACCCTATCGAGGAACGATTGTTGAAACTCCGCAGATGGTCGCCGAGAACGATGCGCACGCGAGCCTTGATGAGCAGCCGCCGGCTTTTTCGGCAAACATGCTTCGCTATGGCCCCGGGCGGAGCCTGCCCAAGGCCGAAGCTTACTCCGGACGTGTCGCGGTGCTGGTCGACGGCGGCTGTGCCTCGGCTTGCGAGGATTTCGTCATCCGCTTTGCCGACGGCAAGCGCGGACGAATTTACGGTGAGCCAACCTTTGGTTCGACCGGGCAGCCTTACTTTGTCGACTTCCCAGAGCTCAGGATCAGCTTTCAGGTATCCACCAAGCGTGAGTTCCTACCAGACGGTCGGCCGTTCGAAGGCGTCGGAGTACAGCCGAACCAACCAGTCCCACTCACGATCGCGGACGTCACCGATCCACGAGACCGCCAGTTGGATAACGCTATCGAACTATTCTCGCACAGCCCCTGAGCCCCATGTCCGCTTATCGCCGCGTCTGAGCCCGCGCCTACCGGTGCGCTCTCCGCCAAAAGCGACCATCTAGCTTTCCCATTATGCTCTCCAAACGCGAGTTATGGGAAGGCGGTCGCTTTCCCGCCCGACCATCCCAATCGGCAAGGGTGAACGATGTGGCGTTGTCGTCTCAGGATAGAGGCAGCATAAGACCGGATGACCTTTCGGCCTGATCGTCGTTCCTTTCTCGCGGGCCTTGCCGCGCTAGGATTCGCTATCTCACCCCCGGCGCTGGGGACAGTACGGGGAAAACGGGCGCCAGGCATTGCTGTCACGATAGATGACTTCGATCTGTCGAACACCGCCCTGATGACGGGGGAGGACCGCGACACCGCCATTCGCAAAGCATTGAAGCGCCACCAGGTCAAGGCAGGCGGGTTTGTTGCCGGGAAGTATGTCGACGGCGAGCTTAGCCCACGCATTCTCTCGGCATGGTCTAATGACGGCCATATAATCGGCAATCACAGTTTCTCGCATCAGTATTTCAGTGGCAAAAACCCCGATGAACTGATGGCAGACATATTGAAGTGTGAGCCGCTGCTGTCGGGCTATCGCAGCTTCCGTAAGCTATTTCGCTTTCCTTATCTGGCCGAGGGCAACACAGCCGATGGTCGAGACAAGATGCGTAGCCTTCTGAGGCACCATGAGTATGCGAACGCCCATGTAACAATCGACACTTCGGACTGGT
>Ga0207644_10003152_pt1 | contig 10618 bp, 6 predicted proteins | sample KBSS73metaG_FD_184326 | JGI IMG/M metagenome (GOLD analysis project Ga0207644, IMG submission 184326) | Switchgrass rhizosphere microbial communities from Kellogg Biological Station, Michigan, USA - KBS S7-3 metaG (SPAdes) (version 2) | ecosystem: Host-associated > Plants > Roots > Rhizosphere >... | reverse complement strand
CGCATCAATCCCAGATCAGTAGGTGGAATATCAAGTGTTCCTTTTGGATCGTAGTCGGCGAGTCCTTCGAGAAGAGTTTGTCCGGAACCAAGTGACAGCGGAATGAGCCGATGGAACACGATCGCGTTCTTAATTGTGATTGGAGCAATGAGCAGAATTGCCCCGGCGATAACACCTGCAGCAGCAGGCAATCGATTGCCTCGCGAAGTGACTAAGGCGGCAGTAAAGGCCAGAATGATCGGCAGCAGCAACGCATTCGCTCGAAGCCAACATGACAATCCAAGGAAAGCGCCGGCCACTACGAGATGCAGAAGCGAAAAATGGTTTCGAACCCGCGCGATCAAAAAAACAGCGAGCAGTATAGGTAGTACGATCAAAGAATCGGGCAACAAAAGAATGGAGAAGTAAGCGAACTGCGGCGAGACGGCGGCGAAAAATCCAGACAGTAGGGCAACCTGAAGCGTCAACAATTCCAACGCAATTAGAAACAATACAACTGACGCAATCGAGTCGACACCAATTTGAAAAAGCTGCACGGCACTGTCCGATTCACCAACCGTTTTAAAGATTGCCGCGAGGACCAGCGGGTAGCCAGGAGGATGTCCTAAACGTGAAACATCGCTGATAAAAGTCTTGAAGTCATTACTGACGAGTTGCCGGGCTGATTCTTTGTAACGCTCAGTGACGGAAGTTTGAACTCGCCATGCATCGCGTTGATTGTCTTGCCAGGTGAGTGTCCGAACGGTGAATGCGAGCACAAAGATAGCGAGACACACGAGCAGGAGCTGTTTGCTATTGCTTTTAAAACGCTGCTGTTCGTCGCGCTTCAGCTTGCTTCACTCCTAAGTCGGTGAGATTGGACCCTTGAAAAACGAGCTGAGATGAATGCGAAAGGTCCAAAGACCAATTGCTCTGAGCTAATGTATCATGCACATTCTTAATGCTGACGAACCGATCGATTATCTGCTTTGGCGGCGAGGATTGGTGGTATCACCACCCGCATTCAAAAGCGCACCTGATGCGGAAGTTTGCGCTCGCCGGCAACAAAGTGATCTTCGTCAATTCAATCTCAATGGGTTTGCCGGGTCTCGCGCACAAAGATTTAATCCCACGAATAAAACGAAAGCTCGGGAGCTATTCAAAATTAGCGCGGCAAACTGAAGAAGGCATTACCGTCGTTTCTCCAGCTAGCCTTCCGTTCTTCGGTTCTGAGGCAGCTCGCAAAGTTAATCGGCGAGTAATTGGCGCGCAAATTAGGAACCTCGCGAAAAGTCGTGGTCTGACAAACCCGATTTTGTGGATTGCGATTCCAACAGCCGCTGAGATGATCGGAGTCTTTGACGAATCTGCCGTCGTTTACCAGGTGTCTGATAAGTACGACGCGAATACAATGGACCATGCGACCGATCCTGCGCTGATCCGAAAACTCCACGAGCAGGCAATCGACAATGCCGATCTAATTTTTTATTCGGGTCGGAAACTCTTTCGAGAAGCGATGCGAGGTTGCGATCGATCACACTTGCTGGAGCAGGGAGTCGACTATGAGCGTTGGAGTAAGTTGAGTTCTCTCAAAGTTGCTCCTGACATCGAAAAGATTTCGCATCCGCGCCTGGGTTACTTTGGCGCTATAGAGCCATGGCTTGTCGATCAAGAGTTAATTAAGCGAGCTGCAAGCGAGCGACCTGAATGGCAATGGATCTTTATCGGCAACCGGTCTCGAGGTGTGGAAATAGAAGAGTTGCCGAACACGCACTTCTTGCCACCAGTTCCATACGAACAGCTTCCGGCTTACGCGGCGGGGTTCGACGTTTGTGTTCTGCCGTGGGAAACTGAGCAGGCTTTTACCAGCTACGGCTCGGCTATCAAAGTACGCGAATATCTCGCGACAGGTAAGCCAGTTGTGATTTCACCGTTGCCTGAGTACGAAACGATGGGGGACGTGTTGAGAATCGCTCGAAGCCGAGATGCCTTTTTGACTTTAGTTGAAGATGCATTAAACGAGTCTGACGAAACTGCACCAGCCAAACGTCAGGCAGCAGTAGCGTCTGGCACGTGGGAAGCTCGGGCTGAGTGGGTCAGTGATTTGATCGAAAAGACGCTGGCCCAGAAGTCTTCAACCAAGTGACAACCGGTCGGTAGTATCGCAGCAGGGGATGGCTTTCGGTGCGACTGAATCGTCGAAAGTTGGCATAACCGGCAATGAAGCAAGTACTTCAAAATCGCAAAACCGGCAGGCCGTTTGTTGGTGAGGTGCCGGTGCCTGCCTTACAGCGTGGCCGAGTGCTGGTGCGCACCGTCGCTTCGTTGATCAGCGCCGGCACAGAACGTATGGCTGTTGAGCTGGTGAGTAAAGGTTTGGTTAGCGAAGCGCGACAACGTCCTGATCTCGTCAAAGCCGTCGTCGCAAAGGTAAAGAGCGAGGGATTGCTGAATACCTTCGCATCTGTGCGAGACAAAATGGCCGCATCGACCACGCTCGGCTACAGTGCCGCCGGAATCGTTACTGCCGTCGCTGAAGACGTATCGGAATTTCAAATTGGCGATCGAGTCGCGTGTGCAGGCGTCGGCTTCGCATCACATGCTGAAGTCTTGTCGGTCCCGAAGAATCTTTGCGTGCACTTGCCCGAGAACGTTGATTTCAACTCAGGAGCATTCGGCACACTTGGAGCAATTGCATTGCAGGGAATGCGTCTCGCTGAACCGACTCTGGGTGAATCGGTAGTTGTCATCGGTCTTGGCCTGGTTGGACAACTCACTGTGCAACTGCTCAAGGCGAATGGTTGCCGAGTGTTTGGCCTGGATTTAGATCCGTCGCGAGTGAAGCTGGCGATTGAGTTGGGCGCTGACGATGCGGCAATTTCAAATGATGAATCAGCGAAGGCGATTGAGATGTGGACTCGTGGACGTGGAGCTGATGCCGTGCTCATTACTGCCGCTACCGAGTCGAATGGACCAGTTGAACTCGCCGGCAATATCTCTCGGTTGAAGGGCCGTGTAGTTATCGTCGGTATGACCGGCATGAATATCCCTCGTCAACCTTTTTTCTCACGTGAAATTTCGCTTGTGATCTCAAGGTCATACGGTCCAGGGCGTTACGATCAGGATTACGAAGAGCGCGGTAACGATTATCCGCTGCCGTATGTTCGTTGGACGGAGAAGAGAAACATCGAGGCATTCCTTGAATTGATCGCGGCTGGAAAGATCGACGTTGTAAAACTGATCAGCCACCGGTTCCCAATCGACGAAGCCGAGCAAGCCTATCAATTGATTTCCGGCAACAGTACTGAACCTTATCTGGGTGTTGTTCTCAACTATGATCCAGACACGGAACCTACGCGTCGAATAACGCTTTCTTCAACGACTCGGGTGACCGATAAGTCGATCACGTTAGGCGTGATCGGCGCTGGTGGCTATGTTCCAGTAATGCTGTTGCCACACTTCAAGACCGCCGGTGTCACGTTCCGCTCAATCGCAACAGCCTCGGGCGTGTCGGCCCACGATGTTGGTAAACGATTTGGATTTGAATATGCGGTTTCGAGTGCCGATGAAGTGCTGGATGACGCCGATGTCAATCTTGTCGTTGTTGGCACACGACACGATCTGCATGCCAGTCTGACAGCCCAGGCATTGCGCTTGAATAAACATGTGTTTGTCGAAAAACCGCTCGCGCTAAACGACGAAGGGCTCGATGAAGTACTCGCCGCTGCATCAGGTTCTTTGGGCAAATTGATGGTCGGATTTAATCGCAGGTTTTCGAAACTAGCGCGGCAGGCCAAAGAATTCTTCGAGGGTCGAGACGCGCCTCTTTCGATTTTGTATCGAGTGAATGCCGGGCGCGTTCCACAAGACCATTGGATTCAAAACGAAAACGAGGGCGGAGGAAGAATTGTCGGCGAGGTATGTCACTTCATCGATCTGATGACGTACTTGACTGACTCGCGGCCCATCTCAGTTTACGCTGAGAGTATCAGTGCTAAGTCAGACAAAATATTAAATGCTGACTCCGTGTTTATAACTCTGAAGTTTTCCGACGGATCAAATGGAAGCATTGCTTACCTGGCCGAAGGTGATAGATCTCTCGCCAAAGAGCGGATTGAAATTTTTGGCGCACGGAAGGTGTTTGCATTGGATGATTTCCGTGCCGCTACCTCGTACAAAGACGAACGCGAAAATCAAGTAACCTTGAAGGCGCAGGACAAGGGGCAAGCAGATCAAGTGCGAGCAGTTTGTTCAAGCATTTTGTCGAACGGTCCTGCCCCGATTAGTTTGGATGATTTGACGTCAACAACCAGGGCGACATTTCGTGTGTTGGATTCGTTGCGAGAAGGGTTGCCGTTTGACGTTTAGGTAATTCGACTGGCTCGAGGTGCTCGGCGCAAAGGCTCAAAGCCCAAATCCCAACTTCAATCCGCAATCGGAAATCGCAAAATCTCAAATTCTTCATGTGTGGCATCGCTGGCATCGTAAGTCCTGAACCAACAAGGTACATCGGTCCAATGCTGGCGAGCATCGAGCATCGCGGCCGCGACGATCAGGGCGAATGGATTTCTGATCCAGTTGACGACTCTGGTAATCGTGTGTGCCTTGGGCATCGTCGCCTTTCGATCCTCGACACTTCACCGGCGGGTCATGAACCAATGTTCTCTCACGACGATCGCTATGTCCTCACATTCAACGGTGAGATCTACAACTATCGCGAACTGCGCGACCAATTGCGCGGACTCAATCACGAGTTTCGCAGTGATTGCGATGCGGAAGTTCTGCTCGCTGCGTTTGCTCAATGGGGCTGTGATTCTCTTGCGCGTCTAAACGGCATGTTTGCTTTTGCAATTTGGGACAAACAAGAACACACACTAACTCTCGCTCGCGATCACGTTGGTATCAAGCCGCTCTATTACGCGCATGTTCGATCAAAGGTCTTCATGTTTGCGTCTGAAATAAAAGCTATTCTGGCAACAGGGTTAGTCAAAGCCGAGATCGACCCAGAGGCCCTAAATCAGTTTTTGACTTTTCTCTGGTCGCCCGATCCGAAGACTCTTTTTTCCGGAGTCATGACTGTTCCTCCAGGTCATGTCTTGCAGCTTCGCAATGACGAAATCACGATACGCCAGTGGTGGGATGTCTCATTCGACAATATCGAGGAAGGCAAAGACGAAAAATGGTGGCGTGAACGCGTACTCGAAACTTTCGATCGAGTAGTGAAGCTGGAAATGGTTTCAGACGTGCCGCTTGGATCCTTTTTGTCGGGAGGCATCGACTCCTCGGGCATCGTCGCGCTGATGCAACGACACAGCGGTGGTCGACCGATTAGCACATACACTGCTGGGATTGAGAGCGAAGATTTACGCTACGACATTATTCCTGATGATGTTCGCTGGGCGCGTCGAGTCAATGAACAGCTGCATACTGACTATCACGAGATCATGTTGAAGCCATCTATTGCGGAGTTATTGCCGAAGCTGGTTTATCACATGGAAGAGCCTCCGATCGATATGGCAATTCCCAGTTATTTGGTGTCGAAAGCAGCAAGAGAGACTTTGACGGTGATGTTGTCAGGCATGGGAGGCGACGAAGTATTTGCCGGTTACCCGCGACAGATGGCGATGAAGATTGCATCGGCCTTTGATCCAATCCCAGGTTTATTGCGACGCCCGTTAATGAAGACGATGGCCCAGGCCTTGCCTGGTGGTCTACCTGGAAAATTTACGGCTCCGCTTCGGAATGCGAAAAAATTTGCGAAGAGCGCCGCGCTCGATTTTGAAGATCGTTACCTTGGTTATGGCACTTACTTTACGAACAACGCCAAGCAAAGAATGTATTCGGACGAATGGCGTTCTCTGACTCGCGATTTCGATCCGTATTCGAAACACCGCACTTATTTTGATCGAGTCGCAAATGCAGATCCGTTGAATCGTCTGCTGTATGTCGATCTCAAGACCTTCCTGCCGTGCTTAAATCTAATGACGACTGACAAAACATCGATGGCTGCAAATCTGGAAGTGCGAGTGCCTTTTCTTAATCGCGAAATGATCGAGATGGCTGCGCGAATGCCTCCGAGGTTGAAATTGCGCGGACTGAAACGCAAGTACATTCTGAAACGCGCGCTGGGATCAACCTTGCCGTCTGACGTAATTTGGCGAAAAAAAGCGGGCTTTGGAGCGCCGATTCGATCGTGGCTTCGTGGACCGTTACGTCCTTTGATTAACGATCTGCTGTCGGAAGAAACTATTAAGCGGCGAGGCATCTTCAGGCCAAAAGAAGTGAAGCGCGTAATCGACGCAAACTTTTCTGGTCGTGAGGATAACAACCTTCAGGTTTTCCAGTTGTTAGGCTTAGAACTCTGGCAACGCACGTTTGTCGACTGAAATTTTAGTAGTGTCCTAAAATAAAATTGCTTGTCAAAAAAGCATTGTGTTATAAAGTACTACCACCCTTCGTTTTTAGCGGCCATCTTAAAAAATTGAATACTTTCAAGTCCCCGTCACCCTGACGGGAGACCGGTCGCGTGGGGTGAGGACACGTGGCCAACGAGGGCGGGAACTGTGGGAGGTTCCCGCCGCAAATCATGCCCAGCGAACCCTCGTTTCTAGAAGCCTGGTTTTCGGATGATTTGGCTGCAATGGCCTTCCCTTGTGCCGTCTGCGGTGTTCAGTTTTCAAAACACGGTCTAGTAGAACTGAGACAATGCTTTATCGCGTTCTCGGCTGTGTTGAAGGCGCTGGACGAAGAAATCGCTCGATTGAAGGCCCAATCTTCAGCACTTGAAGTATCGAACACGCCGACCTGTTAACGGCGTTGACAGCCTCAGCCAACGACGTTTAATGTATTTACAGCTGGGCAGCTACCTGCTCAGTCTCATATCGAGCCCTCACGCTCCGAGCAAAGAATCACGCAACCATGATTTCACCTGAAGATCTCCCATTGCATTCAACTGAAACGATCGCGTCTGCGCACAGTGCAGGAACGCGCTGTTGTGTGCTTTTGGCTGAAGATGATCCGGCACTGAAACGCTACCTGGAGATTGTTCTTGAGCGCGCTGGTTACAAGGTTGTCTCGGCATCAGACGGATTGGAAGCGATGAAGATATTGGTCAGTACGTCAGTCGATGCAGTGGTGACCGACGCAGTGATGCCAAATCTTAACGGACACGAACTAAGTCGATTCGTGAGAAGCAGTCCAAAGTTGTCACGAGTTCCGATCATTTTGCTTAGCGCACTCGATCCAAAGAACGCAGATGCGGAGCAAGTGAATGCGTTTCTGACGAAGCCGGTTTCGCCTGAAGATTTAGTGGATTGTTTAGCGCGACTCCTTGCTGAGTGCGAGTATTTAACTGAGTGATATTTAATTAGAACCGCAGGCGAGGACGCCGGCGGTCCTACTAAGACTTCTTTGTCGGGCTTTGAGGTGACGGATTTCGCCGGTCTGTTGATCGGAAATTTACGACTTCACTTCAGTTCGCCTCACCTATAACTACACTCCGGCGCCGCTAGAACTATTGATCAACTGATCGAGTGGAGTGAATGGAATTCCTTGCGCTGATGCCACTGCTTCGTAAGTGCAGTGTCCACCAAAAGTGTTAACGCCTTCCTTCAGTCCCGCATCGCTGTGGATAGCTTCGTAGAAACCCTTGTTTGCGAGTTTCAATGCGTAGGGGAGCGTCGCATTTGTAAGCGCGAATGTTGACGTGCGTGGAACGGCACCTGGCATGTTGGCAACGCAATAGTGCAGCACTCCTTCAACATAATAAGTTGGGTTAGAGTGAGTTGTTGGATGCGTGGTCTCAATGCATCCACCCTGGTCTACCGCGACATCTACGATAACTGCCCCGTTAGGGACTTCTTTTAGCATTCTCTGTGTCACTAGTTTTGGGGCAGCCGCACCAGGCACGAGCACTGCGCCAACAATCAAGTCGGCTTGCGAGATCGCGTCCTGGATCATGTAGGCACTGGAAGCCAGAGTTGAAATCTTTGAAAGAAAAATGTCGTCCAGTTCGCGCAATCGATCGAGATTGTTATCGATAATTGTGACGTGTGCGCCCATTCCCACTGCGATTTTTGCGGCATTAGTTCCAACCACGCCGCCGCCGATGATGACGACTCGCGCAGCCGGTACCCCTGGAACTCCACCCAGCAGGATTCCTCGGCCGCCGCTCATCTTCTCGAGGTAATGTGCGCCAACTTGAATCGCCATTCGTCCCGCTACTTCTGACATCGGAGTCAACAGTGGCAATGTCCCACGCCGGTCAGTGATCGTTTCGTAAGCGATACCAGTCACTTTTCTATCGACTAATTGCTTTGTGAGTTCATGATCGGGAGCAAGATGCAGGTAAGTGAAGAGTAGCTGGCCCTCGCGCATGCGTGGATACTCAGGCGTGATCGGTTCTTTCACTTTAACGATCATATCGGACTTGGACCAAACAGCATCGGCCGAATCGATTATCGTTGCGCCAGCTCGTTCATAAAGCGAATCTTCAAATCCGGAACCTTCGCCAGCGCTCTTCTCAACAAGAATTTCGTGTCCTGCGTCGTTAAGTGCGCGGACACCAGCAGGTGTTAGTCCAACTCTATATTCATTATCTTTAATTTCTTTGGGCAGACCGACAATCACGGTTTGAACCTCCGGGTTTAAAAAGAAAACTTGAAAAGCTTTTGTGCGATCACTGCGGCGTTTCAACGACATCGATCTGCGCTCGTTGCAGCTTGCCGCTGAAGTCGACATAAATAGATTTCCATTCAGAGAAGATATCCAAGACTTGGGTACCGGCCTCGCGGTGTCCATTACCGGTTGCTTTTGTACCACCGAAAGGAAGATGAACCTCAGCTCCGATAGTTGAAGCGTTTACGTAGAAGATCCCCGTGTACAAGTCGTTCATTGCGCGGAACGCGCGATTGACATTCTTAGTGTAGATAGCCGCCGATAATCCATACCTAACTCCATTGGCAATCTGTACGGCCTCCTCGAGCGAGTTCGTTGGGATAACAGTAGTGACTGGTCCAAAGATCTCCTCTTGAGAAATACGCATGTCAGGACTCGCATCGGAGAAGACGGTGGGCTCGATAAAATGGCCGTTCCCATAATCTCCACGCGTGAGTCGTTTACCACCGCACGATAACGTAGCGCCATCTTCGTCACGGCCGATCCGAATGTAGTTCATTACTTTCTCGACTGCGTCACCATTGATGACTGGGCCAACATCAGTTTTTGGATCGGCTCCATTGCCAATGCGCAAACTCTTAGTCGCGTCTATCAGCTTAGTGACAAATTGTTTGTAGACTTTTTTGTGCACGATGAGTCGCGACGATGCGGTGCATCTTTGCCCTGACGTACCAAAGGCGCCCCAAACGGCGCCTTCTATCGCTAAATCGACGTCTGCATCGTCCATGACGATGATGGCGTTCTTGCCGCCCATTTCGAGCGAACAGATTGCATTACGCTCAGCACAAGCCGATGCGACGATCCGTCCGGTCTCAGTTGAACCGGTAAACGAAATCAATCGGAGGCCCGGATGATTTGTCATTGCGGCGCCGACAGTTTCGCCAAAGCCGGTAACCATGTTGACAACACCTGGAGGAATTCCAGCTTCCTCACAAGCTTTGACGAGATTGTACGTTGAAAGTGGAGTGTCCTCGGCCGGTTTGATAACGACGGTATTACCGCAAATGAGGGCGGGGATCAGTTTCCATGATGGGATCGCCATCGGAAAATTCCACGGAGTTATCAGTCCACAAAGTCCAACTGGTTGACGAACGCACATCGCAAATTTGTCGCGCATCTCTGCCGGCGCAGTGAAACCATGGAGACGTCGACCTTCGCCCGCAGTGTAGTAAGTGCAGTCGATAGCTTCCTGAACGTCGCCGCCGGCTTCCTTCAGGACCTTACCCATCTCGCGAGTCATATCCGACGTAAAGCGATCCTTATCTCGGATAAGGATTTCGCCGAGACGGAATAGCAATTCGGCACGCTTGGGGGCGGGAGTGTTGCGCCATCTGTCGAAGGCACCTTGCGCCGCGTTGATTGCGGCATAGATATCGTCGCTCGTGGAAAGAGGAAAACGACCTACGACGTCGCGATTATCGGCGGGATTAATGTTTTCAAACATCTCACCGGATTCGCTCGGAACCCATTCACCGTCGATATAGTTTTGATATGTCTTGACTGCGGTTCGTGATGAACTTCGCTGACCTTGTTTGCCGCTTGTTTTTGAAATCGCTTTTTTAGCCTGGGCCATAAATGTTTTAGGTGTTCAGAATAAATCGAGCGTCGGAGTGGGTGTCGTTGCACAGTCTCCCTAACGACACCTGAAAAATCCGACACTCGATCACTTTGGTTATTGATAAGTAAACTGCACAATTGTTGGCAGCAGGTGATCACCCTTCGCGTCTCTCCTCACGCTGGTCACGTTTAGAACGATCGGATCACCTGGTTTGAGAGCGCTGACTACACGCTGAAAATCTGCCAACGTATTTACTGGTACTTTGTTTATTCGATTAATTACGTCACCTTCGTACAAGGCCGGAGCGTTTGATGGCGGTACTCGAACTTCCGCTACTAAACCGTTCGCATCAATATCCTTCACAAACAGACCATGAACTCCGGTTAGATGTTTTTCCGCGACGAC
>Ga0207644_10003151_pt1 | contig 10623 bp, 12 predicted proteins | sample KBSS73metaG_FD_184326 | JGI IMG/M metagenome (GOLD analysis project Ga0207644, IMG submission 184326) | Switchgrass rhizosphere microbial communities from Kellogg Biological Station, Michigan, USA - KBS S7-3 metaG (SPAdes) (version 2) | ecosystem: Host-associated > Plants > Roots > Rhizosphere... | reverse complement strand
AGATCGGCTACCCGGCCCTGATCAAGGCGGCATCCGGCGGCGGCGGCCGCGGCATGAAGGTTGTCGAGGCCGAGGAGCAGCTTGAAAGCCTGATGAGCCAGGCGGCGTCCGAGGCGCGGTCCGCCTTTGGCGACGACACCGTCTACATGGAAAAGTATCTCGCCGACCCGCGCCACATCGAGTTCCAGGTGTTCGGCGACGGCAAGGGCGCAGCGATTCACCTCGGCGAGCGCGACTGTTCGCTACAGCGCCGCCACCAGAAGGTGCTCGAGGAAGCACCGTCGCCGGTTATCAGCCGGGTCGAACGAGAGGCAATGGGCGAGCGCGTGCGCAAGGCGATGGCCGAAATGAGCTATCGCGGCGCCGGCACGATCGAGTTCCTCTACGAGAACGGCGAATTCTACTTCATCGAAATGAACACCCGGCTCCAGGTCGAGCACCCGGTGACCGAGATGATCAGCGACATGGACCTGGTGCGCGAGCAGATCCGCGTCGCAACGGGTGAAGGCCTGACCTGCACGCAGGGGCAGGTCGAGCTGCATGGCCATGCGATCGAATGCCGGATAAATGCCGAGGACCCCGAGACCTTCGCGCCATCACCCGGCCTCGTGAAGAATTATGTCGCGCCCGGCGGAATGCACGTCCGCGTCGATAGCGGTCTCTACACCGGCTATAAGGTGCCGCCTTATTACGACAGCATGATCGGCAAGCTGATTGTCTACGGCCGCGACCGCGAGGAGTGCATCCGGCGTCTCAGGCGCGCGCTTGAGGAGTTCGTCGTAGAGGGCATGAAGACCACGATTCCCCTCCACCAAAAGCTGGTTCGCGATCCCGAATTCCTGTCCGGGGACTATACGATCAAGTGGCTTGAGCGCTGGCTGGAAAAGAGCCGCGACGAGGCCCCGTCGGAGTAAACCTTCGCGACTGACGCGCGTTTGTCCCGCCGAGGACAATGGTGCCTAGCTACCGAGGAAGCGCAGACCGGCCTGACCAGGCAAAGGCGATCGCTGCAGTTGTCGCGATCCATGCCGCCCTCGCGTTCGTGATACTGTCGGGGCTCGATGTTCCCAGTGTTCGGCAGGCCGTCGACCGGATGACGACCATATCGATCGAGCAGCCGCCGCCTCCCCCGCCCGTCCAGCCGCCTAAGCCCGCGCCAAGGCCGCAAGCCGTGAAGAAGCCCGAAGGCGCTGCGGCCAAGAAGGCCGAGCCGAGACCCGTCGTCGCGCCGCAGCCGAAGCTCCCAGTGCCCTCACCTATCCCGGCCGCAAAGGTGGCCGGCCAGGGGACTTCGACGCAATCAGGCGCTGCGCTGGCGGGGAACGGCACTGGCGCCGGCGGGTCGGGCAACGGAACGGGCGGTGGCGGGAATGGCGCCGGCTTCACGCCTGCGCAGAAGATCACCAAGATCCCGAACCAGGAATATCGCCGGCTCGTTTCGGTCAGCGGGATGGAGCGGGGTACCGTTGGCGTTGCAATCCGCGTCACGCCCGACGGCATCGCATCAAACTGCCATGTAGTGCGGTCGAGCGGAAACCCAGTCGCGGACGGGCTGATGTGCCAGCTGACCGAGCAATATGTTCGTTTCCGGCCCGCGCGCGACCCTTATGGCCGCGCGGTCGCTCAAGACGTCACCTGGTATCCGAACTGGTGGAGACCATAGCGGCTCGCGTCGATCAGGGCTTGGCGATGGCGTCGCCTGTAGCTGCGGTAATATTGGCCAGCTTCGGCGCGTCACGGCTGTAGGCGTCGTCATAATAAGCGATCGACGTGCCGTCCGGCATCGCGGTCAAATAGGTGATGTAGACGGGCACGGGCTGCGCCAGCGGCACTGGTTGCTCGATCCCCGCGGACTGCCAGTCGAGGTCGCGGCCGAACAGCCATCTTCCCAGCCTCGCCGCATCCTCAAGCCGCACACAACCGCCGCTGAAGAAACGGACCGACTTCAGGAACAGGTCGCGCCGCGGATTGTCGTGGAGGTAGACCCCGAATTCGTTCGGGAACATGAACTTCATCCGGCCCATGAAGTTCTTGGGGCCCGGCTTCTGCCGGATCATCACCTCGACCTTGCCGGCGTTGACGCCCTTCCAGTCGACTGTCTTGGGATCGATGATGGTCGGGTTCGGAGTCCAGTCGGACACGACCTCGTAGCCATAATCGTCGAGATATTTCAGGCCGAACTTCGTGACATATTGGCCGACGTCCTCGCCCGCGAGATCGGACGGCACGTACCAATAAGGATTAAGCGCCGCATAGCGGATGTAGGCCGCAAGCATCGGCGTCGGCCATTTCGGCTTGCCGACGACGACAACCATCGAGTCAACCGGCTTGCCGTTCTCGTACATGTAGAGCCGCTGCTGCGCGGCATTGACGAGGACGTAGCGCTGCCTTCCCGCGGGCAACACGCGCACCCTCATCAGGTTGATCCGCAGGAGGCTGGCCTGCTCATCGGTCGTGTAAGCGTGTGTCGCGATCGCATCACGAAGCTGCGCGTAATAGGGATGCATCCACCCCATGCCGTGCACATAGTCGGAGAGCGATGGAGCGATCCCGGCCGATAGCAACGCCGCCAGCGGCGACGGCGGTGACGGCCTCAGCACGCCGTCGACATAGGTGATGCCGACGCCCGGATCCTGCCTCAGGTCAGCGACGTAGCTGACGAAAGCTTCGGACAGTGCGTGGTCGGCGTCCGACACCTGCTTCCTTTTGCCGCCGCTACGCGCTGCAGCAACGGCGTCGCGAAGCGCTGGAACATTATATTTTGCCGGGTTGATCCCGTCGATATTAGAGCTCGACAGCAGGGTGAGCAGCTGGTCGGCGGCATCGCCCGCATTTGCGGCGAGCCAGAAGGGATAATCGTTCCGACTACGATAGAAATCGGCGACGCTTTGTCCGCGCACCGGCGCCGACTGCACCACGGGCGCAGCTTCAGCAGACGCGCACGTCGGAACGGCCGCGGTAAGTGCCGCAGCTGCAAGGCCAATCTTCCTAAAAAAGTGCACCGGCCAGCGGCCGGTGCACTCTGAACGCAAGACAGTCACAAGCTCTCCAATCTTACCCGTCAAAGCCGAGGCTTTGACGGATCAGGATCAGCCGCGTTCACCGCTCCGCGCTGGAGCCGGAGCCGGCATCGGCGCAGGCGCCGGTGCTGGGGCCGCGGCCGGCGCACCGTTATAATATTGGCCGTTATAGACGTATCCGTCCACCACGCCGTCATTATTGCGATCGGCCCACACCGCGCCGGCAAGGCCGCCGACTGCCGCGCCGATCACTGCGCCGGTCAGGATGCTGCCGCCGGTGAGTGCGCCGGCCGCCGCGCCGATCGCCGCACCGCCGAGGGCGCCAGTGGCGGCGCTGGCGAGGACGCTGTGAGTCGCCGGGTCGTAGCCCGTCGGCGTTCCGGCATAATATTGGCCATTGTAGGTGTAGCCATCGACATAGCCGTCATTGTTCGTGTCGGACCAGATCGCGCCGGCGAGACCGCCGATCGCGGCGCCAACCGCTGCACCTTCAATGACGCCGACGCCCGGCACCACCGCACCAACCGCGGCACCGCCGGCGCCGCCGATCGCCGCGTCCTGCGCGACGCGCGAGTTGGTGGCGCACGCGCCAAGGGCTGCCGTGCTGGCAAGCGTAAAGGCTAGAATGGACTTACGCATCGCTCTTTCTCCCGTTCAATTGAGCTGCATGAACATGCGCACAGGCCAACGCTACCGCCGGCGACGGTGCATGTTACAAGCGCAGGAACGACGACAAGGCGTCATCGTTCCGCAACCGCGACAAAGCAAACGGCGAAGGCGGTGGCGAATGCGTTAAATCTTCGTTCAACCGCTTGAATCGGCTTCAGGAAAAAGTTTGGAAATGAAAGCAACAATTTACCACAACCCGATGTGCGGGACTTCGCGCAAGACACTCGAGATCCTGCGCGATTCGGGCTGCGACGTCTGGGTCCAAGAATATCTCAAGACCCCGCCCAGCCGTGACGAGCTTGTTCGCCTGTACAAGTCCGCGGGAATCACGCCGCGTGAAGGCCTCCGCGCCAAAGAGCCACTGGCCGAAGAGCTTGGGCTTAACCGGCCGGATGTCAGCGACGATGAGATCCTGGATGCGATGGTCGCCCACCCGATCCTGATCGAGCGGCCGCTCGTCGAGACGCCCAACGGCGTTCGCCTTTGCCGGCCGCAGGACAAAGTTCGGGAGATACTGTAAATTTCGGGCTCATGAGTCGACTCGACCCGCGCCTGTTGCTGCAGGGTTATGCGACCGGCATCTTCCCGATGGCGGACAGCCGCGATGCTGCCGAGCTGTTCTGGGTCGAGCCGCGCAATCGAGCGATCCTGCCTCTAGACCGGTTCCACCTGTCGCGTTCGCTCAAGCGGACGCTTCGGTCGGGACGCTTCGAGGTGACTCACGACCTGAATTTCCAAAGCGTGATCACCGCCTGCGCCGACCGCGAGGAGACCTGGATCAACGCCGAGCTCGAGGGGGCCATGCTCGCGCTTCACCAGTCGGGCCACGCGCATTCGATCGAGGTGCGCTCCGGCGGCGAGCTGGTCGGCGGTCTCTATGGCGTGAAGCTCGGCCGCGCCTTCTTCGGCGAGAGCATGTTCAGCCGCACCCGCGACGCGTCGAAGATCGCGCTGGCCTGGCTCGTCGCCCGGCTTCAGGTCGGCAATTTCACGCTCCTCGACTGCCAGTTCATGACCGAGCACCTGGCATCACTCGGCGCAATCACCGTGCCGCGCGAAACCTACGTCGCGTTGCTTTCGGCGGCCCTCGGCGGCGGCGCTTCCTCGGTCGGAGCGCCAGCCACGGGCGCGTTGGTGGAAGCGCTCGGACGAGCTCCCTCGGGAGCACCCGACTTCCTCTCGCTCGACAGGTTGCTTGAGCTCGCCGGAGCGGCTGGCGCCGCGGGCCCGGCCGGATATGTCATTTCACAGCTCTTGGGCCAGACGTCGTAGACCGGATGCTCGACGACGTTGAGCGACGGCGATTCCTTGTAGAGCCAGCCTGAGAAGACGCGGCTCCATTTCTTGTCGGGCTGCTGCACGTCGACCTGGACGAATGCGCCGGTCAGCTTTTCTTCTTCCCACGGCGCGGTCGCCTCGCACGCGCGAAGCCGCACGATCATGTCCTTCCAGCGCACCGACTGGCCGGGATGCAGCGCGACCGTCTGGACGATGCCGTTGCGCTTGTTGAGCATGCCGAGCACGGCGACGCGCTGAGCCATCGGCGTCACGCCGCCCTCCCCGTTCGCGGTCGATGCGGCCTGCTTCGCCTGCGGCAAGGGCGTATTCTGCCCCTCCTTGCCCTTGCCGCACGAGGCGAGCGCAAGCACGGCGAGCAGGCATGTCGAGCGGAGTTTCACGCTTATTCTGGAATCCAGGGCTCGTAATCGCCCGTCGAGGCCGGCCGCAGCTTGCCCGAGCCGAGCGCACCATCAGGACGAAACGCTTCCATCGTGCCCGTCAGGTTGGGCGTCGGCTGCTGCTGGAACTTCCGGATCGGCGGGAGCGCCTTTTCAGGCAAGTCGGCGATCGTGCCGCGCAGCCACAGCTGCCAGTCGGGCGGTACGCGGCTGCCGTCGTTGGCGCCATTGTAGATGACCCAGCGGCGGTCGGGCCGCTTCTTATCCTGGTAGTAGACGTTGCCGGCATCGTCGCGGCCGACTTCGTTGCCGAAGCGCTTGGTCGTGAGCCACGTGCCCCAAGTATCGCCGTTCCACCAAGTGAATGTTTTCGACCAGAAACCCATGGCGGTGCGCCTTAGCCGCCCCCGTCCGCGTCAGGCAAGCTAATGGCTCCAGCTCGCAACGTCGCCTTCCTTGATGCCAAGCTCCGACGCGCGGCCGCCGCGGATCTCGAGCACCGCGGAAATCGGCTCGCCCGAAGGCAGCGGCGTCACGTCGAGGGCTTTGGCATGCGTGACGCGAACGATCGTCCCGTCAGTGCGGATGAAGATGATGTCCAGCGGGATCAGCGTGTTCTTCATCCAGAACGAGACTTCCGCCGGCGGGCTGTAGGGGAAGATCATCCCCCGGTCGCCGGCCAGCGACTTCACGAACATGAGGCCCCGTTCCTGCTGCTCCGGCGTCGCAGCGACATCGACCGTGAAATGATGCGCAATGGAACCGCTCTGGATCGTCAGCGGCACTTGCTGCAGCCCCGTCTGAGGGCCGGGTTCAGCAGCGGCCGATGCGTCGCCGGATACGTTTTGCGCGGGCGCCGGCGGACTGCAGGCAATCAGTCCTGCGACCGCTGCAGCTACAGTTCCGAATCGCCTTGCTCGCGCAATTCGACCGCGGTCAGCCCCTTGCCGCTGGGCGCAATTCGCGCTTCCAGGTGCTGGCCCGGCTGGAGTTCGGGAAGGTGCGAGATCCGCACCGTTTCCATGTGCACGAACACATCCTCGCCGCCCACCGAGTCGGGCCGCTTGACGAAACCGTAGCCGCGTACGCGGTTGAACCATTTGACCTCCACCGGCTCGAACTCGCCGGCCGATTCCGAAAGGGCCCTGCGGTCCGCGCGTTCGGTCACCGGAATGGACGAGCGAACCGGCTGCGGCAAGGCCGTCGATGTGTCGATGGATATGACTTTTTTCGCCTGGAGGCCGCGGTCCAGTCGAACAGGCACGCATTCGATGGTCGCGCCTTCGGGCACGCTGCGGCGCCCATGCTCGCGGAGCACGCTGAAGTGCAGCAGCACGTCGCCATCGACCTGCTCGCTGACCAGAAATCCGAAGCCGCGCGTGGCGTCGAACCATTTCACGCGCCCGATGATGGCGTCCATCTCGGGGTCTGTAGACGTCTCGTCGATCTCCATTACGGCCTGATTGCCCCCTACGGCCGGTTGCAAAGCTGTACGCACCATGAGGCACGCCCCTTAACATGCGTGTCAGTGTCGGCAAACCGACTTTACGCGGAGAAACGATGAAACCTTTCCCGAAGCTGATCTAGGTCAATTTCCTGACCCGGTTCGAGCCGCGAGATGGCATTTGCGAGGGTAAACCCATGCCCGGCGCGAACCATTGCCGCGATCCATTTCTCGCGCTGGGGCGGATCGGCCGGCGCGTGCGCGAACGGCCCGATGCGACGTCGCCGGGCGAGCCGAAGGGCAGATTCCACTGCTTCATCCTCGGCATGTGCCGAGGCGTCGGCGCTGTCCGCCTCCTCGACCCCCGCGCGCCGCAGCTGGTCGGAGAGCCGCCGTTTGCCGTAACCGCGCGCGCTCAACGAACGCGACTTGGCCAGCGCAAAAGCTGCATCGTCGATCAGCCCGAGCTCGGCGAACCGTGTCGCGATCGCCTCGAGGTCCGGCTCGCCGTCGCCGGCCCATCCGCGCTCCCGGATTTTGCGCGCGAGATAATCGCGCAATTTCGCCCGCGTGGTCGCATATTTGCCAACGTAGCGCAGCGCGAGCTCGTGCAGCCGTTCCTCGTCGAGCGGCGTTGGTGCGCGGCGGGTCTTGGGCGGTGCTTTCACGCCTGATTTGTGCCACAGTCGCGTCCCAAGGGGAAAGCGGCCGAACGATTGTGACGGCCAACGAGGAACCAAGCAGAGAGGGGACGGCGTGCTCAATCGCAACGCCTCGGTCACAACCGAACTGGCGCCGGCTGGCGCCACGCCAACATTGGACGCGCTGCAGCGCCGGCTGGCCGACTTCGCCACGATCGGCGAAGCGCTGGATTACGCCGCCCAAGGTCGGCGCGGGCTCAACTTTCACGACGCCCGCGGGACGCTGACCGAAACCTACACTTATGCCGACCTGCGCGAGGACGCGCTGGTCGCGGCGCGCCGCCTCATGACCCTCGGAATCAATCCGGGCGACCGCGTGGCGCTGATCGCCGAGACCGGGCATGAATTCGCCGCCGCCTTCTTCGGTGCGGTCTACGCCGGCGCCTGGCCGGTTCCGCTGCCACTGCCGACCAGCTTCGGCGGGCGCGAGGCGTATGTCGATCAGCTTGGCGTTCAGCTGAAGAGTTGCGACCCGGCACTGTTGCTCTATCCGCCTGAGCTGGCCGAATTCTGCAACTCTGCGGCTGACAACGCCGGTGCGGCATCGCGCGATTGGGCGACGCTTGACACGATCGAGCCCGCCTCGGGCGAGCTGCCGACGGCGAGTGGCGACGACATCGCCTATCTCCAATACTCGAGCGGATCGACCCGCTTCCCGCACGGCGTCGCGGTGACGCACCACGCGCTTCTGGACAACCTCCGTGCGCACGGCATCGGCCTCCAGGTTCTCGACAGCGACCGCTGCATTTCGTGGCTGCCCTGGTACCATGACATGGGTCTCGTCGGCTGCTTCCTGTCGCCGATCGCCCTTCAATTGTCGGTCGACTATCTGAAGACAGAGGATTTCGCCCGGCGCCCCCTCGCATGGCTCGACATGATCACCCGCAATCCGGGCACGAGCGTCAGTTATTCGCCAACTTTCGGCTACGACATCTGCTCGCGCCGGATGAGCTCGCAGACCCGTGCCGAGGATCGCTTCGACTTGTCGCGCTGGCGGATCGCCGGGAATGGCGCCGACATGATCCGCCCGGATGTGATGCAGGCTTTTGTCGACAGCTTCGACGCCGCCGGCTTCAAGGCCAGCGCCTTCTGCCCGAGCTATGGCCTCGCTGAAGCGACGCTCGCCGTGTCGCTGATGCCGCCCGGTGAAGGCATACGGCTCGAGCTGGTTGAGGAAACCGAGCTGTCCGGCGGAACCGCCGACGAAAAGCGCCCGCGTCGCTATCGCGCCGTCGTCAATTGCGGCCGGCCAGTGACCGGAATGGAGATCGAGATCCGCGGCCCCGGCGGCGAAGTCCTCCCCGACCGGGGCATCGGCAAGGTCTATGTGCGCGGCGCCTCGGTCATGCACAGCTATTTCCGCGACGAAGAGTCCACCAAGGCCTGCCTCAGCGACGACGGTTGGCTGGACACCGGAGACATGGGCTACATGTCGTCGGGCTACATCTTCATCGTCGGCCGCGCCAAGGACATGATCATCATCAATGGGCGCAACCACTGGCCGCAGGACATCGAGTGGGCGGTCGAGCAGCTCCCCGGCTTCAAGTCCGGCGACATCGCCGCTTTCGCGATCACTGGCCCGTCGGGCGAGGAAACACCGGCTGTGCTCGTCCACTGCCGTGTCAGCGACAATGAGGAGCGTGGGCGTCTGCGCGACGAAATCCGCGAACGCGTCCGCGCGATTACTGGCATCACTCCGGTGGTCGAACTGGTGCCCCCGCGCACTTTGCCCCGCACGAGCTCGGGCAAGCTGTCGCGGGTGAAGGCCCGCCACCTCTACCTCACCGGCGAGATCCAGCCCTACGCCATCGCTGCCTAGGCCGCCCAGCTGATCGGGTCAGAAGCCCGAGGACGTCATCTTCGCCCGCGTCGCCGGCTTGGCGGGCTCGACCGGGGTCGGCTTGCCCGGATCGGCCACCGCCCAATCCTGCACGGCCTTCCAGCTTCCGTCCGACTGTTTCTTGTAGACCGTGAGGAAGTCTCCGCTGACCTTCACCTTCTTCTGTGCATCCGGGTCGGTGAAGGTCTCATCGAACCGCCCGCGAGACATTGCCATGTCTCCCCCCTGAGAAACTTCGACCTTGTCGGCCGCGAACTTGATGTTGAAATTCGGGTCGGTCAGGCCGTCGCTGTAGGTCTTGCGGATCTGCGTCAGTCCGCTGGAGAGCTTGGCGCCCGGCGCCACGAAATCGGCGTCGTCGGAATAATGCGCGACCAACGTCTCCAGATCCTTTGGCTTTGCCTGGAACTCGTCGCTCCATTTCTTCTCATCGGCCTTGATCGCCGTTTTGATAGCCTCGGGATCGCCGCCCCCTGCGGCCGACTTCTGGCAGCCGGCGATCACCAGCGCGATCGAAGCGATTCCAAGTAGCGCAAACGCTCGACTTTTCATCTTACCCTCCAAGCAGCAGAGCCCCTGCGGCGAGTGGACTGACCTTGACCTACGACGGTGTCAACTTCGGGCGACAGGGAGCGAAGGCAATCAAACCTAACCCACGTTAGCCCGTTAAGTCCGTGTTTACCGGGTAGTGCGACACTTCGCATGCGTAGCGAGTGGGAGTTGCGTCAGTGGAATGCGCACAGGAATGGGTCGGGCGTAAGGACCGTCACAGAACCGTGGTGGATGGCGTCATCCATCGCACCGACGGCACGAAAATACCGGCTCGATTGACCAATTTCTCGGACGAGGGCTGCCGCATTGAGGCGGTCGCGGACTTTCGCGTCGGCGAGCGGCTGGCGATCGCCATCCCCCGCATGGGGCAGGTCAAAGTCCAGATCCGCTGGACGGTGGCCGGAAGCGCCGGCGCCAAATTCGTGATCGAGAGCGACTTCTAACTAGCTGCTCCGGGCAGCATCCGCCTGAGGACGCGGTCCTTCAGCGCATAATGATGATAGAGCGCGCTGGCGGCGTGGAGCGCGGCAATGACGATGATCGCCCAGCCGATCCATTGATGGAATTCGCGCAGCTCGCGCCGCAGCGGCTTCGCGATCTCGCCGATCAAGGGCGGAATGCCGGCGCCAAAGAACTCCATTGGGCGACCGGCGCCCCAGCGGAACGCGAACCCGAGCGCCGCCTCCGCGACCAGCAGCGCATAAAGCACATAGTGCGT
>Ga0207644_10003140_pt1 | contig 10640 bp, 8 predicted proteins | sample KBSS73metaG_FD_184326 | JGI IMG/M metagenome (GOLD analysis project Ga0207644, IMG submission 184326) | Switchgrass rhizosphere microbial communities from Kellogg Biological Station, Michigan, USA - KBS S7-3 metaG (SPAdes) (version 2) | ecosystem: Host-associated > Plants > Roots > Rhizosphere >... | reverse complement strand
TGAGCAGTGAGTTGTGAATGCAGTGACTCAGGATCACCTTTGCAAATCAACAATGGCCCTACGCCAAAACCTAACGCACTGCCTGAATCCAGCAACACATACCTATCTACCACATAAGCAAAAGCATGATAGCTTAATTTGGTAATATCCAATTCACCCCGAAAAGCTTTTTGGTTCAGGGTTTCGACGTCATCATAAAACACTTCAAACTCCAGTCCTTCCGTATCGATCTTATGGTGGATCAGCGCGTCAAAAATAAAAGTATCGTTAGGGCAGGGAGAAAAGCCGAGGGTTAGTTTCATGTTTTTAATTGTAATCGTTGTAAAGGTTGTAATGGTTGTAGATGTTTAAAGAAAAAGGATAAAAGCTATGAAAAAACAACTTTTACAACTCTTACAACCTCTACAACACTTTCAACAACTCTACCGCAAAACTATTCAGATTTTTAATAGCAAGCCCTATTTGCCAGGCATCATGATTGCGTTTTTCCACATAATTTGACACTGCCCTGATCTGCAGGCAAGGGACGTCCGCTTGTTTACAGGCATAAAAAAAGGCGGCTCCTTCCATGCTCTCCAATTGGGGTTGAATGCGGCCAGTCAATTTTTGAATGCTTGGTTCATGACCGTGAACTGTATTTACGGTGATCGCTTTAACTTGTTTTAAGTTGATATCAGCATAAGATGAAACTCGCCTATCATTCTTAAAAACACTTTCACCAAAACCTAATGCTTCAATCGGCAGAAAGGTTTCACCATCCTCGGCACCTAATTCTGAAAAATGATCCTCAGTCACTTCAACTACTTCACCTAAGAGAATATCTTTATCAAAGCTGCCTGCGATACCTAAATTGACGACCAAATCGTATTGATTAGTCGCCAAATGTTTACCTAACGAAAAAGCTGTTGCGACCATGCCAACGCCGGTAATCACAAAATCGATGTCTGGATTCTTGACTCCTGACTCCTGGCTCTGACCTCCGACTTCCGATTTCAGACCTCCGACTTCAAAATCAGTAGCAGAAACAACCAATATCCGCATAAATAAATGGCTTTATTTTGACAGCTAAGATAGAACAAAGCCCTTGTTTTTGTTTTGTATATTTGCACCAATTATTATTATGATGATATACATGACACGGAAGGAGCATTTTAATGCTGCTCACAGAATGTACCGTGAGGAATGGAGCGAGGAGAAGAATGCGGAGGTTTTTGGCAAATGCGCCAATCCGCACTGGCATGGTCACAACTATAATTTGTTCGTAACGGTTAAGGGCGAAGTAACGCACGCAACCGGCTACCTGATCGACCTGAAAGAGCTGAAGATCATTATCAACGATCATGTGATCGAAAAACTGGACCATAAAAATATCAACCTTGATGTTCCTTTTATGGCGGGTAAAATGGCTTCGACGGAACTGCTTTGCATCGAGATATTTAACCAGTTAAAAGCTCCTATCGAAGCACACAAGGGTGTATTTTTACATTCGATAAAGCTGTACGAAACCGAAAATAATTCAGCTGAATATTTTGGCGATTAAACCTGAAAAATGAGTAAAGAAGACATTTTCCACGACCGTGACGAGGGCATTGATGGCTATACCAAGATCGACCGCTATAATCCCCAGCTAATCGAGAGTTTAAGCGCCAACTATCACGAGGTGTTAAAACAGATCGGCGAAAACCCGGGCCGCGAAGGTTTATTGAAAACCCCCGAACGCATTGCAAAAGCCATGCTTTTCCTCACACAGGGTTACGATCTTGATGCAAGAGAGATATTGCGGTCGGCTATGTTTAAAGAAGAATACAGCCAAATGGTGGTAGTAAAGGATATAGAGGTTTACTCGATGTGTGAACACCATATGCTGCCTTTTTTTGGTAAGGCACATATTGCTTATATTCCTAACGGGCATGTTGTGGGGCTAAGCAAAATCCCCCGTATTGTAGACGTGTTTGCACGTCGTTTGCAAGTGCAGGAACGGCTTACCAACGAGATCAGGGATTGCATACAAGATAACCTGCAACCGTTAGGCGTAGGTGTGGTAATTGAATGCCGCCACCTATGCATGAGCATGCGAGGTGTACAAAAACAAAATTCGGTAACTACCACCTCCGCATTTACCGGCGAATTTTTGAAAGAAAAAACCCGTGCAGAGTTTTTACATTTGATAACAGCTAAATTAGGTTGAATGAGTTGATTTGGTTAGATTAAGTTGAATAAGTTTCCTTATAGACTATCCGACATAATCAACCACTTAACGCAATCAACTCAATCAACCATTAAACCACATGAAAGCATACATTTTCCCAGGGCAAGGCGCCCAGTTCGTAGGAATGGGTAAGGATCTTTATGAAAGATCGGAAGAGGCCCGCCAATTATTTGAAAAGGCTAACGAGATTCTAGACTTCCGCATTACCGATGTAATGTTCAATGGTACCGAAGAGGACCTTAAGCAAACCAAAGTAACGCAACCGGCCATTTTTTTACATTCTGTGATACTGGCAAAAGTATTGGGCGACGATTTCAAGCCTGAAATGGCTGCCGGGCACTCTTTAGGCGAATTCTCGGCACTGGTTTCTGCCGGCTCATTGTCATTTGAAGATGGCTTGCGTTTGGTAGCTGCACGCGCAAACGCTATGCAAAAGGCCTGCGAAATACAACCGTCAACCATGGCGGCCATTTTAGGGCTGGATGATTTTACCGTGGAAGATATTTGTCATCAGCTAACCGATGTTGTGGTACCTGCCAATTATAACTGCCCCGGTCAGCTGGTTATTTCGGGCACTATCGCCGGTATCGACGCTGCATGCGAAAAGCTAACTGCCGCAGGGGCCAAACGAGCCCTTAAATTGAACGTCGGTGGTGCCTTCCACTCTCCGTTAATGGAAGCAGCCAGGGTTGAGCTGGAACATGCTATCATCCATACAGAAATTAAAGTACCGGCGTGCCCCATCTATCAGAACATTGATGCCAAGCCACATACCGATCCTGCACAAATAAAACACAATCTGATTGCCCAATTGACCGGCCCTGTTCGCTGGACACAAACCGTGATGCACATGCTGGAAGATGGGGCCACATCCTTTACCGAAGTGGGACCGGGAAATGTGCTGCAAGGCCTGGTAAAGAAAGTTGACAGAGCCATACCAACCAGCAGCGCTGTGCTACCTCAATAAAAAAATTGTTAAATAAAATGTTAAAGCCATCCAAACAGGATGGCTTTATTTTTTGTATCGTATCTTTACGTTACCTTGTTAACATCTTGACAACATCCGCGAAAATTCGATTGTTGCTGGCCTTACTGTTTGCCAGCTTATTGCTTACGGCAGTTATTGTCCAGAAAACGTATACCCCAAAAAATAACCTTTATCAAACCGGGCAAACCCTGGAGGATAACCTTCATAAGAAAGAGGCCTACGTAAAAAACTTTCTCGACAACAAAGAGAATTTCAACAAGCTTAAAACTCTTGGCAACGACGAGCAGGAAGCGCTGAAGGTCATAAAAGATTTCACCACGGACGAAAACATTTGGGCCCTTACCTACAAGGATAGTCACCTGGTTTTCTGGAGCGGGGTTAAGGCTATACCACAACACCCTTCGCTAATACGTGAGGGATATTCGTTTATTCAGCAACCGAATGGTTATTATGATGTCATAAAAAAAAGTGAAGGCAAATTCTCGGTTATATTTCTCATACCGGTAAAGATCAGCTATCGCGTTCAAAATCAATACCTGCATAACGTTTTTGCAAGAGATTTACTAACGGATAATAATATTGAGATAGCCGACTTTACTGATAAAAATATTTACCCGGTACATAGCCTGGATGGCACACTCTTATTTTCGGTTAAAGTGAAGGATGATGAAGTCGGCCATAAGTTTTTCTACTTCGAAGTAGTGCTATGGGTGTTATGCGCACTTGTTTTATTCCTGCTTATACACAGCATCTGCAACTACATAGCTTTAAAGGGGTACATTTATTTATCCTTCCTTATTTTGGCTTCCTTTATTATTTTGCTAAGGATTATTAACCTGCATTACGATTGGCCGGGATTTTCACATCAACCCGAAGTTTTTAATCCAAAATATTATAGCTACGGCCCGTTATTCCCCTCTTTAGGCGATTTCTGCATCAACATATTGTATTGTACCTGGTTTGCCACTTTCGTTTTTCGCCATAAGGATAAAATACTCACTAACACCTATAATAAGTTTCTTGGCTACGTCATTGTCATTGCTTTTGTGCTGATATTAGATGTAAGCTCAGCTGCGCTGTTGCGTTTGTTTTATGGCCTGGTCAGGTATTCCGATATCAACTTTGATGTCAACAATGTGCTTAACCTGTCTGGTTTTAGTGTACTTGGCGTTATAATGCTGTGCTTTAGTTTTCTGATATTTTATTTGTTAACCGAGGTCACGTTGACGGTTTGCAGCAGGTTAGTCGTACCTATCTCCCATCAGATAGCTATACTCCTGTTGAGCATAGTCGCAGCTACCATTATAGCCGGTTACCAGGATCACGAATTTACCAGTTTTTATATGTTCTGGGCAGTATGGGTTATGCTGCGGGGGTACGCATACCGGTATTATCAGGGTAAAATAACTTCGACATCACTTGTCGTCATCATTCTGCTTTGCGCAATATTATCTGCCATAAAGCTCAATCACTTTCAGGCGATAAAAGAGAAAGACACCCGCCAGAAGCTTGTTAAACAATTAGAGGCGCCCAATGATCCGGTTGCCAATAATATGTTCAGGGAGATTGATAAGCGTATAGCTACTGACCCGGTAATACAGCGATACTTTACTGATACCATCCATAATACAATTACAAGTCTCGCTGATCATATTGAGCGTAAATACTTTGGCGGCTACCTTGGGAAATATGAGTTTAAAATACACGAATATAACAGTAAGGGAGAAGCAATAGGCGACAAAACCTACGAGCTGGCAATATTTAAAGACATGATCAAGTTTGATTCCTTCTTTAAGGAATCCGACCATTTTTACCGCAACATAGGCACATTGGGGGTATTGAAATACCTCGCCCTGATACCCATATTTAAAGGCGAGATGAATGTCGGTACAATTGTCGTTGAACTGGAATCGAAATTTTTACATGGGGAGAATTCCTTCCCTGAGTTGCTTATTGATGGTACCTATAAGTCGAACGATCTTTTTAAAGATTATTCCTACGCATTTTATCAGGACAATAAATTATTCAGTCAAAATGGGCATTATGTCTACAGCCTTATTAACCACGATCTGAAGGGCAAGGTAAAGGAATACCTGTTTACAAATACCAGTGGTTCTGAACCGGAGCGGTTTGGGATATTGAAAGGATACAGCCATCTCGTTTATGAGCCTTCAAAACGAACGCTTATTGTTGTAAGCAAGGAAAACGACATTTTCATCAATACAATAACATCCATTACGTTTTTCTTTATCATTTTTCTATTCTTTGCTGTTATTTGTATCACCGTAAGATGGTTGTGGGCCCGTATCCGGATAATGTACATCAAGGATAATTACCTGCATTGGGTACTTCAGCTAAATTTTGATAAGATATTGTACAAAACCCGTATACAGTTATCCATAGTTTTTGCGGTGGTTGTAACGCTCATTATGGTCGGCATTATAACCTATTTATCCATTGTTGATCAATATAACGAGCAGCAGGAACAAACTATAAGCGAGAAGGTATCGCACATTGCAAAAGCATTTGAAAGCGGCAATCTTATTTATGAGGCCTTCAATAATAACTCGATTGAAAGCTTCCAACTAAAGTTTAATGAGTTCGCCAAAACCTATTCGGTTGATCTGACGCTATTCAACACCAATGGCGCCGAACTGGTCTCCACGCAGCCTAAGTTATACGATTATGGTTTGCTTGCACCCCGGATAAATGCCAAAGCGTTTATCTACCTTAATAAGCTTCAGAAATCAGAATACATACATAACGAGATCATTGGTGAATTGAATTATAAAGCAGCATATGTACCTGTTAAAGACTCGAAGCGCACATTAGGCTATTTGCAGTTACCTTATTTTTCAAACGAAGCCGATTACAAACAGCGTGCAGGCTCATTGCTTAACGCCATGATCAATGTTTATGCCTTAATTTTTATAGCGATAGGTTTACTGGCGGTGTTTATCGCCAGGCAGATTACTAATCCATTAAATATTATTCAAATGAGCTTGAGCAAAACTATTTATGGTCAAAAGAATGAACCAATAAAATGGCAGCGCAACGATGAAATAGGCGCGCTTATCACCGAATACAATAACATGATAGCTGCGCTGGAACAAAGCGCACAAAAACTGGCCCAGTCTGAAAGGGAAAGTGCATGGCGCGAAATGGCTAAGCAGGTGGCTCACGAGATCAAAAATCCACTTACGCCGTTAAAACTGGGTTTGCAGCTATTGGAAAAATCATGGAGAGACAGGGATCCAAAATTCGATCAGAAATTCGAGCGCTTTAGCAAATCATTTGTCGAACAGATAGAAAGTTTATCATCTATCGCATCCGAGTTTTCGGCGTTTGCAAAAATGCCTGATACGCGGATAGTACGGATGGATATATTTGAAGCGTTAAGCCAGGCAGTCACCATTTTTAAACAAATGGATAATATCAAGATAGTTTTTAACCCACCGGACACCCGGTTTTTTATCAACGCCGACAGGGATCAACTGCTACGGTGCTTCAATAACCTGCTAAAGAATGCCATTGAGGCTATTCCGCCCGACAGGCAAGGCATAATAGAGATCAATTACCTGATAACCAGCAAAAACATTTTGCTTAGCGTAAAGGATAATGGTAACGGTATACCCGACAACCTGCGCGAAAAAATATTTGAACCGAACTTCACCACCAAAAGCTCTGGCACGGGACTGGGCCTGGCATTCGTAAAAAACTCTATTGAAAATGCAGGTGGAAAAGTGTGGTTCGAAACAGCCATTGGCGCTGGTACTACTTTCTATTTTAGCTTACCGGAAGCGCCATAACAATATTTTGTGTAGCGAGGTATGCATCACATCCTTATAGCCTAACAGAACTGTATTTAGTTTTGGATATTGGTTCCTCGATGCGTAGGTCTGTGCGCACCCGATAGTTAATTTTACACCATAAAAAAAGCCGCTTGTTTATTACAAGCAGCTTTCATTCAATTATAAATAATAGCAATTATTTCAAGCTAAATGTGGTTTGTCCCATTTTACCACCATCAGCATAAAGTAATACCTGGTAGGTACCTTTAACAAATGGCGGAGCTGGATTAACCCAATCAATGGTATATCCGCTACCATCATCTTTAAAATCGATCGACGTTTTGTAGGTATACTGCAAATCCTGGCCGTCAGACTGGAAAGTCCCCGCATCTTTCGAATCGGTAATCAGGTTACCTGTAGGGTCAAGTACACGTACATAAATATCATGCATGCGTTTTTCGGCAATGCTGTTTTCAGCTACAGTAAAGTTGATCTTGATTTTTTTAGCCGGGCCGGCACGGGTTACATCTACTTCCTTGCCACTGCCCTTTATTTTATAAGCCACCACGTTGGCCTGGGCCAGCTTTAATACGGATGCTACTTTGACCTTCGAATCCAAATCCTGGTTTTGTTTTTCCAGGTCGGTGGTTTTGGCGGTGGATGCCGCCAGGTTGGTCTTCAGCGTATCCCGTTCACTGGCCAGGCTGGTATTTTGTTTCTTCAATTCTTCAATATCAGCGGTGTATTTAGTAACAAAATATCTGAGTTGTTTTACGTCCTCTTGTGCTTTTGCAAGTTCGGCTTTGGTAAGTTTTCCTTTTGCCAGCTGAACGCGCAGTACTTTGATCTTGGACTCAAGCGAATCGTTCTTGGCTCTCATCGCGGCTGTCATTTTCGCTTTGCCCGTGTTTACCTGCTCAATTTGCGCTTCAAGGCTATCCAATTCGATTTTTAGTCGGTTTCTCTCATCATCCTGATATATAATTTTTGTATCCGATTTATTTTTTTGCAGATACAGGTATACATCGGTTCCCAACAAAGCCAAAACCACAACAATCAGAAAATAGATTACGTTAGAATTTTTTTTAGGCGTCTGTCCAGATTGATTTTCCATGGCGGTCTTTAGTGTTTAGTTTTAAATTAATTAGGGCTGTTATAAAGTGTGATGCTCACAGCCGATAAGCGTTTAAATTTTGTTTTTAGGCGTTTAACGTTAAATATTCTTTGTGGCAACAAACTTGTTACAAGATTGTTTTACTATAACTTAAAAATTATTAAACGAAAAAATGATAAAATTATGACATTGAATTTCCTGTTGGCTCAGATTCATAGCTAAATCTGCTTTAAATGTAAACACAAAAAAGCTAAAAACACAACACCTTGTGTAAAATGGTTTAATAATAAAGAAACAGATTTTTGAGTTTTATATCTTTGCAACTTTAAAAAATACCCTTCTGATGCGCATTTACAAATATTTCATATACTTTATATTGCTAATTCTTTTCTTTCTCAAGGTTCATGCGCAGCAGGTTGATACTTTACCCGTTGTAAAAATTGATACGGCCAGTAAAGTAAAAATGGCCCCAAAGCGTGAATTCAGGGGGGTGTGGGTAGCTACTGTAGTAAACATTGACTGGCCTACCCAGGGCCATGTATCTGTAGAGCAACAAAAACGGGACCTTATAACCATATTGGATGAGGATCAGCGCATAGGAATTAATGCGGTGATGTTACAGGTGCGCCCTGCTGCCGATGCCTTTTATGCAAAAAGCCTTGAGCCGTGGTCGAAATGGCTGACAGGCCAACAGGGAATGGCTCCGGTGGGTGGTTTTGACCCGCTTGAATTTGCTATAGAGGAATGTCACAAACGGGGTATGGAGCTGCACGCATGGTTCAATCCGTACCGGGCGACTTTTGACAGCAATTTCCGGGCGTTGAGTCCAAGTCATATTACCAATACGCAGCCAAGCTGGTTCTTCACTTACGGCGGTATAAAACAGTTCGATCCGGGAATACCCCAGGTGCGCGACTACATTGTAAAGGTGATTCTGAACGTTGTAGATAACTACGACATCGACGGCGTACACATGGACGATTACTTTTATCCTTATAAAATTGACGGGCAGCAAATTCACGACGCGCAAACCTTTAAAACATACGCAGGCGATTTTACCGATATCAACGATTGGCGCCGTAATAATGTTGATCTGCTGATAAAAATGCTGGGCGATAGCATTCATGACCATAAGTACTATGTAAAATTCGGTGTCAGCCCATTTGGCATATGGGCAAATAAGGGCCATAACCCGGCAGGGTCGGATTCACATGGCCTGGAAACTTATTACGAATTGTATGCCGATGCCCGTAAGTGGATGAAAGAAGGCTGGACGGATTATATTGTACCACAGCTTTACCGCCCTACCAATGATCGTTTAATGGATTATAACAAGCTGGTAGATTGGTGGAGCGATAACACCTTTGGCCGTCATTTGTATATTGGCCATGCAGCCTACCGTTCGCTCGAGCCCAAGTCGCGCGCTTTTTTGAACCCTTATGAGTTGCCCAACCAGATCAAATACCTACGAAATAACATGCGTGTAGAAGGCAGCGTATTTTTCAGTAATAACTCATTGATGCATAACGCCTATGGTTTTACAGATTCGCTAAAAAACCATTTTTATAAATATGCTGCGTTGCCGCCGGTAATGCTTTGGCTGGATTCGGTAGCACCAAATCCTCCTAAAAACCCGGTTGCAAAATTTAACGGCAACAGCGTTCGCCTGGCTTGGGCAATGCCAGACACAGCTAAAGATGGGGATGCTGCTTACGGTTATGTGGTATACCGTTTCGAGGGTACTGAGAAAGTAAATTTAAATGATCCGAAATACATCCTTCATATTCAATATAATACTGATCAGATTTACGAGGATAAAACCGCTCAACGGGGCAAAACCTATTTATATGTGATTACGTCGCTCGACCGAATGAAGAATGAAAGCGACCCGACACCTACTATAGCGGTGACAACTAACTACCCTACAACGCAATAAATTGATCAGGCAGGCATAACGATGAGGTTCTTATCTGCTAATGCACGCAGGTAGATATCTATTTCCAGGTCGCCCATGCCGTATATTTTTTCGATTTTCCAAAAGGCTTCATAAATGGCGTGTTTGGTTCTGATGCCGCTATTATAAATAGCCAATAGTACCTGCTCTATATGGTTCAGCCCCGCCTCATTTACCCTAATGCGTTTTAAATGCGCCTGCAATGCGGGTTTCAGCAGATGCAGACCTCCCCAAAAGGTTGTCTCGTTTATCCATTTTTCCAGGGCTACATCATTCCCGCTTACATACCATTTCCAGGCTTGCGAAGCCAGCGTAAAATCCCAGTCATTCAGCCGGAAACGGTCATCATACAAAACGGCCAATTGCTTGCCGTTGAGTTGTCCCATTCCGCGAAAGTCTTCCACACCCGCACATTCATTCGGGCACACCAGGTAAGTCTTGGGTATCGAAAGATCGGTATGTTTCATCATCATGGCCATCACCCCAAGCATATTGATCTGGCAATGCAGATCAAACTCAAACCACAGTGTGATCTCGTCATAAATGTTGCTCAGCTTTTCTAATGGCTTTATTACTTTCTTACG